>OHMY01000021.1_pt1 | contig 187124 bp, 132 predicted proteins | sample 1569381 | NCBI WGS metagenome assembly OHMY01 (sample SAMEA3879528, study PRJEB24766) | human gut metagenome | biome: human-associated habitat; feature: feces | place: USA | collected 1985/1987
CATTTTTGCAAAATTGCTCATCTCCGTATTTCCACTGACTTTCATCTGTTCCTTCATCATGAAATCATAATTATAGGAGTGCTTGAAAGATTCGTGAGCCAGCAATACATCGATATGGTGCTTATCAAAATCGTGAGCCCATGTCAGTTCCTGTGTAAAACGGTATTCGCGTGTACGGTCATGTACTTTTGAAAGACGACCGTTGTTAGCAGCACCGTCACCGCAATAGGGGTTATTGAAGGCTTTTTCCGTGTTATTTACATTATAGAGGTCCCCCCTTACAGTAGCCGCAAAATCCTTCAAGAAAGAAATCGTACCATATATCTGACCTGATACGGCATTACGTTCCTTACGGCTGATATCATTCTGAATCTCATAAATAATATTACGACCACCCAAATAATCATAGTTACTTATATCATAAGAGTTACCGTTGCCATCTGTAGCCACGCTTCCGTCTTCATTATGCATCAAATAAGGATAGACCGGTGCCATCTGACCGGCTGTATAGAACGGATTAGCAAAATATGCATCATGAGCATTAGCCTGATAATTAGAGCCGGACATTGTTCCGCTCAGACTTACACCTGTTTTAAACCAGGAAGTCGGCTGATAGTTAGCCTTCAAACGTGCAGTGAAACGGTCATAATCCGAGCCAATGATATATCCTTTCTCATTCAAATAGCCGAAAGAAGAGAAAATATCATACTTTTCTCCCATAGCATCCGCACTGGCTGTGTATTCCTGACGATAACCTGTGCGCTCCAATGCCTTCAACCAATCCAAATCATTGTAACCGGGTTTTACCTTTGCAACGAACTTTCCATTTTCATCGAACATGGCAGCACCGTTCTTATCAAAGATAGGAGACAAAACAATGTCATCATTGACTGTTTTAGATGCTTCGAATGCTTGTTGCGGAGTAACTCCACCGTCTTTTTCCCAATAGCTTTGCATACCGGAACGCATAGCTTCCATCCATTGGTTTACGCCCAATTTGTCATATTCCGGTATACCACGGGTATACATACCCTGCTTCACACCAATCCGGAAGTTCAACTTATGACTTTTACCTTTTTTAGTGGTAATCATGATAACTCCATTAGCAGCCTTATTACCATAAAGAGCGGCAGATGAAGCATCTTTCAGAACAGAAATAGATTCAATATCCTGCGGATTGATATCATTCAAGCTTCCGCCATAAGGAGAGCCGTCTACGACAATCAGCGGGGCATTAGTTCCGTTTACAGAACCAAATCCGCGAATACGGATTTCGGATTTATCGCTACCCGGCTCGCCATATGAGTTATTCACCTGAATACCGGGAGCAGCACCTTCCAAAGTTCCCGTTACTTCAGTAACAGGGCGCATCTCCAGTTTCTTTGAGTCGATAGAAGCTACAGCACCTGTAATGGACTGGCGGCTGGCAGTACCGTAAGCAACAACGACAACTTCATCAAGCACCTCAGTATCAGGCTTCAATACCACTTTTAAGTTCGGTTTGATAGCCACTTCCTGAGTCTGCATACCGATGTATGAAATCTGCAAAGTTTTCGCAGAACTTGGTACATTCAGTAATGTAAAATCACCATCTACATTGGTAATAGCACCGATTTGCGTACCTTTTACCAATACAGAAGCTCCAATAACTGGCTGCCCATCTTCTTCAGAAATCACAACACCTGTGACTTTCTGTGTTTGGGCAGTTACCAGACCTATACCCACAAAAAGGCAGGCCAATAACAGCATTAATTTTCTTTTCATAAATTCTCTCTTAAAGTTTAACTTTACATTAATTGTTTCTTTACTCTAACAAAATGCAAATATATTAATAAAACTGAAACGAACAATTATTTTGTTGAAAAAACCTTGTAAATCTATCAATTTGTTAATCAAATGCTTGTTTTTATGCTTAACAGCAGCTTTTTTGCACTTAAAAAACCTAAATGACATTCTGATTGCTATCACTCTGAAGCACCTCTCAGGCTATCATTCCTTAATAGATACCTCACCTTTTAAACTAAAAGTGTTAAAAATGTGCATTGGGAGGATTAATTTGAAAGTCATTTTACGTAGATTTACCTTTTTTATAAAGGAAATACAAAACAAAAAACACTTTGTAAAGCGTACTTTTACAGATATTAAGTCTTCTTTATTTCTTGTATAGCACATTATTTCGTCTTATTTGTTCATAGTATTAACTAAAACAACTAAAGATGAACAAGATTATTTACAGTTTAGTGTACAACCGGAAAAAGAGCCTTAATAAACGAGGCGTAGCTTTAGTACAGGTAGAGGCTTACTTGAATAGGAAGAAGAAGTACTTCTCTACTAAAGTCTATCTGAGACCGGATCAATGGGATGCGAAAAAACTACTAGTAAAAAACCATCCTAATGCAGATGCCTTAAATCGATTGATTTATGAGTTTATGGCCATGATAGAAAAGCGCGAACTTGAGCTCTGGCAACAGGGTAAACCTATCACTTTGGAGATATTGAAAGAGATGCTTTCTGAACAGCAAGAACAGGAAGATAAATCTTCATTTATACCTTTTTTTAAGCAGGAAGTGATGACTTCCGGCTTAAAGGAAAGTACCAAGCGTAATCATCTCTCTACGCTTGCACTATTGCAAGATTTTAAAAAGAATGTAACATTCTCTGATTTAACTTTTGAGTTTGTATCTTCATTTGAATATTTTCTGCAATCGAAAGGGTATCATACTAACACCATAGCTAAACATATGAAGCATTTAAAACGGCATATCAATGTAGCTATTAATAAGGAGTATATGGATATACAAAAATATGCCTTCAGGAAATATAAGATCAAAACCGTAGAAAATGGACATACGCATTTGGCGCCGGAGGAGTTAGAAAAAATGGAAACTTTGCAATTGACTGGAAGATATATAAAATACCAGAAGACATTGGATGCATTTCTGTTCTGTTGTTACGCAGGTATGAGATATTCCGACTTTGTAAATATGAAGCCGGAAAACATTGTGGAAATGCATCAGGAGACCTGGTTAATCTATAAGTCTATCAAAACCGGTACAGAAGTCCGACTTCCATTATATTTATTATTCAACGGAAAGGGAATTCAGATTTTGAATAAGTATCAGGCAAATCTACAAGATTTTTTTCATTTGAGAGATAATTCGAACGTGAATAAAGAGTTGATTATCATTACCCGATTAGCCGGGTTATCTAAAAAAGTGTCATTCCATACAGCACGACATACTAATGCAACGTTATTGATTTACAATGGTGTTAATATTACAACCGTGCAAAAACTTTTAGGGCATAAGAGTGTGAAAACTACGCAAATATACACTAATGTTATGGATATGACAATAATAAGTGATTTGGAGAAAAACCACTCATTAGCTCATCGTAAAAAAGGAAAATAAGTCTCGTTGAATTAAGGTGTAACCGTTTGCCATGAAGCTTTAGGAATATTGGATAATTGAGTTACACCTTTTTTATGACTTCACATATCTGGTCTATTTGAGATTCTGTTCTATTTCTCTTCTTTTTCAGTTTCTTGTATTATCTGTCTTTCATATTTAAATAGTAATATAAAGGAACTTAAGAAGCATCACATGCAATGTTGCCATAATATGCCTATTCCATAGCCCAAATACTATTTAAAGAATAATCTAAAATGAGAGTTATAATTACAAATAAGCAGATAACAATCTTTAGTAACAATGCTAATAATCAAAGTATTACAATGTGTCTATTTCTTGTCGACAAGAATTTAAGAGTTTGTCGACAAGGAGTTAACTTCTTGTTCTCAAACTCCTAACTTCTTGTTAGCAGTAAACGACATTCCTGACTTTTATTCAACAAGGTGTTCCATATAAAAATTCTTTCTGAATCACTTGGAAGATTATCCTATTTTATTATCTGTGTAAATGAATATATCCATATTTAGAATTAATATATGTCAAAAAAATAAGACCATATAATATACTTCCCTTATGTATGTAATTTACCGATATGTTCCCAATATACTCTTCAAGCATTTCATACATATAAATGTTTTTTCAAACCTATAGTATTGGAATTATAATTCATCGTTTAGCCTTATTACCTATTAATATCTTGATAAACAGAATCTTGATATATAAATAAAGGATCATTTGAGTAGATACATGATTACAAAACTATTTATTATATATCTGGTAATTAGCTATTTAACAAATTGTAATTATTTCATGAAAAGTTCTCCTGACATTTGTTTCTCATTGATTATCAACAAAATATCACCTACCAAGTTCTGCGAAAACGCTTCAGATTACGTATATTGGTATGCAAGCACAGGACGTTGCAATAAAACCGAATGTAAAGGTTATTATGAAGTCGGATACTGAAATGCTGGATGAAGTAATGGTCATAGCCTATGGTACCACAAAGAAAGAGTCTTTTACTGGTTCTGCGGAAGTTATCAAGTCTGAGAAGTTGAAAGAAAGACCAGTTGCAAACGTTACGAAAGCATTGGACGGTATGGTTGCCGGTGTGCAAACTACTTCAGGTTCAGGGCAGCCGGGATCAGGCTCTTCTGTAGTAGTCCGTGGTTATGGCTCTATCAATTCATCACAATCACCGTTGTATGTAGTGGATGGTGTTCCCTATGATGGTAACATTTCAGCAATCAATCCTAATGACATTGAAACGATGACAGTTCTTAAAGACGCTTCTGCTGGTGCTCTTTATGGTTCTCGTGGTGCAAATGGTGTGATTATGATTACTACCAAAAAAGGTAATTCCGGTAAGGTAAAAGTGAACTTGAAAGCAAATTGGGGTGTTTCCTCACGCGCTATTCCACGTTATGAAACGATGGACGAAGCCGGTTATTTAGAAACAATCTTCCAATCATATAAGAATAATCAGATTATCAACGGTGGAGTTTCTCCGGAGTTGGCAGGTGTTGCCGCATTAGAGGCTATGAAAAGTGGATCCACTGCTATGCTGGGCCAGAATGAACAGTATAACCCTTTTAATTATAGTATTACAGAACTGATCGATCCTGTGACAGGAAAAGTGCGTAGTGATGCCAAATTAAGATATAGTGAAGACTGGATGGATGAAGCTTTAAAAAGCAATCCTTTACGTCAAGAGTATGTTGCTTCGTTCAGTGGTGGAAGCGACAAAACCAAATATATGTTTTCTTTAGGCTATCTTGATGAAGAAGGTCTGTTAAAGACAACAAAATTCAATCGGTATAATGGACGTTTGAATATAGATTCTGAAGTTACAAACTGGTTAAAAGCCGGAATGAGCGCCAACTACTCTCGCAATGAAAGTAATACAGCTGTTGAAAATTCATCCGGTTCATCCAATGTTTGGTACAGTGCACAATTAATGGCTCCTATTTTCCCTGTCTTTGAGAAAGATGCCAATGGTGCTACGATTTATGACAATTTGGGAAATGCCGTTTTTGACTATGGTAAAAACAGACCGGCCGGTGCCAGTTCAGAGTGGAACACAATTGCTACCTTATATGATGATATGTATTCTACTCAAAGCGATAACTTGAGTGGACGTGTATATGCGGAATTAGGTGATTTGAAAAATACATTCTTGCAAGGATTGAAATTCTCGGTTAATTATGGCTTTGACTTAATCAATTCAGCTGGAGCAACTTATTATAATCCATATAACGGCAACTCTGTATCCGTAAAAGGTACTATACAGAAAGCTACTGCACGTACATTCAGCTACACTTTTAATCAATTGTTGACATACGACAGAAAGTTCGGTGATCATCATTTTGAAGCTTTGGTTGGACATGAATTTTATAAATACAGATATGATTATTTGTCAGCAACCAAGACGGGATTCCCATTTGGTGGACTTTATGAACTGGATGCAGCTACAACGATTACAGGAGCATCTTCTTATCAGAACAATTATGCAGTTCAATCTGTGTTATCACGTTTGAATTATGACTTTGCCGATAAGTATTACCTTTCTGCCAGTTTCCGTACCGATGGTTCTTCTCGTTTCTATAAGGATAACCGTTGGGGTAAATTCTGGTCGGTCGGTGGTAACTGGCGTATCTCTCACGAATCTTTCATGAGTGACATTACCTGGATTAATAATCTGTCATTAAAAGCCAGCTATGGTGTACAAGGTAATGATGCCATATTGAATGGTACCAAACAGAATTTTTATGCTTGGCAGTCATTTTATGATTTGGGTTATGCAAACTCGTCGATGAGCGGTGCGGCCGTAACTTCCTTGGAAAATAAAGAATTGAAATGGGAGAAAAATGCTAACCTGAATATTGGTATTGAAGCAAAATTGTTTGATCGTGTTTCTGCTACTATCGAATGGTATCAACGTAAGACGACAGACATGTTAATGTCATTCCCAATGGCAACTTCACTCGGTTTTGATGGCTACAACAAGAACGTTGGTAGTATGCGCAATACAGGTATTGACCTCACATTGGGAGTTGATATCTTTAAAGATACTCCGTTTACCTGGAACTTAACGCTCCTTGGCTCTACGATTAAGAATAAGGTTTTGCAGTTGGCAGATAAACCGGAAATCATTTCCGGATCTTATATCATTCGCGAAGGTGAGACTTTATATTCATTCTATACAGCAACTGCCGCTGGCGTTGACCCCGCAACAGGAGAACAACTGTATTGGGCATGGGATACCGATGAAAACGGAGTTAAGGGCAAAAAGTATATAACTAACGATATGGCCAAGGCTACTGCATGCAAAGAAATTCAGGGTAGCCGTATTCCCGATTTATATGGTTCCATTAATAATACATTCAAATATAAAGGATTTGATTTGAGTATCCTTTGTACATATTCTATTGGTGGTAAAGTATTGGATGGTATTTATAATACTTTATTATATGGCAATTATGTAGGACAGGCAAAGAGTAAAATGCTGGAACGTGCATGGAAAAATCCGGGCGATATCACAGACATTCCACGTATTGAAATCGGAAAGAGTTACATTGTTACTGATAACAGTTTGATTGACGCTTCCTATTTTGCTATTAAAAATATTGCTTTAGGATATTCTCTACCTTCAAAGTGGATGAAATCTATCGGATTCGATTCTGCACGGCTGACTGCAACGGCAGACAATGTTGTGTTGTTCAATCACCTGAAAGGTATGGACCCTCAATATAACTTCACTGGGGGAACGGATTTTGGTTACGTACCTGTCAGAACAATTTCATTCGGAATTGATATCACTTTCTAAACCTGATTAAATAATATAAAAGATGAAAAAAGTATTATATATATTTTCTTTAATCGGCCTTCTTGCATTCAGCTCATGTGCCGATGAATTGAATACGGAACCGACTGACAAGGTATCAGGTTCTACGATATTTGCAGATGCAAGTAGCGCAGAAACTGCTATAAACGGTGTATACCGTATGTTATATGTAGCAGGGTGGAGTTCAAACTGGGGCTCAGAAAACTGCGGACAGACAGCTATCCAATTGCTTGGGGATCTGATGGCTGAAGATCATTTAATGAAAGAGCAGGGACAAGGCTGGTTTTATGAAGATTATCGTTTGAATGTTCATGGAGACTATTCAAATAAAGCTGGACGTCCTTATTCTATTTGGAACTTCTATTATACTATTGTTAGTAATGTAAATTATATCATTGCTTCAGAAAACACAATGGGAGGCGATCCGGAACTTAAGAACAGCGTTGTAGGGCAGGCCTATGCCATGCGTGCGTTTGCCTATTACTATCTGATACAATTGTACCAACAAACGTATAAAGGACATGAGGATGCACCCGGTGTACCTTTGTATACAGGGGCAACGGTTGCCGGTTCGGAGGGAAGTCCTCGTGGAACCGTTCAGGGAGTTTATACTCAAATCAATTCTGATATAGAAAAAGCTATTGATCTGTTAGGAAGTATCAGTAATAAAGTGCAAACGCATGTATCTCATATAGATTACTATGTAGCTAATGGCATAAAAGCCCGTATCTGCCTTACTCAACATGACTATGCAGGTGCTGCGACGGCAGCTGCTGAAGCCTTAAAGAAACCTTCATTGAAAGTTGCCACTATAGCCGAATTGGGCGGGAATAATAGTGTAAAAACAGCAGATGTTTTATGGGGAATGGAAATTATAGCCGATCAGTCCAGTGGTTTTGCAAGCTTCTTCTCGCATATGGATGCTGATGCACCGGGTATGTATGCTTCTAAAGCACGCCAATGCATAAGCACAGGGTTGTATAAACTGATTTCTGATACAGATGAGCGTAAAACAGCGTGGTTCCGTGGGGCCATTCCTTCTGATGAAGAAAAGACAGCTTCATCTTATACGAGTTACTGCCAAATTAAGTTTAAAATGGCAGATTACACCACCCGTACAGGTGATTACTTACTTATGAGAGCAGAAGAGATGATATTAATAAAGGCTGAAGCCGAATGTCATCAGAAAGAATATGGTGCTGCCCGTACCACAATAAAAACTTTAGGAAACGCGAGAGATAGTAAGTTTGAGGAGCGTTTAGCTGCCCGTACAGATGCAAATACTTATAATTCTGACACTAATGCTCCTTTGGAAACATTAATGGATGAGATTTTATTTCAACGTCGTGTGGAACTTTGGGGTGAAGTGGGACGTATCTTCGATATGCAGCGTTTAGGTTTGGGGTATAATCGTAATTATGAAGGCTCTAATCATACAGAGAAGGTAACGACAAAGAACACTAATGCCGCTTCTCCATTATTTATCCTTCCTCTGCCGCAGTCTGAAATAGATGGTAATGAGAATATTACCTCTGCGGATCAGAATCCTATAGTTCAATAATTTATAAACCTATATAATGAAGGAAAATATGAAACTATATACAATAAAGAAATATGCTGCTATATTGCTCTGTTTGGCAGCTTTTACCTCCTGCGATACAGATGCAGAAGGTACGAAATATGGTGTAAACGGAGTTGAAGCAGCTTTTGCATCTACTCAAATGAATGTGGAAGTAAGTGCTGAAGACAATGGTATCATCCGGGTTCCCGTGTATCGTGGAAATACAGATGCAGAGGCTTCAGTCGGTATTAGCATGGATGAAGCTACAGTAGAAGAAGGTGTATTCACCTTGAAAAGTTCCAATATAGCCTTTGCAAAAGGCGAAGCAGTGGGATACGCAGAATTAGCTTTCGGTTCTATAGATGACTTGAGCGCTACTGGCAAATATGAGATTGTACTGACCATAGATGACAAGGATGCATTGTCACCTTCTAAATCCGGTGAAATAACTGTAACTGCCCAGAGAAAGTTGACATGGGAGGATTACGGAACCGGGATATATACTTCAGAACTTTTCGGCCAGGCATGGGAACAGCCTATATTGAAAGCTAAAGAAGGTAATATATACAAGTTGCCGGATTGTATAACAGAAGGATATCCCATGGTCTTTACATTGAGTGAAGATGGCCAAACTCTGGTTAATTGGGACTTACAAGCTACTGGATATAAACATGCTACTTATGGAATGGTGTATTTCACTCCTACCGACATGCAACGTCAAGGCAATAAGTTGCTATTCGCAATGCGTGGAGCTGTTGCTGTAGAAGGCGGGTATGGAATTCTATACAGTGGCTTTACAGAAACATTAGAATTACCGGAATAATTGTTTGCCTACTATTCCTGCTATTTGAAAAATAAGTTTGTAACAGAGTGTATCTGATACAAAAGATATGAATAAGGCTACCTCAAAATAAAAATGAGATAGCCTTATTTTTTACAAATTGTTATTTCATTTTCGCATTTTTGTTTTTCTTATTTTTTTGTTCTCTAAATATAGACTTAAAGAAAAAGAAAATGAAGACTTTTTGTTGAAAAATGTAGACTCTAAATTGTATTTGCTACTATGGCTAAACAGCTGATCAGCATTAATCTTCAATTATTCATTATTTTGTACATTCATTCAATGAATAAAATGAATAGTAGTTGCTTAATAGCTCATTTACTCTTTGTTTCTACATATATAATTCTTATAATCAACAGGTTAATATTGCAACATGGGATAATATTGGTATGTTTTAATAAACCGCAATATATATAAACCTCTAATAAATAGAATATTACGAAGTTGCACAGATATATTGTTTAGTCCTTTGATATGTATTAAGTAATTGATTATTAACAAAATAAAGACAGTATTAGTTCTGCGAAAACATTGCAAATCTCTTACATAGGTATGCAGACGCAGGAGGTGGCTATAAAGTCGACTGTAAAAGTTTTCATGAAGTCCGACTCTGAAATGCTTGATGAAGTAATGGTGGTCGCTTATGGTACGGCTAAGAAATCGGCATTTACAGGTTCAGCTTCTGTGATAAAGTCCGAAACTCTGGAGAAACGCCAGGTTTCAAATATATCAAATGCTCTTTCCGGAACAGTATCAGGTGTACAGACACAAAGTACAAATGGACAGCCGGGAGAAAAAGCTACAGTACGTATTCGCGGTATTGGCTCCATGTATGCCAGTAATAATCCGTTGTATGTAGTAGATGGTATTCCGTACGAAGGTGACATTTCTGCCGTCAACTCACAAGATATTGAGTCAATGACAGTACTGAAAGATGCAGCAGCGGCAGCTTTGTATGGTGCTCGTGGCGCTAATGGTGTTATCTTGGTAACAACTAAAAAAGGAAAAACCGGAGAGACATTGGTATCATTGGATGCACGTTGGGGAGCTAATTCGCGTTTAGTGAAGAACTACGATGTATTGCAAAACGCAGCTACTTACATGGAAACTGCATACTCTGCCATATATAATGGTTATGTATATAATAGTAAATATACAGCTGAGAGAGCCTATCAACAGGCTAATGCCGATTTGATTCCAGGTTTAGGATATCAGATTTACAATGTGCCCAATGGTCAGAACCTGATAGGTCGGGATGGCAAACTGAATCCATATGCAACGTTAGGTTATAGTGATGGTGATTACTATTATACACCGGATAACTGGTCAGATGAAATGTTTGAAAGTAACATGCGTCAAGAATACAATCTGAGCGTATCTGGTGGTACTGACAAATTGAGTTATTATTTCTCTGCTGCTTATCTTGCCGATGACGGTATTATTGAGAACTCTGGTTTCGAACGTATTTCTAGTCGTATAAACGTAGATTATCAAGCTAAGAAATGGCTGAAGTTCGGTGTAAATTTAAGCTATGCAAATGTAAAAAGTCGCTATCCTGGAGATCAGGACACAGATGCAGCCACTTCATCGGGTAATGCCTTTTTTGTAGGTAACTTCATTGCCCCCATTTATCCAATGTATGTTCGTAATGCTGAAGGTCAGATTATGCATGACGCTAATACCGGTTATCGGATATATGATTATGGTGATGGTGAAAGTACAAACTTCACTCGTAACTTTATGAGTATGTCTAACCCAATGAGTAGTTTTCTCTATGATACGGAAGAATATTTAATGGATATCCTGAATGGGAAATGGTATGCCAAAGTAGATATTCTGGATGGTCTGTCTTTGACTGCTTCTTTAGGTTTGCATGTGGATAATACACGTTTACATATTGTAGGTAACAAGTATTATGGCCAGTCTGCATCCCAAAACGGTTCTGTACAACAGTATTCATCACGCACGTATTCTCTTGACCAACAATATTTACTGACTTATAAAAAAGCATTTGATGTGCATCACATTGATATTTTGGCCGGATATGAGAGTATGGATTATAATACTGAATCTCATTATATTCTGGGCTACAATATGTATAGTGATAAGAACTGGACTGCCTCAAATGTGATCGACCGTAAAAATGGTTCCGGCAGCTACAATGAATATGCTACTATCGGTATCATCACACGTGCCAGCTATGATTTCGATGAAAAGTACTATGCAAGTGTTTCTTATCGTCGTGATGCTTCTTCACGTTTCCATCCGGATAATCGCTGGGGTAACTTTTGGAGTGTAAGTGCTGCATGGGATATGGCTAAAGAGAACTTCATTTCTCATATTGACTGGATTAATATGCTGAAATTGAAAGCTTCTTTCGGACAACAAGGTAACGATAACCTTCTTTATAAAGGATACACAAACTATTATCCTTACCAAGATCAATTTACAGTGAGCGGTTCGGAAGGAGTATTCTCTGACGGTGTACTCTTCTATAAAGGAAACAAAGATATCACTTGGGAAACATCCAATTCATTCAATGTTGGTGTGGACTTTGCTCTTTTGAAAGGATGCGTTGATGGTACTATCGAATATTTCAATCGCCAGACGAAAGATATGTTGTATTACAAGCCGGTAGCTATGTCCAACGGTTATACACAGTTCCCGATGAACATCGGTTCAGTACGTAACTCAGGTATTGAAATTGAATTGAATTACACTCCGATTCAGACTAACAATTTCAAATGGGTCATCAATTGGAACGGAACTATGATGAAAAATAAGATTCTTGAATTACACCCTGACCTGAAAGGGGAAATGATTAATGGATCTTATATCTATCGTGAAGGTGAATCTTTATATCAGTTCTATTTGACGAAATATGCAGGTGTAGACCATGAAAGTGGTGAGGCGCAGTATTGGGCTAAAGATACTGACGGAGCAGAATATAAAACCAGTGACTGGTCGGCTGCTTATAACACAAACCGCCAGGCCAGCGGTGATCTTCTTCCCACTATTTATGGAGGTATCGGTACTACATTGGATTTTTACGGTTTCGATTTTTCTATCCAGTGTGCTTATCAGTTAGGTGGCAAGATATATGATAGTGGTTATCAGGCGTTGATGCATGGTGGTGGCTCACATGACCTTGGTTATAACTGGCACAAAGATATACTGAATGCCTGGACACCCGAAAACACGAATTCTGATATACCGCGTATAGATGCAATTGATAAATATACCAATTCTAGTTCAGATCGTTGGTTAACAAGTTCTGACTATTTCGCTATCAATAACATTACATTAGGTTACACACTACCTAAAAGATGGTTGAGAAATTTGGGTATCGGAAGCTTGCGTGTTTACGGTGCAGCTGATAATGTGGCTCTTTTCTCTGCCCGCAGAGGACTTGATCCACGTATGAGCTATACGACTGCCTCAACAGACCGCTACACTCCTATACGTACCATTTCTGGTGGCCTGAAAGTAACATTCTGATAAATGATTGAATTTTATAAAAAAGAAAGAATATGAAAAGAATATATAAGATAACGCAAGTTGCTCTATTCGGTGCATTAGTAGTCGGATGTACTGACTTGGATACTGCCCCACTAAGTTCTACTATTACAGCCGACCAAAAAGAGGATGTGGTTGCTGCTGACCCTTCTAAAATTGAAGCTAGTGTAACTGCTATTACAGCTAACTTTACACAATATGCTAAAATTTATACCGAAGATGATAACGTACATAGTGATATAGGTTATCCTACTATTATGTTAGCTACTGATTCAAGAACTACGGATTTTGTAGCTGATATAACAGGCTATAATTGGTATTCTAACTCAGCCGATTATAGCGATTGCTTAAGTACGAGTACGGCTACCATCGAATTTTGGGGTACGCTTTACAACCAGATTTATACAGCCAACGCTGTTATTGGCACTGTAGATAATGAAACGTCTGACCCTACTCTGCAATTTTATTTGGCACAAGCATTGGCTATCCGTGCATTCGATTACTTTACGTTGGTACAGTTATATCAGTTCAACTATAAAGGACATGAAGATGCTCCAGGGGTACCCATTATCACTCCCGAGAATGCAGAAGAGGCAGCTGCAAATGGCTGTGCCCGCTCTACGGTAAAAGAAACCTATGAATTCATTTTGGGTGACTTGAATAAGGCTATTGAGTTATTGGCTAACACTAAGAAAACCCGTTCCGACAAGCGTTATGTTAGTCTTGATGTTGCTTATGGTATACGTGCTCGTGTTCACCTGACTATGCACAATTATGCAGATGCATTGAAAGATGCAGAAGCTGCACTTGCCAGTACATCTTCGGTTCCATATAGTAGCGCAGCGGTGAGCAAACCAACTTTCATTGATATTGAAGATGCTTCATGGATGTGGGGTATCTTAATTACGGATAAAGACCGTGTAAGTACTACTGGCATTTGTAATTTTCCATCTCACATGGGGTCACTGAATTATGGCTATGCCTCTGTGGGAGGATGGCGCAGAATCAGTCCAAAACTCTACAACCAGATTCCTGAAAGTGATGTACGTAAAGGATGGTTTCTGGATGATACAGGCGTATCTGTTAATCTGCCGGCAGCAGCACAGGCTTATATTACTAAAAAAGGTGCTCCGGTTTACACACAAGTGAAATATGGCCCAATGAATGACGAATGGGGATCAAATAACAATGCAACTGATGTGATTTTGATGCGTGTAGAGGAAATGTATCTAATTAAAGCAGAAGCACAAGCCATGAACAATGATGTAAGCGGTGGTGTGAACACTCTCAATTCATTTGTAAATACCTATCGTGATCCGTCTTATAAATGTACAGCTACAACAGGTGAAGCTGTGCAGGAAGCTGTTTGGCATCAGCGACGTATCGAATTCTGGGGTGAGGGTTTAGCCTATTTCGATATCATGCGCCTGAATAAAGGTGTTAATCGTTTGGGATGCGGATTCCCAAAAACTGCGGTATTTAACATTGCTGCAGGTGATCCGGTCCAAATTTACAGTATCCCCAACAAAGAGGTACAATACAATCCATTGTTGGAAAATAATCCATTGGTATCTGCTCCAACTCCGATACCTGATGAAGAATAAGTTAATTATAAAAAGGATAGAATATGAAATATATCAATAAAATATTTAGCCTGTTTGCTATTGCATTGATGGCTGTGGCTTGCGATCCGGATGCGGAAAGTTATACTCCGGGAGGATTAGAGGAGGGCAACCAAGGAATTTGTTTTGCTGGTAATTATACCCAAACGGTAGAAGTTGAACCTGGAGTTACTTCTTTTATCCTTACACTAAAACGTTCTGTAACTGATGCAGCTGGTTCTGTGGATATAAAGGTCTTGAATAACGAAGAGAATATATTTATATGCCCTTCTACAGCATCATTTGCTGCCGGAGAGGCAACTACGACGTTGACTGTGGAGACTCCATCAGCGACAGCAGGGATTCTTTATAATCTAAAGCTAGCCGTGAGTGGTGATAATGTAAGTGAATACACTAGTGGATATAATGAAATTTCTGTTAATTTCAGTATCATTAAATGGGAATCAATCGGTACCGGTTATTATTTAGACGGTACTGTATCTACTTTCTTCGGCGTTGATCCTTCAATGCCGATGGCTGTAAAACTGGAACGGGCAGAAACGGCTACCAGCGTTCGTTTCCGCTTTGACAGTCCGTTTGCACGTGTAGCGACAGAAACGGTAGATGAGTATGGTGGCTACGATGGTTATCCTTTTAATGAGGAAAGCGATGTGGTACCGGGCAAATATCTCTTTACTATTGATGTGACCAGCCAGGGAGCGGCATTATCACCAGTTGACTTAGGCATGGACTGGGGATATGGAATGTTCTCTATCGGTTCTGTATATGGAAATCTGTCAACAAATATTGCGACATACCCATTGGGAACTTATGATGAAAAGGCTGGCTGTATTACCTTCCCTGCCAACTCTTTGTATATTAAGATGGCGGATTATAGCGAAGGGGCTGCCTCACCTTGTGCTAATCCTTCATATCTGTACTTAAATGGGGATGCTTATTTAGAGTCCTTAGAGGCTGCTAAATAAGGAATTAGTGAATTAACCTATTAATAAGCTCCATTCTTTCATTTGTTTTATGCCAAATGAAAGAGTGGGGCTTATCTTATTTTTTCAAAAATCAAGAGTGCGATTCTTTATATAAATCATTGTATACCTATATTTAGCTAAGTTTTTTAAGACCGTTCACTGGGAAGCGAGCGATCTTTTTACATTCATTCAGCATGAGCAACTATTGAGTATACCTCCCGAACAAGCTTCGATAATGAGAATGTAGTCAATAACAAGGATCTATCGTTTTTGATCTCTATATTCTTTTCTTATTTTTTAGTTGTATGTATTCACATTGCATCCGATCGAATATAGTGCTTTTTTGAATAAAAATCAAGACATTTAAAAGAATCAATTTTAGATATAAAATATATCGTTCTGATTTTGGTAACAATTTAAAATATATTATACAATTATGTATTGATGAGAACCCATAGTATCGGTTTTATTGTTTATTTTCGCTTGTTATATAATGATAATAATCTTATAATTAGATATTTAAAATACAAATCAAGGATAATTCCGGTAGATACAAATATGCACTAGCATTTCTTATGCATCTTAAAATCAATGTTTTGGTAAATATTTATTTTCTTTCATTGAGTTCTGTAAGCAAACATAATCATCTTAATATCAGTTGTATATATAGTACCGAGTTCTGCGAATACGTTGCAAATCTCGTATATTGGAATGCAGGTGCAAGAGGTGGCTATTGCGCCACACGTGAAGGTTACAATGAAAGCAGATACAGAGATGTTGGATGAAGTATTAGTTGTTGCTTTCGGTACAGCAAAGAAATCTGCCTTTACAGGTTCAGCTTCAGTTGTTAATACTGAGGAATTATCAAAGCGTATTACGACCAATGTATCTGATGCTTTAGTTGGTTCTGTTGCTGGTTTGCAGATACGTGGAGGATCAGGAGCACCAGGCTCGGGTGATGGCAAAATCAATATTCGTGGTATTGCTTCCATGTATGCAAATACTGATCCGCTGATTATTGTAGATGGTGCTCCTTATACTGCTAATTTATCCAATATTCCACAAAATGATATCGAATCAATCTCTGTTTTGAAGGATGCCGCATCCGCTGCTCTTTATGGTGCCCGTGGTGCTGCCGGTGTCATCATCATTACTACTAAGAAAGGTAAGACGCAAGAAGCCGTAGTCAATGTGGATATAAAGTGGGGTGTCAATACACGCGGTGTTCAAGACTATGATGTTATTACAGACCCGGGACAGTATTATGAAGCCTACTATTCTCAACTTTATAACTATTCGCGCTATAGCCAGGGATTGAATGCAGCTGATGCTAATTCTTGGGCTAATCAGAAAATGATTAGCGATTTGAAGTACAATGTTTATACTGTTCCCGATGGTCAGATGCTGATTGGGACCGATGGACAGTTGAATTCCAATGCCACATTAGGGCGTAAGTATAACTATCAAGGTACAGATTATTATTTACGACCTGATGACTGGAAAGATTTAGCTTATAAAAGCGCTCTACGTCAAGAATACAACGTAAGTGTAAGCGGTGGTTCCGATCGTTCCTCTTTTTACGCCAGCCTTGGTTATTTGAATGAAGATGGCATTATTGAAAATTCAGGCTACGATCGTGTTAGTGCACGTATTAAGGCTGACTATCAAGCTAAGAAATGGTTGAAATTGAGTGCGAATGTAGGTTATATTCACTCTAATCAAGAGTCAAATCCCAATATGAGTACCACCGGAAATAATACAAATTTAATGTACTACACCAGTAGTATTGCACCTATTTATCCTGCGTTTGTACGTGTGGTAGATGCAGCGGGCAATGTTATCGTGAAAAAAGACCAATACGGCCATGATGGCTATGATTATGGAATAAATGACTATGGTGGTTTAGGTACCCGTCCATTTATGTCCAATGGTAACCCACTGGGTGCTAACTTATATAACCAAGTTAAATCTATTGGTGACCAGCTGAATGGTACTTTTATGGCAGATGTAAATATTACCAGTTTCTTAAAAGCAAATGCAACAAGTACCGTTATCTTGGGACAGACCAACTATTCAGATTATCAGAATCCATTTTATGGCCCTGCTGCAGGTACTAATGGCAGAATCCAGAAGACTGGCACCACCGGATTTAGAACCAATAATGTTCAAACCTTGACTTATTTTCAAGACTTTGGCAGACATAATGTAAATGTAATGGTGGGGCATGAATATTATAGAGCTACGACTAAATATCTGGCAGCTACGGCAAAAGGTGGATTTTCTCCTGATATTCCGGAAATCAATGCTTTTGCAACGAAGAATGATGCCAGTTCTTATACTACAGTATACAATGTAGAAGGTTACTTTGGTAACGCTCAATATAACTATGCTGAAAAATATTTTGTATCAGCATCTTATCGCCGTGACGCTTCTTCGTATTTTGCAAAAGAACATCGCTGGGGTAATTTCTGGTCAGTAGGTGCCGCATGGAGAATTTCCCAAGAAAATTTTATGGAAAATTACTCTTCTTGGTTGGATGAACTGAAACTGAAAGCATCCATAGGCCAGCAAGGTAATGACAATATTGGTAGTTGGGCATACACTGATATGTATACACTGACTGCAACAAATGAAACGACCATGTCGCCCACATTTTGGCGTATTGGTAATCCGGACATCACTTGGGAAACGACTACGAATATCAATGTCGGTGTGGAATTTAGTTTATGGAAAGGTCGGTTGGCTGGTAATGTAGACTTTTATACTAAAAAGACCAGTAACTTGTTGTTTTGGCTATCTGTTCCTGAATCAGCAGGTTCACGCGGTTACTATGGTAATTTGGGGGATATTCGCAATATGGGTGTAGAACTCGCCTTAACTGGGACTATCGTGCGTACAAGAGATATAGATTGGAGTGTATCAGCAAATCTATCGCATAACAAGGCTAAAATACTCACTTTACCCGAATCGAAGACTATAGGAAATGGAGGTTTTGCGGAAACAAACTCTACTGATATTGCTCAAAACTGGTATGAGGAAGGTGGTCCACTTTACAACGCATTCTGTGCTGAATATGCTGGTGTTAATGAAAAAGGAGAGGCCACCTATTGGGTGGACGAAAATTTGAAAGGTTCTACCAGCAGACCTGGTAAAGAGCATTCTTACACTACTACTAACCCCAATGAAGCTACTAAATATGCGCAAGGCAATGTTCTGCCTAAACTATACGGTGGATTCAGCACTTCATTGCGAGTACTCGACTTTGATTTCTCTGCTTCATTCGATTATCAAATAGGAGGCAAGGTTACTGATAATCGTTACGCCTCTTTGATGACTCCTAATGAAACCTCTGCCAGTGCAGGCTCCAACTTCCATAAAGATTATCTCAAAGCATGGAGTCCTAATAATACTTCAAGCGATATTCCCCGCTGGCAGTATGGCGACAAGTACACAGTGTTCTCCAATTCAGATCGTTTCCTCACCAATGCCAGTTATCTGAATTTCCAGTCGTTCACAGTGGGTTATACACTTCCAAAAAATCTTCTGAGGAATATAGCCAAAATACGCATCTATGCTGCCGGTGAGAATCTATGCTTCTGGTCTGCACGCAAAGGTTTCGACCCCCGCTATTCTTATGAGGGAAACAAAGACATAACAGCATACTCTCCTGTACGCAATATTTCAGGAGGTATTCAAATAACATTCTAAACAAATAAGTGAAATTGAATATGAAAAAAATATTGATTCCATTCTTAACTGTTGCATTCGGACTTACTCTTGCAACAAGTTGTATTGAAGAGATTGATCCGCAATCATCCACCATAACCAAGGATCAGGCAGCCAATGCTCCTGGTTCGTATGATAACTTTGTGAGCGGCATAACTTCTTCGTTGGCCGGTACATTTCAATTTGGCGCTGGCGCAGATAAAAGATATCCTTATGATTACGGTTATCCCTCTTTTTATCAGATGCGTGATGTAATGGGGCAAGACCTTGTTCCCAGCTTCTCAGGACACCAATATTCTACTTGGTACAGTTGTGGTGTGGCTCTTGGCCCCCAATATCTTCTATGTCAGTTTCCATGGACATATTATTATAGTTGGATTAAGAATTGCAATACCGTTCTTTCATTAGCTGGAGAGAACCCCGATACAGATAAAATGTCAGGTGCAGGTATCGCATATGCCATGCGGGCAATGTTCTACATGGATTTAGCGCGTATGTTTGCTAATAAAACTTATGCATTAGACAAAAATGCAGAAACGGTTCCTATCGTAACCGAGGCTACTGCTCTTTCTGACTTAGCTACTAACCCTCGTGCTACTAATGAAAATATGTGGGCATTTATTCTTTCCGATCTCGACAAGGCAGAGCAGTATTTAGCAGATTACCAGCGACCTGATAAATTGACTCCTGATAAGTCAGTAGTATATGGTTTGAAAGCACGTGCTTATTTAGTGATGGAAGACTGGGAAAATGCCGAAAAATATGCCAAACTTGCTCAAGCTGGTTACCAACTCATGGGTGAAGCTGATTATACTGACAGCGATACAGGCTTCAACACTCCCAATTCTTCTTGGATGTTCGGGCTGAAATTTAAAGATACTGATGACAATATTCTGTTGAATGATGCTGATAGTTCGTGGGGGTCTTTTATGTGTCTTGAAGTGAATGGGTCGGGATGTGGCTATGCTTCCAGCTATGGTCACCAATTTCTGATCGATCGTCACTTGTATGAGACTATCCCGGAAACAGATTTCCGCAGAAAGTGTTTTGTTGACTTTCAGATAGCTGAATTACCCCAAAATGAACAATTAGAGGCTTTGGAGGCATATACAAAGTATCCGGAATGGATTTATGCTTCCGGTAATAAAGAAGGCAAAGGTGTAGGCGGTCTTTCTCTGAAATTCCGTCCAGCCAAGGGTGGAAATGATAATCAGTATTTAGGCTTTCTTGTATCCGTCCCCATGATGCGTGTTGAAGAAATGTATCTGATTGAGGCTGAAGCTGCCGGTATGCAGGATGAATCAAGAGGCATTGCCTTATTGACGACATTTGCCAAGAGCCGAGATACCTCTTACACATATGGTAAACACAATGAGTCTTACGGAAATCCAGCCAACTCTGCATTCCAAAATGAAGTGTGGTGGCAGCGTCGTATAGAGCTTTGGGGAGAAGGATTTGCCACTTTTGATATCAAACGTCTTAATAAAGGTGTCATCCGTAGTTATCCTAATACCAATCATGTGGAGAAATTCCGTTGGAATAGTACTACTCCTCCCGATTGGATGAACCTCTGTATTGTGCAGAGTGAAACTAATTATAATACAGCTTGTACAAACAATCCTACACCTATTGCACCTACTACGGATTCTGATGAGTATATGTGGTAATCCGGGCTTATAATATAAAAAAAATAAGAATATGAAAAAATATATCTATAGTTTATTTATGATGATTCTTGCTGTTGGAGGCATGATATCATGTTCAGAAGAAGAGGGAACAAATCCGGGTAATGACTCTAGGCCTAATGTTGTTGTGTACCAGTTTGCACCGGAGGCTCCTTACAATGCGGACAATGATTTATTGCTCCGAATAGCTGCCAACAGCAAGGTTGCCGAAGCTTATTATCTGGCCGAAGCAACAACCGATAAAAAGGCACATATAGCTTCGATGGGTAAAGACGGTTATATGGACTATGTAATTAAAAACGGTACTAAAATTGAAGGTCTTTCGGGGGCGTCGGATAGCGATGTGACAGTGACCGGCATGGTAGGGGAATATATTATTACGGTAGTAGCTGTGAATGGCAATGATAAGATGGCGACCGAAACAACTTTCACAGGGCTGAAGTGGGAGTCAATTGGTATAGGTATGTTATCAAGCTCATTCTTCGGTGGTGAAGGAGAATGCGAGTTCTATAAAGCAAGCCCAGTACTTAAATATAAGGCCATAGGACCTTTTGAAGAGGGCTATGATATTGTTTTTGATGTTGCTGATAATAATAGTGTAACTGTAGCTCAACAAGCTGTTTATAGCTCTTATGGAAGTTATGGAACGCTTTATGTTTCGGGCAATGGAGCACTTCAAAGCAATAAGATTACTGTTAATCTTACATTTAGAGTGTCTGCCGGTGTTTTTGGCGCCTTCACAGAAACTTTTATTCTCCCTGCAACAGAACCTTAAACAAGGTAGTATTATTGGCTATTCTGTAAAACAAATGCCAGTTTTATTTTAAAAGGCAATGAAATTCCAGCTATTGATTTAACTGGATGTTTTAAATAAAGTGTTTTAAAGATCGTTCACTGGGAAGTGAGCGGTCTTTTTTTAGTTCGCCCAGCACGAACGTGTTCTGACGGCTGTAAGTCCTTAGCGCTCCCTAACAACAGGAAGCGTCCAGCCGACGACAATGGTGTCCCTCGTGAGATAGAATCTGAAGGCAATGCATTGATGATTGCATTATCTATAAAATATATTTTTTTTGACAACCGATTTGTTTCTTTACCGACCAATCAAATCTCATAACCTGAGAAAGTAAATAGGTACTTTCAATATATTCAAGGTAATTCTTAACTGTATCAGGATGTTTAATTTCCACTATTCTGGCCAATGAATTATAAGAGAATTGTTTTGTTGCATTGCTTGCCAGGTAATATATCATTTCAAGCAGTTCTCTTTCACCATTTAACTTGTTCCGAGTAATCTTTCCCTGCCAATAATGCTTTGTATCTCATTGAAGTAGAATGTCTTCTGTTCGCCAAATAACTCTATAAAGGCTTCGTATAAAGTCTGGAAATCGTTAACTGTGAAGTTAACTAACCTCTCATCATCGAAGTTTAAATAAAAGTCTTGTTCAGTTTGTCGAGAGCGGATTTGTTGCAATAATACGGATTTTCCACATCTTCGAATGTCGGAAATAACTAGAATTTCGGGGCTTTCTACCAAATGCTGATAATATCCCTTTCTACCATCTGAGACTGGTTTCTTTCTTGCTGATCAAATATGACATGCTTCAACAGTTCTTTCATAATAGTCAATATTAATCAGATGCAAATATATAATAGTTTTCATTATAAATAAATGATTTGTATGCTTCTTATTCATTATCAATGAATAAGAAGAGCTCATTTTATTCACTTGAAATAGAGAGAACTTCATATATAACATCAGCGATACTATGAATACAGAATTAGAGTAAAAGGAAATATATTGAGTACTACTAACAATGAATAAGATTTAAATGCTCTAATATTTGCTTTCTTCTCTGTATGAATGCTCTTTAATTTATCGAAATAAATCATATGTATTTTGTTCATTTGCATATACTGATTATGAAAAATCAGAACGTGTAGTAAGATTCAGCATGTGTCCGTGATTTAAATATAGGACTCTATTCGTTTTTTTATAATTTTGTACACTTGTATGTTGTTTAGCTCAATAGTACTGGTTTTAGAACTTATTTTAATTCAATATATGAATGATAATATGCTTATAATAAGTAGTATATATATTATCTGGGATAATTTTGGTAGAAACTAATACATATTTGTATTTTATACCTATCTTATTATCAATAGTATAGTAACTTATTATCTTCTTTCAAAAAAATCCGCCAATAACAATACATTATTGAAAATCAACAGAATACATAACACTTAGTTCTGCGAAGACTTTGCAGGTTTCGTACATTGGTATGCAGACACAAGAAGTGGCTATTAAACCTACTATGAAGGTCACAATGAAGTCTGATGCTGAGATGCTTGATGAAGTAATGGTGGTTGCCTATGGTACGGCAAAGAAGTCCCAGTTTACGGGTTCTGCTTCTACTATTAAAGCTGATAAAATTGCAGAGCGCCAGGTTTCTAATATATCGAATGCCCTTTCAGGACAGGTAGCCGGTGTACAAACTACAAGTGGTAATGGACAACCGGGTACAGGCTCTACTGTACGTATTCGCGGTGTTGGTTCTTTGTCTGCAAGTAACAATCCATTGTATGTAGTGGATGGTGTTCCTTATGATGGTGATATTTCAGCTATCAACTCACAGGATATTGAGAGTTTGACGGTATTGAAGGATGCTGCTTCTAATGCATTATATGGTGCACGTGGTGCCAATGGTGTAATTTTGGTGACTACCAAAAAAGGAGCTACGGGAAAAGCAACTGTAAATCTGGACGCTAAGTGGGGTACTAACCGTCGCGGTGTGTCTAACTATGATGTTATGACTTCTTCTCAGGAATATGTGGAGAACTACTACACAGCAATGTTGAATGGTTATGCTGGTGGAGATCCCAATAGAGTGTTGTCTAATGGAATGACTGGTAATCAGTATATTAACTCATTGCTGTTTTCTAAAGACGGTTTGGGATATCCTGTTTACACAGTGCCTAATGGTGAGGGATATATAGGTGTAGACGGTAAACTTAATCCGAATGCTAAACTTGGCCGGGTGTATGGAGATTACTATATTACTCCTGATGACTGGGAGAAAGAGTTGCTTGACAATGGTAACTTACGCCAGGAATATAACGTAAACATTAGCGGTTCTACTGAAAAAATGAACTATTATATGTCAGCCGGTTATCTGGATGATAGCGGTCTTATCCCAGGTTCATCATTTTCACGCCTTTCATTCCGCCTGAAAGCTGATTATCAGGTGAAGGAATGGTTGAAAGTAGGTGCGAATGTTGCCTATTCTAATATCGTAAGCCGTTATCCTGATGAACAAACTACTTCAGGAAGTTCTACTAACTTATTTTATATAACTAATAACATTGCGCCTATCTATCCCTTGTATATCCGCAATGCAGACGGAAGCATTAAGAAAGACGCTCGTGGTTTCACTATGTATGACTATGGCAATGGTATGTATACAGATGGTACTACAGCTCTGAACCGCCCGTTCCTTTCTCAATCTAACCCGGCATCTGCTTTGCAGTTGGATAAGAATGAGTACAATATGGACATCTTGAGTGGACGTGCTTTCGTAGAAGTATCTATTATCGAAGGATTGAAAGCGACTGCTAACTGGGGTATGGACCTGGATAATACACGTTATACAGAATTGATCAACCCTTACTATGGACAGTATGCAGGTAATACCGGTGGTGTGGTAGGTGTTTCTCACAGTCGTGTATTCAGTATCAATCAACAGTATTTATTGACTTATAAGAAGAACTTCGGTGATCATAACATTGATTTACTGGCAGGTTTTGAATCTTATGATTATAAAAATCAGGCTTTGTCCGGTAGCAAGCAGAAAGTCTACAATCCTAATATTGTAGAATTGAATAATGCGATTAATACTCCGAGTGCAAACTCCAGTACAGCTAATTATGCTACAGCAGGTTTCTTGTTCCGTGCTCAGTATGATTATCTGGAAAAATACTTTGCCAGTGCTTCCTTCCGTCGTGACGCTTCTTCACGTTTTCATCCGGACAACCGTTGGGGTAATTTCTGGTCTGTTGGTCTCGGTTGGTTGATGAACAAAGAGTCATTCTTGCAAAATACATCTTGGATTGATATGTTGAAGTTCAAAATCAGTTATGGTGCACAGGGTAATGATAATATCGGTAATTACTATGCGTACTTGGATCAATATACTGTTTCTAACAGTAATAATGATTTTGCATTGGCTCTTTCTTATAAAGGTAATAAAGATATCACTTGGGAAACTTCTCATAGTTTCAACACAGGTTTTGATTTTGAATTCTTTAAAGGCCGATTGAGCGGTACTGTTGAATACTTTAGCCGTAAGACTACTGATATGCTTTATAACAAACCGATGAATGCTTCTGCCGGTTATGCTAGTATTCCGATGAATGTTGGTTCTATGACTAATAAAGGTGTTGAATTGGATTTGAACGGACTTTTGATTGAAACGAATGATTTGACCTGGCGCATGAATTTTAACTTGACTCATTTCAAGAATACGATCAATGAACTGGATCCTTCATTGAATGGTGAGATGATTAGTGGCAGCTACATTTATCGTGAAGGCGAATCCAGATATCAATTCTATCTGCGTAAATATGCCGGTGTAGATGAGAACGGAGTAGCACAATACTATAAGGATATTACAGATGCGGAAGGCAATGTGACCGGACAAGAAAAAACTACGGATGCTCCGAATGCTACCCGTTATGCAACCGGTGATATTCTGCCGAAGGTATATGGTGGTTTTGGTACGAGCTTGAATGCGTATGGATTTGATTTCTCTATCTCTTTTGCTTACCAGTTGGGTGGACGTATGTACGACAATGGTTATGCATCTTTGATGAATTCAGGTACCGATCCCGGTCAGAACTGGCATAAGGACATTCTGAAAGCTTGGACTGCTGATAATAAAGGCTCTAATATACCTCGTCTGAGTGCAACAGACCAGTATGCTAACTATTTGTCTGATCGTTTCCTGACTAAGTCTGACTATTTGAGCATCAACAGTATAACACTGGGATATACATTGCCAAAGAGCTGGGTACGTTCATTGAATATTAGTTCACTACGTGTTTATATGTCAGCTGACAATGTAGCTTTGTTCAGCAAGCGCAAAGGTTTCGACCCTCGTCAGAGCTATACAACTGCCAGTGCAGACGTATATTCTCCTATTCGTGCTATTTCGGGAGGTTTATCACTTTCATTTTAATCTAAAACAAATATAGAATTATGAAGATTAACAAATATATATTACTGCTTTCTGCAACCATGGTGGTGGTTTCTTGTGATCTCGATAAGTTTCCTGAAGGAAGCACCGTGACACAAGACCAGAAAAATGAGGTGGTTGAGTTGTTGCCAGACCGTATTTCTTCTGAATTGAATGGTTTGAAAACAGGTCTTTATTCTCATACAAACCTGTTGACTGATTATAATAACCACATGGACTATGGCTTTCCGGCAGCTTGTATGATTTATGAAACAGCCGGACAGGATTTGCTGACTTTGAATGACCAGACCGGTTATAATAAGTTTATCAGTTCTCAACGCTTATTAGACAGAAACATTACGTCTACATTTAATGCTTTTCTGTGGAAGCTATATTATAAACACATGAAAACCGCTAATGATATTCTTAAAGCTATTCCGGCAGATGCGGCAGACGCTTCTTTAAAGAAATATCGTGGTCAGGCATTGGCTTCACGTGCTTTTGATTATTTGCAACTTATTCAGACTTATCAGTTGACTTACATAGGTCACGAAACAGCTAATGGTGTACCTCTGGTACTGGAAACAACTTCTGATACTGAGTTGATGAATAATCCGCGTGCAAGTGTACAACAAGTATATGGCCGTATTATGGAAGATTTGGATGAAGCTATTACTTTGTTGACAGGTGCTTCTGCACGTGCCGATAAAGCTGAAATATCAGTAGAAGTGGCCTATGGTCTGCGTGCTCGTGCTAACTTGCTGATGGGTAAGTGGGCTGCAGCGGCTTCTGATGCTGCTAAAGCTTATGGAACTTCTACTCCTTATTCTGTTGCAGATGTAAGCCAACCGACTTTCTATAATGCTACAGATAATGCATGGATATGGGGTATCGTAGTGACTACGGAAGATTATCTGGCAAAAACCGGTATCGTGAACTGGCCTTCTAATCTTTGTTCACTGACGGGTATGGGATATACGACGGCAGCTAGCGCTACTGACGTAGCTTACCGTCTCATCAACAAGAATTTATGGGCTAAGATACCAGAAACGGATGTACGTAAAGGTTGGTGGGTAGATGAAGATTTGCACTCGCCTGTTCTGGATAACGGACTTGGTGAAGACTATGCTTACTATTGGGCAAACGGTATGTTTAATGGTGGAACATTCCCTAGCAAATTTTCTCCTTATACAAATGTGAAGTTTGGTCCTGACAATGGAACTTTCGCAGATACAGACAATGCACAAGACTGGCCGTTGATGCGTGTTGAAGAGATGAAACTGATTGAAGCAGAAGCTCTTGGACGGGATAACCTGGCTACAGGTAAGCAGAAATTGGAAGAGTTCGTAAGACAATATCGTGATCCGTCTTATACCTGTACTGCCGGTTCTTTGGACGCATTTATCGACGAAGTTTGGTTCCAGCGCCGTGTTGAGCTTTGGGGTGAAGGTTTTGCATTATTCGACATCTTGCGTTTAAAGAAACCTATTATCCGCCAGGGAGCTAACTATCCTATCAACAGTACATTTGCTGAAATTGCTGCTGAGGCTCCTATCATGATTTACCGTATTCCTGAGGCTGAAACATCTGTGAACAGTGCTATTACAGAGGCGGACAATAATCCGGCTGCAATGGCTCCGACTCCGGTGAACTAATAAGCACATTTTCAAATAGGAAAAGAGAATGGGGTGTATTCGGATTTACGGATACACCCCTGTTTTTTATCAATTTGCAAAATAGTAGCGGGAAATATTTGTGAAGTGTAAGATTTCTGTAACTTTGCGGTTTCGTTACTTAATAATTATTTAATTATTCTAATAAATGATGCCTATGAAGAAATTACTACTCCTGTCTTTGGTTCTTTTGTGTAGCTTATCGGCATGGACGGCCCAACGCTCTCCGGAAGAAGCTCTTTCTATTGCACGAACTTTCTTTATGCAGTCATCCGGGGCTGTAACCCGTAATATCGGTGAAGTTCAATTGGTGGCAGTCTCTAATGATTTGCTAAAATCTGCATCTACCCGTAGTGTGGAAGGAACAGCCTTTTATATCTATAACTATGCGCAGTCTGCTTATGTTATAGTATCCGGTGATGACCGTATGAAGCCGGTACTGGGCTATTCGGACAATGGAAGTTTCATAACTGAAAGCTTGCCGATAAATATACTTGGGTGGTTGGAACTGTATAATGCCGCTTATGCTCAACTGGGTAACGTCGAAAAAACGGTTACTGAACCTAAACTGCTTACTAAAACAAGTTTTCCGGCATCTGTATCTCCTTTGCTGGGGAGTATATGCTGGGATCAGGATGCACCGTACAATAATGCCTGTCCTCTTTATCAACAAGAGCGTTGTGTGACGGGATGTGTGGCTACGGCAATGGCTATGATTTTGAAATATCATGAATATCCAGTAAAAGGAAAGGGGACTCATTCTTATACAGCCTCTAATGGAATTAAGTGTTCTTTTGATTATGGGAACGCTACCTTCGACTGGGATAATATGCTGCCGCAATATTCTGGAGATTGTACTGCCGAACAGGCTGACGCTGTTGCCCAATTAATGTTGGCCTGCGGTGTGGCGGTTGATATGGAGTATTCACCATCTGCTTCGGGAGCCTATTCGTATCAGGTAGGTCAGGCCTTAATTGACTACTTTGGATATGATGGTAATTTGGGCTTGGTATATCGCCAATATTTTACTTCTTCCGAATGGATGAACCTGATTAAATCAGAAATTAACGAGAAGCGTCCTGTTTACTATTTCGGATCTTCGGATGATGGAGGTCATGCGTTTGTTTTTGATGGGTATAATGAAGAGGATATGGTTCATGTCAATTGGGGATGGAGTGGAATGAATAATGGTTACTTTGAAGTTGCTTCCTTAAATCCGGATTCTCCCGGTATTGGTGGTGGAAGCAATCTTGGAGGTGGCTTTACGAGAGGTCAGGGAATGTATTTAGGGATACAACCGCCTACTACTACTTCAAACTTTACTTCTCATTTTTTTATGACGGAGTTAGCAGCAAATAAAGAGGAAGTCACTAAGGGAGACGTGTTTAAACTGACGATTACTGAGATATTTAATATGAGTGTGGCATGCAAGAATAGTAAGTTGGCAGTAATAGCAGAAAAAGATGGTCAACAGTTAATATTAGGGCAGACGGCTTTGGCTACGCTGATAAATACGTATGAAGGATATAATACTTTTTCTTTTTCTAATCTGAAAATACCTAATGATTTTGCTGATGGAACTTATTCCGTATATGTAGCTACCAAAGATGAGCGCGAAGCAACATGGAGTCGTGTGCGTAGTTACGTGGGTTCTGAAGCACAACTCATTCTTGTTGTAAGCGGTAATAAATGTACTTTGACTCCGTTCAGTGGTAATCTAAGTCTTGAAGAAGACATGGAGGTTAGTGTGAAATTAGCCCATAGCTTATATAGTGGTCTCAAAGGGGATTTCAAAATATTGGTTTCTAACAAAAGTACATCGGATGAGTATTATGGTTCAGTGGGGGTTGCTCTTTTTACTGCAGATAAAACCCCGAGCTTTGTTGCAATAGTCGGAGATGCACAGGTCGAAATAAAACCGGGCACAGTTAATAGAGAACTGGCTGTATCCGGAGACTTGGCTATTACTAAGAACCTTGTGACTACTAATATTCCTGTTGGAGATTATTATATTTGCCCCTGCATAGATTGGGGAGGAGGTACGTATGCTGTCGGTGAGTTTACTCCGGTCACCATAAAGGAGGTGCGTGGAACCGCAGATTTGAAAGTGAGCCAATCACGTTTGGAGAAGGAACAACTTCAAGTAGGTGAGCCCCTGAAATTTCTGGCTGATCTGTCATTGTCTGGCGATGGAAACGTATATACTGGAACATTGGTAGCGGCAGTTTATGAAAATTCCATGGGTTACCCATACAGTGTACATTATCAGAATGTATTTGTGGAGGCAGACCTGACGGAAAATCTTGTGATGGAAATTCCTCTGAGTCTAGGTGAAGGAAGGCATGCTGTTCGTTTGTATAAATCGGGTACCAATGGGGACCTTGTGACAATTAGCACTCTCTTTTTTTCTGTAGGACCGGCTACCGGTATTGAGGATGAGGTAGCCGATAAGGATGGATTAGTTATCTATCAGCAGCCAGTAGAAGATATTCTTAATATCCGTACTTCTCATGCTGCCCGAGTGATTTCTGTCTATAACCTGTCCGGACAGCAAATGATACAGCAAAAAGAGTCCGGGGATAAGAAAGAGTATTCTATTCCGGTAGGAGGGTTGGATGCAGGCTATTATATTGTAGTATTGCAATCAACTGATGGTAAGATATATCGGAGCAAATTTATGAAACGTTAGACTATATATATTTATAGTACTGGAACGAGGCTATTCTATTAACTTAGGATGGCCTTGTTTTTTCTATTCTAATGAACGATTTTCGCTTTAAAACGTTCATTTGCGATAGGATCATCAAAAAAAAGTATTCAAAATCATCTGACGAACCATATATTTCAGTAATTTTGTCTTTCTAATGAACAACAAGATAGTGATTTGTATCATTCGTTGAGGTGCTACTAAAAACAACTAACCCCTGACTATATGAGGTGTACACTACTCTTTCTATTTATTCTTCTTGCAAATCGGCTTCTTGCTGATAATGTAACAGCAGAGCAAGCTCATGCTTTAGCTACCGATTTCTTTAAAACGAATGTTCAAACCCGTAGTACTGCTGCGTCACCACAGTTACAATTAGTTTGGGATGGGGAAGATGCGAATACCCGTAGTGCAGGGAATCTTCCGGCTTTCTATGTTTTTAATAGTACCGACCAGAAAGGTTTTGTTATTATTGCCGGAGATGATGTGGTTATGCCTGTACTAGGTTATTCTTTCACAAACAGCTTTGTGGTAGATGGGATGCCTTCTAATCTGAAAAGTTGGATGAATGGGCTGAAAGAACAGATCAACGAGGCAAGAGAGACGGGACTGAATACTTCTGATGTTGTATATGAAGCGTGGAGCGGGGTGTCGGATATGACAACCGGAGATGTGGTAAAGCAGTATCAAACGGCGGAGTGGGATCAAGAGAGTCCTTATAATACGCTTTGTCCTAAAATAGAAGGCACCCAGACTGTTACAGGGTGTGTGGCAACGGCTATATCCATATTGATGCGATATCATCAATGGCCGAATGCAGGAACGGGTACTCTTCCAGCTTATAGTTATGAGGCGCTAGTTAGTGGAGCTAAAATTCACCAAAATGTATCGGGGATAACTTTGGGACATACTTATGCTTGGAACGATATGCCACTTCAATATGATCGGAATTCATCCGAGATTTCTAAAAATGAAGTTGCAACTTTGATGTACGACTGTGGTGTTATGGCTCAATCACAGTTTAATATCGCTTCTGCCGGTGGAACCGGTGCCTCTACATTGACAGCTGTTCATGGATTGGCAGAGTATATGAATTACAATAAAAGCATGTTGTGTCTTCGTCGTGAATGGTATTCGGATGCAGAGTGGATACAAATGCTGGAAAATGAAATAATGACAGTAGGCCCTGTGCTTTACGGTGGAGCTACTCTTAGTAATGAAGGACATCAATTCATATTGGATGGATATACAACGGAGGATTATTTTAGAGTAAATTGGGGGTGGAGTGGCTATAGCAATGGTTATTTCCTGATTTCAGCTTTGAATCCGAATAATCAGGGAGCAGGTGGTAGTACTGGCGGTGGCTTTGTCGCGAATCAAGACGCTTTGTTCGGGCTAAAGCCGGCGGAGGGAAATTCAAGCTATCAAACATTATTGGCCATGCTTGCTGGGAAATCTCAAGATGGGACTTATTATTCCGGCTTGGAAACCTCTGAAACTCAATTTAATGTAAATTCTTCCTTTATTGTGAAGTGCGGCTTCCTCTGGAATTTGGGATTAGACTCGTTCTCGGGAAAAGTAGCTTTGGCTATGGTTGATAAGAATCTGAATATAAGAGAATTTATATCAAGAATTTCGGATATTCCAAGTATGCAGACATATTATACAGTGTCCTTTGCTCCTTCCTGTAAAATCTCATTGACTCCACAACCCGGTGATCGTATTGTTGCAGTCTACAAAGGAACAAATGATGCCGAATGGAAAGTGGTTCGTGGTGGTCCTGATACCACGAATGAGATTATTGTTAAGGCTGATCCTACTTCAATTATAGAGACGAAGCAAGAAATACAATTTACTGCTTTCTGTGATAAGCAACAGGAAACCGTGGTTGTTCATTTGCCGGAGAATTCCCACAGGTTGAATCTATATGATGTAAACGGGCGTCTGTTGAAACAAATATTGTCTGAAGGAAAAGAAACTATAACTTTCTCTTGCCGGGAATATCCTACGGGAGTGTATCTTTTGCAGGCTGTAACGGACAAGGGAATCCATCAATGTAAGTTTTTAAAATGAAAAAGAGAATTAATATTGTAATAGCAACCTTACTTGTGCTATTGGCGGGTTGCCGTTCTGCGAAAAAGGAAACAATGGTCACCTCTGATATGCAAAAGATAGAAATGAATTCTGGAGTAATTACTCCACAGTTGACAGGTGGTAATCCGGCCTCTACCTCTCCGGTGGTTTATATTTATAAAACCAAGGCTGATTATTCACACCAGGTACCGGTGATGATGGATGAGGTTCGTACCCGCATTTTGTCCTATCCTGCGCCTGGGGATTTGAAAATGGGGGATGGGTTACGTCTGCCTACTCTTTTGAATAAGGGATACTTGCTGGATAATAAGGGAATAGGTCCTAATGTGGCTTTTCTTACCTATACGTATGAAGAGTATAGCCAGTTGCCCACAGCACCTTCCATGACCGATCTGATGTCGCATATTCTTGATAAGTATCCTTTACTGGAAATTCGTGCATGCGGTCGCCGTGCTGATTATAAAGATATTGTTATAGAATTAAATGAGAAAATAGCAGAAGGATTTCTGCAAAAATAATTATATTTGTCGCCCAATATATAATAAATAGGTATAGTAAATGAAAGAATTTGTAATCTCCGAAGTACAGGCAGAAACGGCGGTATTGGTTGGTCTCATCACAAAAACACAGGATGAGCGTAAGACAAACGAATATCTCGATGAACTGGAATTCTTGGCTGAGACAGCCGGGGCGGAAGTAGTGAAACGATTTACCCAGAAGCTGGACCAGGCACATTCTGTGACCTACGTCGGCAAAGGTAAACTGGAAGAAATTAAAGAATATATTCGGAACGAAGAGGAAGCCGAACGGGAAATCGGTATGGTGATTTTCGACGATGAACTCTCCGCGAAACAGATACGTAACATTGAAGCTGAGTTGAAGATCAAGATATTGGATCGCACCTCGCTTATTCTCGATATTTTTGCCATGCGTGCACAGACAGCCAATGCAAAGACGCAGGTGGAACTGGCACAGTATAAATACATGCTTCCCCGTCTGCAACGTTTGTGGACCCACTTGGAACGCCAGGGTGGTGGTTCCGGTGCCGGTGGCGGTAAAGGTTCGGTGGGACTTCGCGGTCCGGGTGAAACGCAGTTGGAAATGGACCGTCGTATTATCCTGAACCGTATGTCATTACTGAAAGAACGTCTGGCAGAGATTGATAAGCAGAAGTCAACTCAGCGAAAGAACCGTGGACGTATGATACGTGCGGCATTAGTGGGATATACCAATGTGGGCAAATCCACATTGATGAACCTGCTTGCCAAGAGCGAAGTATTTGCAGAAAATAAACTGTTTGCAACATTGGATACTACAGTGCGCAAGGTGATTATTGATAATCTACCGTTCCTGCTTTCAGATACGGTTGGTTTCATCCGTAAGTTGCCTACTGACCTGGTGGACTCTTTCAAGTCGACACTGGACGAAGTGCGCGAGGCAGATCTGCTGTTGCACATTGTGGATATTTCACATCCGGATTTTGAAGAACAGATAGAAGTAGTCAATAAAACATTGGCGGATATCGGTGCATCCGGTAAGCCAATCATACTTGTATTCAATAAAATAGACGCTTACACCTATGTGGAGAAAGCGGCTGACGACCTTACCCCCAGAACAAAGGAAAACTTGACACTCGAGGAACTGATGAAGACTTGGATGGCAAAGATGGAGGATAATTGCCTCTTTATCTCTGCCCGTGAGAAGATCAATTTGGAGGAACTGAAGAGTGTGGTTTATGCACGCGTGAAAGAACTGCATGTACAGAAATACCCTTATAACGATTTTCTTTATCAGACCTACGAAGAAGAGGAAGAATAAACTAAAATTTGTTGGTCATGAATTACAGACATTTAACCGAAGACGAAGTACTCCGGTTGAAAAGCCAGTCGTGTCTGGCGGATGATTGGGGGAAAGTAATGGTAGCAGAAGACTTTGTTACCGAGTTTGTACATCACACCCGTTTCTCGGGAGATGTACGTTTAGGCGTATTTCAATCAGAGTTCACATTGCCGGGTGGAATTAAAAAACATTCCGGTTTGCGTCATGTAACACTCCACAATGTCACGGTGGGGGATAACTGTTGCATTGAGAACATCCAGAACTACATTGCTAATTATGAGATCGGGCATGACACATTCATTGAGAATGTAGACATCATCCTGGTGGACGGATTGAGTAAATTCGGTAATGGGGTAGAAGTATCCGTACTGAATGAAACCGGTGGGCGTGAAGTACTTATCAATGATAAACTTTCTGCGCATCAGGCTTATATCCTGGCGCTTTACCGCCACCGCCCGGAATTGATTTGCCGGATGAAGTCTATAACAGACTTCTACTCCAATAAGCATGCCTCTTCGGTAGGTACTATCGGCAATCATGTGATGATACTCAATACAGGTTCTATCAAGAATGTACGTATCGGAGACTATTGTCATATCTGCGGAACTTGTCGTCTTTATAATGGTAGCATTAATAGTAATGCGGAAGCACCGGTACACCTTGGTCATGGAGTTATTTGTGATGATTTTATCATCTCTTCCGGTTCACATATAGACGATGGAGCTATGCTGAGCCGTTGCTTTATAGGTCAGGCCTGTCGTTTGGGACATAATTATTCTGCGTCCGAATCGCTTTTCTTCAGCAATTGCCAGGGAGAGAATGGCGAGGCATGCGCTATCTTTGCCGGACCGTTCACGGTGACGCATCATAAATCCACTTTACTGATTGCCGGTATGTTTTCATTCATGAATGCCGGTTCGGGTTCCAACCAGAGTAATCACATGTATAAGTTAGGCCCTATCCATCAGGGAACATTGGAACGTGGTGCTAAAACTACTTCCGATTCCTATATTCTTTGGCCCGCCCGTGTAGGCGCTTTTTCATTGGTAATGGGCCGCCATGTGAATCATTCCGATACTTCTAACTTGCCTTTCTCCTATCTGATAGAGCAGAACAATACTACTTATCTTGTACCGGGCGTCAACCTGCGAAGTGTAGGAACCATCCGTGATGCACAGAAGTGGCCGAAGCGTGATGGACGTACGGATTCCAACAAACTGGATTTCATCAATTACAACTTACTCAGTCCCTATACCGTGCAGAAGATGTTCAAGGGACGGGAAACTTTGCAGAACCTGCGCCATGCTTCGGGCGAACTTTCCGATATCTATTCTTTCCATAGTGCGAAGATCCGTAACTCGGCATTGGTGAAGGGTATCAAGTTCTATGAGATCGCCATCCATAAATTCCTTGGAAACTCTGTCATCAAACGTCTGGAAGGTATTGAATTCAAAAGTAATGAAGAAATACGTGCCCGCCTGAAGCCCGACACCACAGTGGGTAGCGGTGAGTGGGTGGACATTTCCGGCCTGATAGCTCCGAAGAGCGAGATAGATGCCCTGATCAATGATATCGAGTGTGGAAAAGTAGACCGTCTGAAGTACATCAATGCTGAATTTGAGAAGATGCATCAGAACTACTACACTTATGAGTGGACCTGGGCTTATGAAAAGTTGGAGGAATACTACGGAATCAAACCGGACAATATTACGGCTACAGACATCATCCGCATTGTAGAGAAGTGGAAGGAAGCGGTAGTCGGGTTGGACCGTATGGTGTATGATGATGCCAAGAAAGAATTCTCGCTGGCTTCTATGACGGGCTTCGGTGCCGACGGCTCGCGCGCAGAGAAAGAAATGGACTTTGAGCAGGTACGCGGTGACTTTGAAAGTAATCCGTTTGTCACTGCCGTGCTGAAACATATTGAAGATAAGACAGCGTTGGGTGACGAATTGATAGGTCGTATGCAGAGGGTGTCATCATTTTCACTCTAATTAAAGAAATATTTCAATAATAGTTCTTACCTTTGTGCTACGATTCATTAATTTAATTTACGAGTAATTATGGCAACAACACCTCCGTTCAAGTATCAACCTATGTTTGAGCATGGGGAAGATAAGACTGAGTATTATCTGCTTACAAAAGACTATGTATCCGTAAGCGAGTTTGAAGGAAAGCCCATTCTGAAGATTGAAAAAGAAGGTCTTACAGCAATGGCTAACACGGCTTTCCGCGATGTGTCATTTATGTTGCGCCGTTCGCACAATGAGCAAGTTGCTAAGATTTTGCGCGACCCCGAAGCAAGTGATAATGATAAATATGTAGCACTGACCTTCCTGCGCAATGCAGAAGTAGCTTCAAAAGGCGTGCTTCCTTTCTGTCAGGATACCGGTACGGCTATCGTTCATGGTGAAAAGGGACAGCAGGTATGGACTGGCTATTGTGATGAAGAAGCTCTTTCGTTGGGTGTCTACAAAACATATACTGAAGAAAACCTGCGTTACTCTCAGAATGCTCCGTTGAATATGTACGACGAGGTGAACACGAAGTGTAACCTGCCTGCGCAAATAGATATCGAAGCTACCGAAGGTATGGAATATAAGTTCCTTTGCGTGACCAAAGGTGGCGGTTCGGCCAATAAGACTTACCTGTATCAGGAAACAAAAGCAATCCTGAATCCCGGCACTCTGGTTCCTTTCCTCGTTGAGAAAATGAAGACGCTGGGTACAGCTGCTTGTCCTCCTTACCACATCGCTTTCGTCATTGGCGGTACTTCTGCTGAGAAGAACCTGCTGACGGTAAAGCTGGCTTCTACTCATTATTATGATGAGTTGCCCACTACGGGTAACGAATACGGACGTGCCTTCCGTGATGTAGAACTTGAGAAAGAAGTGTTGGAAGAAGCTCATAGGATTGGCCTCGGTGCACAGTTCGGCGGTAAATATCTGGCTCATGATATCCGTATCATTCGTCTGCCTCGTCACGGTGCATCTTGTCCGGTAGGTCTGGGCGTTTCTTGCTCTGCCGACCGTAACATCAAGTGTAAGATCAACAAAGAAGGTATCTGGATTGAAAAACTGGACAGTAATCCGGGCGAACTCATCCCGGAAGAAATGCGTCATGCAGGCGAAGGTGCCGTAGTTAAGATAAACCTGAACCAACCGATGGCAGATATCTTGAAGGAACTGACTAAATATCCGGTGGCTACACGTCTGTCATTGAATGGTACGATTATCGTAGGCCGTGACATTGCACATGCTAAGCTGAAAGAACGTCTGGACCGTGGTGAAGATTTGCCACAGTATATCAAGGATCATCCGATTTACTATGCCGGTCCTGCCAAGACTCCGGCTGGTATGGCTTGTGGCTCTATGGGCCCCACTACTGCGGGACGTATGGACTCGTATGTAGAGTTGTTCCAAAGTCATGGTGGCAGCATGGTTATGCTTGCAAAGGGTAACCGTAGTCAGCAGGTGACGGATGCTTGCAAGAAGTACGGTGGTTTCTATCTCGGTTCTATCGGTGGTCCTGCCGCTATCCTGGCACAGAACAACATCAAGAGTATCGAATGTGTAGAATATCCCGAACTCGGTATGGAAGCTATCTGGAAGATTGAAGTGGAAGACTTCCCTGCATTCATCCTGGTAGATGACAAAGGCAACGATTTCTTTAAACAATTGAAACCTTGGAATTGTAGTAAATAAGAGGAATCTTTCTATAGATTAAGTGAAAGCTGTCCCGAAGAAGTTGATTAACTCCTTGGGACAGCTTTCTTGGTTTAATAGATGTAGAACTTGATATGCTCCTTCCTTTTTCCCCTAAAGCTTTCATGTTAATGTCATTATGTTATAAGCAAAACCTTGTTTTCCATATGGGGGCTGTGCAGCCCACAATTGCGGGACGAACAGCCCCCATATGGAAAACGTAGAGCCCGCAACTGTGGGATGAAGTTTTGTTACAGGCAAAAGAACAAAAACAATAAAGCAAAGCTTGGTTTTCATACGACCTTCTTCCCGTTTTTCTTATTGTTCCTAAGTATTCCATTGTGGAGTCTATAAGTTCTGCAACAGGTTTGCCTACACCATCCTACATCATCCTACACCATTTTACGCTATTTATTTGCTTGATAATCAAGAGAGAACGGTTGTCGGTGTAGGATGTAGGAAATAAAGAAGTATTTTTTTAAGTGTCACTAATCTCAGGTGGATATCAGAAAAATAATAAGATATTCTTGTATGCCGATACTAATTTCTATCTTTACACTTTCAAAATCAGATTAATCTTATTGACAGTTATGGAAACTACTCCCCACATTTCTCCGAAGGCGGACTCCCGTGTTGTTTGGCTGGATGTCGTGCGACTGATAGCTATGTTTACCGTGGTTTGTTGTCATTGCACAGACCCTTTCAACTTTTATCCGGGAACGGCTCCGAATATTGAAGATATCAAGTTTTGGGGGGCTGTCTATGGGGCGGTGCTGCGTCCGTGCGTACCTCTTTTTGTGATGATAACGGGAGCTTTGTTGCTCCCTGTGCGTGGGGATGCATCCGTATTCTATAAGAAACGTATTCCACGTGTGTTTTTTCCGTTTCTTATCTGGTCGGTGATTTATAATCTTTTCCCTTGGATTACAGGATTGCTGGGAGTGGAACCACGGGTGATTCTTGACTTCTTCCCGTACTCGGGCGAAGAAGTGATGCGCCAGTCTTTAGCTGTCAGCATGGGATATATTGCCGAACTTCCTTTTAATTTTTCTATCCTCGATGTACACATGTGGTACATTTATTTGCTGATAGGACTCTACTTGTATTTGCCGATATTCTCCGCCTGGGTGGAGAAAGCTTCGGAGAAAGCCAAACTCTGGTTCTTGGCAGTATGGGGAGTGACATTGCTTATACCTTATTATAATGAGTTTGTAGCGCAATACTTGTGGGGAACTTGTTCGTGGAACTCATTCGGCATGCTTTATTATTTTGCCGGCTTTAATGGATACCTGCTTCTGGGGCATTATCTGCGCAACCATGACTGGACTGGACGGCAAGCTGCACTGATAGGCGTTCCTATGTTTGTGGTGGGCTATGCGGTTACTTTCTTCGGTTTCCGCCACATGACGGCATTGCCGGACTTTACGGATGAAATGTTGGAATTGTTCTTTACCTATTGCTCACTGAATGTGGTGATGATGACCATTCCTGTATTTATGTGGGCAAAGAGAGTGAACATTCGTTCGGAGCGGATGATAAAGGCATTATCCAATCTGACACTTTGCGGTTTCGGAGTTTATATGATACACTATTTCTTCACCGGTCCGTCAGTGGTACTGATGCGGGCGGCAGGTGTTCCGTTGTGTTTGCAGATACCTGTCGCCGCAGTGGTTGCATTTGGCGTTTCCTGGTTCCTGGTGGCAATGGCATACCGTTGTTTTGGAAAGAAAACGAAATGGGTGATGGGATAGTCTCTGTAGGATTATCCTAATTCAATATACTTCTTCATGGTCAGACGGTTTTCACCGTCCAGGCGTTGGTATGAAACTTCATTCATAATGCTTCGTATCAGGAATATACCCAGCCCGCCAATGGCACGTTCTTCAATGGGAATGGTGATATCGGCATCCGGGGCATTGGTTGGGTCGAAGGAAAGTCCCTTGTCGGTCAGTAAGAAGATTAATTGATTGTCTGTCAGGCTGGCTTTTAGTCGGATTTCATGATGCTCTTCCAGCGGGTAGGCATACATGATAACATTGCTGACAGCTTCTTCCAGTGCCAGATTGATATGCATGGTTGTTTCTGCCGGCAGGGACAAGTCAGAACAGAATTCTTCTACAAAGATTGCCAAGGCTGTGATCTCATCCAGCTCGTTGGTTATTCGGATCTCTTTTTCCATGATGTTATGGTTTTATTGTTTTAGGTTCATAATGAATTAGCAGAATGGTCATGTCGTCACTGGCCTCTGCTTGTTGTACATGGGAGGCTACGGAACGAACCACTGTATCTACTATTATGCGTACGTCGAAAGTGCCCAACGGAGCCAGAGTTGATAATAGGCGATCTTCACCATACAGCTCTTTGGAGGTGTTTTCAGCCTCGGTTATTCCGTCGGTATAAAGGAAAAGACGGGTATTCTTTTCAAGAGTGATTTCTTCATCGGTGTATTCCATATCTTCCAGTACTCCTACGAATAACTGTATTTTTGCTTTCAGTAGCGTTGTATTTCCGTCTGCACCTATTATAATAGGTGGATTGTGTCCGGCATTACAGAAACGCAGGCTTCCGGTTTTCAGGTCGAGTATGCCGATGATGAGGGTAATGAACATGTTGGCCTCGTTGTTTTCGGAGATAGAACGGTTCATCTTGCTCATAATCTCGGCAGGCGAGGTGGCCTGTTGGGCGAGGGTGCGGAACAGGCTGCGTGCAATGGCCATGAAGAGTGAGGCCGGAACACCTTTGCCCGATACGTCGCCGATGACGAAGTAAAGCCGGTCATTGTCGATAAAGAAATCGTAGAGGTCGCCGCCTACTTCTTTGGCAGGATGCAATATGGCATGCAGGTCCACGTCTTCCCGTTCGGGGTAGGGTGGGAAGATTTTGGGAATCATTCCCATCTGTATCTCGCGGGCAATGGACAATTCGCTTTCAATGCGCTCTTTGGAAGCGGTCGTTGTGCGCAGTTCCGAAACGTAGCCCGACAATGACTGCTGCATATAGACCAGTGAGTCGTGCAAATCTTTTATTTCATCTTTGGAGTGTACTTCGGGTAATGCCACATCAAAACGTCCCGTGGCAATGGAACGGGCGGATTCGGAAAATTTTCTGAGCGGACGTACCAGTCTGTGAATGATTTGATAGATCAACGGAAGCAGTACCAACATACCTGCCAGGAAAATATAGATGATGCGGTGGGAGGTGGCATCCAGATTGTGGAGTATCACCTGGCTGGGGCAGATGGTACATACAGACCATCCACAGTTAGGGATGGCGGTATATAGAGCATATGAGTCCTGTTCCGCATTGTTGAATTGTGCTGTGCCGGTCACACCGTTAAGTATATTGCGGCCTATTTCCTCTTCCTGAACATCATTCTTGCCCAGGGCAACGGAGAAAATGGTTTCGTTCATTATCTTTTCCCGGTCGGGGTGGGTGAGGAAACTACCATTCCGGCTGAGCAGGAAGGTATAGCTGGATTGGTAAGGTTTCAACTTATTCACCATATCGGTGAAACGGGACAGGGAAATGTTGGCCGTAAATATGGCATATACCTCTCCTTGTGGGTTGCGAAGAGGTAGCGCGTATGTACTCATAATTGTATTTCCGCCTCCCGTGTCGTAGTAGGGTTCGCTCCAATAACTCGTTTTCAGAAGTTTAGGTATCAGATACCAGTCCATGCAGGGATAATCGTAGTCTGCTCCACCCAGTTTCAGATAGTTCACGATCTCTTCTGCCCCCTCGTTGATGCTGAAGGCGTATGGCATGAAGTATTTCCCTTTCTCCTTATAATATCCGGGAATGAAAGCGATACCGCTTCCTACAATCAGGCTATTGTTTTTCACGATGGCGGTGAGGACATCTTTTAGAGAATCGGGGGTGCTTAGGTTTTTCTCCACAATCCAGACGGACTGTTCGAGGGTAGATTCTACAATCTGCAACTCTCCGCTGATTTGTGTAGCTGTGTTGCGCAGCAGTCCGTGTGCATGGTCTATGGCATCTTCCGTTATCTGCTTCCGGCTGTAATTATAGAACAGCATCATGATGCAGACAAAAACTATCAGCGTGAAAGACAGCACATAAATGCTTAGTTTGGTGGCAAACGATGGGGAAAAAAATGCTTTCATGGAGGAATGATTATATAATTAGGGAGATATGGTGATGTGCAGTGTTGTTTATTTTACAAAATCCTCGTAGCGGATACTGGTACTTCCGGCAGGCGTCAATATCATTGCAGCGCGTGCAAATCCTTCCCGGCTGAGGCGGTAGGTACGTTGTCCGCTTTGCTGGTCCACTTGCAGGCGGAGAACTTCCTCCAGCATTTTGCGTTGGTGGTAGCGGTTGGTGCCTATATTGCCCTTTTTCACTTCTTCCATAACCATATCGAGGGCTTCTTCACGGTGCTCGTTGGTCCATGCCCAACCACGCATACTGGCTTTTACCAGTTTGCGCACGACTTCCGGATATTGGTTATAGAACTCTTCCGTGACGTACAATCCATCTTCAGGCAGGTTGTAGCCATAGTCCGCAAGACGTATGGAGTATATCGAATCAACGTTCATCCCGTATTCCGATAATTGGAGATACTCATTATAACTTCCTACCAGGCAAGGATCGGCAGCCCCGGAAAGAAACACATTGACTCCGCTGTTGAACCGTATCCATTCTACCTGTTTCAGGGCGTAATGCTCTGCAAGCCGGTCAAGTAGTTTTTGGCTCAGATGATTCCATACGGCTATCTTCTGGTTTCGAAGAGATTCCTCGCCTTTAAGAGGAGAGTGGCTGATAAGCATCAGACTGTTTTCCTGTGAGGTCTGCATGACGTTTACTACACGTGCGCCTGCAAGCCGCTCCATGAATGCGTATGAAAGGTTCATGATTACTACCGGGGCACGACCTTTCTCCATAAACGAAAAAGAGCTTTCTGAGATGGCAGGATGTTGTACGCATACGTCAATTCCCTCCTCCTTATAGAATCCCAGCTTATCCGCCACGTAATAACCGGTAAATTGGGCTTGGGCGGTCCACTTCGGGGTGAGCATGATGCCTTGTGCTTTAGTCTGGGGTGAAGCAAGTAGTAAAGGCAATAGGAAGATGCTGAAAATAAATCTTTTCATCATAATATTTACCGGATATTAAAGAGAGAAGTGCAACCCGTCATTTCAAAGATGTTTTTTATTTCCGGTCTCATAGCCTCGATAATCAAACTTCCCTGATTTTTCTGTACGCTCTTTTGCAGGATAAGAAAGCATCGCAAGCCCGAACTGCTGATGTAGGACATTTGTTCGCAATTGACGATGATATTGGGCTTGTCTTCTTGAAGCAAAGGCTGTATGGCTATGCTGAAGTCGCGGGCGTTGGCTGTATCCAACCGGCCTTTTATATCCAGTACAATGATGCCGTCTACTCTGCAAATGTTTGTGTCCAGCAGAGCGTCCGGTTTAAAGTCTATATCCAACCGTTTCACTAGAGTCAGCAGATTTTGGGTGTCCGTAGTTCGGTAGTTTACTTCGTCCATTGTGCGGTGAATAAGGAAATGCCCTAATCCTTTGGTGAGCTGCTCTTCGAGGGATGGCTTTTCATCCGGACTTTTTTTCTGGAACGGATCAACTGCGATTCCTTCGTCCGTGATCTGGAAAGTCAGCCTTCCGGGAGTGATATGTGCCTGAAGCTGAATTTCGCTTGATTCTCCTTTCGGATAGGCGTATTGAATGATGTTGGCTATTATCTCTTCTATCGCGAGATTCATGCTCATCGCTATTTCCGAGGGGATGTTGAGTGATACTCCCAATTCTTCCATAAATTGGGAAATACGCCCGGTCTCATTCAACTTGTTGTTGATAATAATTTCTTTTTCCATGTTCTTTCGTTAATGCTTTATAGTAACGTGTATAGTAGCTGGCTTAATATGTGCAAATATCCCTATTTCCCTTTATATCGAACGGCCTTCCTCGCTTAAAAGCGTCCCACTTTGGGTGGAATGGCTGAAATGGTACTTAATACTACTTGAAAATGGTACTAAAAAGATTGTATATATTGCCCCATAGTTGATAAGTTTTATAACTTTGCGCCAGAAAAATATATCGGATAAACGAACACCTGTAAAATAAAAAGCGAAAGGAAAAATGACCAGTGTAATCATGTTGTTTATAGAGCTGCTGCTCGATATCGTCGGTCTTGTTACAGGAGGGATTATCTGGGCACATTCTTCTGAAAGCAAAATTCGTAAGGCTTGGGGAATGTTGGCTACCACTCTGTCGCTACTTCTGCTGTGCGATAATATAGAGTGGATGTGGCTTTTTAGCCGTGGAGTGGAGGAGATACCCCGCTTCGTTGAGGTGCCTATGGATCATTTGTCTATTTGGCATATTGTACGTGTGATTTTCTTTTTCCAGCTCTTTTCGCTATTTCCCATCGCTTCACTGAAGCCCGGATGGATGACGCTGACAAGGATCACCAATTATTGCATTCCTATACTGCTGATTGTTTGCATTGCTTGCTGTTATCAGTTCTTTAACGGGCATTATACGATGCTGAAGTCCTTCGCTGCTATTGGAGAGAATCTGGGAAAGCAGGATGTAGTGGTCAGACTGATGTTGTTTGTCATCAGTGTATTGATGCCTTCCTTGAACTTTCTTCTTCCTTATCTGAAGCGTTGGATACCTATCCGACGGGTACAGAGTAGGGGGATGTATATTTATATGGGATGTTTTGGATTGATTATGTCGGGGTATATCTGGCTGATGTTAGGAACCAGTGGTTTATGTTTTAACCTTTTCGGGTATTTTGTGGTTGTGCCTACTATCTTGCTGAATATACTCTATCTGCGCAATGATAACCCGCTCTCTTTACCGCCATTGCCGGTAATTGATTTAAGCCGGCAGGAAATAGAGGCAATCAAGGAAATTGAAGTGTCTCCCGTAGTGCTTGAACTTAGTGAGCAACTGATGGCCTTTATGAAAGGGCATACACCTTTTACCAATCCCCAATATTCATTGCAGAATGTGTTGACGGATATAGGAACCAATGAGCATCGGTTCAATAAGGTATTGCGTTACAATGGTTTCTCAGGATTTCGGGATTATATTAATTTCAATCGCCTGCAATACTTTAAGGAACAGGCGGCTTTACGGAAAGAACTGACAGTGAAAGAACTTATGTTTATGAGTGGATTTACTTCGCGTTCCAGCTTCTATCGCTATTTCGCCAGTATTGAGAAAATGTCTCCGAGCGAGTATATGGAAAGACTTCAGCAGGAAGGTTAGGGGATTTTACCACAGAGTAACACTGAGTTTCACAGAGTTCAATATGCAATATATGCAATTAAAGAAATAAGATTCTGTGAAACTCAGTGTTACTCTGTGGTGAATCATTGTATCTTATTCTTTTTCTTCCACTGCTCGTACTTCTTCAGCACTTTCAGTCCGTCGCTATTATACCAACTATATCCGTTACGGCGTTCGTGTCCTATTTCTGAGATATCGAACTTCTTCACTCCATCGCGGTCACTGAAGAAAGGACGGTTATCTTCCAGTGTATAGAAGCGTGCCCACAAAGGAGGACAATCCGTACATGGTACCATGCGGTAGTCTTTCTTTCCTTCGTCATTGGTGAAGAACTCTTTCTTTATGCCTTCAATCTTGGATGACTTGAACCATTCAACTGCATTTTCTATACAGTTGATAACCTCTTGTGAGGGATTGGGCAGAGACATTAATAGAATGACTATTTCGTCAGACTCTTGTCCGCTCAGTGAGGGTAACTCATAGGCGCGTGCTTTAGCGGGAGCAAGGGTGTGTTCGTCATGTTGTGCACACCAGACGGTTGGTTTGCCATTTAGGACAACTTGCGTTTTGAGGATGCACTCCACACCTTTGTTGAATGCGGTGCGAGCACGGTTACAGATGCTGTCGGGGACATATTCATAAGGTTTTTTCTTTTCGTATACCTCGCGCAGAAGTTCCATTACATTTACCATCGCGTTGTCATTGTAGGTGATATGTGTGTAGTAACCTTTGGGACGGGGCCAGAACTGAGGCCAGCCTCCATTGGGATATTGTGCTTTGAGGATATAACGGATACCGTCCAGCGCACTGTCTCTGTATTTCTTAATATGAGTAGCCAGATACAGGCGGGAGAGGTATTGGATTTCCGTACTGGTGGCGTCGTTGTCTATGGTGCTTTCGTTCACTTCATCTTTGGAAGCAAGTACATCTTCCAGCTCTTGTTCTGTCAGTTCGGCAGGCATATAGATATTTTTAGGCCAGCCGCCGGTAGTTTGTTGATAGAGCAGGACATTGTCGCCAATGCGGATGGCTTCAGGAGTTTTAAAGAATTCGTCGTTTAACTTGGGTGCCATCTTTACCCAAGTTTTATACGGCTTTTTTTCTTTGTAGTTTACGGTTTCTTGTGCGAATAAGTTTGTCAGGCACAACAAGGCCAGACAACACAGGCAAATCTTTTTCATGGTCGTTGTTTTTTATAGTTCTACTGATGGCAAAAGTAGAGGAAAAAAAATCGCCTGATGGGGAATATTTGTTTTATTCCAGGTATTTTGTTACTTTTCCACTGATTTGCAACAAAGAAATCTCGCATAATTTAGTGTTATACTCCGCTGAAAGAATTCTTTCTTCTGCATCTAAAAGGCTTTTCTGTGCTTCACGCATTTCGATACCTGAAAGGTTTCCCAGCATATAACGCTCCATGGCAATCTCATGGTTTTCTTTAGCGGCTACAAGGTTCTGGCGTTCCAGGTTCAGCATTTGCAGGTTGTTCTGGTAAGCTTGCCATAAGTTGCTCAGGTCTGCACGTAAGGCTTGTTCCAGTTGTTCGCGTTCCAGGCGGGCATTCTGAATGGCAATACGTGCATTGTTGCGTTCTCGGCGACGGTTTCCGTCGAACAGGTTGAAACCGATAGTCAGGCCGAAGTTGGCACCAAGATTACCGCGTTGGATGTTAGTGGCGATATCGTATTTGTTGAAGGTATAGCCATAACCGCCGTTCATCTTCAGATAAGGATAGTCGCGGGAACAAACCTTTTTGTAATCCAACTGGGCAAGCGTGTTGTTTTGATAGGCTTTCAACAGAGAAGCGTTGGTTTGCAGAGTCATGTTCCAAAGCTCTTCAAAGTTTAGTCCACCGTCTACGTTGATCAGACTGTCTTGAATAATGATGGGCTGGTCTACATCTTCGTTCGCCATCAGTTCGTTCAGTTGGATACGGGAGGTATGCAGTAACTCTTGCTGTTTCATATACTGGGCACTGTCTGCATTGAAGTCTACCTTTGCCTGTTGGTAATCCAGACGGGAGAAGTTACCGATGTGATAACGCTCTTCCACGATACGCAAACGCTCTTTGGACAAAGATACGGCATAGCGGAAATTATTCAGACGGATCTTATGTTGTAGATAGTTGTAATATTCGGCAGCGATGTTGGCTATGAGGTCTTCTACGGCGATACGGGTATTGGTTTCACCTTGTCTTTCCAACTCTTTCAGACGTTGGTAGTTGGCGGTGATGTTGAAGCCGTCGAAGATAGTCCAGTTCAGATTAAGCCCCACGTTCATGGTCTGATCGAATACACCATTCTCTTTGATATGTTCTCCGGTAGCCCGCACTTTGCTGTCTGTATTGTCTACGGTTCCTTTATAACTTGCAGAGAGGTCAAGTGTCGGCAGATAACCGGCGTTTCCCAGCGTGGCGTTGTTTTTGCTGACTTGTTCCTCGTTGCGGGTAATGCGCAGCGAGTAGTTATTTTGAAGCCCGTATTCCAGGCAGGACTTTAATGTATAAGATTGCGGCATCTGCGCTTGTAACGCAAGCGAGGTGCTACAAATGGCTATGAGGGATAAAATCGTACGTTTCATGATTTCTTTAACTTACTTCTGTTAGTAGATACATAACTATATATGGCAGGTACGATGTACATAGTGAGGAATGTGGATACCAACATACCGCCCACTACGGCTGTACCCATGGCAATGCGCTGGTTACAACCTTCACCCGAAGCGAATGCCAACGGTATCAATCCGAGAATGGTAGAAGCACTGGTCATTAGGATGGGGCGCAAACGTTGCAAGGATGCATCCTTGATAGCTTCCATTTTATCTTCTCCGGCTTCTTGTTTCAGGTTGGCAAACTCTACAATAAGGATACCATTCTTTGCCACCAGACCAATCAACATGATGATACCGATCTGACTGAAGATATTCATTGTAATGTCGTTGAAGTACATGAATATTAAGGCTCCGGCAATAGCCAAAGGCACGGTAAGCATGATAATCAACGGGTCTTTGAAACTCTCGAACTGTGCTGCCAGAATCAGGTAGATCAGCAGGATTGCCAATACAAAGGCAAACATCAGACTGGAGGAACTTTCTCTATATTCTTTGGAGTCTCCCGTCAGTGCGGTACGGAATGTATCGTCCAATGTCTCTTTGGCAATCTTGTCCATCTCGTCCAACCCTTGTCCGATGGTTTTCCCATCAGCAAGTCCGGCAGAAATAGTGGCGGAAACGAAACGGTTGTAACGGTATAATTGCGGAGGAGCGATACCACCGGTCAGTTCAATCAGGTTGTCCAACTGCACCATTTCACCTTTATCACTACGAATATAGATGCCTTTCAGGTCGGAAGGTTTATTGCGTTGCTGGCGGTTGATCTCACCCAATATCTCGTATTGCTTTCCATTCATATAGAAATAACCTATACGCTGGCCGCTCAATCCGTATTGGAGTGTTTGCGCAATATTGCGTGTGCTTACTCCCATGATACTTGCCTTGTCACGATTGATGTTGATGCGGGCTTCCGGCTTACTGAACTTCAGGTTTACGTCAGCCATTTGGAAAACAGGATTTTCATAAACTTTCGCCATAAATACCGGTAATACTTCTTGCAGCTTTTCGATGTTGGTAGCTTGTAATACGTATTGCACCGGCATACCACCACGTCGTCCACCGAAAGAGGATGATTGTTGTACAAACGAACGTGCCTTGGTCTTTTTCTGCACAGCCTTCGAAATTTGTTCGGCTACTTCCATCTGTGTATAGTCACGATCTTTCATGTCCTTCAACGTGATACGTACATTACCGCTACCACTTGATACACGTGCCGTTACCGATTCTGCATCCGGCAGAATGGAATCTACCAACTGGTTGATGTCTTCCGTATAATCTCGTATGTATTCATAGGTTACACCCTCTGCTCCACGTGTATTGATACTGATTTGTGAACGGTCTTCCAATGGTGCCATCTCGGCAGGGATGGCATTCCACAGAAATACGATAATTATCAATGTTGCTAAGATAAGTGGCATAGCCAGCCAGCGCTTGTGCAGGAATATTTCCAATGACCGGCTGTAGATGCGGTTCATTCCTTCGAAAAATGGCTCGGTTTTCATATAGAACCAGTTCTTCTTTTCTTGTTTTACCAGCAGTTTGGTGGCAAGCATCGGAGTGAAAGTCAATGCGGCAAAAGAGGAAATGATAACAGAACCGGATACCACGATACTGAATTCACGGAAAAGTCGTCCAGTCATACCGTCCATAAATACGATGGGGAAGAATACGGCTACCAGTGTGATGGTGGTAGAGATTACGGCAAAGAAAATTTCCTTGGCACCCTCGATACCGGCCTCTTTGGGTGGCATCCCGCGTTCAATACGGACATAAATGTTTTCTGTCATTACAATGGCATCATCCACCACCAGACCTACTGCCAGCACTACCGCCAGCATGGAAAGTACATTGATGGAGAATCCTGCCAGATACATTACGAAGAATGCTCCGATAAGCGAAACGGGAATCACGATACAGGGTACCAGTGTTACACGCCAGTCGCGCAGGAAGAGGAAGATAATGATAATAACGAGAATGAATGCTACATATACCGTTTCCTTTACCTCACTGATAGAAGCACGGATAAACTTGGTATTGTCGAAACCATAAGAGTATTGCACGTCATCCGGAAGGTCTTTTTGCATCTGTTCCATGCGTTCATAAACGGCATCGGCAATCTTGATGTGATTGGCACCTGGTTGAGGTACTACAACAATACCTACCATCGGTACACCATTCATTTTCATGTAACTCTTGATGTCCGCCGGTCCTAATTCTGCCCGTCCGATATCGCTGAAACGGATGATACGGTTATTATCTTCCCGCAGAATCAGATTATTAAATTCTTCTGCCGTATGCATCAATCCCAATGTACGGATGGTGAGTTCCACCGTATTACCTTCGATACTACCGGATGGAAGTTCCACATTTTCTTTATCTACTGCATTCTTAACGTCGATGGGCGTAATACCGTAACCTGACATCTTGATAGGATCGAGCCAAAGACGCATGGAATAACGTTTTTCACCCCAGATACTGACACTGCTAACGTCTGAAATAGTCTGCAACTGTTCTTTGACAGTGAGGTCTGCTATTTCGCTCAGTTCCAGTAAAGAACGTTTGTCACTTTGCAATGCTACCATCAGGATCGGTGTAGCATCCGCATCTGCTTTTGATACGGTAGGAGGGTCACAGTCGCGAGGCAGATAACGCTGGGCGCGTGAAACTTTATCACGCACGTCGTTTGCGGCCGTTTCCAGGTCTACGGAGAGTTCAAATTCTACCGTAATACGGGATGAACCTTGTTGGCTGACACTGGACAAGGAACGGATTCCCGGGATACCATTGATGTTTTGCTCCAATGGTTCGGTAATCTGGTTTTCGATAACATCGGCATTTGCACCCGGGTAGGAGCAGGATACCGAAATGATGGGATTATCCACTGACGGATATTCGCGGACGCCGAGATAGCTGTACCCGATAAGTCCAAAAAGCAGGATGATAAGGGTAAGCACTGTGGAGAGCACCGGGCGCCGTATGCTGAGTTCGGATATGTTCATAAGGCGTCTGGTTTAATAGATATTGTCCAATGTTACGGGTAATCCTGTGCGGAGCTGCAATGTTCCGGAAATTATAATTGTATCTCCGGTCTGCAAACCCTGCAATACTTGGGTTTCAGCTTCTGTACGTATGCCAGTTTGTATTTCTACAGGTTGGGCTTTTCCCGATTTATAAAGGAAAATCTTGTCCTTACCCATTTCCGGAACGATAGCTTCGGATGGAACGGCAAGGGCATCATGGATTTCATTTTTACTTAAACGAATATCCGCATAGCGTCCCGGCATTACATTACCGTTGGCATTGGGATAGAGGGCACGCAATGTCAATGTATGGGTGTTTTGATCCATTCTCGACTCGCGTGCGTACACTTTGGCATGGAACGTTTCAAGCTTACCCTCAAGTCCGAAGTTTACTCCTGCACCGATTTTTACGTCATTGGCATAACGTTCGGGAACGGAAAATTCTACTTTCAGCGGAGATACTTTTGTAAGTTTGGCAACGATGGTAGTGGGGGAAGCATAGGTTCCAACACTGACTTGGCGCAGGCCGATTACACCGTCGAATGGAGCACGGAGCTCGGTTTGTGCAATGTTAGCTTCTATCAGGTCTATATCTGCATTCAGGGTTGCCAGTTCAGTTTTTACCTGCTCGTAGGCTTCCTTACTGACTGCATCCCGCTCCAACAATGCATTCTGGCGGAATACGCGGTCTTCTGCCAATTTCAGTTGGGCAACAAGACGCTGCAACTGTGCCTGTAAAGGCCGGTCGTTCACTTTAGCCAGCAGTTGTCCTTTTTTAACCTGGCTGCCTTCCTCAAAATTGATTTCTATGATTTTACCTGAGGTTTCGAAAGAAAGATCCACTTCTTCATCAGGCAACAGGCTACCGCTGATTTTGATTTCATCTTTGAGCAGCTGTGGCTTTATGATCTTTGCGTTTACATTTAATGCTTTTTTGCCATTGCGGTTACTGCTCATAACTTTGTCGGCAGCTGCCAATTCTTTATTCTCTTTAGGAAGCTGGGAATAAATACCCCAACCTATCAGTCCGGCACCAATGAAAATGATAATGCCCCATTTAACTTTTTTATTCATGTATCAGTATTAGTATTATATCAGATATTAAGTTAGATTATGTAGCACTAATTTGGACATATTAGGAACAGAAAGGTTTAATGCGAAAAGCGTTAAAAAAGGTAATAAAGTGATAATGTAATAGCACAATAGCGTGTTATTATGATAGGATGATAAAGTAATAGACTGATAAAACGTTATCACATTATTGTTTTATCAATCTATCGTTCCTTTTAATGTGCAGCCCGGTATTTACCTTCCTCTTTGTCTTCCAACATGTTAAGGTATGAGGCATAACGCGATTCGCTGATGTAGTGTCCTTCCACAGCTTTTCGTACGGCACATCCCGGTTCGTGGCGATGCGTACAGTTACCGTAACGGCAATCGGCAGAGAACTTAAATATCTCCGGGAAATAGTGTCCTATTTCCTCCTCTTCCATATCGAATGTTCCGAAACCTTTGATGCCCGGTGTGTCAATGATATATCCGTCTCCCGGAACGGGAAACATCTCAGAGAACGTAGTGGTGTGCATTCCTTTGTTGTGGTAGGCGGAAATCTCCCCCGTTTTTACGTCCTGTTCAGGCAATATTGCGTTGATGAGCGTTGATTTTCCTACACCGGAGTGACCGGAGAAAAGTGTTACCCGCCCTTTAAGTTCTTCCTGAATGAGTTCAATGCCTTCACCGTTTTTGGCGGAGACTTTAAAGCAGGGATAACCGATAGTGGTATAGAGATTGATGAGGCTGTTCATATAATGAAGTTCCTCTTCATTGTATGCGTCTATTTTATTGAAGATGATCTTTACCGGAACACGGTATGCTTCGGCAGAAGCCAGAAAACGGTCGATAAAGGTGGTGGATGTTTCCGGATAGTTGACCGTTACGATAAGCATGCTTTGGTCAAGGTTTGCAGCGAGAATATGCGATTGCTTGGAGAGATTGGAAGCACGACGGATAATGTAATTTTTCCGGTCTTCTATTTCACTGATGAGAGCAGTTCCTTCCGGATTCAGAATGATTTGTACATAGTCTCCCACAGCTACCGGGTTGGTACTGCGAATGCCTTTTAACCGGAAGTTACCCTTGATTTTGCACTCTACACATTTACCTTCGTCGGTTTTTACCAAATACCAACTACCTGTATTTTTTATTACCAGTCCCTTCAATTTAGTTGAGAGTTGAGAGTTGAGAGTTGAGAGTTGAGTATGCGCGAATAACTCTCCACTCTCAACTTTCAACTCTCAACTGAATAATTATACGGTCATGATTTCTTTGTCCTTTGCAGCCAGCATATCATCAATTTGCTTGATGTATTTATCGTGAATCTTCTGCAATTTCTCTTCACCTCCTTTTTGTGCATCTTCTGCCAGGCCGTCTTTAACAGACTTCTTTAGGCCATCGATTGCATCACGGCGGGCATTGCGTACGCTCACTTTGGCAGTTTCGCCTTCACCTTTACACTGTTTGGCAAGTTGTTTACGGCGTTCCTCAGTCAGCGGTGGGATACCGATACGGATGATTTCACCGTTATTTTCCGGCATGATGCCAAGGCTGGAGTCAATGATAGCTTTCTCAATCACCTTGAACATACTTTTGTCCCAAGGCTTGATGACGATACTACGGGCATCCGGAGTATTTACGGCAGCTACGTTATTGATGGGAACCATGCTTCCGTAAGAGTCCACACGGATACCGTCCAGCAAACGAACGTCTGCTTTTCCGGCGCGGATGTGAGCCAATGCTTCTTCCAGATACATGACGGCCATATCCATTTTTTCTTGCGCTTCATCTAAGATCTCTTTTACTTCTCTCATATTTCTTAGTTTTGAATTGTGCTTTTAGAATTTTTGATTGAACAAAAGTAGTATAATTTTGTCTATTTGCAAAATATTAGCTAACAGGAATAAAGCAAATTGCGTATATTTGATTAGTGATTAGCGTTTACTGCATCTATACTCTAATACGGCATATACTGGTGGTGATAAGAAATAAGTGCTTAGTTCTTTTTTCAGGTATTCCTATCTTTTTTTCTTTCGAAAGCTAACTTCTTGTCATGCGAATATTTATTCTTTCCACCGCGGAGCTTTTTTCTTTCCACCGCGGTGGAAAGAAAGTTTCTCCACGGTGGAAAGAAACTTTCACCGTGGCGGAAAGAATAACTGTTTGCGATGATTTTACTTAGCAGTTGCGAGAAAGAAGGATAGAAATGGCGGTGTGGCTATTTAATCTGATAAATATGGAATTGAAAACAGGGCAGAGATTTTAAAACAAAAAACTCCGGTAAACATCTGCCTACCGGAGTCTCTTACTATTTGATTGTTTTTTATCAGTTATGTACCAATGTACCTATTTCTTCTCCTAACATTACCTTTTTCAAGTTTCCTATTGTATCCATGTCAAAGACAACAATGGGGAGATTATTTTCCTTACACATGCATGTTGCAGTAAGATCCATTACTTTCAGTCCACGTTTCAGAACTTCGTCATAAGTGATATCGTCGAATTTTGTGGCAGTCGGATCTTTTTCCGGGTCTGCGGTATAGATACCATCCACACGTGTACCTTTTAGCATGACATCGGCTTCAATCTCGATACCGCGTAGAGAAGAGCCCGTGTCTGTAGTGAAGAACGGATTTCCCGTTCCGGCAGACATTATAACGACTTCGCCTGCTTCCATGCTTTCGATGGCTTTCCATTTATTATAAAATTCTCCGATAGGTTCCATGCGTACGGCTGTAAGTACACGTGCCTTTACGCCGGTAGCTACCAAGGCAGAGCTTAGTGCCAGACTGTTGATTACAGTTGCAAGCATGCCCATTTGGTCACCTTTTACGCGGTCGAAACCTTTGTTTGCACCACTCAATCCACGGAAAATATTTCCACCGCCGATGACGATACCTATCTGAACGCCCAGTTCATGGATTTCCTTGATCTGTGCTGCATATTCGGCAAGACGCTTCTCGTCAATGCCATATTGTTTTTCGCCCATTAGGCTTTCGCCGCTGAGCTTTAACAGGATTTTTTTATACTTTGCCATATGATATTACATTTAGTTTCTGCAAATATACGCTTTCTGTCTGTAAAGATTAACTTTGGTACAGAATTTTTCTACTTAAAGCTGCCTGCATGATGCCACGGAGAGATAAATAGACGATGAAGGCGAGCCAGAGGGCATGATTTCCCATCCATTCATGTAAAGAGTAATAAACAAGGAAGAAACTGCCGGAAGCTACCAGCATAGAGTAAAACATTTGTCGGGTGGCAGTGGCTCCTATAAAAATGCCATCCCACAGGAAAGCGGCAAAACCTGTAAGTGGGATTGCCAATACCCAATAAAAGTAATTTTCGGCTTCCCGAATGACGAAGATTTCATTAGTCAGCAGTCCCAGAAATGACTTGCCTCCAAAGAAATAAAGCAAGGTGAAACCTGTAGAAAGGCCGACACCCCAAATGAAGAGCTGGCGAACCGTGCGATATAATGCCGGTTGATTATTGGCACCAACATATTTCCCCACTAACGCTTCTCCTGAATAAGCAAAACCATCCATGATATAAGAAAATAGAGTGAATAATTGCATTAGCAAAGTATTGACAGCCAATACTATTTCTCCTTGTGCCGCTCCGGCAGAAGTGAAAAATAGAGTGACAATGACCAGACAGAGGGTTCGTAGAAAGATATCCCGGTTTACTTGGAAAAAACGCAGCATGGCTTCCTTTTTCAGTACTTCATGCCAAGCAACGTGCTTTTTAAGTCCTCCATAATATCGCCTCCATAATAATAATGCCATCAGGAAACCGGCATATTGAGCTGTAAGTGTTCCCCAAGCTACCCCGGCAACTTTCATGTGGAACAGGTAAACGAAACAAAGGCTTGCGGCAATATTCACAATATTTTGTGTGATGGCGATGTACATCGGGAAACGTGAATTCTGCATACCGATGAACCAACCTGCGAATCCATAGAGTCCGAGCATAGCAGGAGCTCCCCATATACAGATCCGGAAATAGAGTGTAGCCAATCGCTCTACTTCCTCTGTAGTTTGTATAAAAGTGAATGCCAGCTTCCGGATGGGATATTGCAATGTCACTAAGATAATGGCGATAAGCAATCCTACTCCGACAGACCGTAATAAAAGTCGTGCAACTTCATCCAGATCATGTTTGCCGTATGCCTGTGAGGTCATTCCACTGGTCCCCATTCTCAAAAATCCGAAGATCCAGTAGATAATGTTGAATAACATTCCGCCCACGGCAATGGCTCCGATATATGCAGCGGCTCCCAGATGCCCTACGATTGTTACATCAATCAGTCCCAGCAGGGGAACTGTTATGTTTGATATAATCGAGGGTACAGCTATCTGAAGTATTCTTTTATTGATAATATTCGGAGTTTGAGCAATCATTTTAAAACTCTGGTTTGTTCTATTTACCGACAAAGGTACTCTTTTTGTCGCAAACGGTAAAAAAGTACCTGATAATAACAATTTTTATAATACATAATGTTTTAAAAATGAGTATATTTGCGGTAACAAAAACTGAGTAATATTTAATAAGAGATGAGAACCTTAACTTTGCTATTTTCATTAATAGTTACTTTCCCCTTTGTGCTCTCTGCGCAAACGGCGGGAGAACTCCTACAGAAGGTGTCTGCTGCCTTGTCTGAGGGGCAGGATGATTATGTTGTGAGTCTGTTTCGTCAGGCGATAGCTGCCGGAGCCGATCAGACTGAAATGTATTACTGGACTCAAATAGAAAAAAACAGTGCCGTGGCTCCCCGTCTGGTCAATGAGTTGGCAACCTATTACAAGCGTAAGCGGAATTATGACAAAGCTTATCTTTTTTATAGAGAATTCTTGCAGTATCATTCCGAAGATGTTCCTGCACTTGTGTCGTGTGCCGAAATGGAGATGATGAGAGGCAAGGAAAAAGATGCCGTCAAAACTTATGAAAAGGTTTTGATGCTGGATGCCAATAATCTGCAAGCCAATATTTTCTTGGGGAGTTATTACTACCTGCAAGCAGAACGCGAAAAGAAGAAGCTGGAGGATGATTATAAGAAAATAACTTCTCCTACACGGATGCAATACGCCCGTTATCGTAACGGACTCTCTGATGTCTACTCCAATGTTTACTCCAAAGCAAAGGACTATTTGCAGCGTGTGTTGCAACTGTTTCCTTCCACAGAGGCGGGAAATACCTTGGAAAAGATCAGGAGATTGGAAGCGGAAATTAAGTAAGCTGTAATAGGCTTTCTGCGTTTTCTACTGCTCTTTTGCAATAATAACCCGAGGCAATCTTTTTATTGATCTCCTTTATATTTCTGACCATTTCGTTATAGGATTCTGCGGAAATGGATGATAATATGGAGTCTAACTCTTCCAGTGAATCAATACATACGCCTATTTTGTTCTCTGCTACAAATGAGGCCAATGCTGCTTCTTTCCATATAATTATGGGAAGATTGCAGCGTATGTATAAGGATACCTTGTGTGGGTTGTTTACCCTCAGGTATATCCCGAAATCTCCCGAGCAAGTATGGATAGAGTCTCCTTCCCATATTAAGCCAAAGTGGGCGCTGACTTGTTCTATTAACTGATCAGAAGGCACAAAACCTTTAAATTTGAACAACGTCTTGTCTTCTATTTTGGCTTCCTCGAACCCTCCGCCGTAAAGTTCAAATTGCCATTTTGACATCACATCATTCAAAGAGTACAGGTATCTGTTTTTCTTGTAAGTCAGTGCTCCTGCATAGATCACCTTAATTGGTTTCTGATTAGGTTCCTGTGTATTGTTGTTTACGGAAGGAGATAGATAATCGAAAATCTCCAGGCATACCATAGGTTTGGTGTATCCTTGTTCTTTCAGCCATATCTCCATCTTATCGTTGTGTACGATCAGTACATCCGAATGGTTGAGGCGTTTGATTTCCTGCTCTGCTGTCAACTTCTTTCTTCTGAAAGTTCCCAAGTCATGGATAATCGTGATAACCTTTCCCCGTTTCAAGTGTATGATATTACATACGAAAGAGTAATACTTCTTGAAAGGATACTGGACGACTACCACGTCATTGGCAGAAACTGTAAACAAAACTTTTAATACTCCGGCATGGGTTATTAAAAAGCCTGCTATCTTGTTGGAATAAGTGGTTTGCGGTAGTCCGGCATTTTTATATCCCAGTTTAGAGAGAGTCTCTTCTATATCTGTTTTTGCCTTATTACCTGCATTGTTCAGGCCATTATAGTTTTTGGATAGATAATATCGGGTCATTATTTTGTTCTTTTAGATTGATAACTCCTTTTTAGTGAGCAATATGGCGGATGCAATAGTATCATCCATATCGAAATATGCATATTGTCCCAAACGTCCTCCGAAAATGACACGGGAATCTTTTTCAGCCAATAACTTATACTTATTGAAGCATTTTAAATTCTTTTCATCATTGATGGGATAGTAAGGTTCGTCGGAAGGTGTGTATTCCTGAGGATACTCTTTGGTTATGATGGTTGAAGGCTGTTTTCCGAATTCAAAATGTTTATGTTCGATGATTCGTGTAAATGGGTATTTAGCTTCATTGTAGTTGATTACGGCATTACCTTGATAATTGTCAATATCCAGATGGATATGTTCAAACTTCAGGCTCCTGTAATCCAGTCTGCCAAACTTATATTCAAAATACTCGTCGATGCAACCTGTGAAAAGTATCTTTTCTGCTATACTCTGAAAATAAGGTATATTGTTAAAATAGTTCGTATCGATTTGAACATCGATATCCTTTAACAGATTGTTGGTGAGTGCAGTGTATCCATCTTTAGGGATACCTTGATAGGGATCGTTGAAGTAGTTATTGTTATATGTAAGGCGGAAAGGTATTCTTTTGATGATGGAAGCCGGCAGTTGGTTGGCGGGGCGTCCCCATTGCTTTTCCGTATATTCCTTAATAAAAGTGTAATATATGTCGTCTCCGCAAAGTTTCAGTGCTTGTTCTTCCAGATTAGCAGGCTGGGATATGTTTTTATATTTAGAGCATTGTTCCTGAATTTTATGTTTCGCTTCTTCCGGAGTATTTACGTTCCATAACTTATTGAATGTATTCATATTAAAAGGAAGATTGTAAAGCCTTCCTTTGCTGTATGCCAAAGGGGAGTTAACGTAATTATTGAATTTTGCGAATCTGTTTATGTAATGCCAGACTTCTTCATTGTCCGTATGGAATATATGTGCTCCATACCAATGTATTTTTATATCACTTTCTTCTTTGGTGTAAATATTTCCTCCAGTGTGGTTGCGCTTGTCAATGACCAGGCATTTCTTTCCGTTTTCATTCATAATCTGAGCAAAAACAGAACCGAATAAACCGGAACCCACAATGAGATAGTCATATATATACTTTTTCATTTATTTAATGCTTCTGGTTTGCAAAGTAACAGAAAAATAAAATCTTATCAAAGCATTTGAATATGTAAAAGTATGTGGTGCAATGCAATTATAGCGTTATCCGTCTGGCAAACGAGTTGGCTACGTATTATAAATGTAAGCGGAATTATGATAAAGCTTATTTCTGCTCTCATGGTGTATGCCGAAATGGAGATGATGCGGAGGAAGGAAAAGGATTCATATCAAGTTCAAGTTCTAAATGCGACACCTGTTTTTTGAGTTTGTCAAAGAATGTATTGTACTTCCTTAAACAGATATCCGCGTACCTTTCCTGCCTGATCTTCAAGAATAAATCGCCCGTCCGGTTCTACGCATAACAGGCGTGCAAGGAATTCACCGTCTGCGTCGGCATAGCGGTGGAAACCTTCCCGACGGAAAAGAGAGCGGGCATATCGTTCGGCAATACAGTTGGCGGCATTGCCCGAAGAGTCTGTTTGCAGAAGGATATAGTATTCTTTGAGTCGCCTCATGATATTGGCGAGTATCAGATAGCGTTCATGTTCTTGTCCTGTGATCTGCTTTAGAGATACCGGGTTGGGAGCGTCGCTCCGAAAGGTTTCCTGGTTTATGTTGACACCAATACCGGAAATGCTGCGTCCAATGTGATGTCCGGAGAGGTCGTTTTCTATCAGTATGCCGCAAATCTTCTTTTCGTTCCAGTAGATGTCATTCGGCCATTTGATGGAAATGCCTTTTGTCCATTCGTCCAACTCCTCTTTAATGGAAAGGGAGACGATTTGAGAAAGGATGAACTGGCGACGGGCTTCAATAAAAGTAGGATAGAGCACGAAACTGAATGTGATGTTCCGGCAATCTTCTGACTCCCAACTGTTGCCACGCTGCCCTTTACCGGCAGTCTGGCGCTCGGCTATGACCGTCGTGAACTCTCGGACAGCGGATTGCTGTTCGTCGCAAAGTTGAGTTAAATAGTTATTCGTAGAGTCTGTTTCCGGCAATATGATCAGTGGGACAGGAAACTCTGCGGGAGTAATCATCAAATTCAGTTCTTTCTTCATATCAGGGCATCATATTCGGTACGCATTTTCTTGGTGAATTTCTTTAGTACTTCCTCATAAGCATGGTCGATGAGGCTCTTTATCAGTTTATCGTCCACATCTCCGTCAAGGAAGATTTGGTTCCAGTATTTCTTGTTAAAGTGGTAGGCGCCCTCAATAGCTGAGTAATGCTCACGCAATTCTATTGCATACTCCGGATCACACTTCATACAGATTTTGTTAGAGCCTTCCAAGTCAATCAGTACAAACATCTTATCCATCACTTTCATCACAAGTGAATACTCGTCGAACGGAAGACATTCCGTTACGGCTTTTTTGGCGAGACAGTATTCGCGGGCGGTTTCTATATCCATACTTTCTGTTTTTAATTTCTATTAATTTACGGGTGTCCGGTTACGAAATTTGCTTGAATTTCACCAAATCCCATCCGCGGAACACTAGGGCGATTGCGATAATTTCCGTAGTACCTTTCTTTTCCTGTACTTTCGGACAGGCTACATATTGCGCCAACTGTATTCCTGCATCTTCCAGCAACTTCTCCACTTCTGCATCTTTGGCGTCGCGGGGGCAATACTTCACTTCAATGGCATAGCTGTACGGCATATCGGGCAGTTGCGGAAGGTTGGGTATCAGGTAGAAGTCGGAGAAGCCTTTGTTCATTTCGTATTCGGGCATTGTTATGTAGTAACTGTTCATGCCCATATAGCTGAGGAGAAAGCCCTTGACGTGCGCTTCACCTTCCATGAATTCGCGGATGGAGCTTTGTTCCTTTAGCCGGGTGGCGATATATTGGAAGTAGCTTTCCCATTCACGGGAATAAGCCATGCCGTACATCAGTTGATTCAGTTCGTCAACATCCAGGTTCATGTGTCCGGCGGTGCGGTATGCGTCTGCCAGATAGCCGTATAGTTGTTCACGCACCACTTGGTTGGGGATTGTCAGTTGCAGCATCGGTCCGCGTGTACCCGCTATTGTCAGCATTCCGTAATAGAAGAGCAGACTCTTGAAATTATCCGTTTGCGCTATCTCCACGGCGGGGAAGGACTCTTTTATCCTGCCAACCGTTTCACCCTGTGTGATGATTTCTTGAATGATACTGGCATTTTTGCCGAAGTTTTTGTCTATAAGGATGAGGTGGCGCAGTTTGTTATAGTCAGTGCGGCAGTTGGTGTCGAGCATGTTTTCGGGTGGCAGTTGCGTGCTTAAATAACTGTTCACGAAGTAGAGAACCATATCTGAATTATACATTGGCAGTTCCTTTAGTGAACGACCTGAGAAACAGTAATTATCATACCACGGTTTTATCATGCTGATCAACTCATCGACGGGATGAATGATTTTTCCTTGCTGCCGGTAGTATTCCAGCAATTCCCGTACTTCGGCTTCGGTGAACCCGATCATGTTGTTGAATACCGGGTTGGTGCTTTGATTGCTGGCGATATTGAAGCCACTTGTGAGATCGTCCATCGTTACAGGGCTGACACCGGTGATGTACATACGTTCCACAACCCTGTCAGTATACTCTTTGACGGTTTTGAGAAAGTTCCGCAGAAAACCGTCGCCATGGGTGAGGGAGCGATAACGGGTATTGCCGTAGTTGACCAGTACGTTGTTGGCAAAGTTATCGTATTCGTCGAGGATGAGGTACATCTTCAGGCCTTGTCTCCGCAATGACAGGCATACCGCGGTCAGCTTCTCGGAAGCCACTTCTTTTTGTTGTACCATTTCAAGGGTGTCTGGTGGCAGTAAATCTGCATATTTCAGACAAAAGTCCGTAAATATCATGTCGCAGTTACTGTTGAATGAGGCTTCCATTTTTTCCGGGTCGGAGACGATACTGGAGAAGCTCATCTTCAGCACAAGATACTTGTTGCGGTCTGGGGTAGGATGTTTTCCCACGTATAAGTTACCAAACAGTTCATCAAATTGTTTTTCTGTCTTACAATCATAATAGCATTCCAGCATATTGAGGAAAAGACTCTTCCCGAAACGACGGGGGCGGACGAAAAAGAAGAAACGGGCAGTCTGTTCTATCTGTCTGATATATTCCGTCTTATCGACATAATAATAGTTATTACGGATAATTGCAGGAAAGTCTGTCATCCCGTAAGGGATTAGCTTAGTGGAATTTGCCTGATTCATAAATAGAGTTTTTTTAGAATATTTCCGAACGAAGATAGAGAGTTTTCCCGAAACGGGCAAGAAGAATTACGAAAATGCTGTGTAAAAGCACTTTTCATGTTTGATTCAGAACATTGGCGGATAAAATGCATCTTTGATATGCTTTATTTCAAATGCATCAGCTTCACCGACAACGGTAATGATATCAAAGCGGACAGGGGCATCAATACTGAAATGTTTGATGTAAGCATCAGCGGCTACTACAATATGGCGTACTTTCTGCCAGTTAACAGCATTTTGCGGTTCGATGTACTCTGTATTACTACGGGTTTTCACCTCCACCACAATTAATAGTCCGTCCTTGACTGCCACAATGTCCAGCTCGAGACGGTTTTTTCGCCAATTACGGTGGTTGATGGTGTATCCGTTACGTTCCAGATACGCCACTGCGGCGTCTTCTCCGGTCTTTCCGAGGGTATTGTGTGCTGCCATACCTATATTCGTCCTTATTTTTAGCTGTTTCTATGCAAAAATACGTTTTTTCTGCTTTGTATTTACAGAAGTAAAACTAATTTTGCAGGAAATATGAGAAAGAGAGATAAAACGTGTGCGAAAGCAACACCCGAAGAACCCAAACGCGAACAGCGTATTGTTTGCCTGATGAGCGAAGAAGAACTGCGGATTGTAGACCGTTATCTGGAAAAATACAAGATAACGAATAAATCGCGGTGGCTGCGGGAGACTATTCTCATGTTTATTCATAAGAATATGGAAGAAGATTATCCGACCCTTTTCGGTGAGCATGATATGAGACGATAAAGAGAATTCTTTAATCCTAATTAAATTGAAGCGGATGGACGATAACTATTATATGAAACAGGCGTTGATTGAAGCACGTAAGGCTTCCGAAAGAGGAGAAGTGCCCGTTGGCGCAGTCGTTGTATGCAAAGACCGTATTATAGCTCGCGCCCATAACTTAACAGAAACTTTGACTGATGTGACTGCTCACGCTGAAATGCAGGCTATTACTGCCGCAGCCTCTACTCTTGGCGGAAAATATCTGAATGAATGTACTCTCTATGTTACAGTAGAGCCTTGTGTTATGTGTGCGGGGGCGATTGCCTGGGCCCAGATGGGAAGACTTGTGTTCGGTGCCGGAGATGAGAAACGTGGATATCAGCGTTATGCATCTCAGGCCTTGCACCCGAAAACGGCAGTTTCACAGGGTGTTCTTGGTGAAGAGTGTGCAGTGCTTATGAAGGATTTTTTTGCGGCAAAACGTCGCTGAATTCTAATATAGTTCCTTTTTTTGATCTGTATTTCGTATTTTATCCGTATATTTGACTACTTAACAGATTCTTAAAATACATTATGTAATGGAATATCATCGTATATCTTTTATTCACAACGATACAGAGTATTCATTTATCAAAGCTATGAATGACAGGTTAGTGGGATATGCCTTAATGTCTGCTTGCCGACTGGAAGTTCAAATTTATATGAAGGAGAATAATCTGAGAGGTAAATACATTCTTACCGGCATGGCAAAAATCTGATTACTCTTTAATTTCTTCAAAATCCACGTATTCTCCTTCATCTTTAGAGAAAAGTTTCTTGTGTTTTCTATGGATATCATTTCCAGGGGAAGTTGTTTCTCCGTTGGATTGCGAAGAAGCATCTTGTTGTTGATCACCCGAGAAAGAATAACCTCTACCGGATTGATAACTTCCTCCGCCATTCTGGTAAGTACCTGAAGAACTACGACGTTTCCCCAGTCCGAAAACTGTTCGGAGAACGGTGCCGATGATGCTGAGTCCGATGACCAGAATAACGACTATAATGACAAATAAAAATCCTAAGATGTGAAACATGGGCTAATCGTTTTTATATATTGTTCGTCTTACGAACGATAGTACAACAACTGTGCCAAAAGATTTGTTTAGAGCTTCTTTCTCACAAACCAGCACAGAATGATGTACCAGCCAATGACAGCTGCAAGTCCTACAAAAATAAGCAAAGGAATGCTGACTATCAAAAACAAATAACGGATTTTATTTTCTTCCCAAGAGAAATTCTTCAGTTTGAAGGCGAACATTGGGAATTCAGATACCAGTAACAGAGAGAATAATACGATGCAAATCAATAAACCATACAGGACTGCTCCACCTTGTATCAGCCAATCATGGTATTGTGCCGCTGCTGCTGCCCAAAATAAGGTATTGGCAGGAGTATTTAGGCCGATGAATGAGCTGGTCTGGCGTTCGTCAATATTAAATTTAGCCAAACGCAATGCTGAAAATACAGCAATGAGGAAAGCAAAATAGGGAACATATTCTTGAAAACTGCTCATCCAGTCGGGATAAGTAGTTTCGCGTAATAGAGAGAATACAATTACTGAGGGTACTACTCCGAAGCTGACGTCATCTGCCAAAGAGTCCAATTCTTTTCCAATAGGAGAAGGAGCATTCAGCAACCGCGCTGACATTCCGTCGAGGAAGTCAAATACAGCGCTGATAATAATGAAGGTAAGAGCCCATTCATACTTGAACTCGAAAGCCATAACACATGCAATACAGCCTGAGAACAGATTCAGGCATGTCAATGTATTGGGGATATGGCGGGTAATACAGTTAGGCATTGTTTAGTTATTTTAGTTTGGCTATCACAGTCTGGTTTCCTGTAGTGGTTTGTCCCATCTTTACGAACACTTCTGTACCTAACGGGAGATATACATCTACACGAGAACCGAATTTGATAAAGCCCATGTGTTCATCGATATAACAGTCTTCACCGGGTTCGGCATAGGTGACGATGCGTCGTGCCATCGCTCCGGCAATCTGACGTGCCATTACTTCTACACCTTCGGGAGTTTCAATTACCACTGTAGAACGTTCGTTGTCCGTACTGGCTTTCGGTAACCAGGCTTTCATGAACTTTCCGTTATGATGGGCTACCTTCTTCACGGTTCCGTCTACCGGATACCAATTAGCGTGTACATTGATAACACTCATAAAGATGGAAATCATGAGCCGACGATCGTGGAAGTATTCATTCTCATCCACTTCTTCTATAACTACTATTCTACCATCGGCAGGTGCCACCACTATTTTCTCGGTGTCTTCCTGGCCAAACAGGCGGATAGGGCATCGGAAAAAATTCACCAGCATTCCATACAGGACAATACTTACCACAGCTACGATATAGAATGGCACTTTACATTCTAATCCAAAGTAGAGAGCGGAATTAACAACCAGTAGCAACAATAAACTGCCGGCCAGTGTATGTGTCCCCTCACGGTGAATTCGTATCTTTTTTAGTTTTTTTAGTCGACTCATGTAAGTTGTTTTATTCTTCGAATAGAAATTATCGGCAAAAATAGGCTTATTTTGAAAATCTAACAAGCATTTGGGGCGAGAAATGCAGATGTTGATAACTTTTAGGGAAATATTTTTGTTAGGTCTTATATACGTTGTACTTTTATGCTCTCAATTGAAAGGAGATATTTATGCAGGATTTTGTTCATTTGCACGTTCATACCCAGTACTCCCTCCTCGATGGTCAGGCCAGCGTAAGCGCGTTGGTGGACAAGGCTATGAAGGATGGAATGAAAGGGATAGCCGTGACTGACCACGGTAATATGTTCGGCATTAAAGAGTTCACAAATTACGTTAACAAGAAGAATGGTGGGCCGAAGGGAGAGATTAAAGATCTCAAAAAGCGGATAGCCGGTATTGAAAGTGGTGAGATAGCTTGCGAAGACAAAGATGCGGAACTTGCTGATTGTCGTGCGAAGCTTGCGGAAGCGGAAAATAAGTTGTTCAAGCCGATAATCGGTTGTGAGATGTATGTAGCACGCCGCACCATGGATAAGAAAGAAGGTAAACCCGACCAGAGCGGTTGGCACTTGATTGTGTTGGCTAAGAATGAGAAAGGATATCATAATCTGATAAAACTGGTATCCAGAGCCTGGACAGAAGGATATTATATGCGTCCGCGTACAGACCGTAACGAACTGGAAAAGTATCATGAAGGATTGATCGTCTGTTCAGCTTGTATTGGTGGTGAGGTGCCTAAAAAGATACTTAACGACCAGTTGGAAGATGCAGAAGAAGCCGTGCGTTGGTACAAAAATCTTTTTGGTGAAGATTATTATCTGGAGTTGCAACGCCATAAGGCAACCGTGCCCCGTGCCAATCACGAAGCTTATCCGCTACAGCAGAGGGCGAATGCCAAGCTGATAGAGTTTGCCAAAAAATACAATATCAAACTTATTTGCTCCAACGATGTTCACTTTGTAAACGAGGAACATGCTGAGGCACACGATCGTTTGATTTGTCTGAGTACGGGTAAAGATCTGGATGACCCTAAACGCATGCTTTATACCAAACAAGAGTGGATGAAGACAAAAGCTGAAATGAATGAATTATTTGCAGACATTCCCGAGGCTTTGTCCAATACGCTGGAAATCCTAAATAAAGTAGAATATTATTCAATCGATCATGCGCCTATCATGCCGACTTTTGCTATTCCTGAAGATTTCGGAACAGAAGAAGGGTATCGGCAAAAATATACTGAGAAGGATTTGTTTGATGAGTTCACTCAGGACGAAAATGGTAATGTAGTATTAAGTGAAGAGGCTGCCAAGGCTAAAATCAAACGCTTGGGTGGATATGAAAAGTTATATCGTATAAAATTAGAAGCGGACTACCTTGCCAAACTTACTTTTGACGGTGCTAAAATATTCTATGGTGATCCTCTGTCCGAAGAAGTAATGGAACGATTGAAGTTTGAACTTTACATTATGAAGACGATGGGTTTCCCAGGGTACTTCCTTATTGTACAGGACTTCATTGCTGCCGGGCGTAATATGGGTGTCTCGGTAGGTCCGGGACGTGGGTCGGCAGCCGGTTCGGCAGTAGCGTATTGCTTGCAGATTACAAAAATCGACCCCATTAAATATGACTTGCTGTTTGAGCGTTTCTTGAATCCCGACCGTATCTCCTTGCCTGATATCGATATCGACTTTGATGATGACGGACGTGGTGAAGTGCTTCGCTGGGTGACACAAAAGTACGGTCAGGAAAAAGTGGCGCATATTATCACATATGGTACGATGGCTACCAAACTTGCTATCAAGGACGTGGCCCGTGTGCAGAAACTTCCTCTGTCGGAATCTGACCGTTTGGCCAAATTGGTTCCCGATAAGATACCTGATAAAAAGCTGAACCTGCGGAATGCTATTGATTATGTTCCTGAATTGCAGGCGGCTGAGGCTTCTCCCGATCCTTTGGTGCGTGATACGCTGAAATATGCTAAAATGTTGGAAGGTAACGTACGCGGTACGGGTGTGCATGCCTGTGGTACGATTATTTGTCGTGACGACATTACCGACTGGGTGCCTGTTAGTACGGCTGATGATAAAGAAACGGGTGAAAAGATGCTCGTTACTCAATATGAAGGTTCGGTAATTGAAGATACAGGCTTGATTAAGATGGACTTTCTGGGATTGAAAACATTGTCAATCATCAAGGAAGCCGTAGAGAATATTCGCCTGCACCGCAAGCTGGAGTTGAATATAGATAAAGTGCCTATTGACGATCCTGCTACTTATAAACTATATAGTGATGGGCGTACGATTGGTACATTCCAGTTTGAGTCTGCCGGTATGCAGAAATATCTGCGTGAGTTGCAACCTTCTACTTTTGAAGACTTGATTGCAATGAATGCTCTCTATCGTCCGGGACCTATGGATTACATCCCGGATTTTATCGACCGTAAGCATGGGCGGAAACCGATTGAGTACGATATTCCTGTCATGGAGAAATACCTGAAGGATACGTATGGTATTACGGTATATCAGGAACAGGTGATGCTTTTGTCCCGTCTGTTGGCTGACTTCACTCGTGGTGAGTCCGATGCCTTGCGTAAAGCGATGGGTAAAAAGCTACGTGACAAACTGGATCACATGAAACCTAAGTTCGTTGAAGGCGGACGTAAGAATGGACATGATCCGAAAGTACTTGAAAAGATTTGGGGAGACTGGGAAAAGTTTGCATCCTATGCTTTTAACAAGTCTCATGCTACTTGCTATTCATGGGTAGCTTATCAGACGGCCTATCTGAAAGCTAATTACCCTGCCGAGTATATGGCAGCCGTAATGAGTCGAAGTTTGTCGAACATTACCGATATCACTAAGCTGATGGACGAATGTAAGGCTATGGGTATCAAAGTTCTTGGTCCGGATGTGAATGAGAGTAATCTGAAGTTCACTGTTAACCCGGAAGGAAATATTCGTTTTGGTCTTGGTGCAGTGAAAGGTGTGGGCGAAGGTGCCGTGCTGAATATCATGGAAGAACGTGAGAAGAATGGTCCTTTCAAAGGTATATTCGACTTTGTGCAACGCGTCAATCTGACAGCTTGTAATAAGAAGAATCTGGAATGTCTGGCTTTGGCAGGAGGTTTCGATGAATTCCCGGAATTGAAACGCGAGCAATATTTTGCCGTGAACTCTAAGAATGAAGTTTTCATGGAAACTTTGGTACGATATGGTAACCGTTATCAGGCAGATCAGGCAGCTGCCGCCAATTCCTTGTTCGGTGGTGAGAATGTAGTTGACATAGCTACTCCCGAAATTCCTGAAGCTGAACGTTGGAGTGATCTGGATCGTCTGAACAGGGAACGTGATCTAGTGGGTATCTATCTTTCCGCTCATCCGCTGGATGAATATTCGGTTGTGTTGCAACATGTTTGCAATACGCGTATGGCTGAACTGGAAGACAAAGCGGCACTTGCCGGACGTGAAATAACGATGGGAGGAATTGTAACTTCTGTACGCAGGGGCATCAGTAAGAATGGTAATCCTTACGGCATAGCCAAGATTGAAGACTATTCCGGTTCGGCGGAACTTCCTTTCTTTGGTAATGATTGGGTGACCTACCAGGGGTATCTGGGTGAACGTACTTTCCTCTTTATAAAAGCGCGTTGCCAGCCAAAACAGTGGCGGCAGGATGAATTGGAAGTAAAAATTACCTCTATGGAATTGTTGCCGGATGTAAAGGAGAAGTTGATTTCCAAAATCACCATTCTGATACCGCTTTCTGTGTTGAACCAGGCTTTGGTTACAGAGCTTGCGGCGCTAATGAAAGGGAATCCCGGAACGACGGAACTTTATTTCAAAGTGAGTGATCCTGATAGTAAGACAGTGGTAGATATGATTTCCCGTCCGGTGAAACTTTCCGTAGGGCGTGAGTTAATCTCTTATTTAAATGATCGTCCGGAACTGGAATTCCGGATAAATTAGTATCTTTGCTTCCATAAAGATTTTGACAGTAATCATTAAACATTAAATAATTAATCAATAACGCAATGGCTTTAGAAATTACAGACAGCAACTATAAGGAGATCCTTGCAGAGGGTAAACCTGTAGTAATTGACTTTTGGGCCCCGTGGTGTGGTCCTTGTAAAATGGTAGGTCCTATCATTGAAGAATTGGCAGAAATGTACGAAGGACAGGTTCTTATAGGTAAGTGCGATGTAGACGAAAATGGCGATGTAGCTGCTGAATACGGTATTCGTAACATCCCTACTGTACTATTCTTCAAAAACGGTGAGTTGGTTGACAAACAAGTAGGTTCTGCTTCCAAATCAGCTTTTGATGATAAGATAAAAAAAATGCTCCTTTAAAGAGCATAATATAAATAAGGTATTAACCCTTAAAAAACTAACTATTATGGGACTGGAAGACGATTTCTTAAAGGATGATCTCGATGACGAAAAAACCATCGAATACATCAAGAATTATTTGCCGCAGGAGTTAAAAGAGAAGTTCTCTGACGACGAATTCTATTATTTCCTCGATTTGATTGACGAGTATTATTCTGAAAGCGGCATTCTGGATGTAGAGCCGGATGAAGAAGGATGTGTCGAAGTGGATCTGGGGCAAATCGTGGATTACATCATCAAGGAAGCCCACAAAGACGAGATGGGTGACTATGATCCGGAAGAAATCCTGTTCGTGGTTCAAGGTGAACTGGAATATACGGAGTCATTGGATGATGATGAAGAATAGAAAGGTTCAGTTAAGTAAAAAAGGAGTCCGGACAGTTTGTTCGGACTTTTTTTGTGGAATTATTCCACACTTGTAGAGCAGATTCTACACTCTTCATTATTCTTGTTAAGCCATTTAATGCGTTGGCTATGAATAATAAAGGTACAACCATCGAACTTTGGCACGCCAGTTGTGTTTTTTATTTATAGGGTTTTTAACATTAACATAAACAGAGAGCTTATGAAATCGTTTTTAAAGAAGAGAGAAATCAGAATAACGAGAAGGCAGGCAGTGATTGCCGCAATAGCTGTAGTGGTGTTGGTAGCAATTTATTGGTTTGTTACCCACCGACCGGCACCTGCACCGGATCTTCCGGTGGTAGCTGTGGAACCGGTGATACAGGATGACGTGGAAATCTATGGTGAATATGTAGGACGTGTCCGTGCCCAGCAATTTGTAGAAGTCCGTGCCCGTGTAGAAGGGTATCTGGAAAATATGCTTTTTGAAGAGGGTACCTATGTGACGAAGAATCAGGTATTGTTTGTTATCAACCGCGACCAGTATGCTGCGAAGGCAGACAAGGCGCGTGCGCAACTAAAAAAGGATGAGGCACAGGTACGCAAGGCACAGAACGACCTGGAGCGTATCCGTCCTTTGTATGAACAGAATGCTGCCAGTAGGTTGGATTTGGATAATGCAGTGGCTGCCTATGAAACGGCTGAAGCAAGTGTTGCTATGAGTCAGGCTGACCTGGATCAGGCAGAGTTGGAATTAGGATATACCATTGTTCGCTCACCGCTTGCAGGGCATATCAGTGAACGATATGTAGACCTTGGTACGCTGGTGGGGACGGGTGGTAAGTCTTTGCTTGCTACCATTGTGAAGAGTGATACAGTACTGGTAGACTTTAGCATGACAGCATTGGATTACCTGAAAACCAAAGAACGTAATGTGAATCTGGGACAAAAGGATTCTACCCGTTCCTGGCAGCCCAATATTTCTATAACACTGGCAGATAACACTGTTTATCCCTTCAAAGGTTTGGTTGACTTTGCTGAACCGCAGGTTGACCCACGTACTGGTACATTCTCTGTTCGTGCTGAAATGCCCAATCCAAAACATGTATTACTTCCGGGACAGTTCACTAAAGTGAAGCTCTTGCTGGACGTACGGGAGAATGCAACAGTAGTTCCCCTGAAATCCGTTATCATCGAGAAAGGTGGTGCTTACGTGTTTGTAATGCGCCGTGATTCCACTGTAGAACGTCGTTTTATAGAGTTAGGCCCTGAATTCCAGAACCAGGTAGTAGTGGAAAGAGGTCTGGTGCCGGGTGAGACAATAGTGGTGGAAGGATACCACAAACTAAGCCCGGGTGTAAAAGTTAAGGTTAATAATGCCCTGTTGAAGAAAGAAGAAGGGGAAGAAGTTGACGAGAGAAGAAGGGAACAAGGTGACAAAGAGCCTTCGGTATAATAGTTAAATCAGGATTGCGTAAATATAGCGTAGCCCTTGTCCCCTTGTCAACTAACCTCCTTGTCAACTAAATTATCATAAAAAAACAGACGCATATGAAAGTAAGTTTCTTTATAGACAGACCGGTATTCTCGGCTGTCATCTCCATACTGATTGTCATTGTGGGTATCATCGGATTGACGATGCTCCCCATTGACCAATATCCACAGATTACGCCACCGGTGGTGAAGATTAGTGCTTCGTATCCCGGTGCCAGTGCACTGACAGTATCACAGGCGGTAGCTACACCTATCGAACAAGAATTGAATGGAACACCGGGAATGCTCTACATGGAGTCCAACAGTTCCAATTCCGGTGGCTTTTCCGCTACAGTGACATTTGATATTTCCGCTGACCCCGATTTGGCGGCAGTAGAAATACAGAACCGTTTGAAACTGGCGGAGTCCCGTCTTCCGGCAGAAGTGGTACAGAACGGTATATCCGTAGAAAAACAGGCAGCCAGCCAGTTAATGACTATCTGTCTGATGTCTTCTGACCCGAAGTTTGATGAAATCTATTTGAGTAACTTCGCTACACTGAACGTACTCGATTTGCTTCGTCGTATTCCGGGGGTAGGGCGTGTCTCCAATATTGGTAGCCGCTACTATGCCATGCAGATTTGGGTGCAACCGGACAAATTGGCAAACTTCGGACTGACCGTAGCCGATTTGCAGAATGCTCTGAAAGATCAGAACCGTGAGTCCGCAGCCGGTGTGCTGGGGCAACAACCTGTACAAGGATTGGATATTACCATTCCTATTACGACTCAGGGACGTCTTTCTACTGTAGGGCAGTTTGAAGAAATCGTAGTTCGTGCGAATGCGGATGGTTCCATTGTTCGTTTGCGCGACGTGGCACGCATCTCGCTGGAGGCATCTTCATACAATACGGAGAGTAGTATCAACGGTGAAAATGCAGCGGTGTTAGGCATTTATATGCTTCCGGGTGCCAATGCAATGGAAGTGGCAGAGAATGTGAAGAAGGCAATGAATGAAATCAGTAATAATTTTCCCGACGGATTGAGTTACGAGATTCCATTTGATATGACGACATATATTTCAGAGTCTATTCACGAAGTATATAAGACTTTGTTTGAAGCATTGATATTGGTAATTATCGTGGTGTTCCTGTCACTGCAAAGCTGGCGTGCTACACTTATTCCGATTGTGGCAGTACCTATTTCCCTGATTGGTACGTTCGGCTTCATGCTTATATTCGGTTTTTCGCTCAATATACTTACATTGCTTGGATTGGTACTTGCCATCGGTATTGTGGTGGACGACGCTATTGTGGTAGTGGAAAACGTAGAACGCATTATGCACGAAGAGAAACTGCCACCTTACGAGGCTACGAAAAAAGCGATGGAAGGATTGACGGGAGCGATTATTGCTACGTCTCTGGTATTGGCGGCTGTGTTTGTACCGGTTAGTTTCCTTGGTGGTATCACAGGGCAGCTTTATCGTCAATTCACGGTGACAATTGTGGTTTCCGTATTACTTTCTACGGTGGTTGCATTGACTTTGAGTCCGGTAATGTGTTCGTTGATATTGAAACCGGAATCGCATAAGCGAAAGAATATCGTATTCCGTTATATCAACTATGCACTGAATATGGGTAACCGTAAATATGTTCGCCAGATTTCACGTGTGATAGGAAATCCTCGCAGAGTATTGGCTGCATTTGGTGTGGTACTGATAGCTATCTTACTGATAAATCGTTTGATACCGACCAGTTTCTTACCTGTGGAAGATCAGGGTTACTTCAAAGTGGAACTGGAACTGCCCGAAGGCGCTACACTGGAGCGTACACGTACTGTGTCGGAGCGTGCAGTAGAGTACCTGATGTTGAATCCGGCTGTAGAGTATGTGCAGAGCGTGGTGGGTAGCAGCCCTCGTGTAGGCAGCAGCCAGGCACGTAGTGAACTGACGGTTATTATGAAGCCGTGGGGGGCACGTGACGGACAAACCATTGATGAGGTGATGGCACAAGTGAAAAAGGATTTGCAGGAATATCCTGAATGTAAAGTATATCTTTCCACGCCACCGGTCATCCCGGGATTGGGAAGCTCGGGTGGTTTTGAAATGCAGCTTGAGGCACGTGGAGATGCCACATTTGATAATCTGGTGCAAGCTACGGATACATTGATGTATTATGCATCACAGCGTAAGGAGTTATCCGGACTGTCATCATCTTTACAGGCGGATATTCCGCAACTCTATTTCGACGTGGATCGTGATAAGGTAAAACTGGCGGGAGTGCCGTTGGCAGATGTCTTTTCAACCATGAAGGCTTATACAGGTTCGGTATATGTGAACGACTTCAATATGTTCAATCGTATTTATCGTGTATATATTCAGGCTGAAGCACCTTATCGGGAACACAAAGAAAATATCAACCTGTTTTTTGTACGTGGGGCGGATAATGTAATGATACCGTTGACTTCTCTCGGAACAACTTCCTATACAACTGGACCGGGTAGCATCAAGCGCTTCAATATGTTCAACAGTGCCGTAATTCGTGGTGGAGCGGCGGATGGTTACAGTTCCGGTCAGGCCATGGAAATCATTGAGCAGATAGCTCGCGAACACTTGCCGGAAAATATAGGTGTAGAATGGAGTGGACTTTCTTATCAGGAGAAACAGGCCGGAGGACAGACAGCAATGGTATTGGCATTGGTATTCCTATTCGTATTCCTCTTCCTGGCAGCACTTTACGAAAGTTGGACAGTGCCCATTGCGGTGTTACTTTCATTGCCCATCGCTGCGCTGGGAGCCTACCTCGGAGTGTGGCTGTGTGGATTGGAGAATGACGTCTATTTCCAGATCGGATTGGTAATGCTGGTCGGTCTGGCAGCAAAGAATGCAATTTTGATTGTAGAATTTGCTAAAGAACAAGTAGATCGTGGAGCGAATGTGGTTAAGGCGGCTTTACATGCATCGCAGCTGCGCTTCCGTCCTATCCTGATGACGTCATTGGCATTTATTCTCGGTATGTTGCCGATGGTTATTGCCAGCGGACCGGGCTCGGCAAGCCGTCAGGCTATTGGTACCGGTGTATTCTTTGGAATGATTTTAGCTGTGACGATAGGTATTCTTTTGGTACCGTTCTTCTTTGTACTGATTTATAAGGCGAAGGCAAAAGCGAAGAGTACGAATATTAAGAAAGTTACGAAGCGATTTAAACGATAAGTTATGAAAAGAAAATATACAATATATTACATGGTGGCGTTGGTGTTATTGTTCAGTTCCTGCCAGTTGGGTAAACATTATGTACGTCCGGAACTGAACCTGCCGCAACAGCTTGACTCAACGGAACAGGACACGCTCTCTCTTGCTGACCGGCAATGGTGGGAACTCTACACCGATACTACGCTGCAAGCGCTCATAGAGCGGACGCTCGAATATAATAAGGATATGAAGATAGCTGCCGCACGGGTGAAGGAACTGGCAGCAATGAAGCGCATTGATTTTGCTAATCTTTTCCCACAAGTCAGTGGAAAGCTGTATGCGGACAAGGAAGCGGAAAACTATGGCGGAGACAATTATGATTCAGACCGGAGCTATGAAGCTAAGGCAATCGTTTCATGGGAAGTGGATCTTTGGGGAAACTTACGTTGGGCGAAAGATAAGAGTATGGCGGATTTCTTAGGTTCGATAGAGGCGCAGCGGGCACTGAAAATGAGCTTGGTGGCAGAAGTGGCCCAGGCATACTTTGAACTGGTAGCTTTGGATAATGAACTGGCCATTGTCCGTCAGACACTGAATGCCCGTAAAGAAGGTGTACGGTTGGCAAAGCTTCGTTTTGAAGGCGGACTCACTTCCGAAACCTCTTATCAGCAGGCGCAGGTGGAATTTGCACGTACTGCAACATTGGTACCGGATCTGGAGCGAAAGATTTCCATTAAAGAAAATGACATTGCTTTCCTGGCAGGTGAATATCCACGAAAGATAGAACGCTCGGTGTTACCCGAAGAGGTTAAATTGCCGGAAAATCTTCCTGTAGGACTTCCTTCCACATTGCTGGAACGCCGTCCGGATGTACGTCAGGCGGAACAGAAATTGATTGCGGCAAATGCGACAGTAGGCCTTGCGTATACCAATATGTTTCCCCGTTTGGCTCTGACAGCACATTATGGTTTGGAGAGTGCTGAATTCTCGGATTTCCTGAAATCACCTTATCATTTCCTGAGTGGTTCCCTGTTGACGCCGTTATTTGCGATGGGTAAGAACCGGGCGATGCTGAAGGCCAAGAAAGTAGCGTACGAACAGGAGGTTTACTCTTACGAGAAATCAGTGCTGACGGCTTTCAAGGATGCGCGGAATGCGATTGTAGATTTCAATAAGATAAAAGATATCTATGAGTCACGCCTGCAACTGGAACAAGCTGCACAAACAAATGTGGAGTTGGCTCAGTTACAGTATATTAATGGCGTAATCGGATATCTGGACGTGCTGGATGCACAACGTGGATATTTCGATGCACAGATCGGATTGAGCAATGCGATACGGGATAAACAGATAACACTGGTGCGGTTATATAAGGCACTCGGTGGGGGATGGCAGTAGGGGGGTTAAACCTCCGGTGTATTCAGGAAGAAGAATACAGACATCCCGATAAGAATGATTCCCAGTACGCCATAGAATAACCGGGCACGTTTTCTTCCTACACTCTTTACGGCGAACTGTGTGTTGCGGGCAGTGAAAAACCACTCCCAGTCAAACACAGCCGCCAGTAATGAGATGATGCCGGCCACTACGAATATACCTTGTACGATGTATTGGCTCATAAGATATTAATCCAGATTTTCCATTGTCAACTTGCGCGAACCGTCTTCCAGTTCCTCAATAGTCACTTTAATAGTGTTGCCAGGCAACAGTTCTTCCACTAGTTCCGGCCATTCAATGAAACAGAGTGCACCACTGTAGAAGTAATCTTCGTATCCCATATCATATACTTCTTCCAGCTTCTTGATCCGATAGAAGTCGAAATGGTAGATCAATTCTCCTGCTATGTCCGAACGATATTCATTGATAACGGCAAAGGTGGGTGATGTAACGACGTCTTCAACGCCCAACTCCTGGCAAAGTGCCTTGATGAAAGTCGTTTTACCGGCTCCCATTTTTCCATAGAGAGCGAAAACAGTATTGTCCCCCATAGCAGCGATAAACTCGCGGGCGGCTTCATGGATGTGCTCCAGAGATTGAATTTTAATTTCCATACTATATTTAATTATGATTTTACTTTCAGTTTCGTCCACTTAGTGTGATAAGTGGGATAATCATCTCTTCCATCGAAATGCCTCCATGTTGGAAGGTATCGGTGTAGTAGCTGACGTAATGGTTGTAATTATTGGGATAGGCAAAGAAATCCCGACCTGTGGCGAAGATATAGCGTGTACTCACGTTGGGTGAGGGGAGGTGTATCTCAGAAGGGCGGGTGATTTCAAATACCTGTTTGGGATTGTATGCCATGTTGCGTGACAGTTTATAGCGCAGGTTGGCATTAATTTCTTTACTGTTGCTTTGCACCTTTACCGGGTTGTCTACGCGAATGCTGCCGTGATCGGTGGTGATGATAACCCGATACTGACGGCTGGCAAGTGCTTTCAGCAAGTCGCTCAGCGGTGAATGGCGAAACCAGGAAAGGGTAATACTACGGTAGGCTGCCTCGGTAGAGGCGAGTTCACGTATCATTTTGCTTTCCGTTCGGCTGTGACTCAACATGTCGATGAAATTGAATACGGCAACATTGAGGTCATTCTGCGCTAAGGCGGGAAGTTGTGCCAGCAGACGTTCTGCACTGTAAGCATCGTTTATTTTATGGTAAGAGAAAGTATCACTGCGGCGATAGCGTTCTATAATGGTACGTATCAGTGGAGCTTCATTCAAATTTTTATTTTCCTCTTCGTCCTCATCTATCCATAATTCGGGAAAAAGCTTAGCTATCTGGTCAGGCATCAGCCCGGAAAAGATGGCATTGCGGGCGTATTGTGTGGCAGTGGGCAGAATGCTGAAATAGAGTTGCTCTTCAATGTTGAATAAACCGGATAATTCATTGGCAAGAACGCGCCATTGGTCGTACCGGAAATTATCAAGTACAATAAAGAAAATCTTTTCACCTTTGTCCAGCAGAGGGAAAAGGATGCGTTTGAAAAGGTCCGGGCTCATCAGAGGGCGGTCGGTGTTTTCCGAAGAGGGTTTGCGTGTGTTAGTTGCCCCTTTTTCGTCCGATACCCAGTTGGCATAGTTCTTCTTTATGAATTTGGCAAAGGCAGAATTAGCTTCTGCTTTCTGCATGGCAAGCATCTCGCTCATAGGGCTGTCTGTAGCTTCCAATTCCAGTTCCCAGTATACCAGGCGGCGATATAATTCCATCCAGTCGGTTGCCGTCAGTGAGTCATTGATTTGCATGCCTATCTTACCGAAATTTTGTTGATAAGCGGTTTGTGCAGCTTCGCTGACTATATCCCGACGATGCAGATTCTTCTTTAGCGACAACAATATTTGGTTAGGATTGACGGGTTTGATCAGGTAATCCGCAATCTTTTGTCCGATAGCCATGTCCATGATATTCTCTTCTTCACTCTTGGTGATCATGATAACAGGGACGGTGGGGCAGATTTCTTTTATTAATGCCAGAGTTTGCAGACCACTCAGTCCGGGCATGTTTTCGTCCAGAAAGATTAGGTCGTAGGTTGTAGCGCGGCAGCGGTCGAGTGCATCCTGTCCGTTGGTTACGGTATCTACTTCGTAGCCTTTGCCTTCCAGAAACAGGATGTGCGGTCGCAACAAACTGATTTCATCGTCCACCCAAAGTAATCTATCTCTCTTCATATCTGTTAGCTATTTCAGTCCCCAAAGATAACACCATTTTCCGGGTCGTCCTCTTCCGTAGGCAGATTTTCTTCTCTCTGTCGTTCTTCTTCCTCTGTCGGCAGGTTCAGCAGAGGTTCATCCAGTGTATAGCCTTTTAGTTCCGGTTCCGGTATGGAAGAGAAGTGTGTACGGTAGAAGGCATCATAATCATCGAAACTATATTGTTTGATTAATTGCGCATAGTTGGCCTCCGAGATGAGTATGGCACGCATACCACTGAGCCGTGCCGCCATTTCGGGATTTGCATAAAGTCGACGGAAATACTGCTGTGTTTCATCGTAATTGTTGAACGGACGAATTTGCAACATACCGATACCCCGTTCGTGAGCAAATGCAAGGTCGAAGTTCTTAACCAGGAAAGTGGAGAAATTATAGCGTGCCACTTCAAACAGAAGCATATTCTCGTTTACTTTTCCTTCTTCATAAGCAAGGATAAAGAGGAACGGTACATTGCGCTCTGTGCTGAAAGCACTGTCCGGTGGGAGAATAGCGGTACTGTTCGAACTGTCGCCCAACAAATTGCCTGCCTCGGCCAGTTCGGCACTCCGTCGTTGCCAGATAGAACCGAATGTATGGCTGTCACGGGCCAGCAGACGTCCTTCCTGTACGCCTTTCAATATATGGGCGGCCAGATCGGTGATTTCGTTCTGCGGATATTGCTGTACAAGTTCTTTCAGAGTGGCGAGGAACCTCTCTGTTTCTCCTCCCTGCAGTCGGGTGACGGCTTCGAGGAACATAAACTTCGGGCGGTGTTGCCCTAATGGATATATTTCGGAAGAAAGATGTTCGGCAGCCCGCACGGTGGCTGTGTCTCCCATCTGGAAATGCTCATAAGCACGGACATAGAGTGAATCTTCACGTTGTTTACCATGTACGGCATTCTCTGCGAAATCCGGGTCAGCCAGTGTCTTGGCATAACGGCTTTCGGGGAATCGGGCGATAAGTTCGGCTTTATATTTTTCAGCGGAACTGCCTTTTTTCTCATAATATTCTATAGCCAATTCCGTCAGGAATAACTGATAATAGGCTTCATCAGCTTGCGCGAAGTCCGGGAACTGCCGTATGAGCCTTTCGAACATGGCTTCTGCCCGTTGGAAATCGTGCATACGATCCTTGAAAACCATTCCGGCACCGTATAAAGCTTCCGATAGCAATGCGTTGGATGCCTGCATGGCCTCTTCTGTCAATGGGATCTGTGCCAGATAGTATTCCGGACGATGCGTATCATTGGCGATACTGTCGGTAGTTCCCTTTTTAGGATCTTTTTCTGGGGAGACAGAGCTTTCTGTTGCTTCATTTTCCTGACTGTTCGGGATACTGTCTTTGGGGGCAATATCTTCCGATTCACTGTAATCTATTTCTTCAAAATCGTCCAGTGCAACCACAGTCTTATTTTTCCTTCGCCAGTTGTCTTCCAGTTTTCTACGTCCCCACAAACGTTGGAACTCTGCTTTTCCCTGCTCCACTAATTGCGGATTATAGAAATACCAATCCTGCTTTCCACCTATTGCCGGCTGGGTAGTTTGTGGAGTAGTGGTATTCCCTTGCCCTGGTTTGCTGATAATCGAAGTTGCAGGTAACTGACTTTCCGCTTCTTCCCGCATCTGCAGGCGGTTTGTTTCCCGCTCTGCTTCTTCGGCCGCCTTGCGTTCTGCTTCCTCCCGGGCGATGACCTGTGCAATGATGTTTTCTATGACGGCCATTCGTTCCGCCTCCGGCATCCCGGCAAGGTGCTGCAAACTATCCTGCAACTGTATGGTATTGGTATGAGGTACCAGTTCGTCCAATATTTCCGAACGGGTGGTAATATCGGCATATTCCCGGTGTGTCTTATCTATCAATCCTATTGCCTCTGCATATGCTTTCTGCGCTTCAGCATAGCGTGCCTGCTGCCAGTACAAGTTTCCTAATGTCAGTTGAAGAATTCCTTTCTCCACACCATTACGGGTGCTCTTTTCTATTCCTTTGTGATATGCGGAAAGAGCCTGCACCGTGTCTTTCCCGGCCAGGTAAACATTACCCAATGCATAGTAAATCTGATCCAGATACTCTTCGTTTTTCTCGTCTTTGCTCAGCCGCAGTAGCTTCCCTGTTATCTTACGGCTATTGGCGGTGGGCATCACTTCCGTCTGGCGGATACGGGCACTCAATGCCAGTTCGTACGGAGGGTTGAGACGAATTACTTTGCTGTATGATTGATAAGCTTGTTCCGGTTGTTGCAATAGCTGGTAAGTCTGTCCCAGGAGATAATAGCATCGCGCTTTTTGCTGTTTGTTCTTCTCGTTTTTGGCTGTCTTTTCAAGATGAGGGATGGCTTCTTTGTATCGCTGACTGCCCAACAGGTAGTTTCCTGTTGCCGAAGCATAAGGGACTGCCAGTGATAGTGGTAGACTATCGTTATTTACCCGGTTCAGAGCATCTTCAGCATCGTATTGCCAACCCAGTGCTGAGTAGCAGCGGGATAGCCAGATCAGAGCTTCGGAAGTGATATTCGTCTGTCCGTCATAGAGGCGCACGATATAAGAAAAGGTTGAGGCAGCTTCCGGGAAATCTCCTTTCTGATATTGTGCTTTTCCCAATAGCAGCCATGCACGGTGTATGAAAGGATTGAACTCCCGACGTGCCAGCCATTTTTTGTATTCGTCCGTGTATGCCCGTCCTGGTTTACGTATGGGGCGTCGCTTGATAGAATGTTGACGAATAGCTTTTTGCGCTTTTTCAATGGCTCGCTCATAGTCGGAAGTACCGATACCTGTAGTTTCTTTATTGCCGATGGGATAGAGGGGGAGCATTTCCATGTAGTTATCCTTATTCCCTTGTTGCTGTGCCTGCAATCCGGCTTTATAAGCTTCGTTTCCGTTGAAGTAGACGTTGTAACGGGTGGTTAGGGCATGATAGAAGCGTGTGCCGGCTGTATTCTTTCGGGTAGAACATCCGGCAACGAGCATCAAAGTGACTAAGATGCCTGTGAGGAGGATTGCTTTGCGTTTCAACTATGCCAAATAAGTTTTACGGGTTCTGCGTTTTCTGCCGTAAAGATAAATAAAAACTCTTTCCCAGCTTACATACTACGTATATAATGATGGAAAAGAAGATGATAGCTGCGCCAGAAGGAACGTTGAGATAGTAGGATATCATTAATCCGCCCAGGCAACTGAGATAACCGATGCCGATGGATAGCCAGATAATGCGGTGGAAACGATGCGTAAACAAATTCGCAGTCATTTGTGGGATGGTGAGCAGGGAAATAACCAGCACAATGCCTACCATGCGCAGACATGCCACAATGGTCAGTGCAATGAACATCATCAGTACATATTCGAATATTTGTACGGGAATACCTTGTGAACGTGCAAATTCCCGGTCGAAAGCAACGTAAATAATCGGACGCAGGTATAGGATAAAGAAAATAGCCAGTATCACTGCAAGTCCTGCCAGCAAGGCGATGTCTCCGAATGTAATCGTCAGTATATTACCGAACAGATAAGCGGACAAATCAGGGGCAAACCCGGGTGAAAGGAAAGTGAACATGATACCCAATGCCATCCCCAACGTCCAGAATACCGCGATAGCTGAGTCCTCACGCATATCATTGCGTTTGCTAAGCCATTCCACGCCAAAAGCCGACAGTACCGCAAACACTCCGGCTGCCAGAATAGGAGAGATTCCTGTATATAATCCCAGACCAATTCCTCCGAAAGAAGCATGTGTCAGTCCGCCACTAATGAACACCAGTCGCCTCGTTACGATATACGTACCGATAAGTCCGCAAACAATGCTTGCCAGCAAACTGCCGATGAGGGCATGTTGAAAGAAGGTGTATTGCAGTAGATCCACTTTAAAATCTCCTCTCTCCTATAATCAGGAATATTTCATCTTTGATATTGTTTGGCAGAGCTATTCCACGTAGTTGCAAACTGCGTACCCATCCGGCAACGTCGATGTCCTGCATCGTATAGAATACGTCCCTGAATTCATCTTCCTGTTCAGGAGTGTAATCTTCGGGGGCAATGCCGATGTACTTGTCCAGTTCTTCATCATCGTAGTACTCTATCTTTTTGCTGACAGCAGCTAACAGACTGTCTCGTTCGCATATTTCGTGCTGTCCGCAGCATTCTGCGTCGGCCTCTTTCACTTCAGGCATGGCATCCAGTTCTCCGCGCTCTATTTTCTTTTGCAAGCGTTGGTTACGGATGTATCCTGCCAAAAGGGCGATACAGACAAGTGCAATAAGACTTATAATTAATATCCACATAGCTTATTCCTCTATTTCAATCCCAAATCCTACTTGTTTCAAATCTTCCCAGTATCCCGGATAAGACTTGGACACCACTTGCGGATCGGCAATCCGTATGGATGGTATCCGAAGGATGGCGGGTGCAAATGCCATTGCCATCCGGTGGTCTTCATAAGTCGCAATAACGGGATGGGAGGCCGGTTCGCAGCGTTCACCGTTCCAGATTAATATACTGTCCTGTTCCGATTTTACCACATATCCCAGTTTATTCAATTCTGTGATAAGCGCCTGAATGCGGTCGGTTTCCTTTATCTTCAAGCTCTGTAATCCGGTAAATCGGAAAGGTATGTTCATTAAACAACAAGTCACAACGAAAGTTTGTGCCAAGTCGGGTATATCCACTAAATCTTCCTTTAAACAGGTAACGGGAGTTCCCATCTTAGTCAGTACCACTCCTTGGTCGGTATATGTGGTGTGTACACCGAGTTTGGCAAATATTTCAGCTCCCCGGCTGTCGCCCTGATAGCTGTGTGGGAGAAGTCCGGGTAATTTTATTTCCGTTTTTGTAGATTCTTTTTTTTCATTATCCTGAATTAAGGCAACCATCTGATACCAGTAAGAAGCACCGCTCCAGTCACTTTCTACTGTGAAAGGTATGTCTCTGTATTTTCCCGGACGGACGGTGATACTACTTTCAGAACTCCAGGCAGCGTCTGCACCGAATTCTTTCATTAGTTGCAGTGTTAGATTAATGTAAGGGCGGGAAATGATTTCTCCTGTAAGATTCAACCTCAATCCGTTTTTCAGGATGGGGCCGATCATCAGTAAAGCAGATATATATTGTGAACTGACATTTCCGGCAAGGCTGATTTCTTCGCCTGTTAATTCTGTACCTGTGATGCGTAAAGGTGGAAAGCCTTCTTTTCCGGCATACTCTATCTGTGCACCCAGTTCACGTAAGGCATCCACCAGAATACGTATGGGGCGTTGTTGCATCCGTTCGGTACCGGTAATGATGCGTGTACCCGGTGTTACACTGAGGTAAGCCGTGAGAAAACGCATGGCGGTTCCGGCGGCAAGAATGTCGATATGTCCGGGATTCCCGTCCAGTGCTTTTATCATGACACGGGTGTCATCGCAATCGCTCAAATTGCTTGGCGCGATATGCCCTTGGGCTAAAGCGTGTAATATCAAAGCCCGGTTGCTGATACTTTTGGAAGCCGGGAGCTGGATAGTGGTATGCAAAGTGGCTGGTGCCGAAAGTTTATAGCGCATAGTTGTATTCCTTCTTAAACGTAATAGCGGGTTTACAGGCTACAAAAGTACGATAAATATCTGAATAAAGAAACTTGAGTTACATGACTTCTATCCGAACTGTGCACAGATTTGTTTCGTATCTGCTCTGTGTCTGCTCCGTACTTACTCCGTATATAATAGAGGTATCACTGACCGAATAGGCTACGGAGTAGTTACGGAGATGACACGGAGATAGTATGGAGATGGCACGGAGAGCATACGGAGATGGCATGGAGCCGTTCTGAAACGAATTCCGTCAACGGGTTATTTAAGAGGTGTGTAGAACGTAAGTAATATATGTATACGAATATCTTTTTTGCGTAAGGAAGCTTACTCTCAGATTATCAAAAGCTTACAAAATATTAATTCCCAGTCGACAAGAAGTTAAGAGTTTGTCGACAAACTCCCAACTTCTTGTTGACAAACTCTTAACTTCCTGTAAATGGAAAAATAGTATTTTTTTCGGTTTCCTTACAGTCTCAGGATTACAAATCCGATTGAACGGCGGTTATAACACAAATTCCTGATAGTTCTCTTTGTTTATTACTTTGAAAGACGCTTCCGGATAAGCTGTTGCGAAACTGGTAGGGACATTCGTTTTTTTGTCTCCCCACTTGAATTCAAAAGCGGATAAACCTTCGGTTGATTCATCTTTCTTCAACGAACACTGTATCTTTTCTGAAATCAATTGGTGATACACCGGCCTTCCGTTTGAAGAACTTTCCGAATGAAGACTGGTCGGAGAAGTTGAGGGTGGTGGCAATCTCCTGTATGGAGAGTTTGGAATGTGTCAGTAAGTTACGGGCTTCGCTGAATAGCATTTCGAAGATGAAGTCGCTCACGCTTTGTCCTGTCACGAGCTTCACAATCTGTGTCAGATGATGGGCAGATAAGTTCAGGTGGGCAGCATAGAAATCTACCTTATGTTCTTCACGATAATGCGTTGCCAGTAGTTCGATGAATGATTTGATAATACTTTCGTATCGAGTCAGGCAGCCGTCCGTATGGGGGAGGTTGGTTCGTTCAAGGATGTCACTTAAATCAAGATAAAAGGCGAATAAACGGTTCAGAATGACTTCTTTGTGATAGAAATGTTCTGTACGGTCAATATTCTTATTGATGCTGGCTAATCGTTCGGCTAATAAAACGGCGTAAGGATGCGCTAAAGGAACTACCGGTTGGTTATATAGCCGCACACCGTATTTGGTCCGTCGGTAGATCATGTCGGTGGAGTCCATTTCATCCGTAAAGGCCTTGCTGACAAAGAGACATTGGCATTGAAAATCATCACTACATTCATAAAAATGAAACAGATGAGCAGAAGATAGAAGTAAAAGCGTATCCGCTTGAATATCATACGCCTTGTAATTGATTACGGTATGTCCTTTTCCGGATAAAACCAATAAGATGATAAAAGCGTCCAGATGGATATCTGACGAAAACTGTTCTTCTGCTTCTCGATACCCGATAGTAATGCAACTGATTTTCTTTCGTGTATCATTCCTGCTGCCACTAATGATGGGGAGTTCACTGATGTTTTTGATGCGTATGGAAGAGGCCATTAGGTGTGATTTTATGTTGTACAAAGATAATGTAAACCTTTGAAATCTCCAAATTAAACCAATTTTGCCCAATTTGGGATTTCTCTCTGGCAAAGAATTTATCCGACCTTTGCAGCCGTTTTGAGGTAAATGATAATTTAGCGGCGAGAATTGTTACGCGGAAGTATCTTAAATTCTCCTCCTCCGTCGGAGGAGGAGTACCCGTAGGGGGAGGTGGTAGGTAAAACAATAAAATACCTATTAATAATAAGATAAAGGAATTTTTCTCTCACCTACCACCCCGCCCGTTGGGCACCCCTCCTCCAACTGGAGGAGGGGAATTGAGATAGTCAGAATATCAATAGCTTCGCCGATAAATTATCATGTTGATGCTCCTTTATTAATTTAATAGGTATTATGAGTAAATTGAAAGTATTATTTGTCTTTATCGGTGCATTGAGCATTTCGTTGGCACCTGCACAAACCTTTCAGAAGATGACAATTGAAGAAATGTTTGAGTTGGCAGATGCTAATAGTCGCAGTATTCGTATGTTCCGTCTGGCGGAAGAGGAAGCCGGACAGGCAGTAAAGGTGGCCAGGAATGCTCAACTTCCTTCGATTGACGTATCCGTTTCGGCAAGTTATTTGGGAGATGTCTGGCTGGCAGACCGTGATTTTACAAATGGAGAGAATGCTGCTATGCCACACTTCGGCAATAACTTTGCAATAGAAGCATCGCAGGTTATTTATGCAGGTGGGGCTATCACCAGCCGGATTGCCATTGCCAAATTACAACAGCAACTGGCAGAGTTGGATAAAGAAAAGAACAGGCAGGATATCCGCTTTTTGTTAGTAGGCAATTACTTGGAGATGTATAAATTGCAGAATCAGGCTGAAGTGTACCGGAAGAATATAGAGCAAACCCGGAAATTGGTAGAAGATATCAATGCCAAACAATCGCAAGGACTGGCTTTAAAGAATGACATCACTCGTTATGAGTTGCAACTGAAATCTTTGGAATTGGCATTGACACAGATTGAAAATGGTATCCTTATCCTGAACAATCAATTGGTTACGGTATTGGGTTTGCCCCAGGAAACGGTGATAAATGTGGATACTACCTTGCTGGGACGACTTCCCAAACTCTCGGAAGAAGCTCTTTGGCAGGAAACGGCGGTATTGAGTTCTCCCGTGCTGCAACAGATGAAATTGAATATCAAGCAGTCGGAGTATAATGAACGGATTGCAAAGGCTGAACGTTTGCCGTCCATAGCTCTTTTTGCAGGTGATAAACTAGATGGTCCTATTACGATTGAAGTGCCTCCCATTAACAAAAATCTGAACTATTGGTATATCGGTGTAGGAGTGAAATTCGATATTGCTTCTACTTTCAAGTCGGGTAAGAAAATTCGTCTGGCACGACTGTCCACCCAGCGTGCGCAAGAAAACGACTTATTGTTGCAGGAGAATGTGCGGACGGAAGTAAAAGCGGCATATATCCGTTTTCATGAGGCTTTTACCATTTGCGATACACAAGAGAAAAGTCTGGAATTGGCAGCACAAAACTACAGTGTGGTGAATAACCGCTATTTGAATGATCTGGCGCTGATTACTGATATGCTGGATGCCAGCAATTCTAAACTGAATGCGGAGTTGCAGTTGGTGAATGCACAGATCAATATACTTTTCAATCTCTATAAGTTGAAGAAGACGGCGGGGTGCTTATAAATCGTCGTCAAGTAATTTTTCATCCGCAGATGACACGGATTATGCGGATTTTATTTTTCTGAAAGGCATAGCTCAGCCGTAGGAACTGTGTAATCTGCGTTATCTGCGGATGAAAAATGGTTTTTGATATATGAATGTAAACTAATGAATTAAATAAGACATGGAACGTAAAAAGAAAAAACTGATTTATAACGTAGTGGTTAGCCTCTTACTTATCACCGGACTGGTGTGGGTATGTTCCCATTTCGTTCATCTCGGCAATGTAGCTTATACAGACAACGCACAGGTGAAACAACTGATTGTCCCCGTCAACAGCCGTGTACAGGGTTTTATCAAGAAAATCTATTTCGATGAATACCGGGAAGTACATAAAGGCGATACTCTGGTCTTGATTGAAGATTCCGAGTTTCGTTTCCGCCTGGCACAAGCTGAGGCTGATTTTCAGAACGCCATTTCGGGAAAGAATGCGGTGGCCACCACAGTACATACTACTCAGAATAATATAGCTGTATCCGATGCCGGTTTGCAGGAGGCAAAAGTCCGGTTGGATAATGCCGAACGTGAATACCACCGGTATAAAAACCTTTTGGCACAGGATGCCGTCACCAAACAGCAGTACGATGCCGTGCAGACAAATTACGAGGCATCCAAAGCACGCTATGAACTTCTGCTTCGTCAACGTCAATCTACAACTTTGGTAAAGCAGGAACAGACCCATCGTCTGGAACAGACGGATGCAGGTATCAAACTGGCGCAAGCTGCCCTGGAGCTGGCGCGTCTGAACCTTTCTTATACCGTTATCCTCGCTCCTTGTGACGGAACTACCGGTCGGAAAGAAATTCAGGAAGGACAACTGATACAGCCCGGGCAGACTTTGGTTGACATTGTCGATGAAAATGAGAGATGGATAGTAGCTAATTATAAAGAGACTCAGACTACCCATATCCGAGAAGGCCAGCCGGTAGAAATAGAAGTGGATGCTGTGCCCGGAATAACGTTTAAAGGTGCTGTGAAATCTATTTCCCGCGCTACGGGTGCCAGCTTCTCTCTTCTGCCGCAGGATAACTCTGCCGGAAACTTCGTGAAAGTAGAACAACGTATTCCTGTCCGTATAGAATTTTCTGCCGACAATCGTCCGGAAGATATGGAACGCTTGCGTGCCGGTATGAATGTGGAGTGCGTAGTAAATTATTGATATTATGCACGAAACAGGACCTTTTTCCATTCCGGCCATCCGTGATTTTGTTCCTCCTAAGTTGCGTCCCTGGATTATCATTGCCTTTGTCATCGTTTTCCAGTTTTCCGGTGGTCTCTATTTGGCGGCAGTCAGTGAGATGGTCGGTTCTACGGCATTGATGCAGGAAGATATTATGATGGCAGGCTACGCTTCTATGATAGGCATGGGACTGACATTCGCCATCATGTTTCGACTGAAGTTCCGCTTTGCTTCGAAAACTTCATTGATGACGTGTAGCATTGCTCTGATTGTTTCTAATCTGATATGTATGCAGACGCATAGCATTCCTGTGCTGGTGATCACCTGTTTCTTTGCAGGAATCTTCCGCATGTGGGCTACATTCGAATGTAATTCCACCATTCAGCTATGGCTTACCCCTAAACGGGATTTGTCGGTATTTTTCTGTTTTATCTATCTGTTGGTGCAGAGTTGTATTCAGCTGTCGGGACTGATAACAGTCTATACAGCATTTTGGGCAAAGTGGGAGTATATGCATTGGCTGATTATTGGTTTATTGTTATTGGTGATGCTGGCTACATTGTGCCTGTTCCGTAGTTATCGCTCTTTGCCGAAGTTGCCGTTGTTCGGTATCGATTGGTTGGGGGCTTTGATGTGGGGACTTGTGTTGTTGTGCATCCTCTTTGTCTGTGTGTATGGGGAACATTACGATTGGTATCAGTCTTTCCAGATCCGGGCGGCAACCGTCATCGGTATACTTATTCTTGCATTGAATTTATGGCGTGCATCTTTCATTCGTCACCCGTTCATTGCTTTGAAGACCTGGACGTATCGTGCCGTATGGTTTCCCTTTATACTATATATAGTAATAGATATTCTGCTGGCGCCTTCGCATCTCTTTGAGCATATCTATATGGAGAGTATATTAGAGTATGATGCCCTGAATGTAATTTCGCTCAATTGGGCGGTATTGCTGGGAATTATAGTGGGAGCAGGCTTTACCTTTTTCACTTTTTCCCGTCGTAAATGGCGATATAAGACAATGACTGTGATTGCATTCTCTTCCATTACGGGTTATCTGATGTATTTTTATTTCGGTATTGACTATGCTTTGCCCAAGGAGACATTGTTTGTGCCGCTGTTCCTGCGCAGTTTCGGGTATGTGATAATAGCTATTTGTTTTCTTACAGTGCTATCTCGTGTCCCTTTTCAGCATTTCTTTCAGGCGGTGTCCGTACAGTCGTTTGTCAGTGCCGGATTTGGTGGGGCTTTGGGAATGGCTATACTGGGGCATGCTCTCAATGGGGCAATGAAAAAGAACTCGATGTTACTGGGTTCGGTAGTGGATCATGTAAATCCTTTCATCAGCAGGATACCCGTTGGAGAAGTATACGGTGCTGTGCAGCAACAGGCTCTGATGGTTTCTATGAAAGAACTGTACGGCTGGCTCACTCTGATGGCTTTGTTCTGTCTGTTGGCCTTCCTGGTTTACGAGAGCGATATTCGTCCATATAAAGTACTGCATCCTACCTATCGTTCCATTCGTCGTTTTGTGAAGCATGAGTTGCGTATAGACAAAAAACTGGAAGCTACAGCATAAGTTGAGATTTTTTTGTTCTTGTATTGGATAGCTTTGGCTAAAATTGGTAGGGGGAATCAAGTGGATTATTATTATTTTTGCAGCCCGAAAGTGGACGTATATTCCACGAAATGTATAAGTTAAATTTATATGGTAAAAGATAATTCAAAGCTGTTTATTCTGGTCTTATTGGGTATGCTGACGGCCTTCGGGCCTTTTGTCACGGACATGTACCTACCGAGTCTTCCGTCTATGGGAGAATATTTCAGTACAAGCTCTTCAATGGTTCAGTTAGGACTGACTACCAGTATGATCGGACTGGCCGTCGGACAGATATTCTTCGGCCCTTTGAGTGACCGTTATGGTAGACGCATACCGTTGCAGGTTGCTATGTGGTTGTTTATTGTGTCAACGATTTTCTGTTTGTTTGCGCAGAATATTCAGCAATTCGTCGCTTTCCGGTTGATACAAGGTATTGCCGGGGCAGGGGGGATTGTTATAGCCCGTTCCATTGCTACGGATAAATTTTCGGGCAAAGATCTGGCAAAGATGCTGGCGATCATTGGAGCTATCAATGGTATTGCTCCTGTGGTAGCACCTATTATTGGCGGAGTGTTTACGGAAGCCATCGGTTGGCAGGGAATTTTCATAATTTTACTTGTATTGGGTGTGCTCCTTTTGATAGGATGTATGCGTTTCCGGGAATCACTCCCGGCGGAAAATCGCCTGGCTACGAAATGGGCGGATACTTTTAATAGCTTCAAGGTGGTGCTTCGCAATAAACAGTATGTCTGCTATGTGCTACAACTCGCTTTTGCACAAGGAGTACTGTTTGCTTATATTGCTTCCTCACCTTTCATAATACAGCAACATTATGGTTATTCGCCTTTTGCTTTCAGCATTTGTTTCAGTATTAACGCCATTGCCATCGGTGGTGCGGCGGCATTTTCCGTGAAGTTTCGCCGGCCTGCGAACGGAACGCTGGTCGGTTGTATGGGTATGCTTATTTTTTCTTTACTTGAATGTTCCGCTTTGGCTTTGGGTTGCAGCTTCTGGATTTATGAACTGCTGCTGATAGCGGTTCTTTTTATGATGGGAATGACGTTTACCACCTCTACCGCATTAGCCATGGAGTGTGAGCGCACAAATGCCGGAACAGCTTCGGCACTGTTGGGTGCTGTTTGCTTTTCGTTCGGCGGCATTGTCTCTCCCCTGGTAGGCATTGGAAATATCCTGGTTTCTACAGGGGTTATATTTGTTATCTGCTCTTTCTGTTCCCTTTCCTGTATTTTGTTGGCTTTAGGTAGAAGGCGTACGAAGCTTTACTTCGCATTCAGTACATCCCAGAAGCGTTGAGGCAGGTGAATGTTAGGCACATCCGCAGCCTCTTTAAATAAAGGAGCAATCTCTTTCGGGGCGAATCCGGCAATACCGCATCCTATCTCTGTAACGAGGAAAGTATATTGTGAATGCTCTTTGGCAAAGCGGATAAACTCATCTACATAAGGTCTGATGGCTTCCGGCCCACCATGCATGGTCGGAATGCCATAGGTCTGTCCCTGTAATCCGGTTCCTTGTCCCCAGATAGCTCCCCATTTTTTCCATGCCAGATAAGCGGCTCCGCCACCATGCGCGCCTTCCAGGTTGCTGCCAAAAACGAATATCTCGTCCGGATGTAGTTCTGTGATACGATTAGAGGTAATTCTTGTTTTCATACTTTTGTGATTAGGTCATAATTAGTTTTTTCTTCTTTTCTTCATTTTTAAACTCTTGCTTTTCAGCAAAAGTAACCTTTAGGTAACTATCTTACCGATTTGTAACTTCTTGTTTATAAGTAAAATAGTATATAGCTTTGCATCATCGGAAAGTCACTGACTGCATTTGCGAAGTTAGTGAAAAAACTGATGAATGCAACTATTTTATAAACAAATTAAAAGCAAAAAACAATGAAAGAACGAAATAGGGTTTCGTCTGTCCGTAGGACATATGAAGCCTTTGTTGTACGTTTGTCTCTATGGGGATTCATACTCCTCTTCTTTATCCATTTCTTTTTTAGGTGCTCTTTTCCTATTTTACCTGTGAGCATTCAGTCCTGTTCCACGTTTTATCCCTTCTTAGCCTGCATTATTCATACTCAGAAGTTAAAGGAGTAATAGGAGTTATCAGCCAACAAGTTGGTTTAGGAGTTAAAGCCAATACTCTTGGAATCTATAAAAAGCACTATCGGCTCTAACTCCTTTACGAACGACACATTGAAAGTGACGTGGATGCGGTGGTCAAGACCCACTTGCCTTGGGTACATGTTGTAATAGGCAAGTGCCGTAACGGCATTGCTGCCATTCATGGAGAAACAGACAAGCGGTTTCTGCAATTTTACCTGAATGAATTTTGTTGGAAGTTCAACAGGAGATTCTTCAGAGATTCATGTGATCCGAAGTACGATTTGTTTGACAGGCTGGTTAAAATCGCTGCCATCTACACCTCCGACATCAAATGGAGAGACTACTACTTACCGGATGATGATATCGTTTAAGCTTTGTTAGTACTTTTATCACCACACGGAGAAATAGTATTTGCCATCCCTGTACACACAGTTGGGTGCCCACATGGAATAAGAATTTTCCGCCACCCATGGCACTTTTTCTTGGCTGACTATGGTACCATGATCGGTCCAGTCCACTATATTTTCAGACGAAAAGACATGGTGATCCGCCATGCAGAACCATTCTTTCAGACGTTCTATGGGACTTGGAATATCATGCGAGGGGTAGACATAGACTCTCCCATTAAAGACTCTGGCTGTAGGGTCGGCCGTAAACTGGCCTCTGATAATTGGATTTTGTGCGTTCAGTGCACCCGTTACTACCAAGGCAACCGCTGCTAAAAGGAGTTTCTTCTTCATGGTGGTATGATTTATGAATTGCTTGTTTTTCACTGTTACAAAGGTACCCTTTTTAGATGGAGCATTGTTTTTTTTGTTGTTTTGCCTTCTTTGCCTGGTGTAACATTTAGTTGTTTTTATGTTACAGATACTACCACGTGTGTTACATGGGCGGGCTTGGGCTGTATTAGTACAGTTGTTCCGGTGAGTCGTTTACTGCATTGCCTCTTGAAAACGGGTGGAATGCAGCTCTTTCAGAAAAAAAGCGGGTAATTCAGGTTTTACAGGCCAATATGTAACATCAGGAAAAGAAGCTGTATCATGCAGACACATCTTTTACTGATAAGAAGTGTAACTTTGCCCTCAAACCAATATGTACTTAAATTCTATAAGCATAAAACATTCATTTGTACGCTCTTTGTTAGTATTATGAGAAGCTTTTCATAAGTTTTACAAAGGAACGAAGAAGTTTGTGGCCCGCGTAGGTACCACACACAACGATGCCATCCGGCTGGAAATTCGTCTGGACGGTGTAGATGGCGAACTGATAGGCACAGCCAGGGTACGGCGTACCGGTGGCGATGACCGTTGGGTACTGACCTCCACAGACATACCGTCCGTAAAGGGTGTGCACGACCTCTACTTTGTGGTGAAAGGAAGACCTGCCACTCAGTTGATGTTTTTGATTACTGTAAATTTGAAGAATAACTAAAATAGAAGAAAATGAAAACATACTCGTTTTTTAGAACCGCGTTCCTGTTGCTGTGCGCCATTCCGGTAGCCTTACAGGCACAACGCCCTGCTGTACAGACCAAGTACACTGCCGACCCGGCTCCGATGGTATATAATGACACCGTATTTCTGTATACCACGCACGATGAAGACGATTCGCAAGGCTTCAAAATGCTGGACTGGCTGTTGTACAGCTCCACTGACATGGTGAACTGGACCGATCACGGTACAGTAGCTTCGCTCAAAAGTTTCAAGTGGGTAGCCAAGGATAACGGTGCCTGGGCGCAGCAATGCTTTGAACGGAATGGAAAATTCTATATGTACTGCCCCATCCACGGGCAGGGAATTGGAGTATTGGTATCCGATACACCGTACGGCCCTTTTAAAGACCCCATCGGCAAACCGCTGGTGTGGCAAAAAGAGCATTGGGAAGACATTGACCCCACCGTCTTTGTGGATGATGACGGACAGGCCTACATGTACTGGGGAAACCCCAACGTGTACTATGTGAAGCTGAACGAAGACATGATTTCGTATTCGGGTGAGGTGGTGAAACTGGCTGAGAACCCCGAGCATTATCAGGAAGGCCCCTGGGTGTATAAGCGCAACGGGCATTATTACATGGCCTTTGCCTCCACTTGTTGCCCGGAAGGACTGGGATATGCCATGAGCGATAAGCCCACCGGCCCTTGGATTACCAAAGGGTATATCATGAAGCCCACCCAGCGTACGCGGGGAAACCATCCGGGCGTTATCGACTATAAAGGAAACTCGTATGTCTTCGGTCTGAATTATGACCTGATGCACATGGAAACATTCAAGCACCATGAGCGACGCTCGTCATCGGCCGCCCAAATACACTATAACCCGGACGGAACCATTCAGGAAATTCCATATTGGACGGAGAATGTGCTGGAACAAATAGAAACGTTCAACCCCTACCGCCGTGTAGAAGCCGAAACCATGGCTTGGGGATATGGACTGAAAACAGAAAAAGTGCCCGATGGCAGAATCTCTGTAACGCATATTGACAACAATGAGTCCTTGTGCGTGCGTGGGGTAGATTTCGGAAAGGGTGCGAAGGGGTTTTCCGTGATGGTCGCCAGCTACGTAGACGGAGGATACATAGAGATACGCCTGGACAGCACCACCGGCCCACTTGTTGGAAAGGTGGATGTGGCCCGTACCGAAGCCATGGATCGGTATAAGCTGATGTCGTGCCCGGTGAAGGATGCCAAAGGGGTGCACGATCTGTATTTCTGTTTCAAGAGCACAGCTCAAAATAATAATCTATACTTCCTTGATTACTGGGAATTCAAGTAAATATACTATGTGATTTATAGGGTTAGTATGTGTTTTGTGGGATACTGTGCTCATCGTGTTTATGAGCACAGTCCCACAAATTTAGGTTTCACATCAAAATTCAACAGGGATGAAGATAGCTAGCACTTGTTTTCTCGTTTTGTTCACCGTCGTCTCACTTGTTTTGTGTAGAAATGAGTCACAGCATGCGATGTTCATTGTATTCATAATTTTCATACTATTCGTCCTTATTGTGCTGTTCTATATCTATAGAAAACGTGGAATGGACAAAGAAGCTTTGCGTATTGCCAAACAGCAAATCTTCCAATTAAAAGAAATGATAGCTTACAAAGAAAAGGAAGAAGCTGGAGCCAATAAGAAATTGCGCGAAGCACTCTATGAACAACTCGATATTATTAAAAAGGTATCACTATTAGGCGGCCTCTTGGGCGATGATACCAAACTGTCCGGCAAAGCAGTTCTTCAGAAAGTCAATAAAATCATTTATAAATCAAACGAAGTCTTTGATTGGAGCCCTCTTTTCCAATCGGTCAATGCCCTTTATGGAGACTATTTAACTCGTTTAAAAGATACATTTCCAACACTGACAGAAGACGAAGTGCTTGTTTGCTGTTTAGTGAAAATAGGATTTAGCAATGAAGAAGTAAGTTTGCTGTTAAGATCTGGTCACAACTATGCCCAAAAGAAGAAGACATCCATTCGTGAAAAAACAGGCATGAAACCGCAAGAGCATTTTGTGAAGCAGTTGGATAGTCTCATAAAGATGGGGCGTGTGGGGGATAGTATCATCTGAAATTAGCCTATAAATGCCATTTGTAATGGCAAAAAATAAGTTACCCCTTGCTTTTTTTAGTGGTTGATTATTAGTTTGTTTCTGTTTTTTATGACTTAAAAAAGTTACCCCCATACGGTTTCCTGTTGTGTAATAATAGTTAATCCTCTAAGTTTGTAGATAGAATATTAATTAAAACAGATCACTGCTATGAACAAGAGATTCTTTACACTTATTTTTTTTAATCTGTTTGCCCCTTATATTATTTATAAATTAAAAATTTAATTTTATGAAAATCAAAAAATTATCATTACTGAAATTATCAGTTACAGAACAATCTAGATTGTATGGTGGAAATATGGCTCCTGGCGAATGTAACAATACATGCCGAAATTCAAATTGCAAGTGTACTTCAACCCTTGGAATGAGTAACTCACATTTAACTCCATCAGATGCTAATGAGGAGAGTAATATATCTCACAATAAGGGCGTATATTCAAATAAAAATTATCCCGACACAGGCTATGCTCCAGAATAAAGAAGTGTCCTGTTGCCTTTTATTTTTGCTACTTCTTGCAGTGTCGTGTAAAAATAAAACTGCGGTGGATACCGTTGATGGAGTCCACCAGATAAACATACCTGCTCAGAATAGTGCTGAGCGGGTATCCCTTGAAGGAGAAATAAGTCATGTAGAATACATTCCTTTAGACAATAAAGAAATGTTTGGTTTTATTGTGGACTTGGCTGTTTCAAAGGACTACTTTTTTGTTCATGCATCGCATATGGCCGGCGTCTTCCAGTATGATAGATCTGGTAAATTTATACGCAAATTTGCACTGTTTGGTGATGCACCGGGCGAGTCTAACTATATAAGCGAAATTTCTGTGAACGAAACGGAGCAGAAACTGTATTTACCCCAGTTATACAAAGGAACCATGGTTTACTCTTTTGATGGAGAATATTTAGGCTATATGGACTGTTTTCCCCCTACTATTCATTATGTACACCCCCTCAAAGAGGATGTTCTTGCCATTTTTGGAGAAACAAACAATTATGAGAACGACTCAACTCATATTGGTACTGGACTATACACGCCGAAAGGAAAATTAATAGTGAAAAAGAATAAGTTTTCCGAATCCGAATACTATGTATCCAATGCGGCTCGTCCTTATCTGTTTAATATAAAAAAAGATGCAGTTGAGATGATGACAGGGGGTAAATCTGATACCATATTTGCGTATAAATCCTCCTCCATAACGCCTCGTTATGTTGTAAACAGGAGAAAGGAACTCGCTATACGGTCGTTTTTTGATACACCTAACTATGTGTATTTTGATTTGCTTTCCCAACAAAGCGGGCTATACTATGCCCAATACAGCAAAAAAACGGGAAAGGTGATTCTTAATAACGAAATAGGAGTAGAATTCTTATCAGGTAACTTCTCCTTAAAATACGGTATTGAAAATACAATTGATTATGTGATGCCCATTTGGCCCAAATGGCAATATCCGAAGGAAAATATTCTGCTTGAGGCATTGAGTGCTGCTGACATAGAACAGTATAAAAGTGAGCATCCTGCTACAAAAGATATTCCTGCGGCGTTCATGAATGTGGATGAAGACAGTAACCCTGTCCTTGTTGTATATCACTTGGTAAACATGAAAAAATAAGTTGGGACAGTTTTTTCAGGGAAGTATAATGTTACCTTATCAAACTGTACCAATCTGTCCTAACTTGTTTTTTAATCATTACTTAGTGGAAAAAAAGTAGCTATCTAAGTGATATTTCGCAGTGTTTTTAGATAGGAACGAGACTATAATGGTAACTACAAACTGAGTTAAATGTGTATTTATGAAAACAACAATCATATAGAAACCATGAAATCAATAGTAATTGACACCGGGTTGGATTATTGCTATCTATATAGCTTTAAAATGAAGAGGCTTATCATTATTGATAACGTCATAGGTCATTATGTTAAATTATATCTAACAAATGGAATGTCTTCAAAATCAGTGTGTAGAGAAATTTATAGAAAAGAAAAAGAGCGGTACAAAATACGAAAGAAATTCAACTTTTTTTTAGATCAAGGGTTTCTTGATGCTGCTGATAACATAACTGTAAACGGCAGCCTTTCTGAGAATGATATTGAGATGGCGAAATCCAATCTTGAAACGATTACATTCGAATTAACCAAGAAATGCAATTTGAATTGCACCTATTGCGTATACAATGATATGTACGAGTCTTCTGAGGAAAATATCGGCTGTGAAATGAATCTTGCTACTGCAAAAGCTGTACTTGATTATTTTTTCGCACTTTTCAATGGGGGGAATTCTATCTCTGAACACAAAACAATAAATATAGGGTTTTATGGTGGTGAACCATTGTTGAGATTTGATCTTATATCTGATATTGTTAATTATATAGAAAAACTAAAAAACGATCGGTTAACTATAGCATACAATATTACAACTAATGGACTACTGTTAGATAAATATGTAGATTTCCTTGCATTTCATAATTTCAATATCCTTATTAGTTTAGACGGAAATTCCGAATGTTCTTCTTATAGAAAAACTAGAAATGGCACGGACTCGTTTATAACTGTATATAAAAACGCTCAATGTCTTTGCGAAAAATATCCTGATTTTTTTGCAAAGAGAGTTCGTTTTAACACTGTGCTTCACGATAAAAACCCAATTAACAAGAGTGTGCTTTTTATTAAAGAGAAATTTAATAAAATTCCAATGATATCGACATTGACTCGCACGAATTTAAGAAAAGACAGATTGAATGCTTATAAAATGATGTATCGTGATCTTACTTTAGATATTGAAAAATATAAAGGTGAAATTGGTCGTCACATATTAGCAGATATAGATCCGGCTGTAGCATGTGTTTACAAATTTATAGAATCGCATATAGGATATAATTTCAAACACTTCAGCGATATGCTATTTAATCGAAATAGTAATTATTTGCCAACTGGTTCATGTAGCCCTTTTAATTTCAAACTCTTTGTCTCTGCCGATGGGAAATTTCATCCCTGTGAGAAAGTTGGTTATGAATATTCACTAGGTTACGTATCCTCCAATAATAGAGTTATAATAGACAATGCTAAAATTTTAAAAAAATATAATGAACAGTATTATGAAAAAATCAGAGCCAAATGCGAAAAATGCTACCGTATACAATCTTGTCCCATATGTGTTTTTCATGATGGGCTAGATTGTACTCCGTTTGATTGTGAAATGATAGTAAAATATTTCAAGTTCATAATTCATACTATCGAAGAATACCCCGGAATTTTCCTCAAAACATACAATATACAAAAATGAAAGTATTATATTTCCATACTTTTGTATATATTAGCCACAAGTCGCATATGGCTATATTATACAATACAACAACTAATAAGTACTTAAACATATATTGTAAGGATACAATTTCTCTTATAGCAAAAATGCTTAAGGAGAAAGTGTATTATATATGTATACATCAAGGAATCGCTGAATCGGAATATTTTAGTAAATTTCTGAATGATGTAGAGAATGGGATGTTTGGCGAAGTTGTAAATGTAAAATCATTGAAATCAATGCCTGCATATATCTCCCCACATATCACTGTTGCTCCATGTTATGCAACTAATTTGAACCAGTTCAAAAGTAAGCATAAAAAGGAGGAGCAATATTCGCATGAAATAGGCAAAGACGTATTGACCAATTTGTTAAACATAACACTGCATTTCAGCAACTCTACAGATAATTTCAAGGAATTTACTCATCTGTGGAAGCAATTTATATTTCCACAGGTAAGCAATATAAGGAAGAAAGTTAATCTAGAACATTTTAAAAACAATATAAATACCACAATTACCTCGTTTTTAAACAGTTTTAATTTAGTAATTGGAGACGTTGATGCTGACGATTATGATGATATTGAAAACCTTCTTCAATTATTTGATTGTACAAGAGTTCGTATATGCATATATATATGCATCAATGGTTTTGTTATGCTTCCCCCAAATATAAAGAAGAAAAGAGAATATTCTTATATTATATATTTATCAGAGGATCTTTCTGAAGAGAAAATGAATTCAATTATCAACAATTATAACAATGTAACATTTTGTAAGCCTATAACATCGTTCATTGAAGAAGATAATTTTGATAATATAACTTATATACCATTTTACAACAAATTGAATAAAAAATTTTGCATTGATTATTTATCATATAGTTTTAAAGAGTTGAAAGATGTTCCTATATCTGAAAAGAATATTCTATCAAACAGTATAATTAATCAATCGATTTTTGGTTCATTGGTGATTCTATCTGATGGAAAGGTATATAGCAGTATCAATAGACCTAGTATAGGGACATTGAAAACACATACTTTTAGCAGTTTACTTTTTAAGGAATTATCTGAAAAAGGTAATTGGTTCTTATCTCGCAGGAAATTTCTACCATGTAAAAAATGTGTGTTCAATAATTTATGTCCTCCTGTTTCAAATTTTGAATTGTACATGCAAAAATATGACTTTTGTAAAAGATTCCCATCCAGAAGATTTCAAAGATGATAAATGTCCTGATGTTTTGTGTGCTAGAAAGGATCTGAATGTAGAGAAACTTTGGTTATATGAATTTATTAAGCATTGATAAACATGAGTATTATTTCAAATAAGAAAAGATCACAGAATGTTTTTACAACATTTATTAATTTGTTGGGAGTGAAGTATACAAATACTTTCTCCAATAACTATTTTAACGAACATCCACATAAATACAATCTATTTGGATTGTCCAAGATGCTGCCCGATTTCAATATTGATAATGTGGCACTCAAACTAAAAAACAGAGAAGAGGGGTTGCTTAAGTTAGAAACTCCCTTTATTGCCCACATGGGTATGGAGTTTGCAGTAGTAAAAACAGTAACAGAAAAACAGATTCAATTTGTATGGAAAGGGCAGAACATAGAATCTTCTCTTCATGAGTTTCTAGAGATCTGGACAGGGGTAGTTTTATTGGCCGAACCCGATGAGAAATCTGAAGAGCCGGAATACAAGAAGCATTTTATAAAAGAAGGAATACAAGCCTTTAAAAAAGGAGTATTATGCATATCGCTCATTCTTTTGTTCTCTATCATGTTTCTTAACCAATCAGTGCAGATAAGTCTGGGGATTAATTTATTGTTGTTATTCAATATTGTAGGCATTGGCGTTAGCTATCTGCTTATTAAAAAACAGATGCATGTACAAAGTAGCTATGCAGATAAAATATGTTTATTGTTCAAGCAAGGAGATTGTAATGATGTCTTGGATTCGGATGCCGCTAAATTATTTGGAGTTATAAGTTGGAGCGAAATAGGATTAGGCTATTTTATAGTTAATCTCTTCATTTTACTACTTCTTCCAAACTTAACACCCTAATTAGTTGATAGCAAGGGTATCATCATCGCGCTTGGAAATAATTTGAAAAGCGACCTGTTAGAAAGTACCTTACAGGACTTGCTTGGCGATTAAATATCCAACCTATAATCATAGTTAAACCGTAGGGCAATGGATAGTAGACTGATTAATATTGCGTTAAAAGAGTTAACAGCCATGTGGAGACAATGAAATCAATAGTAATATGATGAAAACAAAATCAATAAAGAAATCCTCTCATAAAGCAATTTTATGGATAGTATTGCTTACAGGTGTATTCTTGCTGCCTGTTTCAGCTTATTCTCAGTCTTTATCAAGAGAGGAAGAAGATGGTAAGGACACAATTGTCCGCAAACCGTCAAGGGTTCTTCATTTTATTGAAGGTGTTCAGGTTACTGAGGAAGAAGCAATAGGACTTTTGTTAAAAGGAGTTCTGGATCCTTATCCCGAAGGGAGAATCAGCCATAAAGATGCTATACGCTTTTATGGTGAAAAATACAGATATGGGGTACATTCTGGAAATACAAAGAAAAAAATGAGGAGGTGAAAAATGAAGAGACTAATTAGTATCCTGATTTTCTGCTGCTCTTTCATAAACTTGTGGAGCCAGCAAACCTTTAAGATGCAGGGTACAGTGGATACGGAATTCAATGACCAGTACATCATGCTTTTTAGTTTCAAAAACGATACGATCCATCATGTGGATACCGCAACCGTGAAAAATGGTAGTTTCTATTTCGAAGGCAAAGAACATTTGGATGATCTTTCATTGTTGAGCCTGGGTAATATGCCGGAAAAAGTGGTTGCTTTGGATGTGGTATTGGAAAAGGGAAACATTGAAGTGTCCATACCCAATCAACGCGTGGAAGGTACTCCTTTGAATGATCGTTACCAGTTCTATCTTGATACCACAGCAGTACTTAACCAGAAGATTGCGGATCTATATAAGGAACAAGGGAATGCGATTGTTAAAGGAGGCTCTCCTTTATATCAGAAGCTTGTAGAAGCAGGGCTATTTACTGTCAGTTTTAAGAGAAATAATATTGGCAATGTAGTTGGAAAATACTTTTTCAGGCAAGAAGCAGGCAGATTGATCGGCGAACAGTATGCTTACCGCAATGACAGTGCTTTTGTGGTTATTTACAATGCTGCCGATGAAGAATATAGAAAGAGTCCATGGATACAGGAATACTTTGAACGGCAAGCCCTTATTAAAGAAAAAATAAAGGAACGCGAAGGAGTCGTTGGCAGCCTCTTTCTGGATTTTGATGTCCAGACACCTACAAAGGAATCGAGAAAGATTTCAAACTATGTAGGACAATCAAAATACCTTCTAATAGTCTTTTGGGCATCTTGGTGTGGACCTTGTATTGCAGAAATGCCATTCTTAAAAGAGTTATACGAAGAGTTTCATCCACTCGGACTTGATGTTCTGGGAATCTCCATGGATGCTTCGCTTGATCATTGGAAAGGAGCTCTAAAGCGGATTAATGTTCCATGGCCGAATGTTTCCGATTTGAAAGGAATGGATTCCGCATTAGCCAAGGGATATCATATCAAAGGTATACCTTATGCCATATTGGTGAATAAGGATGGGTTGTTTTAAAATCAGTTACCCCAACACCATTCTTTAAAGATGAGTTGAATAAACTTTTAAAGGAGAAATAAGGAAGACTATTCTTTACATTATATTCTACACCATGCCATGCTATGCATTAGGTGTTAGGTATAAGCGATGGCAAGAATTGTAAGGTTTATACTTAATGAATATTCCAAATTGGAATTCTTTGAATATGTAACCATCTAGTAAACTGAATCAGAAAGCTATTTCAACAACTGATTAATATGTATAAATCTTTCCCCTATTACCAGCAACTTGACTCCATGGACTGTGGTCCCAGTTGCCTGCGGATGATTGCCAAATACTACGGACGTAGCTACTCCCTTCAAAATTTAAGGGAGAAATGCTACATCACCCGACAGGGAGTCTCCATGCTGGGCATTAGTGATGCTGCCGAAGAGCTTGGCTTTCGGTCGCAAGGAGTACGTATTAGTTTGGAACAATTGGTGGAAGATGTTCCACTTCCCTGCATTCTACACTGGAATCAGAACCATTTTGTGGTGCTATATGCCATTAAAAAGAAGAAAAAAGAAACGGTATTCCATATCTCCGATCCGGGCAATGGGAAATACCCAATAGATAAGAAAGGATTAGAGAAATGCTGGATCAGCACCCGGGATGGAGGAAAAGAATCCGGTACAGCCTTGCTACTGACACCTACTCCGGATTTCTACGAACAGATAGATGAAACGGCACAACAAAAAAAGAACCTGTCATTCTATCTAAAATATTTGTTCCCCTACCGGCCACAGCTGCTTCAACTGGTGGTAGGTATGTTATTGGGGAGCGTCTTTTCGCTGATTTTCCCCTTTCTCACTCAGGCTGTAGTAGATCAGGGGATTGGAAATAACAATCTGAACTTTATTACGTTGATACTGATAGCCCAGTTGGTGTTGTCGCTGACCCAACTGGGTGTCGGTTTTATCCAAAGCTGGATCAGTCTGCACATGAATACCCGGATAAGCATTACCTTGATCTCGGACTTTTTGGCTAAACTGATGAGGCTTCCCATCCGCTTCTTTGACGCTAAAAACATTGGAGATATCATGCAGCGTATAGGCGATCATGGGCGTATCCAATCCTTTATGACCGGAACCGCACTGTCCACCCTCTTCTCCTTTTTCAATTTCTTTATCTTTGCCTTTATTATGGCCTATTATAACCTGACCATCTTAGGCGTTTTTCTGTTCGGGAATACTTTGTATGTGCTCTGGATACTCTCGTTTATGCGCTACCGACGGAAACTGGACAATGCCCGTTTTACCCAGTCATCGGCCAATCAGAGTAATATGGTGCAGCTCATTACCGGCATGCAGGAAATTAAATTAAATAATTGCGAAAAACAGCAACGTTGGAAATGGGAATCCATACAAGTCAAATTATTTAAGATCAGTGTCAAAGGTACTGCCTTGGGACAAATCCAGCAGGTGGGCTCAGTCTTCCTTAGCCAAACCACTTCGTTGCTCATTTCGTTCTTGTCAGCGAAAGCGGTCATTGATGGAGACATAACATTGGGTATGATGATGTCTATCAGTTATATCATTGGACAACTATCCGGTCCTATCGGTCAACTTATCGGCTTTAGCCAGTCCTTGCAGGATGCAAAGATCAGTTTGGAACGATTGAATGAAATTAATAATAAGGAAGAGGAGATGATATCCTTAGATGATAAGATTAATACACTCCCGGAAGACCGAACCATTAAACTGGAAAATGTCTGCTTTAGCTATGACGGATCAGAAAGAAATTATGTGTTGGAGGACTTGAACCTGGCTATTCCGCAAGACAAAGTAACAGCCATTGTTGGTGCCAGTGGAAGTGGAAAGACAACTGTCATCAAACTTCTATTGGGTTTCTATAATCCAGTAAAGGGAAGTATCAAGGTAGGTGGTCATCTGCTTAAAGATATTAACCCGCATCTTTGGAGACAACATGCAGGAACTGTTATGCAGGAAGGTTTCCTGTTCTCTGACTCCATTGCGAATAACATTGCCGTTGGCGAAGAGGTTGTAGATAAGAACAAACTACAATACGCTGTGGAAACGGCTAATATTAAGGAGTTTGTGGAATCGCTTCCTTTAAAGTATAACAGTAAGATTGGCATGGAGGGAAGTGGGGTCAGCCAAGGACAAAAGCAACGTCTGTTGATAGCCCGGGCCATTTATAAGAATCCTCTCTATTTGTTCTTTGACGAGGCGACCAACGCACTAGATGCTAATAACGAAAGGATTATCCTGGATAATCTGAACCGGTTTTATCAAGGTAAAACGGTGGTTATCGTAGCACATCGCCTGAGTACTGTACAAAAAGCCGACAACATAGTGGTGATGGAGGCAGGAAAAGTGATAGAATCAGGAACTCATCAAGAATTAACGGAGAAAAGAGGTGCTTATTACACATTAGTAAAGAACCAATTGGAGTTAGGAGTATAGACATGGCTGACAAGAGACCAAATATAGAATTGAGAAGCGAAGAATTTGACGAAGTATTAAGTGGCATTCCTCCTTGGATTCTTCGTTGGGGAATCACTATCATAGCCTGTGTGGTGCTTATTCTGCTTATTGGGAGTGCTGTGTTTAAATATCCGGACATCATTAGTTCCAGTGTCAGCCTCACCGGCACCACTCCTGTGGCCGGGGTGGTGGCAAGGAGCTCCGGTAAATTGCAGGAACTGTATGTGCAGAATAACCAACAGGTAGAAGCCAAAGCTTTCCTGGCAGTGATTGAGAATCCGGCTAAAACAGAGGACGTGATACAGCTAAAAGAGATACTCCGAAAGTTGGATTCCGGTCTTGATACGATTGCCTTGGTTCCCTCCCAACTGCTTCAATTAGGGAGTTTACAGCCTCTTTATTCTTCCTTTAGTCTGACCATGTCAGAATACCGGCAATTCAAGGAACTGGCTTATCACTTAAAGAAGATTAGTCTGATGAAGGGAAGAATAGCCCAAAATGAGGTTTACTATACCAATATGATGAGACAGAAAGAGATATCGGAAGCCCAAATTAAACTCGCTCATCAGCAATACACCAGGGACTCATTGTTGGAGGCGAAGATTCTTATCTCCAAAGAGGAGCTAGAAAGATCACATAGCCAATATCTACAATCTTCCCTTTCGGCTGAAAACATGGATCGTTCTTTAGAGAATTTACAAATCCAATTGGCACAGATGTACGAATCTTTATATGATACGGAATATCAATACCAGGAAAAGAAAAATACACTGGAAACGCAACTACGCTCGCTGATAAACCTGTTAAAGACCGAAGTAAATACTTGGGAAATGAACTATGTATTGACAACTCCCATTGAAGGCGTAATTACCTTCACGCAATACTGGACAAAAAACCAGAATGTAGCTGCCGGAAATGTGGTTTTTAATATTGTACCAGACAATCAGGGTGAAATTATAGGGAAGGCTATGTTGCCAACAGAGCGGTCAGGGAAAGTCAAAGTGGGGCAGAAGGTTAATATCCGGTTTAATAACTATCCGGATAATGAATATGGAATAGTAAAAGGGGTTGTTAAAAACATTTCTTTGATACCAGCTTCTCAGGGACAGGGAACAAAGTCATATATAGTAGATATTGAGCTGCCCAATGGATTGAAGACCACATATAATAAAACGCTTCCCTTTTTGCCGGAAGCAGAAGGTCAGGCCGATATTATTACGGATGATATCACTTTACTGGAGCGTTTCCTGTTGCCGTTGAGGAAGGTAATAACAGAGAGTCTATAAGAGTCTTATAATATTAGTAATACTTATTTGTAGTGAGACTGTAGGACTATAAATATTTAAATTAACTCTACAGTGCGTTTTTAGTTTATTTACGTATGAAAAAGCTTTTAAGAATTAAGTTACATGACGTAGACTTTTGTCTGAAAAAGAAATGCAAAAAGCAATTGGCGGGATGGGGATTCATTCTTTTGTAATGATGAGGAGGAATTTGATTGGTTCTTTTTTCGATGTGTAAAGAAACCAACAGATCCGTTCCCCAAAATAGAATCGTGTGAAGGGAAGAAAGAAGGAGATTCTTGTGGTTTTGAACAGAGTAATGGCAATTATTCTTCTGGACGTTGTTTAGTTTTTGCTCCTAACTATACTCTTCATTGTTCTGATTTACGCTAAGTTTATGAATAAGATCTAGATATAATTTCTTGTTTCTGGATCTTATTCTAACCATAATATAAACAAAATTCCAATGAAAACAAATTCAATGAAAGTCTTTTCAAGACTAACTGTCCTTTTTATTTGCGCATGTTTTTATTCATGCAAACAAACACAACAAAGTAGTGATACCTCATTGCTGGAGCCACAGATTCGGGCGGGAATGGCCAAGCTATCCGGCCAGATTCTTGCACCAGTTCCGCCACAGATGTCTTTGAACCTCCGTTTCCAGAATCCTGTCACCGCCCATGAAAGTATTTATGAGGCAAGCCCGGACAGTGACGGACGTTTTCATTTCGAAGTTCCTGTTGAGTGTTCCAAGGTTCAGGTTTCCTTAGTAGCCCCTGGTTATGGAGGAACGTTTGTTGTGTTATCGCCTGATGAGGAAGCTTATGTTGAAGTTCAAATAGGATCCAATGGAGTAAGCCTGGTTAGAACAGACCAGATCAGATTATTATCTTCCCAGGATATACAGAACTACAGCACTGGAATTATGCCCCGATTTGCTACCAAGACAGGCGATATAAAGTCGCTGTATGAAATGAGCCCTGAAGTGTATGCCAATGAGGCAACGAACTTTATGAAAGAAAGGATTGATTATGCATTGGAAGGAGCCACTCTTTCAGATGCTGGCAGAGCGTTTACTACTAACGAGTTGGCTCTTATGTATCTATATGACCGCCTTTTGTCTTACAAGGAGGCTATGGAATCGGCCTATCTGAATATAGAAGGACAGGAGAAGTTATCTCAATTTGTTCCTCAAGAACCGGATGCTTCTTATTACTCTTTCTTAAAGCAGTTTCAACTGGATAATGCCCAATATATGTACAACTCCTATTTTCCGTCGGTGATGCAGAAGATACTCGCTGCTAAAGGGTTAAATATTCCCGCCATTGTTGATACTCCCATTCAGGAATGGATTAGCGGTGTCAAAGCTACGTTGACTGAACTACTCGGATTTGACTCCGGACAATTCTATGATTTATTGGTAGCTCATGCGTATGCCAAACAACTCAATGACGAATCAGCCCCCTTATCGGATAAACAAAAGGAGAATATCTCTGCCTATTTTCAGGGAGGAGAGATGGCTCAAATACTTCTCCGAAGAAATGAGGAGATTATCAAACAGGCTGAGGGTAGAACCGGTGTGTTTGTTCGTGATACTCCCGCGGTTCCTGCCAATGAGTTGATGGATGCCATTATAACCAATTACAAAGGGAAAACGGTAGTCGTAGATTTCTGGGCTACTTGGTGTGGACCTTGTTTGTCGGCTATGGAACAGACTAAACCGCTTAAGAGCGAATTGAAGGATAAAGAAGTTGTTTTTGTTTATCTTACGAATCCATCGTCCGGTAAACGTGAATGGAGTAAGCAATCAAGAGCATGGATGGCGACCATTATTATTTGACTAAAGAGGAATGGAATATTTTAATGGATTAATTTTAATTTACAGGAATTCCGTCTTACCTAATCTATGATGGGCAAGGTAAGTTGAAGCATAAATGTACTGTGTACCCAGGAGAAAAGAAGATGAAAGAGCTTATTCTGCAATAAGAATGGAAGTTCTCTCTCACAAAACAAGGAAGACGCACATTGCTCCTTCATACAAAAAAGAAGAGAAAATTTATGAATGAAATGATAATACAATTGAATCTGCAAATCAGGGACTTTGCCAATGAAATCCCTGGCTTAGACATTATGACCGGAAAGATGGGGATTTGCTTGTACTTTTTTCTGCTTGCTGAGAGCTCAAAAAACAAACAACATCAACAATGGGCGGAAGAAGTATTAGATGATGTATATGACAAATTGAGTCAAGATATAACAGATGTCTCCATTGTAGATATTGTACAAGTGGGTATTGCCATAGATTTTCTTTTAGAACGAAAATATGTAACAGGAAACATCAATCAAGTGCTTGGTGAACTGGATGACATTTTGTTTCGGAAGATGACCTCGTCAAGAAACCGGCAAGTGTTAACTTGTGAAACTCATGATTTTCTATACATATTGTATTATCTCTCTCTTCGGTATGAAAAGCAAAAGCCAAATAGTGACAACTGTTTTTTGATAGAAGAGTTAATCATAAAGGCATTTAATGAGGTCTATGCTTTTTTGAATAGTGCTTTTTATGATGAACCAGTACTTTTTAACTTGGATTACAAGTTACCACCGTTTTTGTTTGTATTGAGCAAAATTTACTCCCTCAATTTTTATAATTATCGCCTGGATGAGGTGATAAAAGAGATTACAGGTTTGATACAGTCGCGCATTCCCGTACTGCATGCCAATCGCTTATACTTATTGTGGGGGTTAGTGAATTTAAAGCGAGTCACAAAGTTTACGTTTTGGGATGAACAAGTGGAGTTGATTTATTACCATATTAGTCTCTCAAAAATCATTGAGCAGGAACTACGAAACAAACAAGTTTTTATCAAAGACGGTGTGGCAGGTATTTACTTGCTACTTGCAGCTATGAAAAAAACAGACTACACAATACCGTATGACCCAGCAATGTTGTACAAACGAATTCACGATTCCGATGTGTGGAAGAAAAATAGTCAGCAGGTTTTAGCGTTTGCCAACGGTATGAGCGGGTTATTATGGATAGAGCAGTTAATTAAGAATGAAATGGATGCTATATGAAGACGAATTTTGAGGATTTGACCTTTTTGATGCCTTTAAAGGTGGATTCTGTTATCCGAATAGAAAATCTGCTGGTAGTTATCCGTTACTTGCAGAGACATTTCCAAACTCATATCGTTGTATTGGAAGTTGGTTCTTACAACAACGGTATATTACGGAAATTACTAAACCGTGATGTGGAATATAGGTTTATGGAAGATAGAGATCCAGTTTTCCATCGTACCAAATATCGTAATCTGATAACTAAGGATATAAAAACCCCTTTTTGGGCTGTTTGGGATGTGGATGTTTTGGTTGATAAAAAACAAATCATTGATACGATGGAAAAATTACGACACGGAGAAGCAGATGTTGTTTATCCTTATGATGGAAAATTTTATGATACATCGGATATTATTCGTACACTTTATATGAAAAAACCACAAATGCATATTTTACATCAAAACCGTAAGCGAATGAATCTGATTTATGGTGTTGATCATAAAGGTGGTGCTTTTTTCGCCCATGCGGATAAATATCGTTTGGCTGGGATGGAAAACGAAAATTTTTATGGATGGGGGGAGGAAGATTTTGAACGATATAACCGTTGGGAGATTCTTGGATTAAATATTCATCGAGTTCCGGGATGTATGTATCATCTATCGCACCCACGTGATATAAATGGGCACTTTAGTTCTTCTAGACAGACAGAAATTTCCAAGTCTCATAATATGCAGACCAGGCAAAGCTCTCATAATGAACTGATAAAAAACATAATAGGAAAAGAATATGGAGAAGAATAGTACCATTGACATGTCGGTAATTATCCCGATTTACGACGTTGAAGATTATCTGTCAGAGTGTGTTGATTCGGTCATTCATCAAGCCGATCTTTGTCTTGAGGTTATTTTGGTAAACGATGGATCAACTGACCGTTCAGGAATCATTGCCGATGAATATGCCCGAAGAGATAACAGGATAAAGGTGATTCATCAGGAAAATGGGGAAGCATCGGCTGCACGTAATGCCGGATTGAATGTAGCCCGAGGGGAGTATATTGCTTTTATTGATAGTGATGACTGCTTAAAAGAAAACTCACTCTCTAAGTTGTATCATGAAGCCACCAAGTTTCAGGCTGATGTGCTGATGGGGCAGGTTGAATTTGGACATTCTGATGGGAGTATGAGTTATTATAGGCCGGTTCCCAAAGAAATGATAGATATCACATATACAGGGAAGGAAGTTTTTATTCAATTAATGAAAACAGATTCGTACAGGCCTATGGTATGGAATTATATTTATCGCAGAGCGTTTTTGGAAGAGATACATGCCCGGTTTGTAATAGGGACCACACCTCATGAAGATGAATTATGGATGCCTATTGTTCTTTGCCAGGCAGCAAAAACAATCATAACTGATACGGAATTTTATTATTACCGTCAGCGAGAGGAATCAGTAATGTATTCTACGCATTTAAAGAAACGTTTGAATGCTTATATTCGTGTCACCAATCTTTTGTTTGAATTTACAGATCGGTATGACTTTTCAGGGGCTGATGCTGAACTAAAAAGCTGGATGTACATTAATATTTTAGATCGTTTACAATATGCGTTCTCTTTTCTTTCTAGGATCAAGGATTCATCTTATGTGATGCCTGCTCATCAATTGGAACGTTATTGGAAGGATTGTTGGGAGATGACGCCGGAACCTCAAAGAATCTGTGATTATTATTATCGCAGAGCTGAGAAATGGTTGAAAATATACACTGATTGGCAAACGTCCGAGTGGGTGGCCTCAATACGGCATGAATGGATGTCCGGCAAGAAAATGATGTTACTCTTTAATACGAAGCCAGCCTTGGACTTGTCTTTAAGAAAAGAGGATATTCCAAATGACTGGATTGTCACTACTGATCGTCGATTCCTACAAGAGGCCGATGTGGTTATTTTCCATATTCCCTATTTGCTATATGAATTAGAAAATGATATAATTAAACCGGAAAAACAGGTTTGGGTTGGCTGGTACATGGAAGCAGAGAAGAACTATCCGGAGCTGAAAAATCCGGAAATCACTGAACTATTCGATATATGGATGAGCTACAGGGTAGATGCCAATCTGGTTTATCCATTTTATAAGTATAGCTATATTCATCTTTTTACACGGAAATCATTCAAAGAGACTCCGCTGAATAAAACATTACTGATTCTTTCGAACTTAAACTATGAAAAAAGCCAGCGCGAATATTTGGAGAAACTGACGGAATGTATAGATCCTGATTCATATTACGATGATTTGAGTCCAATAGGCCAGGTGGATTTGAGTCGCTATCTGAAAAAGCTGCATAGCTGTGAAAACTATAAATTTGTTATCGCATTTGAAAATGCTGCTGATACAGATTATGTCACAGATGTATTTTATGATCCGTTGCTTGCCGGATCAGTACCTATATACTTAGGTGCCCCTAATATTGAGGATTTTGCACCGGGAGATAACTGCTTTGTGGATGTACGTCAATTTGAGAGCCCGGAGTCATTGGCTGATTTTATCAAGAGATGTTATGAAGACGATCAATTGTATGCTAAATTTTTCGAATGGAGGAATCAACCTTTGCGACAGTCGTTTCTTGGTAAAATAAAAGAACAGAAAGAGCATCCTCTAGTTCGGTTGTGTCAGAAAGTAGATGAAATGAATAAAAATGTTTAATGGATATTATTATGAGACCTTTTTTTTACGAAAGTATTCGTTCCAAATTGAAAGATCTGAATTTAGCTGATTATCAGAAAAGTGAATTGTTTAATTTTTCCTACTATGATTGCGGGTTCGTAGACAAAGATATAGTAGAGATTGGCTCAGATTTGGAGTTAAATACTGCTATGGGGATTAGAAGGTTAGGTGCTAAAAAAGTGTTGTGTTTTAACCCTGACTTCCCTGATGATCTTGTAAGCCCTGATGCTCGTGTTTTTATCTCTAAAAGAGATGGCGCAGATACTGGATTGCCTAACAATTCCGTTGATGTAGTGTTTGGATTCGCTTTGTTAGAGCATACTCAGGAACCTCAGAAAATGGTAGAAGAGATTAAAAGAATTTTAAAGCCTCAGGGGATTGCTTATTTGGAAGGTTGTCCCATTTGGTCAGGACCGGTAGGGCATCATGTGTGGCATCAATTTCCAGATAAATTCTATAAATTTTCAGACGAAACAAATCCTTTTTCAATGTGGGAACATTTGTATTATGATACAGAAGAACAAATAGAAACTGCATTAAGGGGCAAAGGATTACCAGAGGTTCATTCAAAAAGCATTGCCGATTTTATTATAAATTCTACTTTTATATCGAGAAAGAAAGCGTCTGATATTATTCGGGAGGTTTCTTCTGTGGAAGGTTTAGAAATAAACATCCGCACAAGTCCAATGGAAGACCAAGTAGTGCCTGAAGACTTGTTGGGTAAATATTCGATGGAGGATCTCAATACTTACAAGATGAAAATTAGACTTAGAAAATGGTAAATGGTAGAATAAAAGAAGGGCATGAATGTAAGTCACAAGATTGATCTATCGGTAATTATACCGGTTTACAATGTAGAGAACTATTTATCGGAATGCCTTGATTCAGTAATGTGTCAAACTGGGTTTTCTCTTGAGATGATCTTGGTAGATGATGGCTCGACTGATCGTTCTGGAGTCATTGCCGATCAATACGCTCAAAAAGACAGGCGGATTAAGGTTGTTCATCAAAAGAATAGTGGGGTGTCTGCTGCTCGTAATACCGGGTTGGATATAGCACAGGGGGGTATGTGGCTTTTGTGGATAGCGATGATTGGATAAAAAAAGATTCACTGGGTGATGTGTATCGGGAAGCCGTTAGGTTTCGGGCCGATATTGTTATGGGTGAGATGGAGTTTGGGCATGCCAACGGAAGTATGGATTATTACAAACCTGTTCCCAAAGAAATGATGTATACCACATATACAGGTAAGGAGGCCTTTATCCAATTTATGAAAACCGGCTCATACAGGCCTATGACATGCAACTATATTTATCGAAGAGCATTTTTAGAAGAAATTCAGGCTCGGTTTATGGTTGACATAACTATTCATGAAGATGAGTTATGGACGCCTGTTGTTCTTTGTCAGGCGTCAAGAATGGTCATAATTGATACAGGGTATTACTATTATAGACAACGGGATGAATCAGCCGTTTATGTGACCAATACAAAGAGACATATCAATAATTATATTTTTGTGACCAATCTCTTGTTTGGGTTTACCGATCGGTATGATTATACCGGGGCTGATGCAGAGCTAAAAAGCTGGATGTATGTTAATGTATTAAACCGTTTGCAGTATACGTTTTCTCTTTTTTCCAAGACTAAGGATACATCGTATATAATGCCTTCGCATCAATTGGATCGATACAGGAAAGAGTGCTCGGAAATGCCTCCAGAGCCACAAAAGAAATGCGATTATTATTATCGCTTAGCTGAGAAATGGTTAAAAATAGATACAGAACTTTGTAAGAGCGTTTGAGTTGTACCAAATGCGTTGGAATATTGAAGTCTTGAATAAACAAATTAAAAGCAAAAAACAATGAAAGAACTTGCAGTAAAGAATTACAAGACCGCAGAAGGTCAGAAAATCAGTCAGGGTGGTAATGAATTTACAGTGAAACCGATTGTTGAGCAGACGGATGTGGACCAATGCCGTGTGAACTTTGTAGAAGTGGAACCGGGTAATTTTGCCTATGGATATCATTATCACGAAACGGACGAAGAGGTGTTCTATATCATCAGTGGTACAGGAATTGTTCGCACAGCAAATGGGGATGTGACGGTAAAGGCCGGTGATGCAATAACTTTCCCTACGGGTCCTGAAGGTGCACATGTCATTCGTAACGGTTCGGATACGGAAAAGTTGGTTTATATTGACTTCGATACGAATAACCTTCCGGAGATTGTACATCTTCCCGATACAAATCAGGTAATGGCTTACGGGAAGTTCTCTAATGGGGTTTATGATAAGAAGTAAGGTTTTCCTGCCTTCACCTCCGGAAGCTAAAGAAACTTGTATACTATGGGACTCTTCTGATTTTTATTGTAACTTTGCATAATGCATAACTCTAATATTGGGGTATATGAAAATTAGAGAAATGCCCTTGGATGATATCGACCTTCTTGTTAAACTCAGATTTGATTTTATCAGAATTTAGGTTTCATACCTATTAAAGATATCGCTAAGTAAGTGAACATAATTAGTTCATATTATGATAAATGATAATTTTAGGCGCGGATTACACGGATTGCACGGATTTTTTTATGGATTGATGTAATAGCGCAGCCTTTAATCCGCGTAATCCGTGTAATCCGCGCCTAATCTTTATAACAGGTTTACAAATTATCATTTATGCACTTACTCGCCGCACTTGCTTATGTACCAAGTTATTTTTTAAGCGTTACTGAATAAAAAGTTACGCAAAATGGAGAAACAAATCCATGATTTCGTTGTTAAATGTGAAAAAAGGCGTATCTTTGCAACTGAACGTGCGACATGATATATCTTGTATATATACATGTCCTCTTCCGATGTTAGTAAAATGTGGAAATTTAATGAACCATCGGACGAGCGTAGCCTGTATCAGTTATTGGTACGGGCTTACTCTTCCGTGGTTCAGGGTATCCACATACCTACTAACAGGGATTGAGTAATGCCCCGTACCTTTATAATATAAAGCCATTATAGCCGTATAGGGAATGATTTTAAACTTATAATCAAACACTATATGGCTAATTGGTTATCTACAAAGTCAGTAGCTGAGAAATACGGCATACCGAAAGAGCAAATCCGGGAATGGATTAGGTTACGTTATCTGACATGCTCTTCTATAGGCACAGAACCTTATGAAGACAATGACCCACTGATAGATACTGAAGAACTTGACAAAGCTCTCGAATTTAATTCACTAAAATCTTATCCTGATGATACCATGATGGAACGAGTGCGAAAAGAGCATTTGAATTGGCTTTATCAGGAAAAAGCCCGTTTGGAAAAAGTCAACGATGATTTATTAGAGGAAATTCATAAGCACGCCCGACGGGAAACAGAACTGGGAGAGAACTTAGAGAAAATGATGAATTATACACATGAAATCCTCGAAATTCATGAGAAAATGATGAAAGATTATGAGAATAAGATATCCGGGAAAGGGGGAATTTGGCCTTTTCTTTATCACTTATTTATCATAAAAAAGAATAAGACCCTCATCTAACCAATATATACATACCTGTTTTTTCCAATCCTTTTCATCTCGTGAATACGGAGCCCGCGATGAGCTCCGTATTCTTTTTATAGAATCGTATAATTGTACTGAGTGATATTCTGTTTTAATTCGTATATTAGCAAGTATAGAAACATCGAAAAAAAACAATTATACAATGAAATTTATTACAACTATTTTCTCAGTCCTTTTCAGCTTGTCCATACAGGCACAACTAGTGACTTATCCCGGTACACTGAGTACCGGGATGCCGCACAATGATGACTATACCGTACGCGTACGCATCCCCGGCGGCGAATGGAAAGATTTGTTCGAATACAACGTACAGGTAGATATGGACAAAGTGCAGGATGCTTCCATGGTGCAATTTGATATGGGAAGTCCCGTAGAAGTAATGGTGAAGAAGAACAATGGCACTGTGCGCGAAGTAGCCATACGCCCTTTGAGTAAAGGTTTTGAATACAAGCAGATACAAAACGCCATTCTTTTCACTCTGGAAAAGCCACAATATCTCTCCATTGAGTTTAATGGTGACCGACTGCACAACCTGCATCTTTTTGCCAACCCGATGGAGACTGAAAAATATGAAAAAGAAACTAAAGGAGTAATGTATTTCGGTCCGGGCACACACCGCCCCAAAGACTTACCCAACAATCAGATACGGATACCAAGTAATACAACCGTATATCTGGCCCCCGGAGCTGTGGTCAAGGCAAAACTCGTGGTAGACAAAGCCGAGAATGTCCGCATCATCGGACGGGGAATCATAGACCACGCTGTACGGGGCATTGAAATCACTGATTCCAAAAATATATGGATAGATGGCATTACAGTAGTGAATCCGGACCATTATACCGTATTTGGAGGTGGTTCCACAGGAATTACGATTAAAAATCTGAAGTCCTTCAGTTGTAAAGGATGGAGTGATGGTATAGATATGATGTGCTGCCGCCAGGTACTTATCGACAATGTCTTTATGCGCAATTCGGACGATTGCATTGCTTTGTACAATCACCGCTGGAATTGGTGGGGAGGTTCATCTGATATTACCGTGCAAAATTCTATTCTTTGGGCAGATGTGGCACATCCCATCAATGTAGGCGGTCATGGCGATCCGGACTCGCCGACAGGAGAAGTGATAGAGAATCTGACTTTCCGTAACATCGACATCCTGGAACATGACGAGGATGACCCGATTTATCAAGGTTGCATGACAGTGGATTGTGGTGATAAGAATCAGGTTCGTAATATTCTCTTCGAAGATATCCGGGTAGAGAATATTCAGGAAGGACGACTGTTTTATGTAAAAGTACGTTTCAACGAGAAATATGATAAACAGCCGGGAAGCGGCATTGAAGGCATTACTTTCAGAAATATTACATATACAGGCATAGGAGAAAATCCATCGTTGATTCAAGGACTGGACAAAGAACGAACCGTGCAAAACGTGACGTTTGAAAATGTAGTAATCAATGGAGAACGGATGAAGGACTTGAAAGGAATAGTAACCAATGATTTTATAAAAGGGATTAAGATAAAATGAACAATCACGGAGAAATAACAGAAAATAATTGTCCCGATGTAACCTTATCACTATTTTAGCGTCTCAGATTATAAACCAAATGAAAAACAAATAATGGAATTCATCAAATCTTTATGCCTTGGCGGCATAACAACCACTATGCTCCTGAGCGGATGTACCCAGAAGAATATTACTTTAGAAGGCAAAGTAACGAATACATCCGGCGCTCCCATTGTATATAATATCACTACAGATGGCATTTACTTACCGAACAAGATTGATACTTTACGCTTAAATGCCGACAGTACGTATCAGATTACCTTACCTGTAAACGGGAATGAAAAGCTGACCCTTTTTCTATATGGTGAGCGAAACTTAGGTAGTATCTATCTTGCTCCGGGAAAACAGACGCTCGATATCGATGCTTCCAAATCCAATGAACTAAACCCGGTTGACGGCTTAACGAAAGAAAATGAAATACTCAAGAAATTGGCTGATCTGAATGAAAACGTATTTAATCTGCGTGCACGCCGGGGAGATATCTTTAACGTCGGCAAGGACACGGTTGCCTCATCCGTATATCAAAAGCTGACAGACTACGCTACTACATTAGAAAACGAAGTGGCAGAAGTGGACGATCAGCTCAGACAGAGAGCCATACAAGATATACGTATACAGGCTTTGATGGCATATATGAATCAGTATTTCGGTAACTACCGGAGAGGTTCCGAAACGCTCAAGAAGGAATGGGACGACGCTTACGCCCAGATGTTGGATTTTGCAAACGTCGGTCAGGCTGAAAGCGTGTTCTCTCCTGCATTTGCAGATGTCGTATCGAATATGGCAGGCATAGATATTTTCATGAAACATGAAAGGCGCACGAATGATGACAATGAACGCAATCAACTGTTATTCGATTGGTATAAAACAAATCTGCAAGGCCGGGTACAGGAGGCTGCAATGGGACTTCTCATTCTGGAAGATGAAAGCCGTGAGTATTTTGCAACTGGTATTCCTGCATTGTATGAGGAATTCAAGACATTATATCCCCAAAGCGTGCTAATGCCGAAATTAGAAACAGCGATACAAAGGAACAAAGCGTTCAATGAAGCCGAACTTCCGAAAGACATTCATATATTGAATACGGACAGTGTACGCACCTTTAAGGAAATTACTGACTTATACCCGGGTAAAGTGATCTTTATCGACGTATGGGCTACCTGGTGCGGTCCTTGTCGTGCATCATTTGCACACATCAAACCTTTGCAGAAATATGCTGCTGAAAATGATATCGTGTTATTGTATGTTTCCATCGATACTCCCCAGAAAGCTGAACTCTGGAAAAAAATGACAGGGCACTATAACTTAAAAGGAGAGCATGTCATCATCAACGAGGCTTTCAAAATGGAAATTTATGAGAAGTTCGGGCGGAACGGTATGTTGTCAATCCCGCATTATGCCATTGTCAATAAAGAAGGAGAACTACAATTCCCATCGGCAGCCAGCCCGGAAGATATGGATAAGTTGACGGAACAACTGAAAGAAGCCTCTAAATAAAAGATTATTAACGAATACTAAGGCTCACCGAAATATAACAAAAACAGGCTGATTCCACAAATCTTTTGATTTTTATGGATTCAATTCCATAAATCTTATAAGATTTGTGGAATCATTGTTTTAAATCCCTTATTTTTGAGTGAAGCTTATTCCTCGTTCGTATTAATACTGTAAAAAACAAAAAAACATGAATAGATATAGACTGCTTTTTTCGATCATCCTCTTGCTGTTCTTCTCTCCCTGTTTGCGGGCAGGGGAATGGCAATGGTCTGTGCCCCTTGACGGATTCGTCTCTAATGAAACGAACCGGAATCCTACGGCTTTCTTGTGGATACCCGCTGACTGTATGCAGATAAAAGCAATTATTGTAGGACAACACAATATGAGCGAAGAAACTCTTTTTGATAATCCCCTTTTCCGCGAAAAGATGCAGAAGCTTGGAATCGGCTTTGTATGGATAACTCCCGGTATCGATCAGCAATGGGATGTATCGAAGGGCACACAACAGATATTTGAGAAAATGATGATCTCCCTGGCAGACGTCAGCGGATATAGCGAACTGAAAAATGTCCCCATCGTTCCCATAGGCCATTCGGCTATGGCTACCTATCCCTGGAACTTCGCAGCATGGAATCCGGAACGCACTTTGGCTATCATTTCCCTGCATGGCGATGCTCCGCGTACGAATCTTACCGGCTACGGGCGTGAGAATCTGGAATGGGGACGTACCCGTAATATAGATGGAATACCCGGACTGATGATTGAAGGAGAATATGAATGGTGGGAAGCCCGGGTAAATCCGGCACTGGCCTTCCGCATGATGTATCCTGAAAGTTGCATCTCATTTCTGTGTGACGCAGGACGGGGACATTTCGATGTGGCAGATGAAACAGCCGCATACATTGCTCTATTTCTGGAAAAAGCTATCAATCAACGACTGACGGATGAAGTAACGAAAGACGGTAAAGTAAAACTGAATCCGGTGAACCCAACCAAAGGCTGGCTGGCAGAACGCTGGCATCCCGATCAGAAGAAGCGAGCCAAAGCCGCCCCCTATTCACAATATAAGGGTGATCCTCACGATGCTTTCTGGTATTTTGACCGTGAAATAGCGGAAGCGACCGAAACACGGTATACGCAAAGCCGCGGAAAGAAAGAACAATATCTGGGTTTTGAGCAAAACGGCAGTTTACTGACATACAACAAGAAGCAGCATGTACGTGTACAGCCCCGCTTCAATCCGGAAGCCGATGGAATCACTTTCCACCTGAAAGCCGTATGTACGGATTCCCTGAGAACCAAACTATCTGATGAGCATGCAGATGCAACACCGATAATCAGTCGCATCTGTGGACCAGTAGAAAAGGTAAATGACACCACATTCATAGTATCTTTCTATCGGATGGGTATGAATAATCCGCGCCGTACCGGTGATATATGTCTGTTGGCAAGCCAAACAGGAGACCGGAAGTATAAAAGTGCTGTTCAAGAAGTCAGTATCCGCATCCCCTACCGGAATACGGAAGGACAAAGGCAGTATATATTATTTCCAGGATTACCCGATGTGAAAGCGGAAAGCGGTTCTTTACCTTTAAAAGCCACAAGTGACTGTGGACTGCCCGTCTCTTACTACATCAAAGAAGGTCCGGCTGAAATAGAAGGAGACCAAATTATATTCACACCTATCCCACCCCGCAGTAAATTTCCGGTAAAAGTAACGGTAGTTGCCTGGCAATACGGTATTGCAGGCAAAGTACAGACGGCTGAACCGGTGGAACGAAACTTCTATATATTGAAATAAACATTATAAGCCATGAAAACATATTTTCTATTTATATGTGCCATCTGTTGTTATCTTACAGGGAATGCACATTCGACGGAATATAACATTTTCCAGTTCGGAGCTTCCAAAGACACTTCTGTCGTACAAACTCAAGCCATCAATGCCGCTATTGAAAATTGTTACCGGCAAGGCGGAGGCAAGGTTATCATTCCTTCAGGGATTTATAAATCAGGAACGATTTTCTTGAAAGATAATGTAGAACTACATCTTGAAAGCGGGGCATACCTCTATGCCAGTGATAATTACGATGACTTTCCTGTGCAACCACAAGCATCTTACCGTTCACAAAAAGATGCCGGTGGCTGGGTTTCCCTCATCTATGCAGTAGATGCAAAAAACATCAGTATTACCGGAAAAGGTACGATAGACGGAAAAGGAAAAGGACGAAAAGGGCGTATCAGCGGATTGGGCGGCGACCGCAACGGACGGCCTCGTAACATTCTGTTTATCTCATGCAAAGATGTGCATGTGGAAGGTATTACAATGAGAAATTCCGCACTTTGGAATCAGCATTATTTGAATTGCGAAGATGTTACCATCGATCACATAAAAGTGTACAATCATAGTAATGGCAATAATGACGGAATAGACATCGACGGTTGCCGTCGTTTTATCCTTTCCAACAGCATTATCGACTCTGACGATGACGGTATCGTATTGAAGAGTACGGGTACGGCTCCCTGTGAAAATGTAATTATCAGCAACTGTATTGTCAGCAGCTTTGCCAACGCCATTAAATGTGGAACAGAATCAACGGGCGGCTTTAAGAATATTTCAATCTCCGACTGTATCGTAAAACCAAGCCGTCATACCGGGGAGCGGATTCTAAAATCAACTCCAAGTGGCATTACCGCCATTTCATTAGAAATTGTAGACGGCGGAATAATGGATGGAGTTACCATCAATAATGTTTTGATTGAAGGGACTGAATGTCCACTTTACATACGTTTAGCCAATAGAGGAAGACAGTACCCGGATGATGCACCGATTCCTCCCGTCGGAAGAATGCGAAATATCCAAATCAGCAATATTACTGCCTACGGAACCGGTAATTTCTGTTCTTCAATCACGGGTATCGAGAATGCAAAAATAGAGAACATATATCTGAACAATATCCGTTTCATGAATCGCGGCGGACTGGTGGAAGGTGCTTTTCTGCCTGATCCGGCAATGGAAGGAAAACGTCACGATGTAGCAAGCGGGACGAAATGGAATAGATACTGGTCTTCTTTCAAAGAAGTGAAGGAAGACGAAAAGGGTTATCCCCAGCCCACTGTATGGGGAAATCTACCAAGTTATGGATTGTTCATCAGAAATGTGGAGAATATCACAGTAAATGACGCTACGTTCATGCCCGAAAAACCGGACCCACGTATTCCCGTGATTGCCGTAAATATAGGTAAGCTGCAAATGAACCGTATACAAGTGGATAGCCGAAAAACTGACACAGACGTTTTAATGCATAATGTATGGCAACATAAAATAGATGCTCAACTCCGTATTTCGGGAGAGACGGCTGATTTTAAGTCCGGTCGCATTGATGTTGGCAATGGCTCGCTCTATTATGAAGAAGCCGGAAGCGGAGAACCTGTAATCTTTGTACATGGCCATTCACTGGATCACAGAATGTGGGATGAACAATTCGCTGAATTTGCCAAAGAATACCGTGTGATCCGTTACGACTTACGGGGGTATGGTGCTTCTTCCTCTCAGACCGAAGATTATCAGTTTACCCATGTACAAGACCTGGTGACACTGATGGATTCTCTCCATATCCGGAAAGCACATATAGTTGGCTTGTCGTTAGGTGGTTTCATTGGTGCCGATATGTTAGGTTGGTTTCCCGAACGCATGGCATCAGCTTTCCTTGCAAGTGGAAATATACGTAAGTCAAAAGGACCTAGCCAACCTATGACCAAAGAAGAAGCTCTGAAACGGGATGAAGAAATTGCCGCCCTGAAAGTGAAAGGAGTCGACGTCATGAAGCGTGAATGGTTTGAAGGGCTGATGAGTTCGGGAGGTACCCGGAAAGAAAGGATGCGTCAGCCTTTATGGGAAATGATTGATGACTGGGATGCCTGGCAACCATTACACAAAGAAGTACGGGTAGTTGCAGGTCTGGATGCTTATGAAGCCATAAAAAAGAATCATCCCACAGTGCCGACTTTAATCGTGGAAGGCAAGTCAGCCAACAACCGCTATTCCAATCAACCGGAAATTCTGAAATATCTGCCGAACGGAAAGCTAAAGGTGTTGGAAGACTGCGGACACATGCTGAACATGGAACAACCTGAAGCATTTAATGCTGCATTGCGTGAATTTCTGAAACAATAAATTCACGCAATACAAAGTGATAGAAAACTCATACTACATCACAACCCCTGCTGTCTATATGTTTTCAGAGATTTACTATTAACTTTTTCGGGCACTAAACGAATGGCAGAACCTCCCGAAGCCCTCAGATTAAAATGCAGCACAGTCTTGGCATTGACGCGGAATTTTGAGACTCTGACTTTCGTTCGTGTAGGAATAGATTTGTCGCCATCCGTATAGATTTCAGCCACATAATCTTTTCCGGCAGGCAGAAAACTCAAATCAACCGGCAACGTCCGTGCTTCATTATTTGTAATTGAGCCTATGAACCATTCCTCTCCTCTCCGGCGAGCTACAGTAATAAACTCACCGACTTCACCTTGTAAAACCTTCGTATCATCCCAGGTGGTGTACACATCATCAAAGAACTTTAACTCCGGTTCGTCCTGTGAATCCGAAGGTTTATCATACCAGTACATATATTGCAGAGGACTGTAATAGACAGCTGCTAAGGCCAATTGATGCGCCGGTGTAGTCTGGATGGACTTAGAACGGGGAACACCATAATTATCTTTTTCAACATTCAGTCTGCCAAAGTCCTGACGATAGTAACATATTGTATAATCAGCTGCTCCGGCTACAAAGCGGGTAAAAGGCAACGTAACATTGTGAGTGGCATCCGGAAATTCTTCGTTGCCGCGAATACCTTCCTGAGTCATCAGATTAGGATAAGTACGACTAAAGCCTGTCGGACGGTATTCATCATGGATGTCTACCATCAGCCCATAATCAGCACACTTTTTCACGGCTTCGTGCATCCATTTTGTCCACACCTGCGAACCTACCTGCACAAACCCAAACTTAATTCCAGAAATTCCCCATGATTTATACAAAGGAAGTATCTCATCCAGCTGTTGCTGCAAAGCCCGCTGATTAACATAGAGCATAACTCCGATGCCATGCTGCTTCGCATAAGCAACCACTTCTTTCAGATTCAGTGCATCTATTTTCGGATTCCTGTGCGGATCAAGTGTTACAGTAGTGGCATCTGAAGCCTTATCATACTCAAAACCATACCAACCGGCATCAAAGTGGATATATTGCAGATTCCGTTTTACAGCAAAGTCTACCAAAGCTTTTCCACCTTCTGTGGTCAAGGTCACTTCACGCATCACTTTTCCCGGTTTAATCCAGGAAGTATCCTTAATCCGACATGGCGGATTAAGATTTAACAGGATATCGTTGTGTTCTAAAATCTCACCCGGCTTGTCAGCACACATGATTACACGCCACGGAGTAGAATAAGGTGCAATATCTTCTACCGGACCATACATAGCCGATATGATCGTATTCTTTTTAGTCGATGACACATTGAACTTCGTACGTACATAATCCACCACTTGCGCTTCAGCCAGGCAGACATATCCTCCACCTGCCAGTGTCAGCAGCAATGGACGGTCCGACTCGCCCGGCCAGTTTTCAAGAGGCAGATAAGAATACGGGGTCTGAGCTTTAGGGGTAAAATAGGCTTTAGTACCTTCGGGCATGGTATATTCTGTATACTCATCTGTAATCTTCAGATATTGTCCGCCCGGAAAATGGTAACGGAAGGCAATTCCCTCATCATAGGCACGGATATCAAGAATCAACTTATCACGTCCATTCTGACGATTGACAAGTATTTTCCATGCATTATAGCAGTCTTTAATTTCACTTCTTTCACCATAGACCGGATGCCAGATCGTATCTTTCCGACTACTATCCACAGTTCCGATTTCAACTCCATCCCGCCATTCTACATTTGCATTGATTCCCAATAAGGAAGGTTTTACTGTCTGTTTTCCGTTCCAGGTCAAAGAATAGTGTAATTGTCCACCGCTATCACTCAACGTAAACTGGTATTTTCCATCCGGTGATGTCATATTCACCTCCTTGCCCTGTACACTCAAAGACAAAGCTACCCATAACACTCCTACAAATAATTTTTTCATTTCAGAATTCTACTTTATATTATTACTTTACATATTGTACGTGTTTCACAAAATCGCCAGTTTGTATATTCGGGCTATCAGCACCTATTCTTGTGCCATAGTATTCGACATTATCGAATATGATACCGGAAACATCATGCCGTTCATCGATTCCCTGAATCAGTACGGTTCCTCTTTCCGCCTTGCGATCACTTTCTTTGCCATAAGTGGTAATATTACGGAAAGTTACATTATGAATATAAGGACCATAAGAAGGAACAACTACAAATTCTCCATAACCACAACTTCCGGGACCACGTCTGCCAGGTCCCACCTTTATATCATTCGGAGTGGGTTTCTCTATCGGACGTGTACCCACTAACTGAAGTGCAGGTGTCAGCTTTATCAGATTATACGGAATTTCTCCATTAATCCTGATATTCTCAAAACACAAATTCTCCATTGGCATTTCTCCTGTAGGATGCAACCAGAATATCTGAACACGGTCACGGTCAGGAAAATGAATCACATCCACATTACGCGCTGTGAAATTACGAAATACCGGACAACTGCTTTCCGTTGCCATACGAAATACATTGGCAAAATCAACCCAGAACACACAGTTCTCTACTACTATGTTCTCAACCGGTTTTGATTCTCTTTCTCCTCCGGCACGGGTTATCCCCTTCGGAGAAACCGAATCATCATCTGTCCGAAAAAAACAATTCCGAATCGTCACGTTACTGGAATTGCAAGGATCTACACCGTCATCATTACCTACACGGGAACCTGCCAAACGAATACGATCTATCAAAACCCGATCACAATTCTGAGGTACAATAGTCCAATAATAAGAACCTTTTATGATAATATCCCTCATTACCAAATTATTGCAGTTCTTAGCATTTATCATATAGTCAGTGGGGCCGGCATTATGTTCCCAATCGGAACCATCTAAAATTCCCCTACCGCAAATTGTAATATTATCGCCTGTAGCCTCTATACCGGCATTAACTACCGCCCCCCCTGCCAGATAAAGTGTTTGATTACTGCCCAGTCTGATCAAACCGTTTTCAGGATTATGTTCCCCAGGACCAAAATAAATAACATTCGGATCATTCTTTGAAGGAATATCTGTTTCCAATTCATTACAGAATAGAATCAACGGGCTGTTACAACCATCCGGTTCAAAAGATATATCACAAGGTTCGTTCAGATGGAAAGTAGCAATATCTTTATTAACAGAAGGATGAATTGCATATTTATCCGGTAATATATTCAAGTGATCCAGAGATAGTTTACTCTTAATCTTAACAGTCACTGTTCCTGAGAAATCAAAATATGCAATCGAATATTTTTTATCATGATGCTGTGTTTTCGCCATATAAACGGGTACCGAAACGCCATCCACCTCTACCATATAATCGGAAGATAAAGTCTCTCCTTTCGGAGCTGGATAGCTGATAACTTTGGCATTGACTGTTAATATTGACAATGCAGCTAACAGTAACAGATGAACAATTCTTTTCAATGATGTTTCCATAATACTTTTCATATTTTCAAAGTTAGTAAATTATTGTTTTTTGATGTATCATCTTTTACTAAAAGACGTATAGCGGCTTGTTTTTACTCAACACAGAAAGATTTAAATCCCTTTTTCTTTTATATAAATTAGGTAAATCGGCAGAATGAAACGTTTTATCGACATAGTAATCCATATAAAATATTACAATGCCATGAAAACATTTCATTTTTTTCCATGGAAAAGCAGAATCTTCCCGATCCTCTTTATCCTACTATCAATGTACAAGCCTTCAACAGCTCAAACTACCCGTAATTCTCATCATGAAATTGCAGCCAAAGCCAGTAGCAAGAATGACTGGGAAAACGAGAAAATATTCGCTATTAACAAAGAAGAAGGACATGTAACCTTCATTCCTTTTGCCAATACCGAAGAAATGAGAAAAGACGAATCATACACAATGCCCTGGAAGCGGAATAATTCATCTTACTATCAACTTTTAAATGGTCAATGGAAATTCAACTGGGCAAAAGAACCTTCTGAACGTCCGGTAAACTTCTACAAAATGAATTATAATGATTCTGAATGGGCCGAAATTCCTGTTCCATCCACCTGGGAATCATTAGGCTATGGAACTCCTATCTATACAAATGTTACATATCCATTTTTGAATAATCCTCCCTTTATTCAGCCCCAAGATGGATATACCATTGTTAACGAACCTAATCCAGTCGGTTCCTATCGTAAAGAATTCATTTTACCCGTCGAATGGAAGGAACGTGAGGTTTTCATTCATTTTGATGGTTGTTACAGCGGTTTATATGTATTCGTCAATGGTAAAAAAGTTGGTTACAGCCAAGGAGCCAGCAATGATGCGGAATTCAATATAACTAAATATGTAAAACCGGGAAGAAATATCCTCGCTTGTGAAGTCTATCGATGGACAGATGGCAGTTATCTGGAAGATCAGGATATGTTCCGCTTATCCGGTATACACCGGGATGTCTATCTTATTGGTGTACCTAAGATGCATGTACGCGATGTCATATTAAAATCCGACGTTAGTGACGACCTGAAAACAGCCACCATTCAAGTAAAGACAGAATTGACAAATAAGGGAAATACAGTCAATAACAGTAAAATCAGAGTATCACTTATCAATAATAATAAGATATGCATTGACAAATTCGAGATGAATGCCGGAAAAGTAAAATCCGGGGAAAGTATTTACCTGGATGGTAAACTTTCCGTCCAATCTCCCAATTTATGGAGTGCCGAAATACCCAATCTTTATAATATCGACATCGAACTTATTGATGAATATGGAGTCGTAAAAGAAGCACTCACTCAACGTTATGGAATCCGTAAAATTGAGTTGCGTAACAAAAAGATATACATTAATAACCAACTTGTCATTTTCAAAGGTGTAAACAGGCATGATACACATCCCCGCCTCGGCAAAGCAATTCCGGCAGAAATATACATGAAAGACCTGTTATTGATGAAACAGAATAATATCAACACAGTGCGTACCAGTCATTATCCCAATGATGTAAAGTTCTATGCAATGATGGACTACTATGGTATGTATGTAATGGACGAAGCAGATTTAGAATGTCACGGAAACCGTGAACTTCCTAAAATAGAAAGTTGGGCGGCCGCTTTTATCGACCGGAATGTACGCATGGTACAGCGTGATCGGAATCATCCGTGCGTCATTTTCTGGTCAATGGGTAATGAGTGCGGCAAAGGAGATAATTTCTACAAAGTATATGAAGCCATCCGGACCATGGACGACAGACTTATCCATTATCAGGGATACAATGAATCAGCAGATATGGACTCATCCATGTATCCCTCGATGGAGGTAATGATCAAAATGGATACAACGAATTCTGAAAAGCCCTATTTCCTTTGTGAATATGCCCACGCCATGGGCAATGCCATCGGCAACCTAAAAGAATACTGGGATTACATCGAATACAAGTCCAACCGTATGATAGGCGGATGTATCTGGGACTGGGTAGACCAAGGTATGAATAAACCGGGAGAAGCGGATAACCGGTATTATTACGGTGGCAGTTTTGGTGACAATCCGAATAAAGAAGATTTCTGCCTCAACGGTATCATAACTTCCGACCGTGCAATTACAGCTAAATTACTACAAGTAAAGAAGATATACCAATACATCAAGTTTGAATTGGAAGAAGAACTTCTGAAAGTGAAAAATGAATATGCTTTCTATAATCTAAAGGATTTCTCTTTAATTTATGATATCTACAAAAATGGGAAACGAATTAAATCTGCAAAAACAGAACTGCCATTCACACCAGCAGGACATAGTGCAGATATCCGGCTTCCATTCAAACAACTCATGCTTGATACCAATAGTGAATATTATATCAATGTATACGTTATTCTGAATGAAACAACCTCATGGGGAAAAGCCGGACATACTATAGCAGAAGAACAGTTTATCATACAAACACCTACTACAGCAGCACATGCATCCAAATCTTCCGGTACCATTACGCTGGCGGCGGACAAAAACTGGTTACGTATCACAGCTGATAATTTTGAAACAGTTTTCAATACAGATGAAGCGCGCATGATACTTCTCAGATATCATAATTCAGATATCATCTACGGACATGAAGGTCTTACCTACAATGGTTACCGCTATATCAGTAATAATAAACGTGATTGGAAACCAACTGCTTTTGAAGTGAAAGATTTCAGTTACCAATTGGCCGAAGATCATAGTTATGTAAAGGTGATCACAAAAATGGAGGCAACTATAGATAATATAACAGTCCCATATTGTGTAAACTATACCATTTATGCCAATGGCACAATCGATGTAGATGCCACATTCACCACAAATGACCATTTCAATCTCCCTCGATTGGCTTTACAAATGTCCCTATGTCAAAGACTGGAACAAGTGGAATGGTACGGTCGTGGTCCTATAGAGAATTATTGGGATAGAAAAGATGCAGCTTTTCTAGGTATTTATTCCAAAACAGTATCTGAAATGGGAGAAAACTATGGCCGCCCCCAATCTATGGGTAATCGTTGCGACACACGCTGGCTGGAGATGAAAGATAAAGCCGGTTCAGGCATCCGTTTTTCCGGTGATGTTCCATTTGAATTCAGCGCATTGCACTATACGGACAAAGACCTGTTCTTTGCTCGTTATGGACACGACTTAGGCAACTTCCATCGTGCAGAGACCATATTGAATATTAATGCCATTCAAAATGGTCTTGGAAATGCCAGTTGTGGTCCCGGCCCGCTTCCACAATATCTCATTCAAAAGAATAAAGAATATAATTTGAAGTTCAGAATGGAACCTATCAGATAGTTACCTCGCATACATATGTAAAATAAGAGGCTGTCCGGTGACAGCCTCTTTACATTATCTAAAACCAATACCTATTTCTCTATTAATCTACCTTTTTATAAATTTCTTAATCTCTGTAGCTGTCCCATTCGTCAACTTCAATAAATACATACCCGAAGTTAAATGACTCACAGATATTTTTAAATCCTTCCCAGCCACCTTATGTTCTGATATCTTATATCCATTTACAGCATAGAAAGCATAACCTGTTATTTCATTTCCTGAAACAATCAGATAATCAGTACAAAGATTAGGGGAAACAGACCATGTAGGAGTACCTGAAGTTACTTCCTGAATAGAAGTCGGATTAATCAAAAGCGTACGTACTACCCGTTCCGCCATGGCATACTCATCATCACCTTCCTGATCTGCATAAATCTCGCAACGACCTGTATTTTTCAGATAAACGCGATTACCCTCTACCTTTGCTATATCCGGATCAGAACTGGAAAACGAAACAGGCAGACCAGAGCTTGCCGTAGCGGATAACTCAAAACTACTATCAGTCAGACTCTTATTCGGAATAGATTCAAATGTAATAGTTTGTGGTTTTAGTTCAATGGGGTATCCCCAAAATTCCACCTCACTTATATTACAATTACTCTTCGTACCTGAAGATAAATAACGCATATACCGATAAGCCTTATTTATATCTACTTCACGATGACTCACTACATAATATTCCGTATCGTACACATCAATGCAATAAAAAGTTACAGGATCAATAAAATCCTTATTATCGGCTAACTGAAAACAACCACCATAAAGCCGGGAAGCATAACCGGAACGTGGAGCATATCCTATGCGGGAAACTGTGGCACGCATATTACTCCCTAAATCTAAGCCTACCCAAGCATTGGTATCCACATCAGAATCAAAGTAAGTTCCTATGTTTCCATCCATCGCCTTATCACAAGTATTTCCCATACCCCCCCATGAACCCGGAGTTCCTATTATCCGGGCAGTATTCAGCAACCGGAGTTCTTTCAGTTCCGAAGCAACAAGAGCGACAGCAGAAGTCAAAGGTCCTTCTCCCACCTTATTCGAAGCCGATACTTTATAATAATACGAGCCATTCATATCCGGCAAATTATCAGTATAAGCCAAAGTGCCGATTGTAGCCAACTTATCATAAGCACCATTCTCCTCCTTAGCACGATAGACTGTATAACTTTCAGCCTCATCTACAGCTTTCCACGACACATAAGCTTTAGCGCTTCCTTGCAACACTCTAAGTCTTTCGGGAGTTCCCGGTATGGACACACTTGGGGTTTTGACTGAAACTGTTGCAGTTTCTTTGCCGTCTCCACTCACATTTACCGTACGAACCTCATAATAATAATATGTATTTTCGGACAAATTCATATCAGTATACACCGAATTTTCACAGGTTTCGGTAAGTACTTCAAATGGTCCTTCAGGAGAGAGAGAACGACTCACTTTATAACAATAGGCTCCTTCTACCGGTAACCATTCCAGCCGTGCACAAGTACTGTTTTCAGCTTCCACCTTTAAACCAGTAGGTGCCGGTAGTTGTGGATGTAAATCGTCTGTCACAGTAACCTGATCAATAAAAGCACGCATTGAGTTATATGAAGCGACAAAAATACCCGCATAAAAATCACCGGACATGTTTATCTCCATAGAACCTACTTCAAACCACTTTACTCCGTCTTGTGACTGATACCCTTTAAAGAGATTGCCTTCACGTACTAACTTGAACCATACTTCCAGCCAAGTGTGGGTATTTCCTTTCATCCAACTGGCATTGGCACCCGCTGAAGCCCGCGGTGCAAACCAGACCGTCCGAAAGCCATCATCCGCTAACCCTATCGATGCCATCTTTGAATTAGAATCCAAACTCTCACGCATCATTATCCCTGTACGATCCGATTTATCCCCAGAATTTATAGCATCGAACAACCGCATAGTAATGGTTGAATTGTTTTTCACCGGAACATACAAATATGTAACATTATCATTTTTGCCACCAAAGGAACTTCCTGTACCATAAACTTTAAACGTACGATTATTAACCGGATTATAAGATACTTCGGAAGATATGGAAGCACCACTTAAATTCATAAGGCTCCACTCTTCAGGTAGTTCTCTCCCTGAACAAGGGATAGCCGAAACAACATCCGAATAGGCACCAGTACCCGCTTTATTCACTTCCGCCACACGATAGTAATATCTCTTTCCTCCAATAACAGTAGTATCGGCATAACAATTGGTAGTATTATAACTCCAGGTACCCACCGTTTCAAAAGGTCCTTCAGGAAAGGGAGCACGCTGAATCACCGCACCGTTAATCACTTCTCCCTCAACTGATTGCCAAGACACAATCACCTCCTCTAAACCGGGAATCACTCTCACATTCAGTGGAGCAGAGGGCAATGTATGTTCGCGGAAAGGAGATTTTGCAGCATCCAATGTATACGTAAAAGCTGTATACCCTGGAGCCTCCCAGCCGCAAGCTGTCAATCCGCGTGCATTGATCACCGCTTTCGTATAAGGAGCATCCAAACCTTTCCTTACTGCATAATGATTATAGATAATTTCATTGGCGGGCATATTCGATACCACAAAAGAATTCAAACTATTGCAACGCCAGCGACAAGCCGGATAATAGAAATAGCGTTGGGCACAATCTTCATCCAATTTCCACTCCCACTCATCATAGGCATGGTCAAGATTGTACTTACCCATATATTCAAATCCCTTCAGTAATAAGTTGTCCTCTAATCCGAAAAGGTCATCTCCTTGATTCCATGCCATTTGACAAAGCTCAGCCGCACTGCCCGGCCCAATTTCGGCATGTGGCGTATCACGCCCCATCTCATTTACCTGATAAGTACGTGGATTTACCATTTCTGTCAGACAACCTCCTCCAACACCATGTTTATAGTAATCGACAGCTTCATTATAGATTTTTTCATCATCGCAGAATATTCCGATAGCCAGATTGCAGGTATTGGAAGGTCCGTCCCAACCAGACCAACTTCCACAACCTCCTGACTGCTTACATGCCGGATAAAAATACTCCTTGCACATTTTTTTAAAACGTTCTATATCGTCAGCTTTCCAGCCGGGATATGCACGAACCACCTCAGCTACCTGCACCATTATACTGGCAGGCAATTGATACAATTCACCGGTAATCACTCCATTCACAGCCGCAGACCAGTCATTCAGAATATTCACCGCACACTCTGCATGACGTTCATCCCCAGTCACATACCAACGTAGAAAATTATAGTATGCAGCCACCCCATCACGGGCCGCACGTTGCCGGCGTCCACTTGGTCCTGAAACAGACTCTGCAGGAGCCGCTTTATATGTATATTGCGCTTTAGAATCTTCAATCATCAGATTCCAACCTTCTATCCAAGGTGATTCCTTTGCTAATACTTTTTCTTTAATACGATCCAGATCAGCGCGGTTATGAACCCCACCGGGATGTACAAAAGTACGCTGAGAAAACACTGACATTGGGATGTTCAATAAAATGCCAAATAAGAACATGGCACATTTCAACAATGTAAATTTCATAATATTGTATTATTTAAGATGGTTATTTATACGATGTCCGCTGTATAAGTTAGCGAACATCGTATGCTTTATAAGAAAAAACGATTGGCAGGACTAAGGTACCTAATCAAATATTAAAATAATTGTTGAAAGTGCGCTTAAAACTTCAATATTTTATCCTCACCGTTGCCCGTTCATAAATCACCGGCATTGCTTTCTCATTAACTTCCAAAGCAGAAGGACGTTTCATATTTCCAAAAGTAGCGTGTACTTTCGGCTGCCCTTCTATCCAAAGTTTCAGTTTCCTATTCTCTTTCTTTTGGATGATAAATAACTTAGAAAGAGAAGCAAAATAAGATGTAGTTCCACGTCGCAAGGCACTACCATAACAAACAAAGAGATCGTTTGAATCGGCAGGGTCAGCATCTTCTTCATAAGTAACGGCAAACATATAAGCATCCGTAAACCAACCGTCAGCTTCAATCCAAGAGTTACTATGCATCAGACGTCCATCTGCCAACTGGTTAATATACAAATCCGTCACTTTACCCTTGTTTCGGATACGCAGTCCGATCCAGTCCTTACCTTCACGTCTCTCCATCTGAGGAAGTTCTTTCTCACCCGGAGTGTCTTTCAAAATAATAGCTGTCAGCCCTTTCACACGATCCACCTTGGCTGGTAGATGAAAAGAATAGTAATTTTCTGTTCCTTTCAGATCTTCGGTAGGTGCTTCCACTACTTCCCAGTAAAGGTCTTCCGGATAATCATGAACAAAATCGGACTTCGCCAACAAGCGTGGATAAAGCGGACGTACCACTATCGAGGAGTTGCCGTTTGTTATATCCAAATCAATACCTTGTTTCTTGGCCTCTCCGCCCGGATGCCAAAGCCACTCAAAGTGTCCGATATCGTGCGTCTTCAGGTCATCAACCATATAAATGACATTATCTATCCATAAGAAGTGACGAAAGTTACGACTGAACTGATCAGAATAAGGTCCTGTACCATCTGCCAGTACATATTTCACGTTATCGCCATCCAGCAAATGATGAAGATAACCACGTAGTGTAGAACCATGATACTGCTGCTCACGCGACTGCCCTTTGCCATTGAACAATACAACGTTATGCGCTTGACTCTGGAAGAAATAATTACGATAATTAGGGTTCGGATACCAACAATTACCAGCATCTTTCAGTATATCGACTCCTTTATGAAAAAGAATAAACGAATTCGCATCTGCGTGGGAATGATTCCACGTATGCCCGGACTTCACTGCCAGCATCGTAGCATCTTTTTCCCAGGAAGTACGCATTGTGGCCCAACCGAAATCAGAAAACAACTGCGACTTTTTCAACTCCGGTACCTCAGGTGCCTTACTTAGATTCGGTGTATAGAGAAATCCCATAGGACGATTCATAAAATAACCGTCACGATGTTGCCCTTGCCCCACCTGATTCATATACCAAAGCATATTATCATTCCTTATACCCAACGCATACAGCAACATCAAACTGCTTTCAGCCGACACATTCTTATGACTATCACCAAAATTGAGATTATACAAAATCCCGGTACGCGGGTAGCATACATGCATAAAATAATCGGAAATCTTTTCCAGTTCAGGTATTTCCGGCTGCCTCTCACCCGGATTCATATTCATCCATGCCAGGCGGAATTTCAAAGCCTCCTGAATACCAAAATTGGCATAGTTCAGACTCTCATACATGCCACCGGCATCATCAAATGACTTCGGCTTTTGCTGAAGTACATCTCCGGCAAAACTAAACCACTCGGGCAAGGCTTCATTCAAGAATCTTGCCCCTTCCTTAGCTTCCGGAATCTCATTCTGAAGGCTCAATGCCAAAAGACCACCCATGCAGACACAAGAAGTCCACCAATTATGCCCCATAGAATTCAATGCATGTATACGCGTAGGTTCAAGCAACCAATCTCCCAACGAAGGATCTAAAGCGAGGCGTTTCAACCCTAATGCAATCTCTTTCCGCTCGGAAGTAGAAAGATCGTTGTAAATGGCATCATAAGCAATGGCAGAAAGATGCGCCTTATGTGACAATCCCAAATCGGCAGTCCATACGGGAATACGCGCAAGCATTTCAGCGCTTCCCCAAGTCTTTGCCTGTATGACGTCCAGAAGAATTTTCTTTATCCGATCCGAATACTTCTTCTCGCCTGTCATCAGATAAGTCAATGAAAGATATTCCACATCGTTCAGCCCACCATTTTGCAACTTTTTGTCGGCAGTTTCTTTAATCTGTTTCCAACATTCGGCTACTTCAGGTTCTCTGGCTATTCTGTTCTTTACCGACTGAATACGCTCAGGCGTATAAAGCAATGAAGGATGTTTTACTTTCTGTGCATATATCGTAGTCATACACAGCAGCATTAAAAAGGATAAAACAATTCGTTTCATGGTTTATATTGTTTATATTACTATTTCCGGACATACTAACATACGAATCTGACAACCTATTTACTCAAGTTCCAGTATATAACTATAACTATATTTCTTATCAAGTAGGCGATATTCAGTATGCGGATACATACCCCAACTGTTATCTCCCCCAAGCCCACGCTGTTTCATATCTACATGCAGAAAAACGTTCTTTTGTGGAATAACATCAATTGTGTGCTGCATTTTGCGTGTCAATCCCGGATCAAGGTCTTCCGGTGTGAAATGCAAGGCAGAAAAAGCGATAGGCTGCAAACCGGTAATCTTTATGCCCGCTCCATCGCTATCCAGCAAAGTCAGCCAACGAACATCCGTCTTATTACCCGTTTCCTGCGGACGTATATATTCATAATACTGATTTTCGACTTTATCATCATAACAACCTATAAACGAACCGGAACAGCGGTCAATATAATTTTCCTGAGGTCCTCTGCCGTAATAACTTAAATTATCGTATGGCTGATTCAGTTCTATTCGCATTCCGAAGCGCGGCAGTTCCGGGAGTCTGGTTCCGTTCAGGTCAATACTTCCGGTTACTACAAGCGAACCATCATTACGTATCAGATATTCCATAGTATAGGGCACCTGAATATCAGTCAACACCCACTCAATCTTTACCGGCAGTCCTTTTTCATTCTTGTTTCCTACTGTAACTTCTTTGACATAACGATTGACATGAGCAGTGCGCCATACGCCTGCCAGAAGAGGCATTTTATTTCCGAAATCATTATCTGTCGGTGCACGCCAGAAAGCCGGTTCAGGATATTGTTTGATAGGTTTCTTACCGTTCTTCATATAGTCGAACAACATTCCTTTTTTCAAATCTATTTTACCGGAAACTGTTCCCGATTCAAAAGAAAGCACGTTATCCACTACCTTATACGTCAAATTGCCGGAACAATCGGGAAGAGAGGTAAACACATTACCCCGTTTCAATTCTAATTGTTCTTTCGCCACCTCATAATGCGCCGGAACCAAATCTGTCGCTTTCTTCGTATAAGCATAGAGATTCAGAAAATACTCATTTTCATCCACGGGTATTGCGGGAAGCTCCAAACGTACTTCTGCCTCCTGATGAGGCTTCAAATCTATTTTAAAGTCTCCGGTAGCAATATTCTTGCCATTCTTAATTATCTCCCAAGTAAAGTCATACTCATTCAGATTCGTAAAATCATAACGGTTTTTAATTGTAACAATACCTTTACCAAGCTCTTTTTCATTGAATTGAATATATTGATACACCTTCTTCACTTCATAAGCCTGCGGCTTAGGAATACCATTGGCGGATATAATCCCATCAGTACCCGTGTTCAGCTCCCCCTTTTTATCTTCCAGCCATTTATAACTGCCCATCCGACCATTGTACATCCAGTACACCCGGCCGTCTCTCGGTTCTGTCTTCATCTTGAACCCTTGATCCATAAAGTCCCATATAAATCCACCCTGTAAATTCGGACTATCATAAATCACGTCCCAGATATCCTTGAAATTTCCATTGCTATTGCCTTGCGCATGCGCATATTCACACATGATGTACGGACGCTGTTTGCCAGAATCACGATAGCCGGTAATCCTTCCCATATTAGGATACATCGGACATACAATATCTGTATTCCAGTCTTCCCATGCCTGTTCAAACTGCACAAAACGTCCCGGGTCATATTCTTTCAAACGCCGGTATTCATCATGAAAAACTTTTCCGTTACCACACTCATTTCCCAGTGACCAACCTATGACACAAGCATGATTCTTATCTCTCTCCACCATGCGAAAAATACGGTCGACATGGGCCGCATACCACTCAGACCGGTAAGCGGGATGCGGGATGGTATCTTTAAAATAAGGAACCGAACCCATTCCATGGTTTTCTATATTTGCCTCATCTACAATATAAATACCATATTTATCACAGAGTTTATAGAACAATGGATGATTGGGATAATGGCATGTACGAACCGCATTTATATTCAATTGCTTGATGAGTTTGAGATCATTCATCATGATTTCACGATTTTGCGTATGCCCCAAACTGTCATTATGTTCATGCCGGTTGACTCCCTTTATGTAAACAGGCACTCCATTCACCATTAATTTAGCATCTTTAATCTCGATCTTCCGGAATCCTGTTTTATGAGCAGTCACAGCCAATTTCCTATTATTCTCATCCAGCAAAGTGAGTACACAATCATAAAGATCAGGTTTTTCCGCACTCCACTTCGCTACATTCTTTACGGAACCAGAGAATGACACAGTCGTAAGTTCACCGTCTACATCGAACGTCTTTTGTTGTGTCAGCACTCTCTTTCCGGCAGCATCCAGTAATTCTAATTTAAGCAAACCTTTTTTGAAAGTATTGCCGCTAAATTCGCGAAGATCAACAGTTGCCTGAAAGAGACCATTCTTATATGAACCATCCAAATCTGCTTTCAAAAAAAAATCCCAAATGGTAAGCTTCGGATAGGCATGTAGAAATACATCCCGTTCTATACCTGTCAACCTCCAGAAATCCTGGTCCTCCATATAACTCCCGTCATGCCAACGATAGACCTGAACCGCAAGCAAGTTTTCCCCTTCTTTCAGATAACGGGTCACATTAAATTCCGCAGGGGTCTTCGAGGCTTTACTCATCCCCACTTTTTGTCCGTTGACATATATTTGCGCATAACCGCTGATGGAACCGAAATGAAGCATTATTTCTCTGTCTTCCCAGCCGGACGGGACAGTAAATGTCTTACGATAGGTTCCTACAGGATTATCTACATCGATATATGGGGGATTCGGAGAAAAGACATACTGAATATTACGGATAATAGGTTCACCAAATCCCTGCAATTCCCAATTGGAAGGTACTGCAATATCAGTCCAACTCTCGTCCTGCAATTTCTCATGATAAAAATAGTTATCACTTTTCTCTATAGTTGGCGAATAGGTGAATTTCCACTTTCCATTCAATGACTTATACCAAGGAGAAAGTCTCTCCTCTTCTTTCATTGCATCTTCCGGACGCTCATAAATAAAAAAATCGGCATGCGGCTTTTCCTTATTCCACTCATACTTTACCGGATTTTCCCATTCATTCTGCTGGGCAGAAACAGAAGAACCATTCACAACAAACAAGATTACTGAGAAAATTACTGCTTTTACTTTCATTTTTATTATATAGGTTTACTTATGGTTTATCAAATCATACAGGTGACTTCACTTATGCAACGCTTTTATACCTGCCACCTTTACATTAGCCCCTTGAGCAGTAGGGCGTAAACTGACTGTTACAATATTCGGTTTATCAGTATTCAGCCAGCACTCGGGAATATAGTATTCAGATTGCGGTCCCTGCTCCCAACAACGGCCAATACAATGCCCGTTTACGTAAATGAAGCCATTGCCATTCTGCTCTAATTTCAGGAAGCAAGAAGTAACCGTTTGGCCCTGCGGCAAATCAAATGAGTACCGATACCATTTAAGCAAAGACTCACCAACTATATCCCCTAAGTCTACATTCTCTTTCATGGAAGAAGAATACCTGACTCCACGTTCGTTCTCAAGATATGCATAATTAAGTGGAAGTTCTTTACCTTTACAACGTACATAGGTAGGGCCAATATGCCAAAACTTCTCTACTGCCCAATTAGTGTGGTGATGTAATCCCTTGTTTTCAAACAACAAAACAACTTCTACTTTTCTTCTGCTGAGCGAATCACCCGGAATACGATAATGGGCACTTTCCTGCGTTTCTGCAAATATAGGAAGTAGTTTTCCGTTCACAGAAACCAGTACTGTATCAGCAACACTCCCGTTCACCACCTTCTTACCGATACGCCCTACTTCAAGAGTGCATCCCTCAAAAGCATTTGTTTTATAATAGACAAAATGACGGCCGTAAATACCATGGTTATCAATCGCTTCACCTTTCTTCAAGCGTGTCCATTTTGTTGGCAATTTATCAGCCCATTCACCTGTTTTTTTAAGTTCTATTTTTGCAACCTTGGTTGCCGGGCGTATCTGAGGATCAGGAAGTTTTGGGAACCATTCCCCCTGTGTGGCGCCTGCCGGCAGATAATAAACCATAGACCCGAACGGTTCCAAAGCAAAATCAAGTTCCAAGTCATCCGTACGAATTGTTCCGAAATGTTGGCGTGAACGTTCTTCAGTACGTACGAAATAGTAGCGATCTCCATTTTTAGCACAACGTAATGCTAACTTCACTAATGTATCTGTTGTAATATAATCCAAAGATACTAGATCGGCACGGGCAATACGCGTACCGTGTTCATTGATAAAAGTAGATAACCCCTGAAATCTACGGTAACGCTCGTTGACAGACCCGTCTTCGCCAATAGCAGCTGCGTAATCATAGGAAGTGACTTGCTGGCGGGCCGCCCAATCATCAAAATTCGTACCCCCTACTGCCATATAGAAGTTCAGTGCACTGAATCCACGCTGTAAAGTATAAAGAGTAATATTTTGTGTCTGCACAGGAGGAAGTCCATCCTGCTTCCAACTCAACTGCCAGCCTAATTCACAACACCAGCCACCTTGCAATTCTCCTGATATCAATGGTTTTCCAGGCTGTGTTTTCATCTGCAAATCGACTAAACGGCCTAAATTCTTCTCTATCTGCCAGCGAGGATAACTATTCACCATATCTACCACTCCATTCAATATACCAGTTTCCACATTGCGTGATTCATCAGTCCAACACGTAATAATAGGTACTTCTATTCCATATTTACGAGCAATAAAAGCCAACTTGTCCAGATAATCTTTTTTTGCTTCTTTTGGGAACCAACGGACACGGTTGAATTCATTCTCTACCTGAAACAAGATAACTCCTTTGCCGCCTACCGGTTTATGAATTAACTGATGTGGCGCAACGACCCTGCACACAGCACGATACCAATGTTCATTCCAGCGCATAAATTCCGGATCATTACTTTGCAACCAAACATCAAACGCAGGTTTAGCAGGCTTTTTCTGCATAATCCATTGTGGAAATCCTCCCCCACTCCATTCGGCACAAATATAGGGTCCGGGACGAAGGATTACATAAAACCCAAACTCCTCAGCCATTACAAGAAAATCGTTCAGTTCACGCAGATCAATCTGTGATTCGTCTGTTACAGAACGGGGCATAGTGCGTTCATGCCAATTCCAAGGAATATACGTTTCCACACAATTGAACCCTGCTGCTTTTAGCTTACGGAAACGATCGGCCCACAAGGGTTGGGGCACACGAAAATAGTGGAAAGTACCACTAAATATAAAAGTGTCTTTCCCATCCAACTGAAAACAGCGGTGATCGTAACGAACACGATCCGGATGAAGGAATACAGTATCTACAATAGAAGGATAAGTACCGATATTCAATAAACTTGAATCCACATCGGTTCGGTGCATTACAGACAAATCGGTTATATTTTGTCCAACCACAGTTCCCATTAAAAGCAAAAGAGATAAAAATGTTACTATTTTTCGCATATTCAGATGTATTTTTCAAATTCTAATCAGTTAAAAGGATATTCGATTCACTCTCATACAATTTATTCCATTGAATCCTGTTCAGAAGGTATCTACGCCGACCTGTACCGTACTTGCTCCGTATCGGCTCCGTGTAGAGGTACCTCTGAGCGGAGAATGTACGGAGCAAGTACAGTCCGGATACGGTTCAGGTACGCGAAAGACAAGAACAAATATCAGTGTTTACTCTCTCCATATCCGATAGTCTTCACCCTGAATTGTGGCAAATGTTGTCAAGTAATATCCTTTATCTTGTGATTGAAGGTATTCTGCACCTTCCACTTTCACGGGAACGGATGTACGGAGCACACACTTATTCCCTAAATTCGAACGAATCCGGGCCGATTTCAGTGTTCCCTTCTCCCAAACTATATCTACCTCAAAATTGCCACGAGCCTTGAGTCCCTTTACTTTGCCCGAAGGCCAGACAGCAGGAAGAGCTGGCAACAAATGCAGTTCTTTTAAATGACTCTGCAAAAGCATCTCGGCAAACCCGGCTGTAGCACCGAAATTACCGTCAATTTGGAAGGGAGGATGGGCATCAAAGAAATTGGGATATGTACCTCCATGATTTGTATTTAAAGTAGGATCGACATATCTCATGATTTCACGAATCATCTTATAAGCATGATTCCCATCCAACAAGCGTGCAGCAAAATTTATCTTCCATCCTTTGCTCCATCCCGTCCCATCATCACCACGTAATTCAAATGTTTTTTGGGCAGCTTTTGCTAATTCAGGCGTAAGTAATGGAGATATATCACGCCCCGGATGCAAACCAAATAAATGAGACAAGTGGCGATGGTGAGGATCGTTTTCCACATAGTCTTTACTCCATTCCTGCAATTGTCCTTTAGCTCCGATCTGATAAGGGAAAAGCTTATTTTTTGCAGTAACCAATTGCTTGCGAAACTTACGATCTATATTTAAAACTTCCGAAGCTTCTATCAAATTGGAAAATAAATCTCTAATAATAGCCATATCCATTGTAGAAGCCTCGGAAACAGCATATTTCTTTCCATCCACCACAAACAAATTTTCAGGAGATACCGATGGAGAAGTTATTAAATAATCTCCTCTTTCCACCAACCAATCCAAACAGAACAATGCTGCCTCTTTCATAATAGGATAAGCCTCATCTGCCAAAAATTGCTTATCGCCAGTGAAACAATAATGTTCCCATAGATGCTGGCATAGCCAGTTTCCTCCCATTGTCCAGTTTGCCCATTCAGGACTTCCATCTCCTTTATTCCCCACAGGATTACTAAGCCCCCAAATATCGGAATTATGATGTGCCACCCAACCTTTTGCATGATAAAACTCCTTGGCTGTAGCACGACCTGCCTTCGACAAATCTTTAATCCAGCTAAGCAAAGGTGTGTGCATTTCCGATAAATTGGTAGTTTCAGCAAGCCAATAATTCATTTCTGTATTAATGTTTATGGTGTAATTAGAGCTCCAAGGAGGACGGAAATCTTTATTCCAAATTCCCTGCAAGTTGGCAGCTGTCCCACCAAGACGCGAAGAAGAAATCAGCAAATATCTGCCATACTGAAAAAGCAACTCTTCCAACTGGGGATCATAATTACCATACGAATAAAGCTTCAACCGGAAGTCGGAAGGTAGTTGTGCATTCACCTTACTACCCACCGTATCTGTAAGCTGCAAACTTACACGCTCAAAATAAGAGGCAAAGTCGCGTATATGCGAGTCTTTTAATTCATCGAATGACTTGATCGATGCTTTTGCCAAATATTGCCCTGCAAGCATTTTCTCATCTTTGCCTTCGCAAGCCGGACATTTATCGAAGCCATTGAAACTTGTTGCAGCCGTCCACAGGACAAGAATCTCGTCCGCTCCATTAATATGGATACCATTTTCATCTGTTGTAACTGTTCCCCCCATAGGAATAGCCTTCAGCAAAGAACGAAAACGCATACCACTGCATCCATTCTCATCTATCCTCATTATAGGTTCACGTCCCTTGCGATTATAATACACCGGATCAAGACGGGCAGGTGCTGTACCATCCATAGCCAAACAATTCTCACCCAAGGCTTCAACTGCATCCGACAACCTGCTTTTCATAGTAAGATCCAACGTAAGCTTTCCCTTTTGGCTTGCGGTATAACGCAAAACCATAACTCTATCAAGAGTGGAAGTAAACATTTCGCGAACATATTGCACTCCGCCTTCCCAAAAACTGGTGGTCAGTATGGCTTCATTCAAATCCAGCTCACGCTTATATCCCAAATACCAAGCCTTCCTATCACCAAAAGACTGCTTGATTTCAAGATCTCCCAAAGGAAGAAAACTTTGGGAGAAATAGCCTTGCATTTTTTTACTCAAAGTTCCCGCTGCAGCAAAATCATCTCTCGACAACGCTTCACGCATTTCTGATAAGTAAGAGTAAGCATCGGGATTAACACTCTTTGCACAAGGTGTGCCAGCCCATAATGTACCTTCATTCAATTGTATTAGCTCATCCTCCACTTTGCCGTAAACCATGGCACCAATATAACCATTTCCTAAAGGCAAAGCTTCTACCCAAGTGTTTGCAGGCTTTTCATACCATAACCTCAGATGATCTTGTGCATGTAGCACGCTACAACACGTGATTGTCAATAATAGTATTTTTATATTCTTCTTCATATCCAATAATAATATTCTCTTATTTTTCTTAATCCATAATAAGCTTATTCCACTATTATAAATACGACTGTACTCATCGGTTTTACTATGACAGAAGATTCTTTAACAATTTCTTTTGCAGGAAAGCTAACCACTTTTTTAGCGGTGGGAATATTCAATACAAAATCCTTATTCTGTGTGCAGTTCATCCCTATCAGATACTTACCGTACCGCAATGAGTAAAACTCTCCCCTACCGGCATATACATTTTCCCAACCTGGTTCGTAGCGGATGCCTTCCGGAATCTTAGCAATGGGCAATTCCTCACCTGTATGTGCCGATTTCACTTCGGGGTAAAAATGACGGGCATCCGAAAAAAACAGGTTAGTACGTTCCGGCCGTTTATAAGTATACCCACTCGGTGTAAATTTGATATCTTCATAAATAGTAGCTATCCTATCTATTTCCGGAGTAATATAATGCACTCTTGCCAAATAGTTTATAGCGTAGTTTGCCCTCCAATACAAAGAGGCATATAATATTTCTTCACCATTCTTCAATGCTATCGCCCCAACTTCTTCATCGGCAAACAATGCATCCGGCATTCCTGAAGACATCGGAAGTTTATCCTCTCTGCGAGGTTGCTTTGCAATCAATTCATATTCACCTGGCAGGCGCAATAGGGTATAAGTGGAATTGAGCGAACTGTCCTTCATTTTTTCCCGGACAACATGAAAAAACTGGTTATCATCCAGCATCTGCTGCGCATAGGCCACCGCAATAGGATCGAGCGTAGAGGCTGCTGTCATCAAAGGATCCCCTTCTTTATCCAATCCTTTTTCACCATAAAGAATCGTTCCCGGATACTTTCCATGGTCGCGCCAACCTATTACAGCCTCAGCTACCATTGCTTTATTTCCATCTTCATCCACAGAAGGATAGCGGAAATAACTACGCGCTTTTAAGACTTTCAACAACTGAGCACGAATCAAAGGATCACGGCTATCCGTTTCTCCACACACACCTGTAGCCTCGTAGACACGTAACATCCAATGTAGTATTTCTCCATATCCGCCAACAAAACCAAGTTCTTTACTAAGTCCTTTAGCTGAAAGTTGAAAGTAGTTGTCGCCCAATGGTTCCGAAGGTCCTTCAGACGTCTCACTTCCCAACCATGGAACAATTCCCATGGATTCATATAAATATTTTAAAGTTTGATAGGCAGGCAATGCTTTTTCTGGCGCAATGACAGACAGGAACCGATTGACACAATATAAATTCAGATCGACAATCAGACTTTGATTGGTGTATTGCCGGCGATGTGTCTTAGCATAGTCCAGACATTCCGCACACATCTGCGTCCAATTATCACGACGCGTCCGTCCATTTTCCATTTTTTCATCGAGTACCTCGCGTACTTCGGGGATAAAGCTATTTAAAGCCAGGCACAAAGGTCCCACTGTGAGCCAAGAATCGTTATAAACTGATTTAGGATCCTGTGAATAGCGGACGTAATACCGGTCTGTAGTTTCTATTGTTTTTTCAGCAACCTTCCTGTCGTGATATACTATGGTCCAAGGTTCATTATAAGCATAAGAAAGTACCCATAATTCTTCCTGATCCAGTCGGTCTTTTGCCATAAATTTCTTGAGTTCACGATTGACATGTACTTTTACCTGCTCCATTACTTCTATTCCAGGAGCTATACGTACAACAGGCGAAGGCATGACACCCTGTTTTTCACGCCGTGCAGGAATAAAGCATTTTTCGGTATGGGTATATCCTTTGTACAATGCCTTTGCAGGTTCCGTCATAACTTTCTGATATTGATCGAATGTATTTCCATAGCGGGCAATCCTTCCAGTAGAACGTATACTTAATTCAATCTCTTTTTTGCCTTGAGTCATCTGCAGAGGCAAAGGTAAAGTAGTATAGGTAAAACGTCCCGGAAAAGGTGCTTCATCATTAGCTATATCCAGCATATCATAATCTCCCAAATGGCGGTAACCAATTTGCTTACCCTCGCAAAATAGGATTAAAATATTACTGTTACCTGAATCGGACCCCCAAAAGCGAGCTGTAAAGTAATTCTGCTTCTCTGAATCGACTTTCATCTTAAAAGTGATATTCCCACCTTCAACACGTTCTCCCTTCACAGGAAGAAACAATCGTGCCGACTCATTTAGCCCGCCCTTAATTACTTCTGTAGCATTTGTAGCAAAATTATGCTTCTTTTCCGACTGTATGTTGCCGAAAATAATCTCATCAAGTAGTCCTACCTGCGAATACGCTGAAAAAGAGACTACACTCATTAAACAAAGTATAAGAAACCTGTCCATGTTATTTTTCTATCTATCAATTAAAAAAACAGCCCTCCTCTTCCAGTACAAAAGGAGGGCATTTCAAAATACAATTATTCTAATGTCATCTGTTCGCGGATAATCTGTTCACCATTCCCTATGTCATAACTATAATATAAATAGAAACATTGCTCGTCCGGATTATACACATTGCGATATCCATACGACCCCGAAGTATCATTCGGATTATCGCTTGGAACAAGAGTGGTTACCTTTAGCCCCCCTTCTGTACTGTAAGGGGACATAGTAACAGTATTATCTTCATTGACCGTAATAATCATAGCATTCTTATTTATAGTCTCTTTGGTATCACTGGTACTATAAACCTGACCACCAACATAAACACGAATTTTATTATAAGACAATGGTTGCACTACTTTTGTTGAAGTAAAAAAAGCAGAACCAATATAACCTATAGAATTATAAAACGTATTTTTGCGCTGTGATGCATATTGATTCTTTTTATAAATACGATACAATACATTTCTTTTATCCTCATTTATTTCGTAAGGACTCGCCTCTTTAATACGGAATGGAATAAAGTAGATGGAATCGACCGACAAATTCTCCAATACAGATGTTTTCAAAGTTATAGGCAATTTACCAACCTGATTTTTAAATTCAGTCCCCATTTTTATAGTGACAGAAGAAGATGATAATATATAATCTACCTCATTTAATCCATGGGCGTACTTATCAGTCTCATCCCTATAGTTGTTATAATTATACTCCGTCAATAATTCCTCATCTTTCTCCACCACAATATTCACATCCCTATCTATAGGGTTAGTGCCACTGACAGCAAATGCCAGTGTTTTCATGGCTTCATCACTTTTTGTCATTTCATACTCAGCTTGAAACACCTGACTAGCATCACTAACAACATAGATTTCTTTCTTATAACGCTCTTCCTTAAAGAATTCATCTCCATTGGAACAGCTACTCAATACACCAACAAAAGGCAGTATCAATAGCCATTTATTATATTCATTACATATATTTTTCATAACATATTGCTTTATATAATTGTATTATCATTAGTTTTCCCAACCTGGATTTTGGTCCAAATCCTGCACACGTCGTACCTCAGCTTTTGGTAAAGGTAAAAGAATTAGCTTTTTATCAACAATTCTGTTACGATTATTAACCTGATTTACCGGAATAGGAGTTTGGTAGAATCCATATTTATCCTCTCCCAAACGCATTCCATATATACCAGCTTTCTCAGTCTGCTCGTAAATACCCCAACGACGCACATCAAAATAGCGACGATTCTCACATGCAAATTCAATCATATATTCACGTTTGATCATCTCATCCAGATTGGTCTCATCCACCATATCCTCAGCAGATAAACCGGGAAGTCCTACGCGATAACGGATCTGATTGAAATACTTTGCTATTTCAGAAGGATCACGAGATACATTGTAAGTCTCAGGAGAAAGGTTTCCTCCATTAATAGCCGGCAGTTCAATAGTATATGATGTCTTTAAATGATTCAAAGCTTCTGCATATCCTAACAATATTTCCGCATAACGAATGATAGGATAATATTTGGCAACCAAATTACTTCCTGTTCCTTTTAAAGCATCCATGGGATGTACCCACTTGGTAAGAACATATCCGGTTCCAGGATAGTCGATCACATTGTTAACAGAGGAGTATTTTCCTGCATAAAGATCTGATCCCGGCACAGTGTTCATTTCATGGTACCACACATTATAAGGACCATATTGGCTCTGTGTATTTGATTTTACAAACCAATGACGACCGGAAAAACCTACAGTAGCATAAAAACGATTTTCACGATTCAAATACATACCATACACCCCTGCAGGTATTAGATAACCGGAAAAGCTTTCCTTTACCTTTGAAAAATTATCATCCGTTACAGCGCCCTTAGCGATATTATAAGGGTATTCTTCGCTAGCATTCTTGATATCTCTGCCATCAACCATATAATAAGCATCAACCAACTTTTGTGTTACACAAAGTCCATTATATCCCCCCATAATATCATTTGGTGGAAATACATCTGCCATATGTCCTTTCAAATCTCCAAAACTTCGGCCCCATATAAATTCAGAATTCTTACTACCAATCGTTTCTCCATTAAACATTTCACTATAAGAACGGTAACAGTCTATCCCTCCGGCACCATCAGGGAAATTAGCATCCGGCACATTGGAAGGAAGAGGGCGGGCCGGTTGCATTGGATCAATGCTTACAGTATGCAGTTTATATTTATTCATATCAATAACCCTCTTACAGGCCGCAGCAGCTACAGCCCACTTTCTTTCATCATAAGTTTGGCTGATATAGTTTACTCCATCAATAGAACGTTTCCAGTCTCCATAAGTAGTACGTGCTGCATTCCCTCCATTATACAACGGGCTGGCTTGCTGCAAACGCAAACGCGCAATCAGCGCAAATGCCGCACCACGGGAAGGTCGTCCAAAATAACTGGAAGCAAGATCCCTCGGCAAGTACTTTGCCGCTTTCTCCAGCTCCTCACAACAATAATCCACACATTCATCATAAGTAGAACGGGCTTTATTATATGCTTCAGGTTGTTCATTATTAGGGAATATCTCATCACCTATCAGAATACAGGGACCGTAATTTTGTATCAGGTTATAATAAGCGTATCCTCTCAACATATGAGTATAACCAGTAACTTCTTCATCCTGTACAGCCGTCATTTTAGCTTCATGCTTTCTACTAAGAATATAATTACACTTTCTAATCACCTGATACATAGAAGGCCATATATTCATTGTCTTTCCTGATATATTATCAGCGTTAATCTTGCCAAGTACATAATTTATACCATCTTTACTAGTATAATTGGTAAAAGCTTCATCCGTAGCTAAGGGGCCAGGATTGAAAGGAGCACGAAAGACATTACTTTCGTCAGGAAGTAAATCGGATACTCCCCACATGTATTGTACCAAATAGTCATATTTTACAAATATGCTATCAAACTTCATCGTATCGTCAAAAAGATCATCCACTTCCAAAAAATTACATGAAGTAAATGCACCCGGAAGTGCCAGACAAGATGCTAACAGCAAATTCCGAAGAACTTTAAATGATTTTCCTATTTTCATTGTTTCAACATTTTAAAATTAGAAAGTAATGGTTGCTTGAAAACTTACACGTCCTGGTATAGGATATTTACGACCGTTACTTGCAGCCTGATCCGGATCGAATAAATCCACAGTATCCCAGGTATATAAATTATTAGCAATAACAGCCAAATCTATGTTATTAATGCCACATTTACGAACAAACGGCAAATCCAACGTATAATATAAACTGAGTTCTTGTAAACGCAGATACCTGCGGTTTCCTTGCCAGAAAGTAGAAGTTTGTGAATTATTATTATTTTTACCATAACTCAAACGCGGAAAAAGTGCATTCGGGTTCTCTCTTAAGGCAGCAGGAATAGTCGGATCATAATAGTCAGCAGGAATCCAACGGTTGGCAGGATTAGCTGCAATCGTTAGTATATTTCCATATTTTTCTTCATAGAAAGGAATGTAGCCAACATTATCTTTACCATCAGTATAAGCACGATAATAGGTTGTATTACCAATGCCATTGAACAAGACACCCACTCTCAACTTCTTCCAGCGGAACTCCCCGCCAAATCCGTATGATAAACGAGGATAATTGGAATAACTTAACGGTACCCGGTCATCGCTGTTGATCATACCATCTCCATTTACATCCTTATATTTAATATCTCCAGGCATATAGTCCCCAAATGTTTGTTTCGGACTATTATCAATCTCTTCCTGATCATTGAAAAGTCCTAAAGCGATATAGCCTTTTTGATAATTATAAGGTCTGCCGGAAGCCGAATAGTATTCATACTTATTATCTGCTTCTTCAAAATATTTCACTTTATTCGTAGAGTAAGTGAAATTTCCACGAATAGTGAAATCCATATCCTTATTTATACGTTGGGTAAATGATATATTACCGTCGGAGCCCCAACTTTCCATACTACCTACATTACCGTAAGGCATACTTACCAAACCTACAAAATCGGGTACTTGCTTACGTTCCTGGAAAATGCCATCACGTATATCACGGAAAAAGTCAATAGTAAAATCAATTTTTCCCCAGAGGTTACCTTCAATACCCAAGTCCATTTTCTTGGCCTTTTCCCATTTCAAATTATCAGCACCAATCACACTTTCAACAATTTTACCATGCAGATATCTCCAGGCTGTAGCACCAGAATTGCTTACATTAATGCTGGTCAGATAAGGAAAACGTTTACTTGAAATACGGTCATTACCTACCAAACCATAAGAAGCACGTATTTTAAAATAATTAACCCATGGCAAATTATTCTTCACCCACTGATAGTTACTGGGAACCCATCCGAGAGAAACAGAAGGGAAAAAACCAAACTGATTGCCCGACTGGAAATTTTCAGAACCTGTATAACCGAAGTTACCATCAATCATATATATATCATTGTAGTTATATCCTAATTTAGCAGACAAACCTTGATAACGAACAGGAATAGCTAACATACTATTTTCTACATCTTTACCATCAACTTTCTCTACAGACTTTGAGGCCGTCTTCTCATCACTCATTTCATAATGCACAAGAGCTGTAAAATTATGAACATCTGCAAACTGACGATTCCAAGTCATGGTAGCCTGTAAATAATATTTGCGATATAAATCTTGAGACTTTGAGTATTGAACAGTTTCCGCTACACTCTGTCTGGTTCCTGCCAGATTTCCATTGGCATCACGATGATCATAATACCATAATTCAGGAACAACTTTACGCGTTTCATCAAACCATTCCTTAGAAGTATAAGCACCTTGCACATTCAATTTTAACCCTTTAGTTATCATATCCAATTTCTGATCAACACTCAATGTATATACAGAATTAGTATAATCCTTTGTTTTTAAACCTGTATGATTCAGATTTACATAAGGAGAAGCCAAATCATCTGTACCCGATGCTGAAGGCAACATTCCATTAGAGTATACAACAGGAATAGAAAGAGGAGTCAACTTACTACATGCAGACCAAAGTTTGTCAGTATCTTCACTGCCAGGTAAGTTATTGATTGTCTTATTAGCGTTTACACCAAAGTATAAAGTAGTGGTTTTGGTCAAGTTCATATCAATATTAGCACGAATTCCAAAAGTATTATACGCTACATCTTTGAAATATCGACTATTTTTATCCTGTTTATATGCTGAAGACTCATTGGAATAGTTCAGACTAATAAAGTAACGAGCCACACTACCACCACCCTGTGCACTGGCATAATAAGTTTGTTGCCATGAAGAATTATTCAGCAAAACATCCTGCCAATCCACATCCGGGTATAAATCCGGATCAAGACCATACTGAATGATTTCCAATTCTTTTTGAGAATATTTAGGATCATCTCCACGTACAGCCAATGCTTCGTTGGCAAGTTTAGCATATTCATAGCCTCCACAATATTCCGGTAGACGTTTCAACCATGACAAAGTTGCATTGGCACGCACTTTAAACTGCAACTTCTCATTTTTACCTCGTTTAGTAGTAACCAACACAACACCATTGGCACCGCGTACTCCATACATAGCCGTTGCAGAAGCATCTTTTAATACTGAAAAACTTTCCACATCGGCCGGATCCACGTCGTTCAGACTACCTTCCAATCCATCGATCAAAACCAATGCCCCGGAACTATATCCGAATGTACCAATACCACGCACCCAGAATTCGGATATGTTCTTTCCCGGTTCTCCACTTGATTGCATCGAAATGATACCGGCAACACGTCCTCCCAAAGCATTAGCCAAGCTGGTTGCGGGTAACTGCAAACTGGCCACATCCACAGACGTGACTGCTCCTGTAGCAGAAATCTTACGGGTTTTCGCTCCAAAAGCTTCGACAACAACTTCCTGCAACATTTCTGTATCCGGATTCATCTTTATCAATAAGTTCTTATCGGCTTTCAAAGCAAGATATTCAACTGTAGAATATCCTATAAAGGTGAACTGCAATTTATCACCTCGATCGGCTTGCATAGTGAAATGCCCATCCACATTGGTGATAGTCCCGACTCCGGGCTTATCTTTCACATACACATTAACCCCAATCAATGGTTCGCCATTTTCATCTTGCACTATACCAGACAATACAAACGATTGTGCCTGTGCCATAACCGCCATCAGACAGCTAAAAAGGAAAAGACACATTTTGAGTCTTAATTGATTCTTCATTTTTAAATTTACAGATTAAAAAAGATTGATTATAAAAACATTAATTTCATTATAACGCGATTGCCTGCATCTGCTATATAGATATCTCCATTGGGAGATAAACAAATACCTATGGGCCAATTCAGTTTCGACTCTTTCGGACTTCCCGTTGAAAATCCTTTCTGTTTACCAATACCGGCAACAGTAGTCATCATGTTAGTTGCTAAATTGAACTGACGCACACAGCAGTTTTTAGCGTCACAGACATACATTATTTTTTCCGATGTTTCTGGATCCCGAGTCAGTAAAATTTGTTCGGGATTATTCATTTTTGCAATGGAAGAATGACCATCCTGGAAATCGCCAACGCTACCTCCCATACCACCAACGCCACAGACAACAGTTTCAAAGCCGGGATCGGAAATGTCTTTCGACAGATCAAGACAGGTCACTATATTCTTTTGCTTAAGTGAACAGTATATTTTCGTATTGTCCTCAGGGTCTCCACATATGAAATTATCAACAGCTCCTGAAGGGCACACCCCTACTACATCGTAAACACGATCCTCAAATTTGAAACGGAACAAAGTTCCATCATAGGCACGACAATAAACCCATTCTTCACCCTTAGCATCTTTGGCACGTACGAATGAATAACACCACATTAAATCTCCATTTTTATAAGGACGATACCCTTTGGCCTGATATTCAGCGTTAGGCGCCACCAATTGCCGCAATACCACCGCATAGCTATCGTAAGGATCAACTTCCCAGAAATAGCCCTTCCGCATAGCCGTGAAATAAACTTTCTGGGTCACCTTGTCATACCAAGGAGCTGCCGGTTCTCCTGCATTTCCATCTCCATAAGCAATAAATTTAGTCATAAATTCGTTCTCATTAATGTAAACAAGGCTTCCCCCTGTACCGGTAACACGATGGTTTAAATAAATGACTCCTTCAGGATCTGCTGTCAAATTAAACATATTTTTCCCAAATTCTGTAGTCTGAAAACTACCTTCTACAAATGTTGCATTAGTGGAACCGACCTGTCCACAGACATACTGTAGCTGATAGTTTTTCTGATATTTGAATGACTGTTTACAAAATACGGTATCTGTTGTATTGCCATCGAGCAGCATACCTATTTTACATTCATCGCCCGGAAGTTTGGGTACATGTATTAATGCACGATCCCCTGATGCCCCTACTACAATCGCTTCTTTCTGATTGAAAAAAACTCTCAGACGTTTAGGATCACTACCCAAATTTTCTCCCCGTAAGATAACTTCATCAAAATACCCTCCGGAATCAGGATAAATTTCATCAATTACCACAGGTAAACTTGGGTCATACTCTTTATACCCTTTGTCACCATCATTACACGAGCTAATAAAAATCAGCCCCATGACCAAAGCTATCCCTGACAGATAGCGTTTCTTAAAATTCACTTTACGGTTTTTCATAACAATAAATTAATAAATACTTTATAATTAAATAGATTGTTTGATATATGTACGGATCTCTTTACGACTAATAAGCAAATGATTTTCAACTGTACGCGGTGAGATATGGAGTTCAGTAGAAATTTCAAAGGCGGTTTTATATTGAAAGCGATTCATTGTATACACTTTTCTTCGTTGATAAGGAAGTCTACTCAATTTCTCCTGTTCGAGCCAAGATAATTCTTTTGCATAAAGCTTATTTTCAACATCGTCTACACTTGTCCTGACCGTTTCCAACAAATATGCATTTATTTCTTGTTCTTTATAGTAACGTCGCAAATAGTCTGTCACCAAATTACGAGCAATTGTGTAAACGAAATATTTTATTGTATCGATATTGAGATAAAACATATCACGATAAGACAACAGACGCAAAAAGGTATCTTGTGTCAAATCTTCAGCTCTTTCTCTATTATTAATTTTATTATAGATGTAACGGAATATTAAATCGTAACACCCTGTATAAGCATCAGCTATTACCTGATTTGAAAGGACCGCAGCGTTTTTCATATGGAAGCATTTTAATGATTATGACTGCAAATATAAAGGAGTAAAAAGAAAAATATTCTTCCTGTAAGCCACAATACATCCCTTCCGTTTTAGATGTACAAAACGATTAATTAATCAACTATCAATCAACAAGATAAGAAATAAAAAACATGAGTCTCAAATAATTATAAAAGACTTTTCAGAGGATAATACATTGTTTTTAACCCCATCGAAATACCCTAAAAGGACACACATTGTTATAAGAAGATAATTATTTATACTCATCTTCTTATAACAATGCATAACCGCAAATCTACAGTTAATTTTGTTTCTCAAAAGTTTTGATATACTCACTCGGATAAATACCGTTTATTTTTTTAAAATAACGAAAAAAAGAAGTACGGGAATTAAAACCACACATTTCAATTAATGCATTCAGAGTATACTTGGTGTGTGCTCCTTTTTCTATCAGAAGCTTAAATTCGGCAAGTCTATAAGAATTTACGAAATCATAATATCCACTATGTAGATATTGATTAAATAAGTAAGATAAAGTATAGATGGAGGCCCCAGTAGCAGTAGCTAAATCATTTAACTTCAGGTCAGGATTAAGATATAATTTTTGAGTATCCATACATTTCCTGACTTTACACAACAGTTCTTCACATTCCTCTACCGTTACACTGGTAGTCCGATATTTCTTTTCTCCATCGATCTCACTCTCCTCATTGGCAGGCTGAGATTTAAAACACCATTTTGTGATGCTCTGAATCTGCTCGGTTCTTCTTAAATAGAAATAGACTCCGGCTAACATCAATATGCCAATCAAACTAAAAAGCCCAATATAATAGATTAATGGTAGAGATATATAGAGATTCAAAGTTGTTTCTGATTGTGGTGCTCCCATACGTCTTACTTTCAATTTGTAACTCCCCGGAAACAGTTCATAAAAAGTCAGAGTTGAATTACCGGTAAGAATTTGCCATTCATCATCTTTCTCTCCCAACCGATATTCATAAAACATGTGTGAAGGATCAGTATAAGTCAGTCCGGAAAAATTAACTGTAACATTCCTCCTCCACATTTCTAATCGACATTCATAATAACCGGCCCCTTCGTTCAATACTAGATTCTGCGCTTCTCCATCTACCATGATTTCGGATATAGCAACAGAATAACGAGTCTTTTCTTCTACGCTCTGCCAATTGGCTCCTAACTTTAGCAAACCATTTGAGTTACCAAACCACATATTTTCACCATGATCGGTCACAGGAGTGCAACTTAAAAAGATTGAACTGGGAACACCGTCAGCAAAACTATATGGAATAAATGTATTTTTCTTATCATAATGATATAAACCATCATTTGTTCCTAACCAAAGCCAGTTCTGTTTATCTTCAATAACAAAAGTTATTTCTTTTCCTTCAAGCAAGCTATTAGGGGCAAGATATGCATAATGATTCATAGATAAATCAGATATAAATAATCTCTCTTTATCAGGAATGAAATACAGTTTATGTTCCGAATCCTCATAAACATACTTTATCTTTTCTTTATGTATAAATCCAGATGGAAAAACATCTACATAAACCCTCTTCTTGTATGGATCCCAAATCGCCAGACCATTTTCTGTGCAAATCCACCCTTTACCTGTTGAGTCAAACATGATATCATATACATTATTCCCCGGTAATGGTGAATTCTCCATCGTATAATGATATATAACCTTATCATCCTGATAACAATATACTCCTGAGGAGGTACCAATCCACAACTTATTGTCGACATCTGCTTTAACACAAAAGATATGCCCGTTCAAAAAGGGTGTCTTCTCCTGTGGACGAAAATCCTGCACACTCATATCCGAAGGATTGAATATATACAGCCCACCTCCATACGTACCTATATAATATTTTTCCATAAATGTAGCGCAACACAATATAATATTACTACGCAACAGAGGAGTCTTCAATGTCTTAACATTTCCATTCTTTTCATTTATATAGAATAAACCATTGCGCGAGCCTATCATTTTTTCATGTTCACCAATATTCAAAGTACGCACAGCTATATTTTTCGAATCGAAATACGGAGGAAAACTATATACCGAAAAAGCACTGTTCTTATAATAAGTGAAATTAAGCCCAAACTGATATAATCCTACCCACAGTATTCCGTCACGATCGAGTAACAGAGAATAAACAGAATTCGAACGTAAGCTTTCCACTTCATTAGGATTATTACTAAAATTCTGAATAATCTTCTGTTGCCGGGTAGAAACGAAAAAGACTCCTCCACCATCAGTTCCTACATATAATAAATCTTTCCCGTCTGTGGTCATCTGATTTATCACATTACAACCAATATCCATAAAACGGCTGAATTGCTTTGTAACCGTATTGAAACAGATGATACCTTGTTCCATGGTACCTATATAAAGAAGTTCTCCTATACGTTTAACTGTACGATAAGAACAAGATAAATGTTTACCAAAAAGTGGATTAATAAATAGAGTCGTCTTTCTTTCATTATCCAGTTCCACCAGATATAAATCTTTTCTGGTTAATATCCAGAGATTATTTTTTTCATCTAAACACATGGCAGAAATAGAGTTATCTGCTGTCAACGGATTATTATCCAAAATTATCCGTTCCCATTCTCCGGAATATTTTCGAATCCATAATCCTGTTTCACTTCCCAGATATAAATTACCTTGATAGTCTGAAATAATTTCACGTACTCCACCTTTTATTGTATCCTGACCTATAGGGTTCAACCTCTCTGACTTAACTTCCCATAACCCCATATCATTTCCTACTAATATTCGATGCCCTTCTATTTCAGCAATAACATTTACCCATTTCTTTTTTTCACTATTTCCATGAATCGGATAATGTTTGAAACGAACACCATCGAAACGTTCTACAGAAGTAGCTGTACCTACCCATAGGAAACCATTGGAGTCTTTATAAAGTGCACTAACCTTTAAATCGGATAGCCCATCAGCCCTTGATAAACTACGAAAAGCATATGTGTTTGCCAAAGCCGAAGAACAGTATAAAAGATTCAATAGTATAATAATGATCCATCTAATGTCTTGCATATAGTATAAGATTAAAAACGAAACAAAGTAAAAGAAAAAAAACGATAAAAAGAATCAATTTTGAAAAAAACGAAACCCAATATCTGGTCGATTTCTCTGAGTTTCTTATTTTCATCACTATTTTTGGTGTCTCAAGACTAAAACTAGAAATGACCAATATGTAATGGGGCAATAATCATATTATAAAAGAGTAATAGACATATTATTAAATGACGATGCTTTGTTCTCCTCAAAAGCTATAGATTTCTTTGCTGAATATCCTTATCATGTAAACCTCATATACCCAAGTAAATCATAATAAAAAGGACTATCTTCGTTCGTGAAGATAGTCCTCTAAGTATCAGTTATCTGTTATACCTATTGCCATCCTGGATTATTTCCCAGCTCCTGACCATTAGACAAAGAATTCAGCCAAGTTAAAGGTATCGGACGACGAATATACTTACTTAAAAAACTCTCTTCAGTTAATTGAGTAGGTATACCGCCGGCTATATTCCTGGTATCCCAATTATATTTCAAAACTCTTTCCGCCAGCTTACGGGTTCGTTGAAGATCATTCCAACGAGGTACTTCCGCAAAAAGCTCCATTGCACGCTCATCCAAGACATCATCTAAAGTTACAGTACCTGTATATAAGGATAATCCTGTTTCCAAAGCATTCTTCGCAGCCCTTTCTCTAACCTTATTTATATAGTACAAAGCATTAATATTATCATTATTTTTAACAGCCGCCTCCGCAGCTATCAAGCAGGTCTCGGCAAGGCGGAACATATAGATGTCACGGGTTCCGGAAGCATTGCCATTTTCATTGTACACAGTATTAGCATCTTTAAATTTCCAAACTGGCAAAAAAGCACGGGTATTGGAATTTGTAGACTGATAACCTAACTTGAAATAATCGTCAGAAGACATATCAGCAGGATCTCCCGTTGGAAAATTATAAACCTTATATTTCACAGCATCTTTATCTGCCTGAGACCAATGTTTAAATTTACTATCCGTAGGTACAGGGAAATAGATGACGGTATCTCCTTTCTCAAACACTCCTTCAATGGCACCTGTACACTGAAACCAGTTCTTACCTGTATCCCTACCATCAGTAGAGGTTTTCGGATCACCATTCAGCGGACTCATAAACGTTACAGAAGCTCTTCGATCCTTGAACCAATCATACATCATATAGGCAAACTTAGTAGGAATGGCAGCAGCATCGTCATTACTATAATAAGAATCTTTTGAAAGTCCTGCCCATCCTTCTCTATAAGGGAACAAGAACCATTTAGGCCAGTTATTCACATTATGGTTGGCACCTGTAGAAAATCCCACACTAAATATGATTTCATCATTAGTTTCATTGGATTGGCAATGTACCATTTGAAAATCTTCCAATAGCTTATGACCGGAATTATTAATCACATCTACCGCATCCTTATATGCATTTTCAAAATCCCGGGAGTCTGCATAACTCTCATAACCTCTGGTCAAATATACTAACGCACGCAAATGCTTGGCAGCAGAAGCAGACATACGTCCATAATCACTACCAGTCTGTCGGGCAGGCAATATACGTATTGCATCTTCCAAATCACTCAGGATTTGCGTATAAAACTGCGCACCATCGGAAAGCTCAGCTGTCTTGACCGGAGCTAATGGTTCATGAATCATCAGAGGCGCCTGTCCCCAATTACGCACAATCTCAAACAAGAAGAGTGCACGTAGCGCTTTAGCCTCAGCTACTCGTTGTTCCAGTACATCATCTGCCAGGCCATCGGGATCATCACTCAACAGAATTACTTTATCAGAACGATCGATTGCCGCATTCGCATCTTTCAGCGCCGCATACAGATTATTCCACATTGTATAAACACTACCTTCGTTAGCATCATAGTTAACCGGGTATTGATTTAAATTAGACAACCCTATCGTATTATTCTGTGTACATATATCTGTACCAAGACATCCGAGAGATATGTATTCTTTAGAGTTGTAGATCGTCCTTAACCGGGAATAACACCCATTAATTAACCCCTCATAACCTGTTTTTGTCTGAAAATACTCATCAGCAGACTGGCTGGAATAATTCGTTTCATCAAGAAAACCAGAACAGGATACAAACCCGCTTATGAATGTCAGGGTCAATAACCCTTTTATTAGATATCTTTTTACTTTCATAGTACTTTATTTTTTAGAATGAAACATTTAATCCGAATAATACATTACAAGTTATCATATCTGAATTAGATACTTGCTCGCTGGGTTGTTCCGGATCAAACCCGGAGAAACCTGTAAAGGTAAACGGATTCTGCACTGTAGCGTAAAGCCTCAGATTACTCATTTTTATACGATTCAAGAGATTTTTCTTAAACGTATATCCTAAAGTAATATAGGATACCTTCAAGAAATCGGTTTTCTGAACAATGTGTGATACACTTTTGCCTGTTGTATTCTGATCTCTGTAAGGTCCCATATTCGACGGCTGTGCGCATGAATTGGTAGGATTCTCTGGGGTCCAATAATCTTTTTTCATATTACCCAGATTAGCATTATTATTTTCCAATGCATAAGATACGTAGAATTGATTTCTCAGTCTTGCTCCAGTCTGGAAATGCATATGGAAAGACAAATCAAACTCCTGGTAGCGGAATGTATTGGTCATACCTCCTGTCCAGTTAGGAATACGAGAACCATTGATAAAACGGTCTTTATCATTAATTACTCCATCATTATTATAATCACTGACCTTAAATTGTCCGGGCTTCTGACCATACTTCTTAGCCGCCTCTTCTTCACCCAACTGCCATACACCAATAGTTTCAAGATCCCAGTTTAATTGCACTGGTTGTCCAATAAACCAACGGTTATTATAATCTCCCTGCATCCCTTTCAAACGATCGGAATAAACACCCAAATCTTCTTTGAAAGCCAAGTCTACGATTTCATTCTTATTATAAGATAAAGTAAAAGTTGTTTGCCAGGAGAAATCTTTCAAGCGGATATTCTCAGTATTCAACATTATTTCGAAACCTTGATTTCTGACTGAGCCTACATTATCGCGTACACTGGAATATCCCAAATGAGTTGGTATACTCTTGTTCATAATCAAATCTTTCGTCAAACGATTATAATATTCCACAGATCCTGATATACGATTATCAAAGAAGCCGAAATCTACTCCGACATTGTATTCAGAGGTTCGCTCCCAACCCAACTTATCATTACGAATATTATTAGGATAAGTACCAATAACCGTATTGGTTCCAAATGAATAATACTGTGAACCTGCAATGGTTCCATTCGTGGAATAAGGGCTTACCGTATCATTACCGGTCTGACCATAACTCAAACGCAGTTTCAGATTAGAAAGCCAATCAACACTTTGCATGAACGCTTCTTCTTTCAGGCGCCATGCTACTGCCACCGACGGGAATAATGACCATTTATTGCCATCAGCCAACTTTGAAGAACCATCGTAACGTAAACTTGCCGTCAACATGTATTTGTCTGCCAAAGTATAATTAATACGCCCCAGGAATGACATAAGATTGGATTGTACATAACTGGAAGTCATGGAAGTCATCTCACCTCCTTGCAAGTTATACCACAAAGAGTTGAAAGGGAGATCTTTGGATGCTCCTCGCATCTTCTCATCCTGATTTTGTTGTAAAGAGTATACACCGGTAAAATCTATCTTATGTATTTTATGTTCCCAACTGTAACGAACAATATTATCCCATACCCAATTTGTATAGTTATTCTTATCTAACAAATTAGTAGCACCTTTGGCAGTCCCCTGCAATGCTTTAGTCCAGACACCACGATATTGGCCTATTTGGTCATTCGTCATATTAGAGGCAAAGGAAGATGTCAGTTCCAATCCTTTAACAGGAGTCAACTTCACATATACATTTGAAAGAATATTCAGCTTCTTTGTTTTATTAAATTCATTCTGATTAGTTATCAATGGATTGAACATACCGTTACTTGTATATTTCCAGATTTCTTCACCCGTTACAAGGCTATAAGGATGTTGAGTAGGACGCATACGTAAAGCATCGACCATCAATGAAGAATTACCAGTATCCCTAACAGAATGGGTCATATATAGACTTCCTCCAAATGATAAATAATCATTAGCCTTTAAATCAACAGCAGCACGCATATTATATCTTGAAAATTCCTGGGGAAATTGCATACCATCTTCAAAGTAATAGCCACCACCCAATGTATACTTAGCCTTTTCAGTTCCACCTGTAGCAGAAATAGTATGGCTCGTCATAAATGCCGGTGATGTAATAGCATCTACCCAATCATAATAATTTCTATCCTTAGCGGCTTTCAATTCAGACGGATCTGTGAAAATTTCCTCAAGGGTTTTATAGTTATTATTATTAAGTGCTCTGGCATTTTCCATAGCCAATTGAACATATTCATCCCCCGACATCATTTCGGGAACATGAGTATAATTCCTAAAACCTGCATAGCCACTATAGCTGATTTTAGGGTCACCAAGAGAGCCTTTCTTTGTAGTAACCATCACGACACCATTCGTAGCACGCGAACCATAGATTGCTGTAGATGAAGCATCCTTCAGAATGTCAATCTTCTCGATGTCATCCGGATTTATGTTATCCAAGCTTGCTCCGGGAATACCATCAATAACCACTAACGGAGCACTTGAACCAGAAATGGAACTTACGCCTCTGATCTTAATGTCATAGCCACCACCAGGCTTATTGTTGCTCTTCAAAATACTGACACCTGCAACAGATCCTTGTAAAGCTCCTATAGCATTCGCATTACCTCCACGAACCAATGTCTCAGTACTCACAGAAGAAATGGCACCTGTCAAATCTGATTTCTTCATCGTACCATATCCTACTACCACAACTTCATCCAGCAATTCAGAGTCCTCTTTCAAGGTTATTCTCAACGTACGATTGGAGCCAATTGTAATTTCCTGAGTCTGATAACCGACATACGAAACCTGCAACTTCCGGTTGGGAGAAACATTTAATGTAAAGTTACCGTCAACATCTGTAATGATGCCATTGGTGGTACCTTTTTCCATTACTGTAGCACCAATAACCGGTTCTCCTTGAACATCCACTACCTTTCCGGTAATTTTAACCGAATTCTGCAATAGCTCCTGAGATATAGGAGATACAGCCATACCATCCACTTGTTCTGCAGCCATTTCACTTAATGGCAAACAGGACAATGCTAAAAGCATAAAGAATTTGTCTTTCTTATTCATAGCATGCATTTTAAGTTTAACATAAAAATTACATTTAATTATTTAGTCAATATATCTTCAATGAACATAGATTAAACGGGAATAAACTTTCATTCACTCAAACAAAAGATAATTTTCGCTATTTTTTTTAGGAACATAGATAAGAATCCACATATTCTCGTAACACGTTGCGGGCGATATATATTTGATTCTCTACTGTTCGTATCGATAATCCTAACTTTTCGCTGATTTCCGGATTAGAGTACTCATTCTTATACTTCATTACAAATATCTGTTTACATTTAGGAGGTAACCCTTTTATACGATTTTCTACTATTACAAAAAATTCTTTTGTCAAAAGAGTATTGTGCCCATCTCTATTCAATGCAGATATAAAGTCATTTCCAGAGACTTCTTCATAATGCTGTTCTATTTGCTTATGACGTATCAAATCAATACAGCGGTTATAAAGCGCTTTGTAGATGTATTTCAATACTGCACCTTCCGATACAAAATAATTAGTCTGCTGTAGCAAATTGATAAATACATCTTGTACAACATCTTCAGCATACAATTCCTCTCCCATCGTTTTTTCAGCATAGTGCACGAAAAAAGTGTGATACTTTTTATAAATTATCTCGAAAGAGTAATTTCCAACCGGACAATATCCGGCAATCATCAATTGTGTATTCATAATAGATAAGATTAAGGAAGTATTTATAAATTAGCCAGTATAGAACGTTTCTCTTGTAATCTCTTAAAACGAATTAATGCTTCAAGATAATAATAGTCCGCATAAATAATGGATGCATCAACTTCTCCACCACGAGGCATATGACCTACCGAATGTAACAAAAAAGCATATTTTGTATCTCCTGCCTTATAAGCAGAAGATGATAACATTTCAAGCATCTTTTCTGCCTGGTCATAATAATAATGTGAAGAGTCACGCTCGGTTACATAAGTAGAAAGTTCCAGTAAAGCAGAAGCTGTAATAGCCGCTGCGGAAGCATCTTTAGGTTCTCCAGAAGACAAGTCGGGAGCATCAAAATCCCAATAAGGAATTAAATCCTCCGGTAAACGGGATAAATAAGCATCTGCTACTTTTCGGGCAAAGTTCAGAAAGCGCACTTCTCCCGTTTCACGATATACCATAGTATAACCATAAATAGCCCATGCTTGCCCACGTGCCCACATGGAGTTATCGCTCAGCCCTTGATGAGTCACACCTTTTATAAAATGTCCGGTAATCGTGTCATATACGGCAACATGATAGCATGAATAATCTTTGCGAAACTGATATTTCATTGTGGTATCGGCATGCTCACACGCCATATCATATAGACGGCGTTCTCCCCCGTTTCGGGCAGCCCAAAATAGCAGTTCAAGATTCATCATATTATCAATAATAGTATTATGAGGCCAATTTTCCTTTTTTACCATACCCGGCCATGAAAGAAAAGTACCAACTTCAGGATTAAACAGAATTGAAAGAGAATCAGCTGCACGTAATAATCTTTCTTTATATTCCGTATTACCCGTCAAACGATATCCATTGCCCAAACTACACATCGTAATGAATCCCATATCATGGCTCCTTGCTTTTCTGTGAGTTACAGGAAGAATCTTTTGAGTATAGTTTTCAGCTGCAACTTTCCACATATTATCCTTTGTATTCTCATATAAATACCAAAGAATACCAGGCCAGAAACCTGAAGTCCATGAACCGGGACTGGTGAAATGCCAATTAACATCATCTCCATCGATCGAGTTAGGAATACCTCCTTCTGAGCCAGAAGGAACAATGGCCAATGTACGTAAAGCCTGGGCCTCACAATAATCAATATTGGTATTTACTGAAAATTCCCGGTCGAATTGCTTACAAGCAATTCCCACTACAAATAAAGAAGCAAGCAAAAGAATGGTTTTGTGTTTCATGATATAGCACTTTTTAAATGAACAAATTGATTTCAACGACAACAAAATTAGTAAGTTGAAATTCTTTTCAGACATTCTGAGAAGTGTAATAGGTACCAACCTAAAGGCTGAAACGAGTTTCTCAATAAACAGCTATATTTCAATATTTTAATTATATAAAAAGAAAGAGTACCAAATTATTTTGGTACTCTTTTCAGGAAGTTATATTTCTAAAATGATATCTTTCTCCTTAATATACTCTGCAGGTGATTTACCCTTCAATTTCTTAAATGAACGGAAAAAAGATGTCCGGGAGCTAAATCCACACTGCTCAGAAAGAAACGCCAAAGTATATTTGGAAGCTGATTTATCCTGCACGCGGATAATAAATTCTTCCACACGATATTGGTTGATATAATCGGTAAAGTTTATATTCAAATATAAATTTAGAACCTGTGACAAATCTCCCGCATTACAGCCAATAGTATTCGCTACATCCTGTAACTTCAAATCCGGATTCAGATACATCTTATCCTTATTCATACATTCTGTTAACCTTTGTTTTATCCGTGATACCTCTTCTTCATCCACCCTGGATTTCTGATACTTCTCCTTCTGTACTCCTTCGACTTGTACTGTATTCTCACACATATCCTCTTTCATTTTTCTATATTTACCCAGCAAAGCATAATAGCTATAGAGAAGTACCAAACATGTTAAAAAACAAAGTACCACCATCCATAAGGTGAAAGAAAGTCCCCGTACAACTTCCACCTTAACCGCCATAACTGCACCCGGATTAGACGCCGCCCGTACTTTAAAAACATAGTTGCCAACTGGAAGATTCATATAGGCTACTTGATTGCCTTTCATCAAAGTCAACCATTCCTTATCATACCCTTCCAAAAAATATTCATAGATATCCGTATTTACAACAGCATAATTCAAGGCAGAAAACGTAAATGCAATATTATTCTTATCTGCAGGCAAAGAGATCTTCTCCATAAATGAAGAAGAAAAAGGCAACAATTCATCTCCCGTCTGAAGGATTCTACCAGCAACAGCTACTGATGTAATGGCAGGAGGTAATGGAATTATCTTTCTTTCATGTTTAAGCTGAGAAGTATATTTTACTAATCCCCTTTCATTGCCCCACCAAATAGAGCCATCATCTGTAATCTGTACAGGGTTATTAAATATGTATCCGGGAATGCCATCATAAAGAGAGAAAATCTTGTGATGATTATCTTTGATATACAGTAAACCACGTTGTGTACTAAACCACAGTCCTCCATCATGCGGATCTTCAATAATACTCATGACCGAATTATTGGGAAGGAAATCATCAACTGTCAGATGCTCAAATTTAGTAAAATGCTCATCAACTTTAACAACTCCCTCTTTATCGTCACAAAACCATAGATTTTTATGATTATCCTCATAAATATACCGTATGCTTTTTGTAAACGGTTCTATATGTTCAGGAAATACATCCGACTTGAAAGTACCGGTTGACATATCATACAAAAAAACAGCTCCATTCGTTCCTATCCAGATTCTATCCTTTGAATCTGCTTTTAAAGTAAATATTGAATTTATGGCAAGAGACGAATTTCTATTATTGTAATTTACATACTGTCCGGTCAATTCATTATAGACATACACCCCATAAGAACTCCCTATCCAGTATTTGCCCTCTTTATCTCTTTCACATCCGGTAAATGAATTTTGCCTGAAGCAATCATCCGGTTTAAAGAAAGACAGTTTACCCGTCTCTGCATGCAGCAAATACATGCCACCACCATAAGTTCCTATCAAATAATCTTCTCCCAAAGGTTTAACCGACAAAATAATATCCGAACGTAATATCGAAGATTTTATAGTGTAATGTTTCACTATATTCTCTTCTTCGGAAATATAATAAAGTCCGTCACGGGTACCTATTACTTTTCGCCCTTGTTTACCAATCCAGAACGCACGCACATTCAGATTATGGGAATCAAATTTATCCTTAAAAGAATAGATGGAAAAGGTATTCCCACGCGTAGGCGTATAACTCATTCCACCCATGTAAGTACCGATATAAAGGATATTTTTATCTTTCAGTAATGAATAAACAGCATTCGAACAAATGGCATCTTCCTGTATAGAATGTTCTATTGACGTTATTTCTTGTCCGGAAGATGCTTTTATAATTTTGACACCACTTCCATTGGTTCCTACATACAATGTATCATTACCTACAGGTACCAAATCCTTAATACATCCATTACCTATTTGCGGATATATGGAGAAAACTTCCTGCCCAATATCAAACTTCAGCATGCCTTGGTTTGCCGTACCTAAATAAATAGTATTTCCCATCAAAGCCAGACAACTATAGTAATTTAATCCTCCTCTAATATTATTCTCAAAAACTCGTGATCTTCCAGTTTCCATATTATAATGGATCAATCCTCCATTTGAAGCGATCCAAACACTATCATCCTCTCCATCTACAATATCCATTAGGCCATTCACAGCAGACAAGGCATTGGAGTCCAGCAGAATCTTTCTGAATACACCACTTTCATACAGAAATAATCCACGTGAACTACCAAGTAGTAATCTCCCCTTCTTACTCACAAAAACCACTTTTACAGACAAAGATTTGCCATCTAAAACAATCGGTTCAACCGTCTCTGTCTTACGATTAAACTTTATCAATCCTATATCTGTACCCACCCATAAATTTACAGAATCAGTCTCTGCTATCGAAAAAACAGTTCTCCCGGAAAATTGAGGATAAGTCGTCACATTTACCCCATCAAAACGATCCAATCCCATCTGTGTTCCTAACCATACGAAACCACGGGTATCCTTATATATAGCATTTATCGTATTATGGGATAAACCTTCAGATACAGTTACAGAACGAAAAACAGGAGACTGTTGGATTGAATACAGAGATAATGGCAACAACAACATTATCACCATAAATAAATAACGAATGACAAATGGAGCAACTCTCCCTATATAATAATATGTGTCCTTCATACATTCATAAAAATCGATCATTTTCTCCTTATTATTACTAAGAAGTCCGACAAACTTAATGATTTTTTTGATAGAATGTATAGTTTTGCTCACTAAAACTTAGTTTAATCTCATGATGCATTATACGCAGAATTGTTTTTCATAATTAAACTAAAAAGTGCGATGTCGCTTTAGGTAAATCGGCACGTAAATACGCTATATACATATTGACTTCTATCTAATATGTATTAACCTTATTATTTTAAGAATATGATGAAAAAGAAATTTATTCCGTTATTTATTCTTCTCTTTTATATGCTGAATATAAACAGCCAAGAGTTTACTCATCCGGGCTTACTCCATTCTGAATCTTCATTAAAAAGAATCCGGGAACTTGTCAGAAATGAGATCCAACCGGCTTACGGTTCATTTAACATCATGCGAGGAATGCCTGAGGGAAAAGCTGATTATTGCATAAAAGGACCTTTCGAAACTATCAGCCGTGCCGGCAGATATGGTTATACCAAAGATCCTTGTGAACGAGATTTTAATGCAGCTTACTACAATGCCATTCTTTGGATAGTCACAGGAAAAGAACCTCATGCAGACAAAGCAATGGAGATTATCAGAGCGTATGCAAGTACCCTAAAGAAAATAGAAGGTCCGGACGATCCGCTTTGTGCCGGCCTTCAAGGATTTATGCTGGTAAACGCAGCAGAAATCATGAGATATACATATACAGCAGATAAATATACTAACGGATGGGATGCAAAAGATACACCCAAAGTAGAAAGTATGTTCCGAGATGTATTCCAGCCGATACTTACTACTTTCTACAATACCAAACCTTACACCAACGGTAACTGGGGAATTGCGGTAACTAAGGCACAAATGGCATTCGGAGTATTTCTGAACGATAAGAAGTTGTATGAAGACGCTATAGAGTTTTTTCTGAAAGGCCATGATAATGGAACTCTTCCCAACTACGTAGCAGAATCCGGCCAGATACAGGAAAGTGGACGTGACCAGCAACATGCCATGTTAGGGTTAGGATGCCTCTCGGAAATTGCCGAAATAGCCTGGACACAAGGCAGAGACCTGTATAGCGCTTTGGATAATCGCCTTATGAAAGGTTATGAATACTTGGCCAAATCCAATCTGGGCTATGAAGTACCTTTCTTTACCTGGAAAGATATAACCGGAAAATATTCAAACTGGACTACGTTAGGGGAAGAAGGAATGGGACGTTTCCGCTCATTATTTGAAATAGCCTACAACCACTATGTTGAACGCAAAGGGTTAGAAATGCCATATACCCAAATTGTATTAGGCATGATACGTCCTGAAGGACCGGGATTTACTTGTGATAACCCGGGCTTCGGCAGCCTGCTGTTCTATTTAGGAAAAGACTTAAATGAAAGGAAAGTCCCCGGACAAATAAATGAGGATCTTTCCCAACTGGAAGGATGGACTTTCGCCAATTGCTCTTATAAACAGGTGGATAATCTAATGTCATTTGTATCATCCGGAGTAAATATGCAAAAGAAAAGGATTTCCTACCAGGCAGGAAACTATCCGTATATTGCTGTAAAGGCACCCAAAATTCCAACATCCGCAAATAAAGACTGGTTACAATTAAGCTATAGCGTTGCCAGTGCTCCGGAATTTTGGAAGTTAGATTCGGATAAGGCTAAAAAGATAGGAAAAGATATCTATGTATTCAAGATTACAGACTATCTGTCAAATAATGGAACGCACTTCACAGAAAGACCAACAAACATTACTCTTATTCTCAATTTTGGGAATATCGGTAATGAACCGGTAATTGTGGAATGGATTCGCTCATTTGAAAAGCTGGAAGATATTTGAGTAATATAAAGTAATCCGCGGACAAGACTAGTTCATTTCTACAGGGTTATGAATTAATTCACCACAGATTACACAGATTGACACAGATTCTATTTTGCTGATTATTAGATTGATAAATCTGTGTGAATCTGTGTAATCTGTGGTGAATCTTATTCATTCCTTTCCCGATATGAGCTATATAGGAGTGCAGCAAAAAGCATAACTATCTGTGTGACAACGCACTTGGTGTTCCACTAAGATCAGTCGTAGTGGAACACGAGTTCAGTCCTAGTGGGAGGTGCCTTCAGTCGTAGTGGGAAATACCTTCAGTCCTAGTGGGAACTATCCTCAGTCGTAATAGGAAAATAGCTCTCTATACAGTTTTAAATTCCTCTAACGGGTTTTGAGTAATATATCCCTCTACTTCGTATATATAAAGAAAGAATTAATAAAAAAGTTATGAGAAATAAGAGTTTAATCCTAATGACAATCTGTGCGGCTCTATCAACCGGCCTTTCCGCTCAATCCATTTATCCCGGACAGCATGCCGGAAAAATGAAAAAAGTGACAACAGCGCCGATACAGGTAGAGAGTTTCGACTTAAAAGACGTGCGTTTATTACCAAGCCGTTTTCGCGACAATATGATGCGTGATTCTGTTTGGATGACTTCTATAGCAACCAATCGTTTGCTACACAGTTTCCGCAACAACGCCGGAGTATTTGCCGGACGTGAAGGTGGATATATGACCGTAAAGAAACTAGGCGGCTGGGAATCACTGGACTGCGAACTGCGCGGACATACAACAGGGCATTTACTATCAGCCTATGCGCTCATGTACGCATCTACCGGAAGTGAAATATTCAAGCTGAAAGGTGACAGTCTTGTTACAGGTCTGGCAGAAGTACAGGCAGCTTTGGGAAACGGGTATCTCAGTGCATATCCGGAAGAATTGATCAATCGGAACATACGTGGGACAAGTGTATGGGCACCCTGGTATACATTACACAAGCTCTTCTCCGGATTGATCGACCAATACCTCTATACAGATAACAAACAGGCATTGGAAGTAGTTACCCGCATGGGCGACTGGGCTTATAATAAACTTAAACCGCTGGATGAACCCACCCGGAAAAGGATGATACGGAATGAATTCGGCGGTGTGAACGAATCTTTCTATAATCTTTATGCCATCACCGGTGACGAGCGTTATCAATGGCTTGCTGAATTTTTCTATCACAATGATGTTATCGATCCGCTGAAAGAACAACGCGATGATTTAGGAACCAAGCACACGAATACCTTTATCCCAAAAGTTCTTGCCGAAGCACGTAACTACGAGCTGACGCAGGATAATGACAGTCGGAAACTGACTGATTTTTTCTGGCATACCATGATAGACCATCATACCTTTGCACCGGGATGCAGCAGTGATAAAGAGCATTATTTCGATCCACAACAATTATCCAAACATCTGACCGGCTATACCGGTGAAACTTGTTGTACGTACAATATGCTGAAACTCAGTCGCCACCTGTTTTGCTGGACAGGAGATGCCAAAGTTGCTGACTACTACGAACGTGCACTCTATAATCATATCCTTGGACAACAAGATCCTGAAACAGGAATGGTATCCTATTTCTTGCCTTTGCTCTCCGGTTCTCACAAAGTTTATAGTACCCGGGAGAATTCCTTCTGGTGTTGTGTAGGCAGTGGTTTCGAAAACCATGCTAAATATGGAGAAGCTATCTATTATCACAATGACCAGGGAATCTACATAAACCTCTTTATCCCGTCAGAAGTAAACTGGAAAGCGAAAGGAATAACTCTGCACCAGGAAACAGCTTTCCCCGCAGAAGAGAACACTGCATTGACCATCCAAACGGACAAACCTGTCACCACTACGATTTATCTGCGCTACCCATCATGGAGTAAAAATGTGAAAGTAAACGTCAATGGAAAAAAAGTATCGGTAAAACAGAAACCGGGATCATACATTGCCGTAACCCGCCAATGGAAAGACGGTGATCGCATTGAAGCTAATTATCCGATGAGCCTGCAATTGGAAACAACGCCAGACAATCCACAAAAGGGGGCCCTGCTATACGGACCGCTGGTATTGGCCGGTGAATCGGGAACAGAAGGTATGCAATCTCCGGCACCATTCTCTGATCCGGCATTATATAATGATTACTATACTTACAATTATCATATTCCGGCTGAGCTGAATACCACCTTACAAATAGACCGGAAACACCCCGGACACAGTTTACAGCGTACAGGCGAGGAACTGATATTTAAAACATCACAGGGCAATGTTTTAAAGCCACTGTATGACTTACATCACCAACGTTACGTTGTATACTGGGATTTAATAGAAAAGTAAAAATGAAACAAATTATTATTATAGTTTCTCTCATAGGTATTTATCTGTCATTCACATCATGCCGTCCTGCCGATAACCGGCAGGCGGATTATGATTTTACACCACTTGATTCCATTATCACCTCATGGATGAATAAAGGATACTATCCGGGAGCCTCAATCTGTGTAGTCAGAGACGATAGCGTTATCTTTCAGAAAAACTACAAAGACGTTACCCCTGACACTAAAGTCTATGTAGCCTCTGCCGGAAAATGGGTAGCCGCCGCAGTAATCGGAGCTGTGGTAGACTGCACCGAACTGGACTGGAATGACAGTGTAAAGAAATGGATTCCTGAATTTAAAAACGACATAAAAGGAATGATTACTTTACGTCAGTTACTTTCGCACACATCGGGTGTCCGCCCTTATCTGCCGGAACCACGCGTAGACAATTACAATCATCTGGATTCGGCAATCATGGAGATTCTTCCGCTTGACACGGTTTTCACTCCCGGCACCCGCTTTGAATATGGCGGACTTGCCATGCAGATAGCCGGCCGGATGGCAGAAAAAACTATGAATAAAGAATTCGAGGAATTATTTCAGGAATTAATAGCCCGACCTTTAGGAATGAAAAATTCCCATTTCACGCCCGTGAATACAGATGGAGGACACGCTCCCATGTTGGGTGGAGGTCTCTGTACCACTTTGCACGACTACATGCGTTTTCTTGATATGATCTACCACAATGGCGTATTTGAAGAAAAGCAACTACTGAAACCCGAAACCATACATGAAATGCAAGCAAACCAAGTGGGAAATGCAGAAGTTCATCCGGGTGAATATGTGGAACGTGCACTGAAAAAATATCATACTGGCATATATGGTTTGGGAGAATGGCGGGAACTTATTGATGAAGCAACAGGAGAAGCCTATCAGATCAGTTCACCGGGTTGGGCCGGCGCCTATCCATGGATCAATAAACAGGACCGGGTATATGGATTCTTCATAGCCCATGTACAGGGAAGTTCACAAAAGGAAGATGGATTCTCGTCATTTTTTGGAAGTCCTGTCATTTCACAAACTGTCTCAAACATTATTTCCCTAAAAAGATAGAATACATTGAGTATCCTCATATCCCAAATCGTATTTATATAAAAACAATAAATACGAAGATATGAAGACTATCGGCTCAGCAATTATTATGTTAGTTCTCACTCCTTCCCTCTTTGCAGACAATGGCAAGGAACTGAAGCTGACATCTCCTGACGGAACACATGAAATAGCATTTTACCAGAAGCAGGTTTCACCTGCGGCAAACGAACTTTGTTATCGGGTAGATTACAAATCACAACCTGTAGTCAATGAATCACGTGCCGGGCTGGAACTGGACAACCGGATATGGGAAATGGCTCTGGGAGCACGAAACCTGAAACAGCCTGCCTGCTGGATGGACAATCTGGAAGTGGACTCTGTGACTTACCAACCCGAAACAGACATCACCTGGCAGCCACTTTACGGTGAACGTAGCAGTGTACGCGATCATTACCGGACCGGCACCCTTTATCTCTCCAAGAAAGATAACTCCGGCTACCGGCTCAACATTGAGGTGCGTGCCTATAATGAAGGAGTAGCTTTCCGCTATTTCTTCCCGGAACACCCAAAGGCTATCTTTCATAAAGTAGTAGGTGATCTCACAGAATACGCCTTACCGGCAGGTACAAAAGCATGGACCGAACAATGGGCACAGGCTTTCTTTGAGTACCTGAACATTGATGATATCAAACATCCGGTAGAACGTGCCCTCACGCTGGAACTCCCGAATGGTAAATGGGCCGCATTGGCAGATGCTGATGTTGACGACTGGTGTCTGACCAAATACCTTGCCTCCACAGACAAGAAGAATACACTGACTTCTGTAATGTATAGCCCCGTGGATGTAGTGACTTATTATGCCACTCCCTGGAAGATAGTCATGGCAGCCGACAAACCGGGTGAATTGCTGGAACACAATGATATCATCCAGAATCTGAATCCGCCGTGTGAAATTGCCGATGCCGCCGCATGGGTAAAACCAGGCAAGATTATGCGCGAAACAACTATCACAACCGAAGGAGCTATTGCAACCATCGACTTCTGTGCAGCACATAATATCCCGTATATGCTTTTCGACTGGCAATGGTATATGCCCTGTACTTCACATGACGGAGATGCCACAAAAGTGGTTGCCAAACTGGATATGCCCCGTGTTATAGCTTATGGTAAGGAAAAAGGAGTTGGTATCTGGGTGTACGTAAACCAGCATGCACTCATGAAGCAAATGCGTGAACTTTTCCCATTGCTCCGCGAATGGGGGATTGTCGGAGTGAAATCCGGTTTCGTACAATACGCCAGCCATCGCTGGGCAACTTGGATGCACGACATGGTTCGCTTGGCAGCAGAGAATCATCTGCTGATGAATATACATGATGAATATCGCCCTTCAGGCTTCAGCCGTACTTATCCGAATTTATTAACTCAGGAAGGCATTTGTGGAAACGAAGAATTTCCCGATGCAACTCATAATGTCACGCTCCCCTTCACTCGTATGATAAACGGTGCAGCTGACTATACGATCTGTTATTTCGACAAACGGCTGAAAACGACTCATGCTCATCAACTGGCAGCATCCCTCGTGTTCTACAGCCCTCTGCAAACTATCTTCTGGTATGACAAACCATCGTTCTATCACGGAGAACCGGAAATGGAATGGTTTGAGCACTTGCAAACTGTATTCGACGATACGAAAGTATTGGATGGCGCTCCCGGCAAAAACATAACAATGGCACGCCGAAAAGGCCAAGAATGGTTTGTTGCAGCAATGACCAACAATGAAGGTTCTGAAGAAGAAATACCTCTCACGTTCCTCGATAAAGAAAAGAATTACCTCGCCTGCATCTATACGGATGGGGAAGAAAAGATAAAAACAAGTACACAGGTAAAATGTACTTATCTGCTTGTCAACGCTTCACAAACTATGAAGTTCCAGCTGAAACCCAGTGGTGGAGCTGCCATAAGACTGGTACCTATAGACAGGCAGGAAATGAAGAAGTATAAAAAGTACAAAGGAGAAAGATTATAAAATATGATATTTCATTGAGTGAATAAACAGATTCGCTCGTATTAATAGGCAAATAACACATTAAGATTATTTTCAGTAGATAAAGGTAAGAGTTTGTTTAGGTAAAATCTTTGTTTTTCAGGATATTTTAAAAAGGTAACTAAAAAGATGAAAAAGATATTTCTGCTTACTACATTGCTATACGCTGCCTGTTGGCAGGCGGAAGCCCAATATGTATCCAAAGCCTGGGTATCTGACCAGAAGGATGGCACATACATCAATCCGGTGCTGCATGCCGATTATTCCGATCCGGATGTCTGCGCGGCAGGTGAAGATTTCTATATGACGGCTTCCAGCTTCGGATGTGCTCCCGGTTTGCCCATTCTCCATTCCAAAGATCTGGTTAACTGGAAATATGTAGGCTATGCGTTGAAACAGATAGAACCCATCGAGTTCTTCAATGCTCCCCAGCATGGAAAAGGTGTTTGGGCACCATCCATCCGCCATCATAATGGAGAGTTTTATATCTATTGGGGAGATCCGGATCATGGCATCTTCATGGTAAAGACCAAAGACCCGGCTGGAGAATGGGAGAAACCGATATTGGTAAAAGCCGGCCGTGGCATGATAGACCCTGCTCCACTATGGGATGAAGATGGAAAAGTATATCTGGTACACGCATGGGCAGGAAGTCGTGCCGCACTGAACAGTGTTATCACAATTTGTGAGATGAATGCAGAAGGAACAAAAGTGATCAGTGATCCGGTACTGGTCTTTGATGGTAATGATGGAATCAACCATACAATTGAAGGTCCCAAACTCTATAAGCGAAATGGTTACTACTATATTTTTGCTCCGGCAGGCGGAGTAGCAACCGGATGGCAGTTAGTATTGCGTTCGCAGAATATATACGGTCCTTATGAGAAGAAGATTGTCATGGCGCAAGGCTCTACCGACATCAATGGTCCCCACCAAGGCGCATGGGTTGATACGCAAACAGAGGAATCCTGGTTCGTTCACTTTCAGGATAAAGCCATGTATGGGCGTGTCGTTCATCTGAACCCGATGAAGTGGGTAAACGACTGGCCTGTAATTGGAGAAGATAAGGACGGCGATGGTTGTGGCGAACCCGTAACCCGTTATAAAAAGCCCAATGTAGGCAAGAATTACCCAGTAGAAACACCTGCGGACAGTGACGAGTTCAATACCCGTCAGTTAGGACTACAATGGGAATGGCATGCCAATTATCAGGATACATTCGGATATACTTCCGACTTGGGATTCATCCGTATTTACGGACATATTCTCTCCGAAAATTTTGTGAATTTCTGGGAAGTACCGAATCTTTTATTGCAGAAATTCATGGCAGAAGAGTTCACAGCAACTACCAAACTAAAAGTTTCCGCCAAAATGGACGGACAGCAATCCGGATTGATTGTAATGGGCTGGGACTATTGTTACCTCGGAGTAGAGAAAGAGGGCGATAAGTTTATATTGAAACAAGTGACTTGCAAGAATGCAGAGCAAAAGATACCCGAAACAGTCACTCGCCTGGCAGAATTACCTGCCAGCAGAAAGTACGAAGCAGGTTTGTTTCCCAACTACGAAAGAGATATCTATCTACGGGTAAAAATAGAGAAAGGCGGTATCTGCCACTTCTATTACAGCCTGGATGGTAAGAAATATAAAGCAATAGGTATGCCTTTCACGGCCCGCCAGGGAAAATGGATAGGTGCCAAAGTAGGATTATTCAGTACCACTCCTTATGGTAAGGAACGGGGATGGGTAGATGCCGACTGGTTTCACATAGATAAATAAAAAGACTGATTATATGAAAACAAAAGAACTACTGTTCGGTGCATGCTTGTGCATGTTTACAGCTTGCAACATGCCCGAGAAAGGAATGGATGTGGATGTATATGAGGCGCTGGATTACTGTGACGCCCAGGTACAACGCACTTTAACAGAACTAAAAGCGGCAGAAGGTACTATCGACTACTCGATGATGCCCCGTAACATCATGGACAGCCTCAACACCTGGCATTGCCGAAAAGCAACAAAGGATGAATGGTGCAGTGGGTTCTGGCCAGGAGTTTTATGGTATGATTACGAATATACCGGTAAAGCAACCATAAAGGAAGAAGCAGAGAAATTCACCGAACCGTTGAAGTTCCTGTCACAAATTCCGGCATACGACCATGATCTGGGTTTTCTGATCTTTTGCAGCTACGGCAATGGATATCGGTTGACACATAATCCGGAATACAAACAAGTGATTCTGGATACAGCAGATTCACTGGCAACTTTGTTCAGACCTCGTGTAGGTACCATACTTTCATGGCCACGCAATATAGAAATGTTCGGTGGACACAATACGATCATGGATAATATGATAAACCTGGAAATGCTTTTCTGGGCTGCCAAGAACGGAGGAAATCCATATCTGGCAGATATAGCCGTATCGCACGCCGATAAAACTATGAAATATCAGTTCCGTCCCGACTACACTTCCTATCATGTCGCTGTCTATGATACTTTGACGGGCGACTTCATAAAAGGAGTTACACATCAGGGATATGCAGACAATACCATGTGGGCACGCGGACAGGCGTGGGCTATCTATGGATATACAGTAGTCTACAGGGAAACATTAGATCCACGATATCTGGATTTTGTACAGAAAGTAACAGATGTATATTTAGAAAGATTGCCGGAAGACTATGTGCCTTACTGGGATTTTGATGACCCCAATATCCCGAATGTCCCACGTGATGCCTCCGCTGCAAGTGTAACCGCATCGGCTTTACTGGAACTCTCCACTTACCTGCCTGGCAAAAAAGGAGAAGAATATAAGAATGCAGCTATAAAAATGTTGGCAAGCCTGAGTTCGGACAAGTATCAATGCGGCAAAAGCAAGCCGGCATTCCTCCTCCACTCCACCGGACACTTGCCGAATAATTCAGAAATAGATGCCGCCATCATTTATGCAGACTATTATTATATCGAAGCCTTGGTTCGATTGAAGAACTTAATTGAAAATAAAGCTGTCATATAGAAGCAACGTTATCCCCTCTTACTGTTTTGGTTTGAGGGGAAGCGTAAACCAAAATGTAGAACCTTCTCCCAATTTAGAATTCACTCCGATTTCGCCTCCCATATTCTGAATAATGAGCTGGCAAATAGGCAAACCTAAACCGGTGCCCTGTTTAAAGCTATCCAACTTAATGAAACGTTCGAATATAAGATGGAGTTTATCTTCCGGAATACCAGTTCCCGTATCAGTTACATAATAATAGATGTCTTTGTCACGCACTTCATAGCCATAGCGAATGCTGCCGGTCGATGTAAATTTACAAGCATTAGTCAGGAAGTTCAAAACCAATTGTTGAAGTCTGTTTTTCTCTGAATAAACAACATAATCATCCGGCATCCCCGGCTCAAAAATCAGATCAACCCCATCCTGCAAACGAGACTCAACAACTCCCTTCAAAGTTGCTAACACTCCATTTAATCCAAATTCCGAATAATACAAATCAAGAACTCCAGCCTCAATCTTGGATAAATCCAGAACATCATTGATAAGTTGCAGCAAGATTCCATTATTCTTCTCTATGATGCTGACATACTCCTTCTTCTCTTCTTCATCTTCAGTCATAGCCAATATACTGGAGAAGCCAATAATTGCATTCAACGGAGTGCGGATTTCATGACTGATATTAGCAAGAAAGGCAGATTTCAGACGGTTGGATTCTTCCGCACGCTCTTTGGCAGCAATCAGTTCGCGTTCTGCTATTTTACGTTCTGTAATAAACAATGATGATCCCACCACGATCAAGGGGTTTCCCTTTTCATCATATTGTTCAACAAAAGCACGTGCTTCCATCCAGTCTTCCGAATCATATGGTTTACCTGGACGATGGACGCGATATTCTTCCTTTATTCTATCAACTTTATTAGCGCGTACATCCTTAAAAACCTGTCGGATACGTTCTCTATCTTCTTCACAAACAAAAGTTAGATAGTCATTAATATCAGTCGTATAGGTCATTTCTGAAACTTCTTTTTTACCCTGTTCTATTGGTTTGTAAGAACTATATGTGATTTCATCCGTCCGTAAATCCCATTGCCAGGGTAGTAAATCAACAACCTCCAATGCCATAGCCATTTTGGAGTGAGTGAAGCGCTGATTCTGTTCAACCAACTGAAGTTGTTCCAAAATCTTATTTCGCCGAAGTTGGAAAAAGAGAACAACCAACAATAAAACAATACTTCCTACTACCAAGGCAGACCGATATTTTTCAAAGAAAGTAGGAGGAGCATTCAAGTAAATGGTTCCCGGAGGGCAATTTTTAGGAGACAAGCCAAAATCGACCATATAAGGATAGTTGAAAAGAACCATAGGCTTCGGATCATAATACGGGATATCCCGTGCCTGTTTTCCATCAGCTACAGCATTAATCATCTTCACAATTTCCTCACAGTACAAGTTCATATCATATACACACCCTCCTATTATAGTCCCATCTTCTTCAATACTTGAAATAGAAGAAGATAATGCAAAAAATGGACAAGGCAATGTAGAATTGGCAATCACCTTATAAGAGTTTGCCATCATAAGCATATTGCCCGCAAACATTCGTTTGTGGAACCATGAAGCGAACAAAATACCGGTTTCCTCCGGAACTACCCTCCGCAATGTATCCAGTAACTGGTCCGGACTCCATGTATCAGCTGACAAGAACTTATAATTAAGATTTGAATATTCTTTCTTCATCAATTCAGAAAGTTGCTGGTCATAATCAATATCCCGATCAGTCTGATCACCAATTAACAGTAAACTCTTCATCTTCGGAATCATGCGACGCATCAACTGAACACTTTCGGGAATGAAAGCGCGCGCCCCCAGAAAGGTCATATTATACTCTTTACGCAAATCATTCAGGTAAATGCGATCTTTTTGTGGAACAACCTGATTATACATATAGGTGGAATCCGGTCCTATATATCTGCTTTCGGCACATACGATCAAAGGAATATCTCCCCAGTGTTTACGCATTTCATCCCGCAATATCAAAGGGGCATTTCCCAACATCAACACGGCTTTAGGCGAATTGTGACCATAAGTAGAGAAAAGATTTTCTTTATATTGATTCAATATCTCAGGAGTCTCTATGGTCAGAATATTCATATATTCCACTTTCATACTTATATCTTTCCGGTCATACTCTTTCTGCATGATGTGTGAAATGATAGTCTGGCTCCATGGGGCACCCGATACATAACTACTGATAATCAGCAAATCGGTACCAGAATTCTCTTTCTTATCATCAGCAGACGCCAGAGCAGAGAAAGATAAAAGGAAAATAAGTAAAAGATATCTAATATGTAGTATTCTCATGATTGCATAACTTGACTGTATTAAAACACAGAAAAGCAACATTTAGTTCATGAAAAGAAAGACTTTCCCTGTGATTATCAATATTTTCTTAGAAATAGTCATATATTTGCATTCAACAATTATCACGAAAAGCTATTATATATGAAAAAGTTAATTTATCTCTTCGTTCTTGCTGTCCTTGCAGGAAGTATCAGTTCTTGTAAACAAGAGAATCGTCCTCAAATAGTCAATGGAATCGTTTACGATGCTACAATGAATAATATCACCCTGATTACGGGAAAAGGTGATACAATAAACATCAGCACTATGGATGCCAATCCGGATAAAGTTCCCGGTGTATTACTGGAGGACAGTGTAGAAGTAACATGTATCAAAGAAAAGATTGAAGGTGGGGAAATCCTGAAAGCTACCGAACTGGTAATAATCAAGAAGTGATATTCATATAAATAAGGGGTGTTCCGAAAAATCACCCCTATCTCTTTTTATTCTCTATTCATTAATCGTTGTTCAGCTATGCCCTCATACTTCGTACCCGGGCGTCCATAGTTAGCATAAGGATAAATGGATATGCCACCACGCGGAGTAAAAAGTCCTGTTACCTCAATATATTTAGGATTCATCAGGTGAATAAGATCCTTCATTATAATATTCACACAGTCTTCATGAAAAGCGCCATGATTACGGAAACTAAACAGATAAAGTTTCAAGCTTTTACTTTCCACCATCTTTATATCAGGAATATAACTAATACGGATTTCCGCAAAGTCCGGCTGCCCGGTTATAGGACATAGGCTGGTAAATTCCGGACAATTAAAACGTACCCAATAATCATTCTCGGGATGCTTATTATCAAAAGCTTCCAGCACTTCAGGAGCATAGTCCTGCTTATATTCTGTTTTTCTCCCCAAAAGGGACAGTTGATCTTTTAATTCGGTCATAACTATTTGTTTTTAATGTAAATCAGGAGTTAAGCGAAGCGATAATTCCTTTAAATACTTAACTGCTTTAAATATTTCTCTAATCCCTCACGACGTAACTTACATGCCGGACAATGCCCGCAGCCATCACCCTGTATCCCGTTATAGCAAGTCAATGTTTCGTTCCGTATCAGATCGAGCACTCCCAGTTCATCTGCTAACTCCCAGGTTTCCGCTTTGTCGATCCACATCAATGGAGTATGAATTACGAACTGCTCGTCCATAGCCAAGTTCAATGTAACATTGAGCGACTTGATAAAAGCATCCCGACAATCAGGGTATCCGCTGAAATCAGTCTGCGACACTCCTGTCACGATATGATTGATACCATGTTCACGGGCATATACAGCAGCAATACTTAGAAAGAAGAGGTTACGTCCCGGCACAAATGTATTGGGATAACTACCGGCTGGCTTTTCCTGATCCATAAGCATCGTTGTATCCGTCAGTGAGTTGTGCCCCAACTTACCGATAAAAGACACATCCATTGCTTCAAACTCCACATCAGCTTTACGGGCTATTTCCCGTGCCAGTTCCACCTCTTTCTCATGCTTCTGTCCGTACAGGAAGCTCAAAGCAACTACTCTCTTAAACTCACGTTTTGCCCAAAACAGGCAAGTGGTAGAATCTTGTCCACCACTGAATACAACTAATGCAACTTCTTTATTCACAACTATTCATTATTAATGCGAATCAGGAGTTAAAGGAAGTTATCGCTTCGCTTAACTCCTGATTTACAGTATTTATCATTACTTCAAATATCTTTGATTTTCAATATATTGTAAGAGATATCCTGATCATATACATCACTACCGTCAATACGTTTAATAGCCGCCACAACACGGATAGTAACCGGAAGAATCAGCACCTCATACAGGGATTTCAATACGATCTGAATACACATCATCACCAGCAATTCAGGCCAGGCAATAATTCCTCCGAAAGCAACAGGAAAGAATATTAGAGAGTCTGCCGTCTCCCCCACTACAGTGGACCAGATGGCACGGGCAGAGAAATGCCGTCCACCACTTGCCACTTTCATGCGGCTCATGACATAAGCGTTGAGAAACGAACCAACCAGAAAAGCTGTCAGACTCGCCGCCACAATACGCGGTGCCATCCCAAAAACAAAGTTGAAATGAGCCTCCCCCTCCCAAAATGGTGCAGCCGGTAATGCTACGGCTATCAATCCAAGCATCACCACAAAGAAATTCATAGCAAAACCACTCCAGATAATGAGACGTGCTTTACGAAAGCCCCACACCTCAGCAATGCAATCATTGATAATATAAGAAATAGGGAAAACCAGCAACCCTGCGGTAACGGTAATACCGAAAACCTGGATAACTTTAGTTTCAAGAAGATTAGCTGCAATCAGACAAACATTAAATAGAATACCCAGCAGCATAAAGGGTACAGATACTTTTTGCTTCATAAATCCTGTTTTTTACGTGGTGTTCTAGAATACACGACCGCTATTCACGGCATCATAAGATCGTTAAATCGGCTGCAAAGATACATTTTCTTCCATTGACCGCAAAACCATTTCTAATTTAAGTTGTTCAAAGGGCATTCACCAAAACCTAACTTAATAATGAAGACAATCTTAAAAGTAATGTTTCTATTGTGCGGCATCGGTTTCATTCCGTCCATAGCCAAAGCACAAGAAAAAGTGATTATTGATGACGAAGCACCTAACGGCATCGTCATGGTTACCATCGACAAGGCAGGCGACGAGATCGTCCGTATCATGAACGAATCGCAATTCAGGTACATCCACGATCCTAAAGCTCCCCGCTTCCTGTTGATGGATAAAAAAGGGAAATTCGCCCTTGGTATCGGCGGATATGTGCGTGCCACTGCCGAATATGACTTTGGCGGCATCGTGGACAACATGGACTTCATCCCTGCCTACATTCCGAATGCCAGCAAAGTAAAGAACCAGTTCCAAATGGATGCAAGTACTTCCACCATCTTCCTGAAACTGGTAGGGCATACTAAATTGCTGGGCGATTTCGTTGTATATACTGCCGGTAACTTCCGTGGCGGAGATAAGGTATTCCAGTTGCGAAATGCTTATATGTCGTTCCGTAATGTAACGGTGGGTTATACTTATGGTGGGTTCATGGATTTGGCTGCATTGCCTTCCACTATCGACTTCCAAGGCCCCAATGGTGCAACTTTCTACCGTGCCACTCAACTTGCCTACACTTACAAAGGTCTGAAAAACTGGCGTTTCCATGCATCTATCGAAGTGCCAAGCGTAGATGGCGCCACGAATGACGAACTCAGCGTAGCCCAACAACGTATGCCGGACTTCACCGCTTACGCCCAATATGGATGGGGAGCTAACAGCCATCTTCGTGTGGGTGGTATCGTGCGCAGCATGACGTATACCAGCACGCTCAGCAATCATGCGTCCGATGTTACCGGATGGGGTGTACAGGCATCTACTTCGTTCAATCTCAGTAAGAAATGGGAAATCTTCGGGCAAGCTACTTACGGAAAAGGTATCGGACAATATTTGAATGATATAAGCAATCTGAATGTGGACATCGTTCCCAATCCTGAAAAAGAAGGCAAGATGCAGGCATTGCCTATGCTGGGCTGGTTTGCCGGGGCACAGTATAATATCTGTCCGAAAATATTCGTATCCGGCACATATAGTATGTCCAGATTATATTCTGAGAATGGTTATCCCAACGATCAACCAAGCAGTTATCGCTACGGACAGTATCTCGTAGCTAATGTATTCTGGAATGTCACTCCAAACATGCAGGTAGGAGCCGAATACCTCCGTGGCTGGCGTACAGATTTCAGTAATTCAACACACCATGCCAACCGAATGAATTTGTTGGTACAATATTCTTTCTAATCAGATATATAAACAGGGAAGCCGCCTCAAAACAATGTTCGAGACGGCTTCTTCTATCATATTAGAAGTAATTATGAAATCAGAACCTGTAATCAATACTAAGGCCGAACACCTTATTAGTACGACTATAAACATTTGTACCACTCAATCCGGTACCATTATAGTTTTGAGACACTTTAGTATAGTCATCATAGGTAGTCCACATATAACCAACGTTCAAGGCAGCTCTTTCACTTAACTTCAACTTGGCTCCAAAGCCCAGAGTATAAGAATCACAAGAGAAACTGGTATCACTCTGATAATCGTTAGACAATCCGTAATCTGTAATCTGACCACCACAGCTCACTGTCAGCTGTTTGGTTACATCCCACTCAATACCTGCCAGATACTCGTTTGTTCCCTTTGTCAGAAACTTCTGCTTGCCATTGGCCATTCCTGCATTCTTGTCATCAAAGAAGTGATATTCCACAGATGCGCGCAATACCGGTATGAACTCATAGGCAACAGCCACGGATAGCATGGAAGGGATATCATTCGGAGTATTCACACCATGCTTGTAATCCGCCAATTCACTTTCAGCGGCACCAATCATACGAAGCGAGTTTTCTTTAGTGGAGTTCTCAATATTCAAATTAGTCATGAACTCATACTTTGCGCCAATGTTCAGCTTGCCCAACTTGGCATCCAAACCGATAACCGGAGTAAATCCCCATCCGGTCTGGCTGCAATCCAAATCGATGCCGATAAGTTCTGTTCCGGTAGTTATCGTTCCTCCGGTAGGCAAAGGCAAATTAGTGGCGGCACTGGCATTTAATGCACCCTGATAGCCACCGGTGAAATAGTTCATGCGACCACCTGCAAAAACAGAAAGCCAGTCTGTTGCCTTATAAGTCAAGCCCAACTGTACAGAGTAAATGTACTGCTTGCCATCCATGTAGCTTTTCAGCGAATAGGCATTGCTCGGAATCTTTTGGGCTCCCAATCCGCCTATCACCATAGCATCGAACATGGGAAGACCATCATCAAACGAAGCCTTTCCACCGCCACCGGTGATGCCGAAGAAGCCGGAAAGCGTCCAGTCACCCGTCTTATAAGCGGCAAACAAACTGGGAATGACAGGAGCAGATGCCTTACCCTCATAATACTTATTCAGCCCCAAACCTTCGCACGAAGCATCGATATTTCTTGTTTGAAAAGCACTCTGAATACTCAAAGACATATGAAAGCCGTCAGTCGGTAAAAACGCCAGACCTGCCGGATTGGACAAAGCACCGTCTATTTCAGTTGTAGCACCACGGGATAGCATACGAAGAAAAGCAGCATGCTGATTTGTATTCGTAAGGAGACCTCCAGCAAAAGTTGAAGTTGAAACGATTAGCAACATAAGGCTAATCAACGAAAATTTTCTCATCTAAATCTTTTTTAATTGTTAGCGGGCGCAAAGTTACAATAATATTGCACGGCTGAAAGCATTTTGTGCAAAAATGTCGCATCAGACCAACAATTAATTGAAAATAGAAACTGTTTCTAATGAAACTGATGAAAAAAAAAGATAGATGATATCCGTTGCTCATAAGGGAAAAGTAATGAACTAATGCTGATAATGATTTAGGCGCGGATTACGCGGATTACACGGATT
>OHMY01000022.1_pt1 | contig 184383 bp, 171 predicted proteins | sample 1569381 | NCBI WGS metagenome assembly OHMY01 (sample SAMEA3879528, study PRJEB24766) | human gut metagenome | biome: human-associated habitat; feature: feces | place: USA | collected 1985/1987
GCGCGGTCAGCGCCCCGTGCAAAGAAACCCTTGCTGCGCAAGGCATTCCGAACCTGACGCACATATCGTCAGGTTCGGTTGAAAGCCTACGGGGATTGCGGTTCCGAATCAACCCCGGGTTTTTTTGACAGGCTGGAACCCGCGCTAACCAGCGCGGGTTCTAAAATTTACGCAATCGCACATACGGAATGCGTTTATATTAAGCATTATATATCACACTGGCAAATTCGAGCGTATTATACAATATATAAGGCATATATATGCTTCGCAGGGAATCGGTAAATCCACGCGACGAGAGTATTATAGGCTATAAAGTGTGGTTGGAGGTTAATATATAATGGATTGGGGAGCGATTATCGCCGTAATCGCCGCGATAAGCGGAATCGTATTGGGTTGGCTTGGCCGCGCTCGCACGGTTAAGGCGGATGAATTGAGGCATACGGAGCAATTTGTTGAAATGCAGGGGGATTTTAGATGTATTAGAGATACGGTGGAAAGCCTTCGCTCGGTAACAAGCAGCCTGGATAAACAGGTTGCCCAACTTAACGCCTCCGTTGTACGGCTGGAGGAGAAGGCAAAGACCATTTCACATAGAGTAAATACTATTGAGGATAGCAATAACTGCGGAAAAGGTTAACCCTAAAAAAGCGACGCTACTGTCCGCAGCATGGCTTGTAAGTATTGAGCAACGCCGAGATAAGAGGGGAGTTATATAATGAGAATATAATTATAGGTACGACAACTATTGAAATATAGTTGTTGTATAAGCTTAAAAGCTTTCGTTTCAAGTTACTTCAAAGATGGTTTGCGATTATTGCCCGAACGGAAAACTAAACATGCTAAGCCTGTCCATGCCCGTATTTAGGTTTTGCATGAGTTACAGGGCGCTTAATCGCGGCGCTGCAAACCGGAACCCGGTCATTAAGCGCCGCAAGTAAGGCAATGATAAACTTTCACGATTTTAAATCGTATTTGCTAAACAGGCAGCTAAGCGCCTGTTTAGCAGCTCCATCTGCGTACGGTTGGAATTAAGCGGTATGCGCGTCCTCAGCCTGCTGCCTGTTACCGGCAGCACGGGCTTTTTGCTGTTTCAGCTTAATGTCCAGCCTTCTGGCAAGAATAAATAAGAATTCCTTGTTGCTCGGCGAGTATGACTTATCATAGCTGCCGAACACCTTTGCCAATTTGTCGGCGTTCCCGTTTCTCCAAATGCTCTTGATCAGGCCGCGTATGTTACGTTCTACGCTTGCGGCGCTAACGCCGCATTGTTCGGCTACAACTGGATATAATTCTTTAGTCACATAATAAATCTTTCCGTTCTTAATTAATACTTCTAAAGCCATAACCATTTGATCGTAACCTTTTCGCCCGGGAGAAACGCTAAGATTCATAAGTTCTGTTTCAATAAAATCCCTCATAAAGCATAGGTGCTCCTTACTGTGTATGATGTAAACAAATGTATTGATATGACAATAATTGGATAAGTGAAGAATTGCAAGCGATAAGACTACAATCGTCTTTGATTGACTCACTTCGACAAAATACCAGAATTTGGTTAATTGACTGCGCCATCTAAAGATATAAGCTGTTGTACGACCCTCGGCACAGCTATCCATAAACAAGACATGAGAAATCAAGAGCATTAACTAATCGTATATTTAGTAATCTGTTGCTATGGAACGGCCACGCGTATAACTCATCACTGTTGCTACTATAAAATTTCAAGTGCTAAACAGGCAACACAATACATATATTCTAACGAAACAAAGGAGGACATGCAATCATGACGGGTGCAAAAGCATGGAAAAGGAATATCATACATATTTTCCCCCAGCGTTTTCATAGCCTGCTTGAAGGGATGGAAAGCGATTACCCACTCGAAGAAATCAGGATACGGATCAACGGCCATATACGCTGCGTTTTTGGGAGCGATGTAAGAACCGTCGGCATTAGTGAAGAGAAATATATGGTTAATCAGAATGACTGCTTATTTATACTTGAGAAGATATGCTGTCATTCGCTGTACGCGTGGGAAGAGGAGCTGAGGAACGGGTTTATAACTCTCAGCGGAGGATACCGCGTCGGCCTGTGCGGAAAAGCGATAATCGAAGGCGGCCGTTTTAAAAGGCTTGCGAACACCACCTATTTTAATATCCGCATCGCCCATGAGTGCAAAGGCTGCGCCGACGCGCTTATGAAACACATCGTCACCGTTGGCGGTGCGCCGCTGTCCACTCTTCTCATATCCCCTCCCGGAGGAGGGAAAACCACCATGCTGCGCGATATTGCAAGGCAGCTTTCCTATGGGCTCAACGGCGCTATGCCCTGCAAGGTCAGCATTATTGACGAACGGGCGGAAATTGCTGGATGCTGGCAGGGAATACCGCAGAACGACGTAGGACCGAATTCAGACGTTCTGGACAGCTGCCCCAAAACTATAGGCATACGCCTTTTGCTCAGAACCATGTCCCCAGACGTTATCGTAACGGACGAGATAGGCGGAAGTGAGGATGCGGAGGCGATTTTAGAAGCGTCAAACTGCGGGGCGGCCATAATCGCCACCGCTCATGGCTCGTCCGTCGACAGCCTCTCAACGCGCCAAGCGTTAAAGAGGCTGATAAATGACGGCGTATTCCGCCGTATTATCACACTCAGGCGTAGAAGAGGTGTTTCTGAACTGATGGAGATATTACATGTGGATTCTAAGGATCAGGTGAATCGCCTTGGCTAAATTGCTCTGCGCATTATTGCTTTTCACGGCTTGCACGCTATTTGGCGCAATGCAGAGCGAAAGGCTCAAAAGGCGTTTGCGCGCGCTAAAAAGCATGAAGCGCGATATAAGTCATTTTCAAATAAAAATGGAGTTCTCCGCAATGCCGGTATTGGATGTGCTTGCGCATGCGGATAGCTGGGAAACGAAGAGTTTTTGGGATAAGCTGGAGGATTCGCTAAGCTGCAATCCGGATTCCTTTTCAGCCGCGTGGCGTGAAGCGCTGGATCAAATGTGCAGGAACGATATGGGATTTGCGGCGTTGAGCGCAGACGAAAAAAACGCGCTCAACACAACCTCCGAAGCGATTGGCGTACACGATATGGCCTCGCAGAAGAAGGCTATGGAACTGGCACTCTTGCAGCTTGGTGAACTTATTGAAAAGCTGGGCGCCGTTTGCGAAAAAAAATCCAAGCTCTATTGCTCGATTGGAATGCTGTGCGGAGCCGCGGCCGCAATTTTGATATGGTAAACAGGGGGTGCGCGTATGGGAATCGATCTGATATTTAAAATCGCCGGTATTGGAATACTGGTTGCGATTATCACGCAGCTGCTCAAACAGACGGGGAGGGATGATATTGCCATGCTGGCGGCGATAGCCGGTCTTGTCGTAACGCTGACAATGGTAATCAATATTATTGGCACCTTGTTTGACAGCGTGCAAAGAATCTTCGAGCTGTATTAACATGGCGGCCGCAACGTCTATTTTTAAAATTGCCGCTCTTGGTCTGGTGTCAGCGCTGTTATGCCTGCTCGTTAAAAGGTATAAGCCGGAAATGGCTCTGCCTGTCACCATAGCCGCAGGAGCGCTGATCCTGATAAGCGTGGTCAACCAGTTATCCGGCGTGCTCGCGTCCATAACCGATGCGCTCAACCAATACGGGCTGAATACGGAATATATGAAAATTGTTCTTAAGGTTATCGGCGTTGGGTACATAATCGAGTTTACAGCACAAATATGCCGAGATGCGGGCGAGAGCGCGCTGGCGTCCAAAATTGAGATTGCGGGGCGTATCGCCGTACTCGCGTTGGTGATACCGGTTCTTATGAACATACTGAAGCTTATCGCTTCCATGCTGCCAACGGGGTGAGCTGTTAATGAAGAAAAGAATTTGGGTGTTTTTGATGGTAATATTGATTTTGTTCGCCGTTCCGTCATTGGCGCTGGCTGAGCCTGAAAACGGGAGCGAATTGGAGGGGGGCGCTACCGGCGACGCGGAAATTATGGCGGAGCTGCTTGAACAAATAGGCGAATATGATATTAACAAGTGGCAGGCTTATCCGGATGCTTCGTCGGGCGGGCGGCAGCTGCTTCCGCTACCGGTACGCGAAATGATTCTTCGATATGCGTCCGGGCAAGCTTCGGACGACCCGCTCAATGTGTTTTCATACCTTCTGGATGCTTTTACGGGTTCCGTTAAGGAGCATGCGCGCATCACAATAAGCATATTCGCCACGGCGGTGTTAGGCGGCATTGTGCAGGCGCTGTACGCGAACAAGAGCGGCTCTAAGCTAAAGGAAATACTGCTTATCATTTGCTTTAGCCTGTCAATCACCGTGATTATCGGCGAGTTCTCTCTTATTGCCGCCGAGGCGAGAAACGCCATTGATAAATGCGGCTCTTTCGTGGACGCGTCGCTGCCCGCCCTGACCGCAATGCTGACAGCCGTAGGAAACGTATCGGCCGGCGGCGTTTACAGGCCGCTTATGGGAATGCTGACCAACACCGTAATCGTGGTTATGCGCTCCGTGGTGCTTCCAATCGTACTGTGCGGCGGGGTGGTAGGGGTGTTAAACCACCTGACGGAACGGGTTCATTTAAGCAATATGTTTACGCTTAGCAAAACGGCGGCGAAATGGATAATTGGAATCATGTCGACGGTATTCTTTTCGATTACGGCTATACAGGGTATGGTCGCTTCAACCTATGATTCCGTATCCATACGAACGGCGAAATATACCATCGACAAAGCGGTTCCTATTGTGGGAGGAATGATATCGGGCACCATCGATACGGTGCTGGGCTGCGGGATACTTTTGAAAAACGCGGCGGGAATAACGGCGATACTAATCGTTGCATCCATCATTGCGGCGCCGTTAATGCGGATTGCCGGCCTGATTTTTACGTGCCGGATTACCGCGGCCATATGCGAGCCCGTAACGGATAAAAGGCTGGCGAAAATGCTTTCTTGCATTGCTGAGGTGTCGACATATTTATTCGCGGCGGTAGCTGCCGTCGGCGCAATGTTTGCGATTACGGTAGGGCTGATAGTCGCAACGGGAAACGCATCCCTTATGGCGGGAGGTTGATAGAGTATGGAATCGTTATACCGGTTTACCATCATGATTGCCGCATTATCGGTAATAAGCATTCTTTATGAATTTCTCTCGCCGGATGGGAATATGCAAAAAAGCGTAAGTATAGTTATAGGTATAGTATATATCGGCGTGATCGCACAATATATATCCGAGCTGCTTTCAGGCCGAATATAACGAGGACGGTTGATTACCATGAGCGACAAAAAGATTAAAATTGATTTTCTCGGTCGGTTTATCGCAAAAATGAAGGCGAATAAGAAGCTTGAGTTGGGGGTTTACGCTTTGCTTATCGGCGGGGCGGTTATTCTGTACATATCTACCTTTTCAGGCGGCGCCAAGAAAACTTCCGAACAAACGGAGGGCGACTTAACCAAGGCGGATATAAGCGCCTACGAGATGGAGACTGAAAACCGTCTCAAGCGCATATTATCATGCATTGACGGAGCCGGAGATGTGGAGGTGATGATAACTTTTGAATCCGGCACGCAGATTGTGCCGGCCATGGATACGGATTCGCAGTCCGTTTTCAGCCAAAACGGCCAGGGCACTACGGACAATCAGTCTGAATCTTCTTCGCCCGCAACCATTTCAAAAAGCGGGGAGAATGAACCTATTGTTTTGACGGAGCTTCAGCCAAGCATAAGGGGCGTTATCGTAATCGCCCAGGGCGCCTCCGATATCAAGGTAAAGATGGACTTATTGCAGGCAGTACAGACGGTGCTGGGCGTGGAAGGAAGCTGTATCGACGTATTTTCAATGACGTCGGCCGGCGATGAATAATTTGAATGAGGTGATAGTATGTGGAAGAAGAATAAGCGCTATATTTTGATTGGGATTGTGGTTCTGCTGCTTGCCGGCGCGATATACCTTAACGCGAACCTAAATTCCAGCGAACCGTCGAGCGGGGGGATTTCCGCAGGTAACGACGGAAAGGATACGGACAGCAGTATCAGCGCGAGCATATCCGGGGGCGCGGGTACCGACTATTTTAAGACTTTTCGCACGGATCGCGTGAATACGAGAAATGCGGAGATTCAGGTTCTAGAATCCATCATTAAAAGCGACAAGACGGATGCTGAGGCGTTGGCCGACGCTCAGGAGCAGAAGCTTGAGATCGTTACATGCATGGAAATGGAGTTTACGATTGAGAGCCTTATAAAGGCCAAGGGGTTTAATGATGTGGCTGTAACCGTACACAAAGGCTCGGTTAACGTAATCGTTGACGCGGATTCGCTCAGCGCGGAGCAGGTCGCACAGATCCTTGATATCGTGCGCAGCGAAACCGGGGAGCCGGCCAGTAATGTGAAGGTTTCTTCGTCGGGCAGTTGAGCTTGGGATTATGCAGAATCAGCATAAAGACCAACGGCGAAATGAGGAGTTTGTAGAACCCTTGGAGCTTCGGGAACAGAGGAGCCCGAACGCTTAATTTGAGAGCTACGCCGTACGCGCAGCTGATTGGGGGCTTGCGGCGCTGGTCTATCCACGTATGGCACCTTCGCGTTCGGCGTCTTGATAGTCTGTTACAGGTATGAATCTTAGCCGCGCCGGTAATCATTTACCTGTGCGGCTTGTTCATGCCTTATATTTTAGCGGAACCGTGAAAAGAAGGCGCGCCGCTTATTAGGAGGGGAGGCAGGATTCATAAGACAGGTAATTTCAATAATTTGCAACATAATGGATTTATGTTATAATAAAACAAATACACTAGGGAGGTTGAAGCAATGGCTGTAGATAATGAATTAACCGCGGACGTGAAAACCATTCAGGGCGGCAAAATTGTTTTTGCTTCAGAGGTAATCGCCACCATAGCTGGCCTTGCTGCCAACGAGATTAAAGGCGTCGCCGGGATGAGCGGCGGAGTGGTCGAGGGCATAACGGAAATGCTCGGCAAAAAGAATCTGTCCAAAGGGGTCAAGGTGGAAGTCGGCACCGAAGAGGCCGCTATTGACGTAAGCGTTATCATTGAATACGGGTTCCGCATACACGACGTGTGCGCGCAGGCGCAGCAGGCGATAAAAAACGCTGTTGAAACCATGACGGGCCTTAAGGTAGTTGAAGTAAACGTATACGTGCAATCCGTAAGTTTCGATAAGGTGGATACGAAACTGGATAAACCGAAGAAGGATAAAGAGCCCAAGGCAATCGATCCTCCCCGGGTCCGCTAAGATACCCGCAAACCTTATTAGCCCGTTTGGACATAAGAAAGGGGCGTTGCTTTTTTGAAAACGAAGCTGATTGACCGGGTGCTGCTGGCGCTCGTTTTACTGCTTGTAATCGCGTTATCCCTGTTTATCATCGCTGTTGCCATGCGCTTGGTGACCGCGGATTCAATATATTCCGTTTTTCCAGCGCTTACGGACGATATAACAGCATCTATCGCACTGGGGGCGGGGGGGATTGTTCTTCTCATTGTTGCGATTCGTCTGCTGTTTTTCGGCAAGGGAGGGCGCGATAAGAAACAACCCAAAACTACCAGCGTGCTGGTTAAGGCGACGGAGATAGGTTCCACCTTTATTTCTCTTGCGGCGTTGGATTATATGGTGCAAAAGCATTGCCGGGCGAATAACCGGATCAGGGAGTGTTTTAGCTCGGTAGAGCTGAGCGGAAGCGACGGCGTACGCATCTCGCTTACCCTCACGCTCATGCCTGATTCAAACATCCCGGAACTATCAGCGCAGCTGCAAAATACGCTTAAGGAATATGTTGAACAATGCTCGGGAATCAACGTGCGCGAGATCTATATCACCGTGGCCGCGCCGCCGTCTCTACCCAAGACGCGTGTGGACTGAAAAAGGAGTGAACGGGCTTGAATAACGGCTGGCATGAATTTATACGTTCGCATAAATGGACGATATTGTCCGTTGCGCTGGGTATTTTAATCACTGTGTTGATTTTCACCATCAATTTTTGGCGTACGCTTCTGCTGATAATAGTGGTTGGCCTATGTTACATCGTCGGTACCGTATTGGATAGGGGCGGCCGCGGGCAGGTTAAGGCATTCTTTGACAGGATATTGCCGAAGCGTTAATTATTTGGCAAACAACGGAGGATGAGATGAGTAGAACAACGGCGCGTGAAATCGCCATGATGCTGGCCTTTGCGCAGTTATCCGGCGGCGAGGATACCTATGAGAGCGCTCTAGATAAGTCGGGCATTGCGCAAACGCCTGCCGAAGCGGATAAAGAATATATTAAGCTTGTTTTAGAAGGCATGAGCGATAATCGTGAGCAGCTTGACGAGATAATCGCCGATCTCGCCATCGACTGGTCGATAGGCCGGATGCCGCGCGTGGATTTATCCATACTCCGTTTGGCCGTTTATGAAATGCTATATTGTAACGATATTCCTCAGGGCGTTTCAATAAATGAAGCGGTGGAATTGGCCAAAAAATACGGCGGTGAGAAATCCTCCGCTTTTATCAACGGCATATTGGGCGCGCTATCCAAAAAAATTAAGACGGGCGAGCTGACCCCATGAATCATCGCCTGTTTGCCGGAATCGATACCAGCTGTTATACAACCTCGGTCGCCTGCGTAAACGCAACAGGCATCGTCTACGATAAGCGGACGGTGCTTTCTGTACGTATGGGGGAACGCGGGCTCAGGCAATCCGAGGCGCTGTTCCAGCACATACGAAACATGGATTTGCTGCTCCCCAACATGCTGCGCGAACTTGATGCTCAAAGCGTGTCCGCAATCGCGGTCAGCTCGCGCCCGAGGCCGGACGATAGATCATACATGCCGGTTTTTCTTGCGGGGCAATCCTTTGGCCGCGTTGCAGCAGCCGCCCTCAAGGTTCCGCTATACCGTTTTTCACATCAGGAAGGTCATGTGCGCGCCGCGCTGCATGGCAATGAAACGCTCTCTTTACACCCGTTTATCGCATTGCATCTTTCCGGCGGAACAACAGAGATCCTGCTCGTTCGCCCCGGAGCGCGTTTTAAGCTTGTAGGCGGCACATCGGATCTGCACGCGGGGCAGTTTGTCGACCGGGTAGGCGTTGCGCTCGGCCTAAAATTCCCGGCTGGGCCGGGTTTAGAGAAGATGGCCAAAAACGTTAAAACGACGGATGCCGATATTACCCTGCCCGTATCGGTTAACGGGCTTTCCTGCTCGTTTTCCGGCGCGGAGACTGCGGCCCAAAGGCTGATATGCAGCGGCTGCGCAAGCGAAGTTATTGCCGCGGCTGTGTACGATTGCCTTGCGCGCACGGTATATAAGCTTATTGATAATGCCGCCGAAGCTACTGGCGTTGGAGAATTCCTGATCGGCGGAGGAGTCGCTTCAAGCGCGCTGCTTCGCAGTACAATCGAATACAGACAGCTTAAACGCGCAAAGGCGTTCCGAATCTATTACGCTCAGCCTGAACTTTCAGGCGACAACGCGGTCGGTGCTGCTTTCCTTGCGAAGGAAGCCTTTGAAAACGGCGTTCCAGCCGGGAAGGATGATCTTTTTTGAAGATGCGCGATTATGTTTTAACCGTAACGCAAACGAATGAATATGTCCGCGGCCTTTTATCAAGGGATCCGCTTCTTAAGCGCGTAGCCGTGCAGGGTGAAATCAGCGGGTTTAAACGCCACGCTTCCGGCCACCTGTATTTTTCTTTAAAGGATGAAGGCGCGTTGATACGGTGCGTGATGTTTCGGCAAAACGCTCTGACGCTCTCGTTTCGTCCTTTAGACGGTATGCATGTAATCGTAGACGGGAGCGTTTCGCTTTTTACCCGTGACGGGCAATATCAGCTTTACGCCGAATTTATGTCCGCTGCGGGGGAAGGCGAATTATACAGGCAATTCATTCTTCTCAAGGAACGCCTTGAGAAGGAGGGGCTCTTTGAAGAGTCGCGCAAACGGCCTATTCCTGCGCTGCCAAGGGCCGTAGGCATAGCTACCTCGGGCGGGGGAGCAGCGCTGCATGATATAATAACGGTGATACGCCGCAGATTCCCGTCGATGGACATATTGTTTTGCGCCTGCGCGGTACAAGGGCCGCAAGCTCCCGCTGAAATAGTCCGCGCGATTAAAAGGCTCAACGAGGCTAAAAGGGCTGATGTGCTTATCGTCGGGCGCGGAGGCGGCAGCATTGAGGATCTCTATGCGTTTAACGATACGGCTGTCGCTCGGGCGATTTTCGAGAGCGAGGCCCCGGTTATCTCCGCCGTTGGGCATGAGACGGACTTTACCATAGCGGATTTCGTATCGGATTTAAGGGCGCCAACGCCTTCGGCCGCCGCCGAGATGGCCGTACCCGATTTTTCATCGCTATCCCGCAGGCTCAGCTCGGCGCTTAAGGCTCTTGAGCACAACGCGAGGGCGGAGGTGCAGGCCAGACGTGATAAAGTCCAGTCTATTTTGCGCAGCGCCGCTTTTTCCAAGCCTGCGCAAAGGCTTGAGTTATACCGCAAGGAGCTTGGCATGACTGAGTTTTGCATGCTTCGGGATGTTGAGAACACGCTTAACGCGAATAAAGAGCAAGCAAAGCGTTTTACGGCCTGCTTGGATGCGGCGAATCCCTCCAGGATTTTGGGCGCGGGATATGCGTTGGTGCGCGACGCGCGCTCGCATCAGCTTAAAAAATCCACTCTTGAACTGGATAAAGGAAGCGTCGTTGAAATCGTCCTTTCGGATGGTAGCGTATCCGCGACGATAGACGACGCCATGAGGAGTATTTATTAATGGAACTTGAAGATAAGATGAGCTTTGAACAGGCGATGGAAGCGCTGGAGCGTATAGCGCAGCAGCTTTCCGGCGGCGGAATGCCCCTTGAAGAAATGTTAACCCTCTATGAGGAGGGTATTGCTTTATCAAAATACTGTACAAGCCGGCTCAACGATTATGAGGGGCGTATTGAGCGAATTACGGCTCAAGGGATTGGCGGCGAAGAATGAGCATATTGGAAAGCAGGAATCAAGCGTACCGCCTGGATGTAAACGAAAGCCTAGAGAGATATTTATCAGCCGGCTCAATACAACCGCGCCTTTTGGAGGCAATGTCTTACAGCCTTTTGCACGGGGGTAAGCGCCTCCGCCCGTGCCTGCTGCTTGCCGCCGCACAGCTTACCGGAGGGGATGTGAAAAGCGCTATGCCTTTGGCCTGCGCCGTTGAGATGATACATACCTATTCCCTGATCCATGATGATCTACCCGCCATGGATAACGATGATTTGAGGCGCGGCAAACCGTCCTGCCATAGGGCGTTTGGCGAAGGCCAGGCCATATTGGCCGGGGACGGGCTGCTTTCGTACGCTTTCCAAATCATGGCGGAGGCCCTTATATGCGAAACGGGCAGGGGACTGCGGACAGCTCGCGCAGTCGCGGCGGTTGCGGAAGGGGCGGGCGTGTTCGGCATGGTAAGCGGCCAGGCGGCCGACTTAATATGTCAGCAGACAGGTTCAGCCAACGCCTCGCAGCTTAGTTATATCCATGAGCGCAAGACGGGGGCTATGATTAAAGCCAGCATCCTAGCCGGCGCGTATATGGGTGATCCGGCCCCGCGCGATTTAACGGGGCTTTGCAGCTACGGCGCCCATCTGGGTCTTTTGTTTCAGATTACCGACGATATACTCGATATCGTGGGCGACGGAGCCAGCATGGGAAAAACGCTGGGAAAGGATATCGCCGCGGGAAAGCTGACGTACCCGGGTCTTTACGGCCTTGAGGAGGCCAAGCGCATGGCCTCAGTTACGGTGGAAAAGGCGCACGCAGCGCTTAATGGGATTGAGAGAGCGGAGTATTTCCACGAGCTGGCGGACGCTGTTCTAACGCGTAAAAAATAGGCGCGGTTGGTGAATGATGATGAATGGTTTTGAGCCTATATTACCCAATATTGACTCTCCTGAGGATATCCGGGCGCTAAACGACGATAAGCTCGAATCCCTTGCGATGGAAATAAGGCGGTATTTGATACAATCCGTATCTAAATGCGGCGGGCATCTGGCTTCCAATCTGGGGATTGTAGAGATTACCCTTGCGCTGCACAGGGTATTTCATTGCCCTGCCGACAAAATCATATTTGACGTAGGACATCAGGCGTACGTTCATAAAGTGATAACCGGACGGAGGGAAGCTATGGCCGGATTAAGGCGGAAAGACGGCTTGAGCGGTTTTCCCAAGCGAGAGGAAAGCGTATACGACGCTTTTAATACCGGCCACGCCAGCACGTCGATATCCGCGGCGCTCGGGATGCTCAGAGCCATGCGGCTAGAGGGGGATGAGGGCTCCCGCGTAGTCGCCGTTATCGGGGACGGGGCGCTTTCCGGCGGTATGGCCTTTGAGGCGTTAAACGATGCGGGCCAGTCCGAGCTGCCGCTAATCATCGTATTAAACGATAATGATATGTCCATTGCAGGCAATGTAGGCGCCGTTCATGGGCTGCTCAACGATATGCGGTCAAGCCGACGGTATCTTTCCTTCAAGCATTCCGTCGGCCGAGCGCTCGAGCGTATACCGAAGATCGGCCGCGCACTATCCGCCCGCACCGAAAACCTGAAGAACCGTATAAAGTACTTTTTGCTGCCGAACGTTTTGTTTGAGGAGCTTGGCTTTACCTATCTCGGCCCAATAAACGGCCATGACATCCGAACTTTGACGGAGGCGTTTATTAAAGCCCGCGAAATGAATCAACCCGTAATCCTTCATACGGTGACGGAGAAGGGCAGAGGGTACGGCCCGGCCGAGCAAAACCCCGAAAAGTTTCACGGCATCGGCCAGTTTAACGCGCGTACGGGAATGGAATCCGGCAATAACGGCCTGTCAAACTCCGCATTTTTTGGCCTGAGGCTGGCGGAGCTTGCGCAAGAGAACCCGAAAATCGCGGCGATAACGGCCGCAATGCCCTTGGGTACTGGGCTTGTGCCGTTTAAGGAGGCATATCCGGATCGTTTTTTCGACGTCGCAATAGCGGAGCAGCACGCCGTTACGATGGCCGCTGGCATGGCCTGCGCGGGAATGCGCCCTGTTGTTGCCGTTTACTCTACATTTTTACAGCGCGCATACGATCAGATTTTGCATGACGTATGCCTGCAAAACCTGCCTGTGGTATTTGCCGTGGATAGGGCCGGGTTAGTCGGGGAGGACGGAGAAACGCATCAGGGGGTGTTCGATATTTCCTTTATGATGCATATGCCGAACATGAAGCTCTATTCCCCCGCCTCGCAGGATGAACTAAAGCAGATGCTGGAGCTTGCCCTAAATAGAAACGAACCTGCGGCGATACGCTATAACAGGGGCGCGCTCCCGGGCGCGCTTTCAGGAGCGCCGCCGGTAGCTTTCGGAAAATGGGACTTTGTTAAGCCTTTGGGCGGCATTTGCGTCATCGCAACCGGGAGGATGGTGCAGGCCGCCATCGCCGCAACGGAAGAATTAAGCGTCGGCCTTATAAACGCCAGGTTTTTAAAGCCGATGGATGAAAGCGCAATAGCGCTTATAAGAGACAACGCTAAAGCCGTAATAACGATTGAAGACGGGGCTGTCGAAGGCGGTTTCGGCATGCGCCTGGCAAGTCGGCTTTCTGGCACGGCCATAAAAGTTGAGTTAATAGGCGTACCAGACAGAATCATCGGCCATGCGTCCGTGCGCCAGCAGGATGCGATATGTAATATGGATATTGCCGGTATCAGGCGGCGTATCCTTGAGTTGATGGAGGAAATATGAAAAACGGCGTTCGGGCGGACGTCCGCCTAGTGGAATGCGGCATGGCCGCAACAAGAGAAAAGGCCCGCTCTCTTATAATGGCGGGCGCCGTATATATTGATGACAGAGCCGTTGCCAAACCCGGCGATATCGTCGCCCCGGATTCTTGCTTAACCGTTAGAAAAGACCCAAACCCATACGTAAGCAGGGGCGGGTTGAAGCTGGATAAGGCGATTTGCGCATTCGGAATAGCGCTTAACGGCGTAACGGCTCTTGATATCGGCGCGTCCACCGGCGGATTTACGGATTGCATGCTGCATCATGGCGCGGCGAAGGTTTACGCTTTGGATGTTGGGTATGGCCAGCTGGATTGGTCATTGCGCAATGACCCGCGCGTCGTGGTCATGGAGCGCGTAAACGCACGCAGCATGGAGCCCGAATGGTTTGAGTCGCAGCCGGGTTTTGCTGGCATCGACGTTTCGTTTATATCCCTCAGGCTGATACTCCCGGCCCTATATCCCTGTATTAAAGATTCGGGCCTTGTTGTAGCCCTGGTGAAGCCTCAATTTGAGGCGGGCAGGGATAAAGTGGGGAAAAACGGCGTAGTGCGCGATGAGCGCGTACATTGCGATGTTCTCACAAGCCTATGCTCGTTTGCACAGCAGACCGGCTTCCTTTTGTGCGGCATGGAATATTCACCCATTACAGGCCCCAAAGGCAATATCGAGTTTTTGCTGTTCATGCAAAAAACGCCGATAGACGGTCAAAAAGCCCTTTCAAACCTTGAGGGTCGGGCGGCCGAAGTTGAGATAACTGTCCGAAACGCGCATAATGCTTTAATAAAAAATCAATAATATACATAAATTTCTGAAATCCCTTGAAATTTAGGTCAAAATAATACTATAATACATTTACATAAACTATCCGTGAGGATGCCGGCGGGTTCTTAGGTAAAACGACTCCGCAACGGAATGCGTTTATATTGAATGGAGCTTCCATGGTAAAGAAGTGCGTTGGGTTTACGGCGAATCCCGGCAGACATAACGATGCGTCCGAGGCGATCAAATTTGCTGTTTCGGCAGCGCAGAAATTGGATTTTTCGTGCGCTGTTGATCCTGGTTTTTTAGATTTATTTCAGGGGGATTCTTGCGTTGAGGAGTTAGATAAGGCTTCGCCAGAGCTTATAGTTGCAATAGGGGGAGACGGTACGATATTGCGCACCGCGCTCATGGCAGCTAAGCGCGATATCCCAACCTTGGGCGTTAACCTGGGCAGGATCGGTTTTTTGAGCGAGGTAGTTCTTAGGGAATTGCCCGACGCGTTAAAGCGTATCGCGCGCGGGGATTATCTAACAGAAAACTGTATGATGCTTGAATGCGCTGTAAACGGCAAGCAGACGTTTCGCTGCCTAAATGATTTTATACTTTATAAGCGAGCGTTTTCCGGCGTTTCGCATATTTCCATATATGTTGACGGATCGGACGCCGGTTCCGTGTTTGCCGACGGATTGATTGCAAGTACGCCTACGGGTTCTACCGCGTATTCCATGTCTGCCGGCGGGCCCGTAATAGCGCCTGGACTTAACGCGGTTATCATAACGCCGATATGCCCGCATTCGTTAACCGCCAGGCCTATTGTCGCGTCGGATAAATCCGTTGTGGCTTTTGTTATGAACAGCCGCGGCTACCTCTCAGCGGACGGGAATCAAAAAATCGCGCTAGAAAAAGGGGATTGGGTTGAGGTGAGAAGAAGCGAGCGCAGCGCCAAGCTTTTGCGCCTGCACAAACGGAACATCTACGCTTTAATCCGCCAGAAACTATCATAAAAAATTATTATCGCCAGGAGGTAAGGAATGAAATCGGCTAGGCACGCAATGATATTGGAATTGATCGATAAGTATAACATCCAAACGCAGGATGAACTGGCTTCATATCTTCGCGAACATGGGTTTGCAGTTACGCAGGCAACAGTTTCGAGGGACATTAAGGAGTTAAGGCTGATAAAATCTCTTTCCAGTGAAGGGTGTTATAAATATGCGACGGTGGATAAGGCCGAAGCCGGCCTGCATGATCGCTTTATCCGTATTTTTGCCCAGTCCATCGTGTCCATAACGCATGCCGGTAATTTAATCGTCATAAAAACCATAAGCGGTACGGCAAGCGCGGCCGGTGAAGCGATTGATTTTATGAAATGGCCGGAGATAGCGGGTACCATTGCGGGCGATAATACATTATTTGTAGCCGTTAAAGATGAAAAGTACGTAAACGACCTTATTAAAAAGTTTGACTCTATTATGAAATAATCAGGAAGGAGCCTTTTTATGCTCCAGCATCTTATCATTGAAAATATCGCTTTGATTGAACGCCTTGAAATCGCATTTCACAAGGGGTTAAATGTGTTAACCGGCGAAACGGGCGCCGGCAAATCCATCATTATCGACGCGATAAACCTGGCGCTGGGCGAGCGGGCCAGCAGGGAGCTTATCAAGCATGGGGCTTTAAAAGCGAGGGTGGAAGCGATATTCGACGTGTCCCAAAGCGATAATTTGCTCAAAAGGCTGGAGGAGCTTGAGATTCCGGCGGAGGACGGCCAGTTGTTGCTTACGCGTGAAATAACTGCCGTCGGCAAAAGCGTTTGCCGCATTAACGGTGTGCTTGCACCGCTGGCAATGTTAAAATCCATTACGGATATTTTAGTAGACGTTCATGGTCAGCATGAACATCAGTCGCTGCTAAACCCGGCGACCCACATGCGTTTTCTGGATTCATTCGGGCATGAGCAAATTAAGCCGTTGATGGCGGAGCTAAATCAGATATATGACGCATACGCCGCATGCCAAAACGAACTGAACAGCGGCTTTGAAAGCGAAGCTCAACGCGAGAGGAGGATGGATATCCTCCGTTACCAAATCAATGAGATAGAATCGGCCGGCTTAGCCGTTGGGGAGGAGGATCTGCTCAATGAAGAAAAGGCGATATTGGCGAATGCCGAAAGAATTAAGCTTGCTATTGAATCAACCTTTCAAGCCCTTGCCGAAAGCAACGCGGGCTGCCTGGAGCGTCTAAGCGAGGCTTACCGCGCGATGGGGGAAATATCCCAATACGCATCCGACTATTCTGAGCTTTCAGCAAAGCTTGAAGAAACCTATTATACTCTTGAAGATGCAGTAATCACGCTCAGGCACCTGCGGGATTCCGTACAATTCAGTCCTGAAAGGCTCGATCAGGTTGAAACAAGGCTTGATACGATATCGTCCCTGAAACGCAAATATGGGGAATCCATTGAGGAGGTTCTCCGGTTTTATCGAGCATGCTGCGATGAGTTGGAGGCTTTGTTATCCTCAGATGAAAGGCGCCGTGAACTAAAAGCGCGGCTTAGCGCTCTTGAGTCCAAGTACGCCGCAACAGCAAGCCGCCTGCACGATGCCCGGTTAGAGGCCGCCTCAAGGCTCGAATGCGAAATACGGGGGCAGCTGCGTGATTTAGGGTTAAAAAACGCCGCGTTCAGCGTGAAGACGACCTTTAATGAAAAAGCCGTTACGCGCACAGGCATGGACGCTGTGGAGTTTATGCTGTCAGCAAACGAGGGAGAGCCGCTTAAGCCTCTAAGTAAAGTAGCCTCCGGCGGGGAGACGTCCCGGATTATGCTCGCGATGAAAAATGCGCTGGCAGGCGCGGATCAGATTCAAACACTTGTGTTCGATGAAATCGATACGGGCATCAGCGGCAGTGTCGCCACCGTAGTAGGTGAGAAGCTCAGGAGCATTTCACTTTCGTCACATCAGGTGATATGCATTACCCATCTGCCGCAAATAGCGGCAATGGCGGACGCACATTTTTTGATTGAAAAATTTATTGAGGATAGGAAAACCTATACCACGATCAAGCGACTGGACGATAGTGAGCGCTGTTTGGAATTGGCGCGCATTATGGGTGGCCAGGATTCAAATTTAGCGCTTGAGCACGCCAGGGAAATGCTTCGATTCGCACAAGGTACATATCCGTATTAATTTTATCCAAACAGATTTAAAGTGTATCAATCATACGTAATCGGCGAAACCTATTTAGCGAAAGGCAGAACGCCGTTCAAATTGCCGCTTTAAATTCAAGTGTGTTGAATGGCTCGCAGCATTTTTTGCTGAATGGCAGCCTTATCGAGCTGAGAGGTGATAAATTGATGAAGCCGTCGAACCCAAAATCCGTAATACGCTGTATGAGCTGGATTATATGCGTTTTTATGCTGTTATTCTATTATAGCCCGGGCGTACAAACACTTATCAACATACCAACGGATATTTATGTTGCCGAGGGCGACACCTCGCCTTTTTTAACGCTTAACGAGCCGTTCAAAGTAAGCGGTGATGGAGAGGTTTCGGTTTCATCGTCGTTTGATCAGCGAATCAGCGAGGTTACAGTACGAAAAATCAACAGCGGAAAAGTCGAGCATACGACGCTGGATATAGACTTGTTCGGATTAATACCCGTAAAAACCGTAAACGTGCATGTAATGCCTCCCCAAATGGTTGCGCCTGGAGGGAAACCCATCGGAGTTACCATCCATATGAAGGGCGTGCTTGTGGTTGGAACAAGCAATCTCATACAGGGAGGGAAAGAAGTGGACAGCCCGGCCGCTTTAGCCGGTATCCGCGCGGGCGATATGATACTCAAGGCAAACGGCACGGAACTTACGGACTCTGCCCAATTAAGCGTAATATGCCAGGACGCGCCGGACGGAGTGATGGATCTTGAGATATCCCGGAACGGAGAGATTCGTAACGTTACTCTTCGCGCTCAAATGGATGAAGAGGATCAGCAATATCGAATGGGTATGTGGGTAAGGGACAGCACTTCTGGAATTGGAACGCTATCTTTTTTTGATCCGGTTACCAAGCGGTTTGGAGCGCTTGGACATGCTGTTAACGATATTGATACGAGCACCACGCTTTCGGTCCGCAAAGGAGAATTAATCGAATCGGAAATTGTCGGAGCGACCCCCGGCGCTCAGGGTAAGCCGGGCGAACTGCACGGCTCGTTCCATTCAGGCAGCAAACGGCTTGGAACGATTGAGGAAAATACGGAATATGGAATCTTCGGCACGCTTTACGGCGATATTGGCGGGTTGAGCGAATCAGAACTTTTGGAAATCGCCTATCCTTCAGAAGCAAAACTCGGAAGCGCCTATATTCTCTCAACAGTTGACGGGGGCGGCGTATCGGCATACGAATGCAATATTGTCAAGATTTTCTCACAGAGCAGCCCAGCGCAAAAGGGTATGGTTATTGAGATTACCGACGAAAAACTGCTCTCCATTACCGGAGGGATCGTACAGGGAATGAGCGGAAGCCCTCTGATTCAGAATGGTAAGCTGTTGGGCGTTGTAACACATGTGTTCATCAACAATCCTCAGAAAGGATACTGCATGTACGCGCTTTGGATGAATAAAGAAATTTTTGATTGATCCAAACCCTGTTCTTTGTTATATAATATTATAGAGATTATCAGCTTTGTCGAGAAGGAGACAACATGAATAAATTGAAATTACTCATTGCGGATAACAATGTGGATTATTGCAAGCGCCTTGAGGCAAATTTTCGGCAATGCTATATGTTTGATGTTCTTTCCTCCGTGCATGACGGATATTCCGCGCTCATGTGCGTCAGCAGTGAGAAGCCGGATATTCTTATAATGGACATCGTAATGCCCAAGATGGATGGTATTGAGCTGCTTTTCAAGCTTAAAAGCTTAAACCTTGCCCCCGGAATGACCGTTTTTGTGAATTCCTCGCTGCATGACGACAATATTATTGATTTAACGCAAAATATGGGCGTCGTTTACTTTTTTGCGAAACCTACAACTTTTGGTTATATGCTCAACCGTGTGGTTGATCTGATTAATTTATCCGAGGCGCAGCGGGCCGAGCTAAAAACCATAACGCTTGAGCACGAGCGGGACAGGCAGGTAACGCGCGAAGAGCTTATAACAAATTATATGCGGCTTGTGGGAATCCCCGCTCATATCAGCGGATACCGATATCTTCGGACGGCCATCGATTATATGGTGCAAGAGCATGGAAAGCGCTTGGGGATCACTACTGAAATATATCCGTATGTGGCCAAACAGTTTAACAGCACGGTGCAGCGCGTTGAACGTTCGATAAGGCACGCTATCGGCGTTGCATGGATTAACGGCAATATGGAGATCCAGCACAAACTTTTTGGCTATACGGTTAACGAACAGAAAGGGCATCCCACGAACGGCGAGTTCATGTCGATGATTGCGGATCGCGTATATATGCGTTTGAAACACAAAAACTGATTCTCATAAAATCCGCTTCAAAATCATATTTGTAAGTAACCGCTTACAAAGGATGTGATTGTGATGAAGCAGAAAAAGCGAAGCCTTTCAATTAAGGACAACTGGTTTTATAATATAAAGAACCATCCATACATAGCCCTGTTTGAATGTTTCCTTTTTATGCTCGGTATCGTGGCTGGGCTTGTTATGGTATCAGGAGGGGAATCAGATTTAAACGTCATTGCGGAACAGGCCGCCCAGGGAGGCGGCAGCGCTGCGTTGAGTTTTTTGGTTTCGCTGTTGATCAATGCGCTTATGCTTTCCGTTCTTTTTCTGTCGGGAATTTGGGTCCCGGGAATTATAGCGCACGTTGCGCTCACCATTGTTAAGGGGTTCATGTTCGGCTTTTCCTGCTGTTTTATTTGGCACTATTTTTCGCCTGTAAGCGCGATTATTTTATCCATTGTGCTGTTGATACCAGGGATATTAACAATCGCGTCCATGCTTCCGCTTTGCGTATTCTCTACGTCGAACTGGATTGCTCATACGCGTTCATACTTAGTCGGACGCGCGGACAATGACTTGGATCCGTATATTAAAGCTTTTAAGAGCCTTATCATTCCGGTAGGCGTTTGTATTTTAATTGAAGGGCTATTAGCGCCTGCGATTCTAACCTTATGCAGCTCCCTGATTACATCAGTTTGACTCAAAACGGGCAAAATGCTAGAATAAAATCAATCAAAGGCAAGGGGAAAAGAGCAAATGAAGCGCAGGGCGATTATAATCGTTTTGGACAGTGTGGGAATAGGCGCGCTGCCGGACGCACACGAATTCGGCGACGCGGGCGCACATACCTTAGGGCATGTGTACGCGAAGATGAATGGATTGAATATACCGAATCTATCTCGGCTTGGTATTAATGCAATAGAAGGCTCGACGCTACCGCCGCTTAATGTGAAGCCTGCCGGCTCTTACGGTCGGGCAATGGAAGTCACTATGGCCAAGGATACGACAAGCGGCCATTGGGAGATGGCGGGGTTTGTGATGGATAAGCCATTCAGAACATACCCTAACGGTTTCCCGCACGCCTTTATAGAGGAGTTTGAGTCGCGTATCGGCAGGAAAACGCTTGGTAACTGCGTCGCTTCCGGCACTAAAATCATTGAGCAGCTTGGCGACGAGCATGTCGCTACGGGAAGACCTATCGTCTACACTTCGGCCGACAGCGTTTTTCAAATTGCCGCGCACGAGGATGTGATTTCGCTTGATGAATTGTACCGCATCTGCGAAACGGCGCGTGGTATGCTCATGGGTGAAAACCTGGTCGGCCGTGTTATTGCGCGCCCGTTTTCAGGCAAACGCGGTGTTTATACAAGAACGGAGAATAGGCGCGATTACGCCCTTGAACCGATGGCTGATACGATACTGGACGGCCTGACCGAACAGGGATTCACAACGATTGGAATTGGAAAAATTGAAGATATATTCGCGCGCCGCGGTATAACGATAGCGGACCATACAAAAAACAACCATGACGGTATTGAAGCCGCAATCCGCTTTATCCGAAGCGGGGAGGGCGATTTTATCTTTGTTAATCTTGTGGATTTCGATATGCTTTACGGGCACAGGAATGATTATAGGGGTTACGGGCGCGCTATTGAGTATTTTGATACTCGGCTGCCGGAGATATTAAACAGCCTGAATCCCGGGGATCTTTTGATTATCACGGCGGATCACGGCTGTGATCCAACTTATCCTGGCACGGATCACACTCGAGAGTATATTCCAATATTGGCATTTGCTCCAGGCCTAAGCGGCGGGATAAATCTTGGCACTCGGGAGAGCTTTGCGGATATCGGAGCTACCGCTTATGCTTATATCACCGGAACGAAATGGCCTGTTGGTAAATCCTTCTTGCAAGAAATAACGCAACCCGGCGAAGCGGATATTTACACGCATTAAGCGGCGCTCCCTTTATTCAGCCGGATAACTCAGGCCGCTTTTTCTTAAATTCGAATAATTTCATAATTGTATAGGGCGATAGCGGCTACCGCTATTGCCTTTAATCTGTTAAAAAAAAACTGTGTTGGGTCGGAACCGCGACCCCCATAGGCATTCCGAATCTGACGACACGTGCGTCAGATTCGGAATGCCTTAAGCAGCAAGGGTTTCTTTGCACGGGGCGCTGACCGCGCCAATGTAAAAGCGCTCCGTGTTAACTCGAAAGACGTGGCGCAGCCACTTTTTTAGACACACTTGGGCGATAGCGGCTCCCGCTATCGCCTTTAGTCTGAAAAAGAATTGTGCAAGCAATTCACTCGGTCATATTGCGATACCCGACACGAAGTTTCCCGGCAGCATGACTGCCTATGTTATATACATATTTTATGAAAAAAAGGAAGAATCGCTTATTTTAAGCATGAACGGCCGCTAACCCGCCATACAATTAATAAGGCAATAGGAGGTTTTAATTATGCGAATCACCAAGGCGCCGATATTATGGCTAAAGGCTCTAAGCTTCACGCTCATAATGACTATTTTACTATCGCCTGTTGCGGGCGCTTTAAATCCGACGGAACCGGTGGAAATCGGTGGAGTTAAGGCGGCGCTACTTATGGAAAGCAACTCGGGCCGAATTGTTTATGAGCACGAAGCCGATGTTGAGCTAAATGCTGCCGGGCTTTGCCGGCTGCCAGCCCTGCTCGTTATCTGTGAAGCGGTGGATAAGGGTGAGTTCAGCCTGGATACGCAGATTACAGTCTCGTCTGAAGCTGCGGCCGTACGCGGGCCGACGGCGTTCGTTGAGGCAAACGAAGTGATAAGCGCGGGCGATCTGCTTAAAAGCGCGGTTATGATCTGCGCGGGGGACGCAATTCATGCGCTTGCCTATACGCTCTCCGGCAGTGAAAAGGCGTTTGTGGATAAGGTAAACGCAAGGCTTAAAGAGCTTGGCGTTACCGCTCAAGTATCTACCCTTCTTGGAGAGAACACAAAATTTACGGCGAACCAGCTTGCCGCGATCGGAAAGATGCTGGCAAAAAGCAAAGCTTTTACGTCTTACAGCAACATATTTCTAGATGGTATCAAGCACAGCGACGGGCGTGAAACGGAGTTGGTTAATTATAACCGCCTGCTCAAAAACTACAGCGGATGTTTCGGCCTTTCGACCGGTTCTTCACCTGATGCGGGGTATTGCGGCGTTTTTGCCGTAACGCGCAACAATATGACGTATATATGCGTTATTATCGGCGCGGCAAATTCGTCCGAGCGGTTTTCCGCCGCCACGGCATTGCTGGATTATGGGTTTAGCGCGTTCAAGCTAACGCAATTCGCCGAGGCAGGGAAGGTTGTTTTTGAAAACGTTCCCGTTAAGGGCGGGATAAAGCGAACCGTTAATCTTATATGCAAGGAAAGCGTAAGCTTTTTAGGAGCTTCAGCCGCCGCGTATGATATAAAAGGCGAAGCCCCTGAATCTATCGACGCACCGGTAGACGTTAAAAAACCGATAATGACGGTTGATATATTGGATTCGGAAGGGAAAAAAGCGGGGGAAATGCCCCTATACGCGCAGGAGCCTGTCGATCAGGCGGGATTGTTTGATTTTATGATGAAGGTTCTGTGGGGATGGCTGTATATTTCGTAGGCGGTGGATCACAGAAATTTTAATAGTATTCTCCGAGCTTTTGAAAATAGGAAAGAGCTCAAGCTTTTGTTTGCATGCTTATCAATAACGTGCCAATGCTACATACACTTGCTTCCAGCCGTTTAAAAAGTTATAATATCAATGGCTGTTTATCAGTTAATCGTAACAAAGGACAAGGATATGGAATTGAGTTTTACCTCTGGGGAAGCGCTAAAAGCCGGTCAGGATGCGTGCGCTAGAATACGCGGCGCATACGCCGAAGCAAGTTCTCCAAGTTATTATATTGAATCATACGGCTGCCAGATGAACGCGCATGATTCGGAAAGAATAGCGGGCATGCTGCATGAGGCGGGCTACACGGAGGCGCTTGACAAGCTAAGCGCCGACTTAATACTTTATAACACCTGTTGTGTTCGCGAGCATGCTGAAAAGCGCGTGTTTGGTAATATTGGCGCGCTAAGAAAGCTAAAGGAAGAAAAGCCCGGCCTTATTATCGCCGTGTGCGGCTGTATGATGCAGCAGGCAGAAGTAGCAAACCGTATGCACAAGCGCTTTAAGTATGTTGATTTGATTTTTGGCGCCCACGAGCTAAATCGGTTCCCGGTACTGCTTGAAAAGGTTCTGTCCGGGGAGCGCGTGATAAGCGTTGCTCAAACCGAAGGCGATATAATTGAGGGCTTGCCCGTTTTAAGAAACGGAAGGTTTTCAACCAGCCTGATTATCATGTATGGCTGCAATAATTTTTGTACCTATTGTATCGTTCCCTACGTTCGCGGAAGGGAACGTTCCCGCGAGCCGGAGGCTATCCTGACAGAGGCCAGGCAGCTTGCTCAAAGCGGCTATAAAGAAGTTACGCTGTTAGGCCAAAACGTGAATTCTTACCGTTCCAGTAACGGCATGTTGTTTCCGCAGCTTCTTGAGCTTATCGACAGCGAATCCAATATCGAAAGGATTCGTTTTATGACCTCTCACCCAAAGGATCTTTCCCCTGATCTCATACGGGCGATGGCGGGGCTTAAGCATGTGTGCAAGCATATACATCTGCCGGTGCAGTCGGGCAGCAGCCGCATTTTGCGGCTTATGAACAGAGGGTATGACAGGGATCGATATATGAGCGTCGTTAAAAGCTTGCGCGATTCGGTTCCCAACGTGGAGATTACGACCGATGTTATCGTGGGTTTCCCGGGAGAAACGGAAGATGATTTTAATCAAACGCTTTCTTTGGTTGAGGAGACTGGGTTCAGCGCCGCCTACACGTTTATGTACTCTCCGAGAAGCGGAACTAAGGCCGCCGCTATGGAAGGGCAAATCGACGACGCGACAAAAAAACGGCGACTGAGCGAACTGAACGCGCTAGTGACGAAAACTATTAAACGAAATAACGTGAAATATATCCAAACGACAGGGGAAGTACTTGTGGAAGGCTACGATATGCGGAACGAACCTATGGCGTACGGAAAGCTTTCAAACTTTAAGATGGTTTATTTCCCCGCACAAACAGGTCTGATAGGGCAGACCGTAAATGTAAAGATCGAGTCTGCACGCAATAATTCTTTGTTTGGTACCATCATTGGTTAGGAGGATGCGTAATATGATAATGGATACAGCGCGTATGCTGGGTATTGAGCTTAGCGAATCCGATGAGTTTAAAAATATGCTAAACGCGCAAAAAAGCCTGACGGAGGATACCGCGGCTTCTGCTATGCTCAATGAATACAAATTAAAACAGAAAAGAATGATGGATTTACTTCCTCATGAAAACCTTGCCGTGAGCAAATCTCTTTGCTTTCAGCGGATATTGAACGCATTCAAAGCATTTTGATGGTCAACGCTTCATTTACTCGCGCCGTAGAGGCACAGGCCGCGTTTCAAGAGCTGATACGCGAGGTGAACAAGGTGATATCATCATGCATCGGCATAGAAATGGGGGCGGAGCCAAACGCGTGTTCCGGCGCCTGCGATTCATGCGCCGGCTGCAAGCATTAGTATGATGATATAAAGTTTGAGGAGATGAGAGATAAGCATGGCCGCACAGATAACGCCTATGATGCGCCAATATCTGGATTTAAAGGATAAGCATAGCGATTGCTTGCTTTTTTTCAGGCTGGGCGATTTTTATGAAATGTTTTTTGAAGACGCCGTAACCGCATCCAAGGAGCTGGATATCGCGTTAACGGGAAGAGACTGCGGCCTTAATGAGCGCGCCCCAATGTGCGGGGTGCCGTATCACTCGGTAGATTCTTATATTACAAAGCTTATTGACAAGGGCTATAAAGTCGCCATATGTGAGCAGCTGACCGATCCCGCGCAATCCAAGGGTATTGTTGAACGAGGTGTTATCCGTATTATAACGCCTGGTACGGTAATAGAAGAAAGCATGCTGGATGAAAAATCAAACAGCTATTTATGCTCGGTTCTCCTTCAAGGCAATGCGTTAGGTTTGGCTTATTGTGATATTTCGACCGGGAGCTTTACACTTATGGAGCTGACTGGTGATAATTACGCTGAGCTTTACAACGAGCTTGCGCGTATAGCCCCTAAGGAGATTATCGCTAACGACGCTGTTTTTCTTCAGGAAACGCTGGTAAAGCGCCTTCAGGCGAGTTATTTTACGCAGCGGTATCATCCCTGGGCTTTTGAGGAGGTTCGCGCGCGTGAAAAGCTTCAGAAGCACTTTGGCGTCTCATCACTCGCATGCTTTAACCTGGAGGACAAGGCGTTTGCAGTATGCGCGGGAGGCGCGCTTTTAGCGTACCTTGAGGAAACTCAGAAGAACGCGCTCATGCATATAAAAAAGGCGGTATTGATTGAACGGTGCGCGTTCATGCGTCTGGATGAGTCTACGCGCAGAAATCTTGAGTTGACGCATCCACTGAGCCATGGGGGGAGCAAAAAGAATACGCTCCTTTACATATTGGATAAGACCAAGACCGCTATGGGAGCCAGATTACTGCGCTCATGGATTGACCAGCCGCTTCAAAACGCGGAGGCTGTTGAAAGGCGGTTGGATGCGGTGGACGAGCTTTTACAATCGCCCATAGCACGCGCAAGCTTGAGGGACGCACTTGGCGCGATACACGATATGGAGCGGCTGTGCAGTAAAATCGCTTATGGTACGGTTAACGCCCGGGATTGCGAATCCCTTCGCTGTTCTCTTGAAAAGCTTCCCGGTATCATTGAAACGGCGCGCAGGATGCGGGCCGAGGCGTTTGTCCAAATTGCGGGCGATATGGATGAAATGGATGACGTTCATTCGCTTTTAGCACGCGCGATCGTTGAGAACCCTCCACTCGGGGTGAAGGACGGAGGCATTATACGAGAAGGATATAACCATGAAGTGGACTCTTTTCGCGACGCGTCAAAAAATGGCAAAGAGTGGCTTGCCCGGCTCGAAGCCGACGAGCGGGCAAAAACCGGGATAAAAAGCCTGAAGGTAGGCTATAACCGCGTGTTCGGCTATTATATTGAGGTAACTAAATCGTATCAGGGATTAGTTCCTTACTATTTTGAACGCAAGCAAACCCTGGCCAATTCAGAACGTTACATCACGCCCAAGCTCAAAGAGCTTGAGGAAACGATACTAGGCGCGGATGAGAAGTGCATAGCGCTTGAGTACGCGCTGTTTACCGAAATAAGGGATGTTTTATCACAATGCATACAGCGCCTGCAAACTAACGCGGCGCTTATAGCCGAGCTGGACGTATACTATGCGCTGGCCGAGGTTTCGGCCTCAAACCGCTATTGCAGGCCCCGGATAACCGAGGATGGGTTAATCAGCATAAAAGACGGGCGGCATCCCGTAGTTGAGCGGTCGATTAAGGACGGCTTTATTCCAAATGACGCCAGCCTCAACCCAAGCGATGACCGGCTTTTAATACTTACCGGGCCGAATATGGCGGGCAAAAGCACGTATATGCGCCAGGTAGCGCTCATCACCCTCATGGCGCATATCGGCTGTTTTGTTCCGGCAAAGCGGGCTTCAATATGTATAACGGACAGGATATTTACGCGCGTAGGCGCGTCGGACAATTTGGCTTCAGGGCAGAGTACGTTCATGGTGGAAATGAGCGAGATGGCGAACATCCTCCATAATGCCACGTCCAACAGCCTGCTGATACTTGATGAAATCGGCCGGGGAACCAGCACATTTGACGGGCTGAGCATTGCGTGGGCGGTACTGGAGCATATCGCTTCACCCGCTACTTGCGGCGCAAAAACCCTTTTTGCCACGCACTACCATGAGTTAACTGAGCTGGAGGGAAAGCTGCCCGGCGTAAAGAACTACCGCATATCGGTAAAGGAGGTAGGCGACGATATCATATTTCTGCGAAAAATCGTGCGAGGCGGCGCGGATAAAAGCTTTGGCATTCAGGTGGCGCGCTTGGCTGGGTTGCCTGCGGAAGTCATTCAACGGGCGAAAGCGATCTTGCATGACTTAGAATCGGCGGATATTAATCACAGCCTAGTTCAAACCATAAACGGCTTCCCGGATGAACCGGCCGCGCCCGAACAAATTACCCTTTTCGGCACAACGCGTCCGGACGACGTTATGCATGAGCTTTCAGAGTTGGATGTAAACGCGTTTACGCCCGTGGAGGCGCTCAACAAACTATATGATTTGCATATAAGGGCAAAATTGAGGTAAATATCCATGAGCCGAATAGTTGTGTTAGATCCGCATGTATCCAATCAGATAGCGGCGGGTGAGGTCGTAGAACGCCCGTCGTCAGTAGCAAAGGAGCTCATTGAGAACGCGGTTGACGCCGGCAGCACTGCGATAACGATAGAGACAGCCGGCGGAGGGATGGACTATATCCGCGTAACGGACAACGGCAGGGGGATTGAAGCGGAAGATTTCGCACTCGCCTTTAAACGACACGCGACAAGCAAGCTTTCAAAAGCTGAAGATCTCAGCCGCATAGAAACGCTCGGCTTTCGGGGCGAGGCGCTCGCGTCCATCGCTTCGGTATCGCATGTAAAAGCAAAGTCAAGGATTGCTGAGGCGGAGATGGGCGCCTATCTATGTATTGAGGGCGGCGAAATCATTGATGAAAAACCTTTTGGATGCGTCGAGGGGACGACGATTGAGGTGTCTAACCTGTTTTACAACGTACCCGCAAGGCTTAAGTTTCTTAAAAGCCCGCGAACGGAGGCCGGCTATATAGCGGATTATGTTTCGAGAATGATTATGGCACGCCCGGATATCGCGTTTAAGCTGGTTAATAATGGAAAAAGCATTTATCAAAGCTATGGCGGCAACAATCTGCTCGACGCCGTATTTTGCGTTTACGGGGCGGAAATCACCGAGCATCTTAATGAGGCCAGGTTTGAAGACGGGTATGTTCGTATTTCCGGCTATGTCGGGGATGATAAGATCTCCCGGCCGAACCGCCAGCAGCAATCCCTGTATGTCAACGGCCGCTACATACGCTCCGCTAAAGCGTCATATGCGGTGCACAGAGCGTATGACACTCGCCTTATGGCCGGGCGTTTTCCATTCTTCGTATTGCGGATGAACATCTCCAGCCAGGAAATTGATGTTAACGTTCACCCAAACAAGATGGAGCTTCGATTCAAAAATGAAGAGCGTGTCGCCCGTTCGTTAACCATGGCGGCCGGTGTAGCGTTGGATAAGTATGTTATCCCTTCAATTAAAGCGGCGCAGGTGAGAAGCGAAAAGGATGTTCTAAGCGAAGCCGCAAAAGAAGCCGGAATAAACCGGGATAGCGTCGGCGAAACTCGTACGGATCTTAGCTCGTTTCGGATGAAACATGTAGGGGAAGGAAGCTGGCGCGATAAAATGAGAGGGCAATTACCCTTCAGCCGTACGCCCGAGGAGAATGCGGTGTTGCATGATACGGGCGGGCATGCGGCCGTATCATGCCCCGGCTTTATGCCCGGCCAAAAGCCCGAATTCAAAAACAGCGAACAGGAAAGCCGTCAAGATACCGGCCTTCCCGAATCTTTGGTGAGCAACAGCGATTCTACCCCTGAGAAAAATACTTTAAAGGCCGGCGCACATCCAGGCGTCCAGGTGGACTTTGCGCAAAAGCCATACGTATTGCTCGGGCAAGCGTTTAATTCCTATTGGGTTGTTCAGCAGGATGATAATATCTTTTTTATCGATCAGCACGCCGCTCATGAACGCAAGCTTTTTGAGCAATATTATCATAAGGATCAAAAACCGGCTTCTCAGTTTCTGCTCTCCCCGGAAGTTGTTAAGCTAACAGCGGTTGATTATCAGGTTTTTAGCGATAACCAATCATATTTTGAAGAGATGGGCTTTGAGATTGAGCCGTTCGGCCCGCTTACTGTAAGCGTGCGCGCGGTACCATACATTTTCGGCGGGCCGGAGAGTGTTGGATTCCTCAGCGATGTGCTGTCCATGCTTGGTAAAGATGGTAAAGCGGGAACCGCTGATTTAAAACGGAGCATTATCATCCGCACGGCATGCAAACATGCGGTTAAAGCGGGAATGCCCATGAGCTGTGAAGAAATTCAGGAGCTTCTTAAAAGCTTCCATGAAAACGGCACTCCGTTAACATGCCCGCACGGCCGTCCCGTGATGATACGCATGAGCAGGTTGGAGCTCGAAAAACTGTTTAAAAGGGTGCTTTAGGTATGAATAAGCAGACCGTACTATTTATCGTTGGCCCAACGGCAACGGGGAAAACCGCGCTTGCCGTAGAAGTGGCAAAGCGTTATAATACACAGATTGTTTCCGCGGACTCCATGCAGATCTATCGCAGAATGGATATTGGTACGGCTAAGCCTACGCTCGGTGAGCGCCAAGGTATACCGCATCATATGATAGATATTCTCGATCCATGCCGAGACGCTTTCAGCGTCGCGGAGTATCAATCGCTCGCTAGAGAAGCCATTGACAACATTTTGGCGGTTCACAGACTACCTATCGTGGCCGGAGGAACAGGGCTTTATATTAACGCGCTTACATATCCTATGTCCTTTACATCCGTAGCGGCGGATTCCAGCATAAGAGCCAAACTGGAAGCGCAATATGAGGATGATCCCGACGCGGTTTTTAAGGAACTAGAGGCTTCGGATCCCGTAACGGCGAAGCGGCTGCATCCTAACGACAAAAAGCGAATAGTGCGTGCGCTTGAGGTTTTTATCCAAACGGGCAAGCCTTTCTCAACGTTTGGCGAAGGGTTTACAAATATGGACGGCGCAAAAATCCCGTACCGCCCACTCATGTTCGGATTAAATATGCCGAGGGAGGAGCTTTATTCGCGTATTAACCGGCGTGTTGAAATGATGATGGAAGCCGGATTGCTTGAAGAGGTAAAAGCTCTCGAAAGAGCTGGCTGCACGATGGAAACGTCGGCAATGCAGGGAATCGGTTATAGGCAGCTTCTACAATATTTGGCCGGTGAGATTACCCTTGAGGATGCGTTGAATTGCATTAAGATGGAGAGCAGGCGGTATGCTAAGCGGCAGATAACCTGGTTTAAGCGGGATAAACGGATACGATGGCTTGACGTAACGCACTATAAAAACAACGGCTCGATAGCCGATGATATTATCCGAATCATACGGGAAAGCGGGGAAGGGGAAAGCGCGGAATGAAACAACATTTAAATTTTCAGGATATGTTCTTTAAAAAACTGAGAAACGGGAAGATACCAGCCGTAATACACGTTATGAATGGTTATCAGATTAACAATGCTTTGATTACGGCATATGATAATTTCACCATCCTTATTGAAACGGGCGAAAGGCAAATGCTGATTTATAAGCACGCTATATCCTCCATTACGCCGTTAACGAATCTGGATTTTAAGCAGGAGGAAAACGCGGATGAGTGCCGATAACGCTTTAATCAGTCTGAACCTATCCAGAGATTCGATTAACGAAGTTTCCTTGGCGGAGGCGGAAGTTGCCCAAGTTCACGCAAATATTGAACGTATTGAGTTGAATAATCAGGCGAGGGTGCTTGCTTCATTTCAGAAGGAGGGCGTCGCGCTGAGGCATTTTTCTCCCACTAATGGTTACGGATACGACGATATTGGACGGGACGCGCTCGATCGCGTGTTCGCCCACGCGCTCCAAAGTGAGGATGCGCTTGTTAGGCCGCAGATAACTTCCGGCACGCACGCGATTTATTTAGCGCTTAGCGGCTTATTAACTCCGGGAGATATCATGCTTTCCGTAACCGGCAAGCCGTACGATACCCTGGAGGAAGCCATCGGCATATCCGGGACGGCGCCGAACTCATTATCATCGCAGGGCGTGCAATATCGCCAGATCGATCTGAACGATAAAGGTGAAATAGACCTTGATTCCGTATCAAAAGCGCTATGCGGTCGTGTTCGCGTTATATACATACAGCGTTCGCGCGGTTATAGCTGGCGCAACGCGCTCGCGCCTGACAAGGTTCAGCCCGTGGCCGAGCTTGCTCACCATTTTTCACCTCAGGCCGTTGTGGTGGTTGATAACTGTTACGGAGAGTTCACATGCATTGACGAACCTACGGTTTATGGCGCGGATATCTTGGCCGGCTCGCTTATAAAAAACCCGGGGGGAGGCTTAAGCCCTACCGGCGGATATATCGCGGGCAAAGCGGAATTGATAGATAGGATCGCGCAGCGCATGACCGTTCCCGGCTGCGGGCGCGAGGTCGGTTCATATATAGGCGGTTACGGAACCTTTTATCAAGGCCTTTTCTTAGCGCCGCATACGGTAGCGCAAAGCCTCAAAACCGCCGTCCTTTTCGCTCGCCTGTTTGAAAGAAGGGGAATGGAGACGCTGCCGGGAAGCTCAGACATGCGCTCGGACATTATACAGTCCCTCCGCTTCAATACCGCTGAGGAACTGATTGCGTTTTGCAGAAGTATTCAAAGCGTTTCGCCGGTGGATAGCAATGCGGTGCCGGAACCCTGGAACATGCCCGGGTACCGCCATCAAGTTATCATGGCGGCAGGCGCTTTTGTTCAGGGCTCATCGATAGAGCTTAGTGCGGACGCGCCTCTTGTTAAGCCTTATACCGCCTATATACAGGGCGGGCTGACGTATGGGCACGGTAAAATTGCGGCCATGCATGTTCTTGACAGCATGAAGGCTTTCGCTCAATAGCGCCTGATTAGTCCGATCACCTTGCCAATGATGACAACATCCTCATAACGGGCGTAAATCGGCTCCATGGCGGCGTTTTCCGGCTGTAGGCGTATACGCTCTTTTTCCTTAAACATGCGTTTAACGGTCACAGTATCCCCCTGAATACGCGCTACAACAATATCGCCGTTTTCAGATGCAACAGCGTTGTGTACAATGATCATATCCCCGGCATAAATACCGGCGTCTATCATGCTCTCGCCCTCTACTCTTAGCATAAAAACCTCATGCTCCGTGCCCCCGTGAAGCCAGGAGGAGGGCAGGCTGAACGCTTCTTCAACCATTTCCAGCGCGTAAACCGGATTACCCGCCGCCACGCTGCCGATAAGCGGAACAGCCTGCGTTTCAGCAGCAATGGCATGTGGCAGCGATATAGAACGCTGTTTTGCGCGGTCCATCAGGATATAGCCCTTGCGTTCAAGCGCTTTAAGATGCATATGAACGGTGGAGGTGGATTTTAGCCCAACCGCAGCGCATATTTCACGTACAGTAGGAGGGATTGATTTTTGTTTTATAAAAGCTTTTATAAAATCTAAAACTGCCTGCTGGGACTTGCCTAATGTTTCCATAGCCTGCATAACTCCTGTTTCGTTAATTGTGGTATAATAAGTGTAGCATATTACGGGCAGATGTGCAAACGCTTGTTCGTAATGGTGAGTAAACCCGAGGTGAAGAAAATGGAAACACGCGTATGCGTGCTCAATGAGGCAAAAATCTGCGATAATTGCGGTGAGTGCGACCGCTGCGACCTGGATCCGGCTAAAATATGCGATAATTGCTGCAAATGTATCACAAATGAAGAGGGCGGCTATCATAAGGTTCCGCTTTCCGACTTGAAAGAAGTTGAGTCTGGCATTGATACGCAGCAGCTTGAAGGCGGATGGGCTTTTGACGATTGGGAATACGACGGAGAAGGGGAGGGGGAGTGTGACGAGCGATCTTTTGAAATGGATATACCTCTCCCCGATAAGGCGCTGATCGACGAATGGGAAAGGCGTTTGGCTCAGGCCGCTCAAAAAGACGCCGAGCCGCCTAACCTGTTTGATTAGCAGGTGTTTTCGCGCCCATAGTATATGCGCGATTCATGCGCCATCCGTTTGGCATGGCTGTTCAGATTTTTCTGGTTTTTCTGGTTGGCCGGAATTAGTTATGCGCTCATCATCTTCCCGCAGCTTGATTACTTTTGCCGCAAGCCGGCGGCGATCCTCAGAGATGGCCGCGTAATGCTTTCTGGTTGTGTTAACGTCCTTATGGCCAAGCACATCCGCTACAAGATAAATATCCCCTGTTTCCCGATAAAGCATCGTACCGTATGTACTTCTAAGCTTATGCGGGGTTATGGTTTTTAGCGGGGCTGCGAGCGCAGCATACTTCTTTACCAGGTTTTCAACGGCGCGCACTGATATGCGCTTCCTTTGAATCGATAGGAATAAGGCGGCCTCATGGCCTGGTAACGAGGTAATCGCTTCCCGCTCCTTCATATAATTGAGCAATGCGCTGCGGGTTTCGGCTCCAAACGCTAAAATATCCTGATTTCCCCCCTTGCGCGTAATGCAAAATTCATCCGCCATAAAGTTGACATCTTCCAGATTTACTCCGACCAACTCGCTGATTCTTATACCTGTACCGAGAAAAAGCGTTAGTATCGCCACATCGCGAAGCCTAGTATATTGATGGTACTTTTTCTGGCCCGCGCTGAGGCTCCCGCCGTCCTGAGCGGTATCGAGAAGCCGCGCTATCTCGTCGGGTTCCAGGCGAATAATATTTTTTTGATGTATTTTAGGCAGATCAACAAGTGCGGGAGGCGTGTTGTTTAACATCCCCTTTTTATAAAAGTATTTATAGAAAGAGCGTAGGGTCGCGAGCTTCCGCGCTTTAGCCCGTTCTTTATTTATGGTTTCCTTATCGCCGTGAATATAGTATGTAACGTACTCAATAAACAATTCAAAATCCACAATTTTAAGAGCATCAAGTTGTTCAAGCGTTATTGAGCGAATATCCGAATTAAGGCCGGCAAAAGCGCCGTCGCTTACTAAAAATTGAAAAAAGGTACGTAAATCCACAGCATAGCCGTATCTGGTTAAAACGGACGTGTTATTTTCAATGCCACGCATAAATTCGCCACAGTACGGAGGAAGCTGTTTTAGAAGCTCCCGAAGCTTGGTTAAATATTGTTTATGTTTAAGTTCATAATAGTTTTCATCCATAAGATAAACAATAATTCTCCTTTCATACATGCATAATAGAGGGAGTAAGTACTCAGCAGATCGTCATTAATACAACAAATTGTAAAAGCTCGATAATCCAAACGAGAATTCCACAACACTTCGTTAAAGACAAGTTTAACGAAGTGTTGTGCATGGTTTTATTAACTAAGGTATCCTTGGTTTCTCTAATCCTTTCGCTGCTGCAACAGCCAGCTTATCACACCGGTTATTCCATGGATTATCCGAATGTCCCTTAACCTTATGCCATTGAACTTTATGGATTTGTGTCAGCCTTAGCAATTCCCTCCATAAATCCTGGTTTTCCACCGGTTTTTTTCCGCTTGTTTGCCATCCGTTTCTTTGCCAGCCATCAATCCATCGATGCAAAAACGCGTTGCACAAATACGTACTGTCTGTATAAACTTCTACACGGCAAGGTTCCTTTAACAGTTCTAGCCCCTGTATAGCGGCGGTTAATTCCATGCGGTTATTGGTGGTATCCGCCTGTGCGCCGCTGATTTCCTTTTTATGCTCATTATACATAAGTAAAGCTCCCCATCCGCCGGGACCAGGATTTCCAAGGCATGCCCCATCCGTATAAATTGTTACATTTTTCACAACAAATGCGTACCTTTCATGCGTACTCATTGGCTTAAAGCCTATCAATATTATACACGATTAACCAAATCGAAAACAATAATCATCTCTTGACAGGATCAGGATATTTGCATATAATATTATAGTCGTCAAATTAAGGGGCATGATGTAATGGTAACATAGCGGTCTCCAAAACCGTTCTTGAGAGTTCGAGTCTTTCTGCCCCTGCCAATAAAAGCAACCATATGGTTGCTTTTTTATTTATAAACGATAAGAGCGCCGCGGCAATTTTTTATCTGAGCAAACGCTTGTTCAAGTTCAAGATTGCGCCATACATGTTTATCTAAATATAAATTAGATCGATGTAATTTAAAACATTATTCCGGTATTCAATAAAGACTTAGGAGCATTAAATAAACGCTTGATTAGAGTGATGCTTCTCAATTAAAAAAGCTTATCTATCCTTTCTAACTCGTTTTGATAGTATTAATTGTGCGAACTACGCTGGTTACAGAAGTCATCAATGATTGTTAATGCGCGCGTATAATTCCGCTAAACTATCGAGGCTGAAGTTATCCCAACTTTAAGTTGTGCCAAACGTTTAACATGTGCGCAAAAAGAAACAAGCTGCTCAATACAACAAGTAAATAATTCCTGCGCCATAGTCCGATAAGGGCATAGTATATCGGGGCATCGCAACTAATAAACAAAGTATTAAAGGCAGGCTTTGATAACCGCTAAAGTAAAATATCCACCCAACAAAATATTCAGCTAGAGCCAACATCGCTAAGCTGAAAAACGCTTTTTGGTTTGGATTGCTAAATGAAAACGGCTTTCCGTCACTGCGTACGAGAAAAAGCATAACAAAAACAGACGTTACGCCAAGCATCTTCTCAATAATACTTAAAAACAGGGATTTATCCGTCGTTTCCATAAGAGGATTTGATGTCAGGGGTATTAACGGCGTAATAATATAAGGCAATTCCTGAAGCGCAAAAAGCACAAGTCCAAATGCAAAAAATCCAAAGTATTGATTTTACGTCAGCCTAAACCATTTCACCATATAACGATTTTCCTCGCGTTTAAATGCCGTTATATTATACTTTATCCGCCATAATATTTCAATCTCGTATTGCTTTTGTTAGTTGAAAACCCTATTTGCATAAGTAATTCGTTTAGTCCGAACCGCATTAACAGAATTTACAGGATAGCTAATGCGAAGCTGGAGAAATGCGCAAAATCCCAATATAATATTCGGCCGATTTGAGCTGGCGGTATTTATCAATCTAAAAATGGACCCCGCGTACAACGATCACGAAGTCCATTAAAATATTCAACTTTCGCAGACGGCGGATACCTGCAAGAATATAGCAAAGCCGATTACTTACCGAATCAAAAGCAAGCTCAACAGCTCCCCCGCCCCCGCTTTATTATCAGCGGATTGACTGCGCGCCCAGGTTGATCGCCTCTCGGTTAAGCGGAATCAAATGAGCCTTCTTCTCTCCCAGCTTATAAAGAAGCGCCTTAAGCACATTCTCAATATCAACGCACTTGGTCTTTTCAATATACGCGCCGAGCATAACCATATTGGCCACCCTTGCGTTCCCCAGTTCGTCGGCTATTTCATTACATGGAACATAATATACCTCGATATCTTCCCTTTCAGGCTTTTTATCAATAATGGAGCTGTTGATAAAAAGTTTCCCGCCCGGTAACACATTACTTTCAAACTTATCGAGGGACGGCCTGTTCATTGCGATAACCGTTGAGGCCGCCGTAACCACAGGGGATGCTACGGGCTCGTCGGATATTACAACCGAGCAATTGGCTGTACCTCCGCGCATCTCCGGCCCATATGAGGGCAGCCAGGAAACGTTTTTATCCTCATACATGCCGGCATAGGCAATCAGCTGCCCCATCAACAGCACGCCCTGGCCGCCAAAACCCGCGAAAATGTTCTGCTCTAACATAGCTTAAACCTCCTTTTTGACGCCAAGGGGATAGTATGGGATCATGTTCTGCTCAAGCCATTCCATGGATTCAACGGCGTTCATGCCCCAGTTTGTCGGGCAATTAGATAAAACCTCGACCATTGAAAAGCCTTTGCCCGCAATTTGCGCTTCAAACGCTTTTTTTATCGCTTTCTTGGCTTTTATTATGTTCGCATTGCTGTTTACAGCTACACGCTCAATGTATGCCGAGCCTTCAATCGTAGCTAGCATCTCGGCCATGCGGATTGGGCTTCCGCAATGATCCTTGTCACGGCCATACGGCGACGTGGTGGTTTTTTGGCCAACGAGCGTGGTCGGCGCCATCTGTCCGCCGGTCATACCATAAATTGCGTTGTTAATAAATATTGTGGTAATTTTCTCGCCGCGGTGGGCGGCATGCACGATTTCGGCGGTTCCGATGGAAGCAAGATCCCCGTCTCCCTGATATGTAAATACGACTGAATCGGGATGCACGCGCTTTACTCCGGTAGCGACGGCGGGCGCGCGGCCATGCGCGGCCTCCAGCGTATCAACATTGAAGTAACGGTACGCAAAAACCGCGCAGCCGACGGGAACAACGCCGATGGCGCGCCCGCCTACATTTAACTCATCCAGCGCCTCGGCCACAAGGCGGTGTACAATTCCATGCCCGCAGCCGGGGCAATAATGCAGCACCGTGTCCGTTAGCAGAGGGGTTTTCTTAAATACGGTAGCCATGGTTTACGCCCTCCTCATATTCATAATCTGTTCAACGATCTCCTCAGCGGACGGAAGGTAGCTTCCGGGCTTGCCGAAGAAATGAACGGGCTTTCTTCCGTTAAGAGCCAACCTAACGTCGTCAACCATTTGCCCTGCGCTAATTTCTACCGTCAATACCCCTTCTACCTGTTCGGCCAGAGCGGCGCTTAAAAGCTGCTCGGTCGGGAAAGGCCAAACGGTTATCGGCCGCACAAGGCCAACCTTGACGCCCTGCTTTTGAGCGAGCGCTATGGCGCTTTTGCACATTCTCGCAACGGTGCCGTAAGCGCATAGAATGACTTGCGCCCCCTCCACGTTATAAAGTTCCGCGCGCGCCTCGGTGCGGCTGATTTGCTCATACCGGGCTTGCAGGCGGTCGTTCATTTCCTGCAGCTCTTCGGTTTCAATATATAGCGAATTTACGACGGCGCGGGGTCGGCTGCTCTGAGGCGACCATCCTGTTGTAGCCCAATCCTTTTTAGGCAGGACGCGGCCGCTTGAGGAGGGTTTAAACTCAACGGGCTCCATCATCTGGCCGATGATACCGTCCGCAAGCACCATAACCGGCGTGCGGTATACGTCCGCAAGCTCAAACGCATCCTGCATCAGGTCAACAGCTTCCTGAACGGACGCGGGAGCCAGCGCTATCATATGATAATCGCCATGACCGCCTCCTTTTGTTGTCTGATAGTAATCGCCCTGCGACGCCTGGATGGAACCAAGCCCAGGGCCGCCCCGCATCATATTCACAACAACGCAGGGAAGCTCCGCGCCGGCCATATAAGAGATTCCCTCCTGCTTAAGGCTGATCCCGGGGCTTGACGAAGACGTCATGACGCGGGCTCCAGCTCCGGCAGCGCCATATACCATATTAATAGCCGAAACTTCACTTTCAGCCTGAAGGAAGCATCCCCCCACCTGAGGCAGCCGGGCGGACATATATTCGGGTACGTCGTTCTGAGGCGTGATGGGATAGCCGAAAAAATATTTACAGCCCGCCTGAATAGCGGCCTCGGCCACAGCTTCACAGCCCTTCATGAGTTTTTTGGCCATGATATAAGTTCCTCCTTATTTTTCGATTTCGATAACGGTGTCGGGGCATGTACGGGCGCAGGAGGCGCAGGCGATACATGAAGCCATTTCCGTGACTTCCGCGGGGTGGTACCCCTTGGAATTAAGTTTCGTCTTTGACAGAACAACGATTTTTTTTGGGCATGCGCGTACGCAGAGCCCACAGCCCTTGCAGCGTTCCTCATTGACGGTTACGATTGCCATGCTCTATTCCTCTCTTTCAGTATGATTAATGAACATACGTTAGAATATTACTCAATTAATTATATCATTCTCCTTATACGCATTCAAATAATATAAAGTATTCAATAGAACGATCCCTTTAAAGCCTATATTCAGAAATTGTCGTGGCGGCGATACGCTTCGCTGCCTTTGATTCAAACCAGTCGCTTGTTGCATTGGCGTGCCTGAATGACGGCATGAAGCCTAACACAAACTTTTGATAATGAGGCTAAGGCATTGAGGCGCGCTTAATTAATTCATTTGCCGGACAAAACCATGCGCGGCAATCGCCCATACCTGATAAACGCATGGTGCCGGTTTCGCGTTGCGCCGGCTTGAACTTTTTTGTATTTTAGTGAGCAAAATGCCATGGGCATAATTCGATGTTTCCCCTTCTTACGGTTAAATGATTCCAGAAAAATGGTTTAAAATATGAAGGCGGCATAAAGCCGCCACAGTGTGTCGAAAAAGTGGCTGCGCCACGTTTTTAGAGTTAACACGGAGCGCTTTTTCATTGGCGCGGTCAGCGCCCCGTGCAAAGAAACCATTGCTGCGCAAGGCATTCCGAATCTGACGCACATGTCGTCAGGTTCGGTTGAAAGCCTATGGGGGTTGCGGCTCCGACCCTGCCCCGGGGTTTTTTAACAGGCTGAGGCGGCATAAAGCCGCCATTTATACTTAAAGCTTTTAAACCCGAAAAAGCCGTGTTAAAAATCGCGTCAATGTTCAAAACTGAAGCTTTTCTTCAATAAAATTCTTGAGCTTTCTGATCGGCAGCCTCACCTGCTCCATGCTGTCGCGCTCCCTCACGGTTACTGTTTCGTCCTCAAGCGTATCAAAATCGACGGTAATGCAAAACGGCGTGCCGATCTCATCCTGCCTGCGGTATCGCCGGCCGATAGCGCCGGTTTCATCATAATCAAGCATATAATATGCGGACAGCTTTTCAAACAGATCGCGCGCCTTGCCGCCCAGCTTGTTCTTTTGAAGGGGCAGGATTGCGGCTTTGAACGGCGCCAACGACGGATGGAGGCGCAGCACGTTGCGGATATCCCCATTGTCCAAAACCTCCTCGTCATAACCGTTGCACAAAAACGCGAGGGCAACCCTTCCTACGCCCAAAGAGGGTTCTATACAATACGGCACATATTTTTCATTCGTGAACGGGTCCTGATATTCAAAATTCACCCCGGCATGCTCCGCGTGCGCTTTGAGATCAAAGTCGGTGCGGCTCGCAATACCCCATAACTCACCCCACCCAAACGGGAACAAAAACTCAATATCCGTAGTACCGTTTGAATAATGGGATAACTCCTCAGGCGCGTGCTCCCTCAAGCGGATTAACTCCTCCTTTATGCCCAGCGCAAGGAGAAACTTGTTCGCGTAGTCGCGCCAGTAACGGTACCATTCCAGCTCGGTGCCTGGCGCGCAGAAAAATTCCAGCTCCATTTGCTCAAACTCGCGCGTACGGAATACAAAGTTTCCCGGCGTAATTTCATTGCGGAACGATTTTCCGATTTGAGCAATGCCAAACGGTATCTTTTTGCGCGTAGTACGCTGTACATTCTTAAAGTTCATGAAAATACCCTGAGCAGTTTCCGGTCTGAGAAAAATTTCTGAAGCAGAATCCTCCGTTACGCCCTGAAACGTTTTAAACATCAAGTTGAATTTGCGTATAGCCGTAAAATCCGCTTTGCCGCATTCCGGGCATGTTATACCCTGCTCCGCGATAAACTTCTCCATCTGAGAATGATCCCATCCATCGGGATGAACCTCAATGCTGTGCGCGCAGGCATAGTCCTCTATCAGTTTATCGGCGCGAAACCTGGCTTTGCACGCCTTGCAATCCATAAGCGGATCGGAAAAACCGCCGACATGCCCCGAAGCCACCCAGGTTTCAGGGTTCATTAAAATCGCGGAATCCAACCCCACATTATAGGGCGTTTCCTGTACAAACTTACGCCACCATACGGTTTTGATATTACGAATCAGCTCTACGCCGAGGGGACCATAATCCCAGGTATTCGCTAAGCCGCCGTAAATTTCCGACCCGGGAAACACGAAACCGCGGTTTTTGCACAGCGCCACAATTTTATCCATGCCTATTTGCGCCATATTCAATCCTCCTTAACGCTTACACAGTATCTTTGATAATAAACACGGTCATATGTTTTGTCAAGACAAGCACACGTTTCAAATAAGGCGCGTACTATAATGTAGCGACTGATGCCGATATTTATCGGCAGGCGCAGAATAATAAGGAGGCTTCTTTTATGAGCAACTGTTGTAATGGTGTAGGTCTTAGCAACAATGGTGGTAATTGCTGGTGGTGGATTATAATTCTTCTGATTTTATCTTGCGGCTGTGGCAATGGCGCCAGCCCGCTCAGCAACGGCGGCTGCGGCTGCAATGATGGCTGCGGTAACAACGGAGGCTGCTGGTGGATTATCATCATCTTGCTTCTGTTCACCTGTGGCGGCTGTGGTAACGGCACCGCTTTTGCCAATGACGGCTGCGGTTGTGGCTGCAACGATGGCTGTGGCTGCTGCTAAGCGCCAAACCGTGCGTGTCCGAGACTGATTATCAGGGCGGGCACGCCCTTTTTTTTGCATTAACAACACTAATTTTTATAATATGCTCAAGCATTCTCAAAATACTATGGTATATACGCATAACCTTAATTTGTCAACCTTGTTGAATATGCGTTAATTGTGCATTTAACCTATAACAATGAACGAATCCTGCACCCCGCCGGAAGTCTTCCAAACACTACTAACGCCATACGCCATACTATTATCGCCGCTCTAAGCAGGCTAAAGTTTCAATATGGCCCGTACCGGCCTGTGGGAACATATCAACGGGCACGATACGGCGTATGGAATACCCGTGATTATAAAGTATCCTGCAGTCGCGCGCCAGCGTTGCCGGGTTGCAGGAAATATACGCGATACGTTGTGCCCCTGCCGCGCCCAGCACGTTAAGCGCTTCCTCGCCACAGCCCTTTCTCGGTGGATCGAGTACAACGGCGTCCAGCCGCAGACCGTCTTTTACAAGGGACGGAAGCGCTTCCTCCGCCTGAGCGCACATAAAACGGACGTTGGTAATATGGTTTCTGGCTGCATTTTTATGCGCGTCTAAAACAGCCTGCTCAACCGATTCTATGCCGATAACCTCCGCCGAATGCTTAGCGAGCATCAGCGTTATCGTTCCGATGCCGCAATAGATATCCGCAACCGATTCCCCGCCATGAAGCTCAAGGGAGCCGACGGCCTCTTGATACAGCTTTTCCGTTTGCGCATGATTGACCTGCAAAAAAGAGGCGGCGCTTACCTCAAATTCCAGATCGCATATACGGTCAACAATGTACTCTTTACCCCATATCACATGATACCTGTCACCAAGAATAACATTCGTGTTCTCGGCTTGGATATTATGAATGATCGATTCAAGCCCTTCAACGCTCTTTGTCAGCGCTTTAATCAGCCCGCTGCGGCAGGGCAGCGCGCCCGTGGTTACAATAACCGCCATTAACGCGCCGCCAGACGTTTGGCGAACCATTATGTGCCTGATTATTCCCGAACCGGAAGCTTCATCATAGGGTGTTATATTGTTATCCTCAGCCCAATCCAAGACCGCCCGAACGGTTTTTGATATCCCCCCATTTTGTATGCTGCATTCGTTAATCGGTATCAGCCTGTGACTACGTGGGGCGAAAAAACCCGCGGCTATTCGCCCATCCGCCCACCTTACGGGGAAACTGCCTTTATTTCGATAGTTCCAGGGCGACTCCATGCCGATAACCGGTTCTACAACTATTGAGCGCATCCCGCCGATGCGTTCAAGAACATCCTGTACGTGCCGCCGTTTATAATGAAGCTGGCGCTCATACTCCAAATGCTGCAGCGCGCAGCCGCCGCACTTTGGGAACGCGGAGCATCTCGGTTCAACCCGCGTGGGATCAGCCTGCAAAATCTCTACTAATTTACCTATTGCATATCCGGGTGTGGACTTGATGATCAATGCCCTGACCGTCTCCCCTGGCAGAGCGCCCGGCACAAATATCGCGTAACCTTCATGCTTGCCTATCCCCTGCCCTTCTGTGCCTATGGCGTCAATCTTTAGTTCAATAATTTCATTTTTCTGTACAGGGGATAATACTTTTTTCTTCATAATAAATCCTTCGCATTCCTTAAAATTTAGCTTGACCATAAAGGCTTAGGTTTCGTTTATTAATCTAATAGGTAACGCGCACATTTTTGTCGCCGATAAGTTCCTTCAATCCGCTTAATAACGCATCGGAAAGATTCACATACATCTCGCGCGGAACCGCCTTACGGATGTTTGTATACTTATCGTAAAGCGCGACGGGTATGTTGCCAGGATAGCGTTTGATTACGCTGAATATGCTTTCCAACATCGCGGGCTGCTCCTTTGAATTAAATCGCAGCCACAGTTTGCGCTTATCCGATACACCCTTGCTGAGTGGAAAAACCTCGTCGACCAGAATGGAATTGGGCTGATCTTCGCGCATGCTGATTCTTCCCGAAACACATATCTTTTCATCCGGCTTTAGCAGATTGCTGAACTTAGTAAACACAGAAGGGAAGATTACGAGCTCGGCAGATCCGGTTAGATCCTCCAGAACGCCGTACGCCATCATGCCGTTGCCGCTTTTCGTGGGTTTATTACGTATAGCGGTTAATATACCGCCGATACGAACAGCGCTGTTATCGCGTATGGCGCCCAGCCCGTCAGCCTCGATAACGGAGGCGGCGGTTACTACGCCAAGCTTATCTAACTCATCCGCAAACTCAAGCAGGGGATGCCCGCTGATATAGATACCCAACGCTTCTTTTTCCATGGAGAGCAGCAACGCCTGATCATATTCAGGTATTTGGGGGAGTTCAATATCCGTCCGGCGCATATCCTCAACCCCTGGCATGTCCAGATCGAAAAGCGAAATCTGTCCGGTAGCCTTGCGTTTTTTATCACTTGCGGCCAGGGTGATTGCTTGTTCATATACGGACATCAGCTGAGAACGCCGCGCGCCGAACCCGTCAAAGCAGCCCGCTTTAATCAGGCCCTCAAGCATACGCTTGTTTACGCCCTCCAAACGGCTTATAAAATCGCTGAAATCCTTAAAAGGGCCGTTGTCCTGCCTCTCGCGCAGCAGGCTGTTCATCGCCTGCTCTCCCACGTTCCTAATCGCTGCTAAGCCAAAACGTATTGCGTCCCCTTCAACCGAAAAGCGGGTTTGGCTTTGGTTGATATCCGGCGGAAGTATACGAATGCTGTGCTTTTTGCACGAATAGATATACTCGGCGACCTTATCGGCCGATCCCATATAGCTGTTGATAAGCGCCGTCATAAACTCAACGGGATGCTTCCTCTTAAGGTAAGCCGTCCGGTATGCGACTACGGCGTAGGCTGCGGCGTGCGATTTATTGAAGGCATAGGAGGCAAAATCCATCATCTCATCAAAGATTTGGTTCGCAGCTTCCGCCGGAACGCCGTTCCTTACCGCGCCCGGTACGACAACCGAACCGTTTTCAACGATGCCGTTTATAAAATAGTTCCGCTCCTTCGCCATAACGTCATGCTTCTTTTTCGACATGGCGCGCCGCACAATATCGCTCCGGCCAAGTGAATATCCGGCCAACTCGCGTACTATCTGCATAACCTGCTCCTGATAGACCATGCATCCGTATGTCGGCTCAAGTATCGGCCGTAATTTCTCGTGCGCGTAATGGATGCTGTCCCTGTTGTTTTTACCGGCAAGGTACCGCGGTATCTGTTCCATAGGTCCCGGGCGGAAAAGGGATATTCCGGCGATAATGTCCTCAAACGTTTCAGGCCGTAGCTGGGACAGGAACTGGCGCATGCCCGCGGATTCCAACTGAAAAACGCCGTCCGTATCCGTAGCGGATATCATTGCGAAAACTTCCGGGTCGTCATATTGCATAGCGTTCCAATCCGGAATCTGAGCGCCCTTCTCCTCAAGATACGATAGCGTATCGCGAATAACCGTCAGCGTTCTAAGCCCTAAAAAGTCCATCTTCAACAGGCCCAGCTCCTCAAGTGTCGTCATGGAGAACTGGGTGGTAACCGCCTCGTCGTTTCTTTGAAGAGGAACGCACTCGACCGTGGGTTCCGCGGATATGACGACGCCGGCGGCATGTGTTGAGGCGTGCCTTGGCAGGCCCTCCAGCTTGAGCGATAAATCAAGAAGCTTTTTTACCTGTGTATCCGTTTGATAAAGGTTCTCAAGCTCCTGGGACATCTTGAGTGCCTTGCTGAGCGTCATATTTAACTCGCCGGGAACCAGCTTTGCTATCCTGTCAACCTCACCGTACGGTATTCGCATAACGCGCCCTACATCGCGGATAACCGCTCTTGCGGCCATGCTCCCAAAGGTGATAATCTGCGCAACGTGATCTTCGCCGTACTTATGTACGACGTAATCGATTACCTCCTGACGGCGCTCATAGCAAAAATCAATGTCGAAATCCGGCATGGATATTCTGTCCGGGTTCAGAAACCGTTCAAACAGCAGATTGTATTTAATCGGATCGATATCCGTGATATCCATACAGTACGCAACCAGGCTGCCCGCGCCGCTGCCGCGCCCCGGTCCAACGATGATGCCGTTTCGTTTCGCGTAATCTATGAAGTCCCATACTATCAAAAAATAGTCCACAAACCCCATGCTTTTTATTACGGAAAGCTCATATTCCAACCTGCTGCGCGACTGTTCGTCCGGCGCCTGTACCTTTTTTCGATAACCTTCATATGCGAGACGCGTTAAAAACTCGTCGTTACCGAGTCCGCCGGGCGCGGTGAAGAGCGGCAAATGCCTTTGCCCAAAATTGATTTTAACGTCGCATTTTTCGGATATCTCTGCTGTGGCCGCCAGCGCTTCTGGATAATGGCCGAGCGCCTGAGCCATTTCATCATGGGATTTTAAATAGAATTCCTCCGTCTCCATTTTCATGCGGTTTTCTTCGTCCATAAAACGATTGGTTTGTATGCACAACAACGCATCCTGCGCCTGAGCGTCTTCCTGGCGTACGTAATGCACGTCGTTTGTCGCAACCGTTTTAATGTTTAGATCATCGGCAAGCTTTACAAGCCTTGGCAATACGTTATGCTGCTCCTCCAACCCGTGGTTCTGCAATTCAATATAGAAATCCTGGCCGAATACGTTCTTGAGCATACGCGCTATACGGTACGCCTCCTCATCCCGACCGTTGAGCAAATGGCTCGGTATATCACCGGCAAGGCAGGCTGAAAGGCAAATTAGGCCCTCGTGATATTGGCACAGCAAATGATAATCGATTCTGGGTTTATAATAAAACCCTTTGATAAAAGCGATTGAAGACAGCTTCATCAGGTTTTTATAGCCAAGCTCGTTTTTTGCCAGCAAAACCAAGTGGGCATGCTCGCGCACACCCTCCTTATCCTCCAAAGAGCGGGGCGCCACGTAGGTTTCCATACCAAGGATCGGCTTTATCCCCGCGCCCATACACGCCTTGTAAAAATCAATAACGCCGTACATCGCTCCGTGATCCGTTATCGCAAGGGCGTTCATTCCCAGCTCTTTGGCCCGCGCGACAAGGTCGTTGATGCGCGCCGCTCCGTCGAGCAGACTAAATTGCGTATGCACATGCAAATGCGTAAAATCAGACATATCCATCCCCCTTGCGGCAAACTTCGATTTGCCGCGCCATCTCCAATAATTTTTGCAGCCGATGATTAACGCCTGATTTACCGATACCGGCTATTCGCGACATATCGGACAGCGACGCCTCCGGATAGTTTATCCTAATCTCGGCCATTTCCCGCAGCGCCGGCGGCAGATGTTCCAGCCCGACAGCGTTTTGGATAATTCTTATAGCGGCTATCTGCGATACGGCGGCGCGAGCGGTTTTATCCATATTTGCGCTTTCACAGTTATTCGCCCGGTTAAGCTTATTACGAAAGCTTTTTACCACGCGCGCATTTTCAAAATCGAGCGTCATTCCCTGGGCGCCGATAAGCGTGAGGAAATCTGAAATCATCTCCCCATCCTTGATGTAAACGACGTGGTTTCCGTTGCGAAATACGGATTTAGCCGCTAAACCATTTCCTTGAATTAAGTCTGACAAAACGTCCCGGTATCCGGCTTTTCTTGCTATTAGTTCAAGATGGTAGCCCTGTACCTTTACCGGGTCGCTGATTGAACCGGCTCCTAGAAAAGCGCCGCGAAGAAATACGCGGCCAAGTTCGCCGGTTATAAGATGGCCGGGTATTGAGGATATGAATACAGCGCCTTGCGGCCCATCGCTGATAATCCCAAGTTCCTTTATTAGCTTTACGCAATCCGGTCCGCTGATTCGTACTACGGTACAGCGCGCATGAAGGCCCTCCCTTTCTCTTACCGAGATGGAAGCCTCCAATCCACGGTATAGCCTTTGAGCCGTGCTTGCGGCAAGCCTGCCGACGCTGTGGCTTTCCGTAACGTAGCTTACGCCCAGCCGTCCGCCCTGCCCGAGGGTCAGGGAGCCTGCGGCGTTGGTCAGCGCGCAAAGCAGACAAAGCTTCTCAAGCCGTCCCTTAAGCCTGATCTTCACAAGCTCATCCTTTGCGTTCGATGAAAATGACAAAGCGGACCTACCTCCATGCTAGTCGCCAGTGGTTCTTCCCCGTATATCCAGCCCTTCGTCGCTTAAATCACGGTGGACGATCGAAGCGTTGTATCGCGACTTGAGGCGCTCGTAGACCTCGTTTGCGGCGCATACGGAACGGTGGCGCCCGCCCGTGCAGCCGAACGCAACCATCAGCCGGTGCTTTCCCTGTTCCGCGAAGGCGGGAATAAGCTTGTCCAGCATAATGGTAATCCCGTCTATAAATTCAATGTAACGCTCATCCATCGCAACATAGTCGCGTACAGGCATATCTAATCCAGAAAGATGACGAAGCTCTTGTTCATAGAACGGGTTAGGAAGAAAACGCATGTCCAGCACGATATCCGCCTCAAAAGGGACCCCGCGCTTGTAACCGAAACTTTCTACTATCAGATTAAACGGCCGGTTGGCTTTTTCGTGAAGGATGTTTTTGAGCGCGTGGTGCAGGGCAATAGGTTTTAAGTTCGAGGTATCCAGTATGTAATTCGCCCGCTCCCTCAGCGTTTTTAATAACTCGCGCTCTTTGGCGACCCCTTCGTCAATATAATTTGACAAAGGATGTCTGCGCCGTGTTTCACTGTACCTGCGTTCCAGAACGAAATCGCGGCAATCTAAAAACAATATTTCATACTGTACGTCAAGCCCCTCAAGTGAGCGGAGGCAGTTTTCCATGTCGCTCTGAAAAACGCTTTCTCTGCTGTCGATAACCAGCGCGGCGCGCTCAACCGAAGGCGTGGCTTTAATGCACATCCTCACAAAATCGGTTACCATAGCTGCGGGAAGGTTATCCACGCAATAAAAGCCTAAGTCTTCCAGGTAACGCAGCGCCTGAGATTTACCCGCTCCAGACAGCCCTGTTACAATCAACAGATACATATTATTCGCCCCCTTACCAGCAGCCTTTATATTACCTTGACTTCCGTTTCTAAAAGTACGCCGCTGTTTTCGTATACGCGTTTTTGAATTAATTCGATCAATTTTAATACGTCCCCGCAGGTCGCCCCGCCTTTATTAATAATAAAGCCCGCGTGCTTTTGGCTTACCTCCGCGCCGCCCACGCGCGCCCCTTTTAGGCCGGCCTGTTCTATGAGCGCGCCCGCATAATACCCCTTGGGCCGTTTAAATATACTGCCCGCGCTCGGGCTGTCCAGCGGCTGACGTTCCCTTCTGCGCACGGCGTATTCGGCCATACGCCTCGCACAGAATCCGTCGTCGCGCTCTAATGTGAGCTCCACACCCGATACCACCCATTCATCGGGCGTAAAGGAGCTTGAACGATATGAAAAATCGCTCTTTACCGGTTTTACGCGCGTTAACATTCTTTGTTTCAGCCCTGTAATTTCCGTTATAACCTGGCTCATCTCCCCGCCGTAAGCGCCCGCGTTCATAGCGGCCGCGCCGCCGATGGTGCCAGGTATTCCATTAGCCCATTCGAGGCCCATAAGCCCATATGATAATGCAGCCTTAGCCACAGAACTCAAAAGAGCCCCCGCGCCTACCCTAAGCTTACATCCCGAGCATGAAATACCGGCCATCCTATCGCCTACCCGAATAATTAATCCCAGGTAGCCCTTATCGCTTACAAGCGTGTTGGAGCCGTTGCCCATAATATGGCAAGGTATCTCGAGCGAATCCGCCGCGCATAGAGCCCTCAGCAGCTCCTCGGGGCTCGAAGGCTCCGCAATAATAGCGGCTGGCCCGCCTATATGAAACGTTGTCATGGTATTCATAGGCACATTGAGCCTCATGTGAATACCCTTCAACTCCTCGCAAAGTCTGTCAATCCTAATCATCGCATCTCCATAGGGGCGAAAGCCCGTGAACTACTTCTTATTTTACTTGATTTACGGCATGTTAACAAGCTCTTTGAATATCCTGTTGAACTCACTAACGCCGGACTCATCTCCGCTTACAGCGGCCACCGCCGCCTGGCGGAGGCTTTCTTTCATTCGGTAAAGGGAAAAAGTATTCGGCACGCGCGGTTTTTTTAAAGCCTGATATAGCTTCTGGGGAAGCTCCGATGTAAAGGAAGGATCTTCATTCAAGACGATGGCGGGAATACCGCCGAGCCCGGCAAGATTCTCCTGCGGCCCCTCGTCAACAACCTGACGCATCAGCTCCATCGCGTATGGGATTTTGCCCTCTTCTATTTGCCTGTCAAGTCCCATATATTGAACTAAATCTGTATAATTCGTTATGGTGGACAACTGAAAAACGAAACCCTGTCCCAATTCAAGCTTTCTGAGCAGATCGCCTGCCGCGCGGGCGTCTACCACTGCGCTCCCCGCCAATTTATCCTTAAACGCGTCAAACTCCGCCGATTGCGCTTTTACGCCTAAGGAAGCAAGAATGACCGGGTCGCCGCAAATCCCATAAACCTGTTCTTTCTTTTTGCCTTGGGTAAAAGTCATCTTTTGCGCCGCGTCAAGCAGCCATCCATCCTTAGTTGGGTCGTCGGGAATCGAATCAACGCTTCGCGCCTGCGCAATCTGCGAGTTTACGAGAAGCGCGTATCCAGAGAGTACATAGGGTATGGCGTACTGCTTATCCTCTGATTTTCCGGACCGCTCAATGCCATCTAAAAATACCGCTTCCGGCTGTTCCGTCAGCTCCAGCAGCATATCCTCGCCGCACCAGCCGGAAGGAAAGGAGTAAATATCCGCTCGTTCCCCTTTTGACAGGCGTTCCATGCAATCTTCAACACTCATCGCCTCTATGGTAACAAATACGCCAAAATGCTTTTTTTCAACTCTCGCCGCGCGCTTTTCAAGCCAGGAGCTTAAGCTTCCCGCATAGGTTTTAAAGCCGACGATGTGCCAGCATGTGATTACGCCGGTAAAAGGCTCTTGCTCACCCTGCATCCACTCGTTGTAGTAATTGCGCTCAAGCCTCCCCGATAAATAGGTTGGTATTAACGCGAGATATGCGATAATCAGGGCCGCCGCTATAAATCTTAGGCTTTTGCGCGCCATTAATCCATACCCCCTAATATCCTGAGCTTGGCGCTGTTTGGGATAAGAATCCGCACCGCCGGTACTTATCCATATGTTATGTTATAAGCGTATTATTCTGACTTAACGGCGATTAGTGATCCTTGCTTAAATCACAATGTGAGGCGCTCTTTTTGTGAATGAGTTAAATTACGAAAAAAACCCCGCGTAATTCATACGGGGTTCAGCTTGTCAAGGCCGTTGCGCTATAAGGGATAAAGCGTTACGGCACGGGCAGTTTTTCCGGTTCGGGAAGAGCGGGCCCGTCTATGGTGACCTTTTTAATGACCACATCCTCCAGCGGCCTTTCTCTCTCCGTCTTAACCGCCGCAATTCTATCCACTACATCCATACCTTGAATAACGCGGCCAAATGCTGCGTATAGGCCATCAAGCCCCTTATTGTCCTTATGCATAATGAAAAATTGGCTCCCCGCCGAATCATACAGCGGATCACCGCGGCGCGCAAACGATAGCGTACCGCGTGTATGCGATATGCTGTTCTCGAAGCCGTTTACTGAAAACTCCCCCTTAATGCAATAACCCGGGCTGCCGGACCCCGTACCGTTAATATCGCCCCCCTGAATCATAAAACCCTCAACAACCCGATGAAATATCAGACCATCGTAAAACCCTTCCCTCGCCAAGTAAACAAAGTTGCAGACGGATTGCGGGGCGGCTTTGGGGTAAAGCTCGGCGACAATTACGCCTCCGTCCTCCATCTCTATGGTGGCGGTCATTGTTTCAACTTCCATCGGATCCTCTACGTTGTCAGGATGATATTGCGGCGTGGTTTGCCCGCCTTCAAGCGGTGCGCAGCCGGTTAACAAAGCTATGCACAATATCAGGTAAAACAACCTTTTCATAGTTTCTCCCCCTCTTTCATAATACTGATTAATTTATCATCTTAAAGCCTTATAGTCAACGCGACGGAGTAAAGGATTTCTCCATTTTCTCAAGCGATTCCTGAGCCTGAGCCCAATTCTCGTACAGCCTTTCAATATCAATTCGTTTATTATCCGCCGCGCGTGCAAGTTCCCCCGCCTTAACATAATCTGAGGCATTCTCCGGTTCGCTCAATAATCTTTCGATATTTGCCAGCTCCTCCTCGGCGCAAGTAATCTCCTGCTCGCATCTTTTCAGCCTGCCTTTGACTTGGTTAACGGCGCTTTGAAACTCCTTACGTTCTTTATATTGGTTCGGCTTTTCAGGCTCCCGGCTGCTTTGCCGCGATTGCTCAAAACGGCTCCGCTCAGATATGCAGTCGTCATAGCCGCCAATATATTCAGTAATGCCCTTCGAGTCCATATAGAGGATTCTGTCCGCAAGCCTGTTAACCAGATATCGATCGTGCGTTACAACCAGCATCGTCCCCTCATAATCCTCAAGCGCGGTTTCAAGCGCTTCGCGCGATGCGATATCAAGATGATTGGTCGGTTCGTCAAGGATCAGGAAGTTCGTTTCAGACAGCATGAGTTTGAGCAGCTGAACCCGCGCCCGCTCGCCGCCGGATAAACAGCCAACCTCCTTAAGTACATCGTCGCCACGAAAAAGAAACGCTCCTAGCGCGGTGCGAAGTTCGGTTAAATTCATCAGGGGATATTCACGGTGCATCTCCTCCAGCACCGTATTATCCGGTTCGAGTGCGGCCATCGTTTGATCATAATAACCGGGTTTTACCTTCGCGCCGAACATAGCCTCGCCGGCGTCCGCGTTTTCCTTACGCATGATAAGGCGAAGCAGCGTGGTTTTTCCGCATCCGTTCGCGCCGAGCAAAAATACCCTTTCGCCTTTTCGGATATGTAGGCTTACATTGGCGAACACCCGTTTATTCCCATATGATTTTGCAACTTCGTTAACCGTCAGCACGTCGTTTCCCCCGCCCTGCGGAACCTGAAAGCGGAAGCGCACGCTTTTTTCATCGCGCTCCGGCTCAATCAGCGTCTTGCGGAGCCGTTCAATCTGCTTCATTTTCGATGCGGCGGTTACAAAATTACGCTCCTGTCCCCAGCGCTTCTGTTGTTCCACGATGCCCTGTATGCGACGTATCTCTCTTTGCGTGTTTCTATAATGGCGCAGCAATATTTCATTCTGAGTGCTCATGTGGTTTACATGCGCGGAGTAATTGCCGTCGGTAACGAATAGCTTGTTGTTTTTAAGCTCCAGCGTACGGTTCGTTACCTTATCTAGAAAATACCGGTCGTGGGATATCACAACGTACGCCCCGGCGTATCCGCACAAAAACTCTTCCAGCCATTGCGTGCTTTCGATATCAAGATGATTCGTAGGCTCGTCGAGCAGCAAAAGGTTCGCGCCGGAAAGCAATACTTTAGCAAGCTGCGCTTTGTTGCGCTGCCCGCCGCTCATCGTATTGATCCCCTGGCCGAATTCTTCATCTTTAAAGCCCAAACCCTTAAGCGTGGAGCGTGTGCGGCTGCGGTACGTAAAACCGCCCATAAGCTCATATTGGGAGTTCAAAGCATGCTGGCGCTGGATGAGCGATTCAATGTCGCCGGAATTCTGTTCAATTTTTAGGCTTACTTCATCCAGCTCCCTTTCGATATCGATAAGGCGCCTGAAGATATAGAGCGTATAGTCAAACAGGGAAAGGCTGCTATTATCAAGCGCCTGATCCATAGTGGATACAGCCGCTTCTTTGCTTTTGTATACGGCGCCCTCGTCGGGCCGCTCAAGTCCGGTGATCATTTTGAACAGCGTAGTTTTTCCGCTGCCGTTCACGCCAACTAGGCCTATCCGGTCTTTATCCCTTATCTCAAAAGAAACATCCTCAAACAAAAGGCTGTCCACAAACGATTTCTTTATTTGGTTTACCTGAACCAGCAACATAGCTATTTCCACCTATTGCGTTTTGTAATGCGATCGAGGAGGTATGCTCCGGTCGCATTGCGGTATAAACGCTTATCTTTCAAATCGGTATTCTCCATTTCAAACGCATGCTAAAGCGCTGAAAATGCATTAACCCTATAATTATAATTGAAGAACCGGGCTTTTGTAAATGAAGCTGAAAAGCTTAATTGAACAACGAAATACGGGTTGATTTCATACAGATCTAGTCATACTGAGGGGGCTGATTCAGCAAGAAAACTGAGGCAGCCCCCTGTTACGCCTAATACGCTTTAGCGAAATACATTCTTTTCTGGGCGGGTCTTCCGCAATGCACGCAGCGCGCGCCGCTTAGAGGCCCGTTATCGCAGCCAAGCGGTTCGCACCGTGACGTTGCGCTCGTTTTTGCCTTGATTTCATCCTCGCATGCGCGTTCGCCGCACCAATACGCGCGCACAAACCCGTTCTTCACGCCCTCGGCAAATACGTTAAAGTCACACGCGTCCACAGTATGAGCCTCACGCATGGCTAACGCCTTGTCCAAAAGCCCCTGGTGGACCGCGTCAAGCAAATCTGTAATCGTCTCGGCCAAGCCCTCCATTGGGACAAATAGCTTTTCCAGATTATCACGGCGGACTAAAACAACCTGATTGTTTTCAATATCCTTAGGCCCGACCTCAAGGCGCAGGGGGACGCCCTTCATCTCCCATTCGTTGAACTTCCATCCGGCGCTTTGGTCGCGGGTATCCACTTCAACGCGAATTCCAGCGGCCTTGAGAGCGCCGCTTAACTCCTGCGCCTTTTCGAGCACGCCTGTTTTATGCATGGCGATGGGCAGCACCGCAACTTGCACAGGCGCAACACGTGGCGGCAGAACAAGCCCTCTGTCGTCCCCGTGAACCATAATCAGCCCGCCGATCAACCTTGTGCTTGTTCCCCAAGAAGAAGTGTGGCAGTATTTTAGCTGGCCGTCCCTGTCAAGATAGGTAATGTCATACGCCTTTGCAAAATGATCCGCGAGATTATGGCTTGTTCCCATTTGAAGCGCCTTTCCATCCTGCATTAACGCCTCGATGGTATAGGTTTCATAGGCCCCGGCAAACTTTTCCTTATCGCTTTTACGCCCCGCGAGCACCGGTATGGCCAGGACGTTTTGACAAAACTCCCTGTATACCTCCAGCATTTTCATCGTCTCTTCCTGCGCCTCTTCAAACGTGGCATGGGCGGTATGCCCTTCCTGCCATAAAAACTCGCTTGTGCGCAGAAAAGGGCGCGTGCTTTTCTCCCACCGAACCACGTTCGCCCACTGATTGATTAAAATGGGAAGATCCCGATAGGATTGTATCCAACGCGCATACATGGAACAGATGATCGTTTCGCTTGTGGGGCGCACGCATAGCCTCTCAGGAAGCTCTTCCGATCCGCCATGCGTTACCCAGGCCACCTCGGGCGCAAAGCCTTCAACGTGTTCAGCCTCTTTTTTCAACAGGCTTTCAGGTATAAACAGCGGAAAATAAGCGTTTTTATGGCCGGTAGCTTTAAACCTAGCGTCCATCTCATGCTGTATCAATTCCCATACCTCGTATCCGTACGGCTTGATTACCATACACCCGCGTACATCGGAATAATCAACCATACCGGTTTTAAGGATTACATCCGTATACCATTGGGGAAAATCATCTTTTCTTGAGGCGATATGCTGAACGAACGCCTCGTTGTTTTTTTTGGCCATCTCTCCATACCTCCAAGTTTATTCATTAAAAAAACCGCCCTAATATCATATAAGGGCGGGAATCAACACGCGGTACCACCTTACTTTGTTCTCGCGCGGCGCTAACGCTCACCATGCGGCCGGGCATTTCCTACCGGCGGCTCGGGGAATGGGTAATCCGGGCATAATGCGTTTTCTCACCAAAATAAACGCTCTCTTCCATTACGCCATCGAATATGGTTCCCTTCAAAGCCTTTAAAGACGGGTCATTATAGCATACCCCTAAATACCGTGTCAATCCTCGTTAAGCACATCCTCAATAAGTGCGTTAAGCTCATCGTCCAGCTCCGCGTCTTTCGCGGCGTTATCCGTTGCGGGCGAGGCGACCACCTCGTCAACCGTCCAAACCTTATCGTCCTCAGGGGCTCTATTCGTATCCTCCTGAGCGTTGAGAGGCTTAGCGGCTTCGTCCTGAAAATCCTCCTGCGGACGCGGGGTTTCCCTGCCCTGAAGCATATAGATGCTGCGCATCAGATCAGCGGGGTTTTGATACTGCTCGGGCAGGCTTTGCTTTTCGTCGCTGCTTTCGAGCAGCCCGGGAAGGCCTTTACACTCTTGTGCCAGCTCCTTATCGCCCTCGTGGGTGAGAAGCGATACCATCTCGGCAAACTCCTCGGCGTATTTTCTTGCCGCGCCTGCTGTTTGGGCGAGCTTTCCGTTTAGCCTGTCAAGTGCAGCCGTGTATTCAGAAGCGGAGTATTCCGCCTGCTCTAGCCTTCTTTTCGCCTCCGCATGAGCCTTTTCAATAATAACAGCAGCTTGTCCGTTGGATTCTTCAATAATCTTTTCGGCTTCCTCTCTCGCGCTTCGTATAGTCTTATCGGCAAGTTCATCCGCGTTTTTACGTATTGCGTCGGCTTCCTGAACGACATTTCCCGCCTGATGGTTAGCATTGGATATAATGCGTTCGGCGGTTGCCTTCGCTTCCATCAGAGCGCCCACAATAGCCGTTTCCTTTTCCTTTGAAGCGTTCACCGCATTGGATAGCTCTTGTATGCGCCTAGTCAATATCTCTATTTCGCGGTCTTTCTGCCCCAGATTCGCTTCCAGTTCGCGCAACTTTTTGCTCATGGTAAAGGACCTCCTGTTTTTTTATTCTAAACTCATTTTCTCCTGATACGGGCCGTCCGGCGGCGCATAACCCATATGCGAGTAGCCTGCCGGCATCACAATCCGCCCTCGCGGCGTTCTGGCGATAAACCCAAGCTGAAGCAAATACGGTTCGTAAACATCCTCAATTGTTGAGGCGTCCTCACCGGTAGCCGCAGCCAGCGTATCAAGGCCAACAGCACGACCCGCGAACTTGTCGATCATGGTTAATAAAATCCGCCGGTCAACAGCGTCAAGCCCGAGCCGGTCAACAGCCAGCATATCAAGCCCAGCTTTGGCGTTTTCCGCGTCAATAACGCCGCTACCGCGCACCTGTGCGTAATCCCTGACGCGCTTGAGCAAGCGGTTGGCTATCCGCGGCGTGCCTCTGGCGCGCGACGCGATTTCAAGCGCGCCGCATTCGTCTATCTCAATATCCAGAATATCCGCGCTGCGCACGATAATATCCTTTAACGCGGCGGGATTGTACATCTCCAGCTGTTCTTTTATCCCGAACCTGTCGCGAAGGGGCGACGTTAAAAGACCCATGCGCGTGGTCGCGCCAATAAGCGTAAAACGCGGAAGATCCAGCCGTATTGAACGTGCCGATGGTCCCTTGCCAATGATGATATCCAGCGCAAAATCCTCCATAGCGGGATAAAGCACTTCCTCCACATTGGCGTTTAAACGATGGATTTCATCAATAAATAGAACGTCGCCCGGAGCGAGGTTGGTTAATATAGCGGCAAGGTCGCCCGCGTGCGTAATGGCCGGGCCGGAAGTTATGCGCAGGTTACCGCCCATTTCGTTGGCGACTATTGCGGCCAGCGTGGTTTTCCCCAGGCCCGGAGGCCCGTACAGCAGGGAATGATCCAGCGGTTCCCCCCGGTGCTTAGCCGCCTGGATATAGATGCGCATATGCTCCTTGACCATATCCTGACCAATATACTCGTTAAGAAACCTTGGCCTCAGGCTATATTCAATTTGCTCGTCCCCGTTCATCAGGGAAGAGGTGATTAACCTGTCCTGCTCCATATATTACCTCTTGGATATCTCTTTAAGCGCCAGCGTTATCATATCCTCAACCCTTTCACAGGCGGTAACCGCGGCAACCGCGCGGCCCGCGCTTACGCCGTCGTACCCAAGCGAAACAAGCGCGGCGACAGCTTCCGTACGAATGTCGGCAGCAATCCCGTTTTCCGGCTGCGCAGCCATAATCCCCGGAAGCTCGTTTTCCCCGACCTTCTCCTTTAGCTCAAGCAATACCCGCGCCGCGCTCTTACGGCCCATCCCCGGAACCCGGTCAAACGCGGCCGCGTTTTCAGTTAGGATAGCGGCGGCGATATCGCCGACGGACAGATGGGATAGAACCGATAAAGCTAGCTTTGGCCCCACGCGCGTAACGGAGATTAAACGCCGGAACATATCGCGCTCGTTTACAGTCCAAAATCCATATAGGGCCATAATATCCTGACCTAAATGAAAGTGCGTTATCAGCCTCGCGTTCTTTCCCTGAACAAGCTGCCTTAGCGTGGCCGAGCTGCACAAAAGCTCATATCCTACGCCGCCCGCATCGATTATTGCGCGATCGGCCCCAATTTCATCAACGGTACCCTCAATATACGCGTACAATGCCGTTCCTCCCCGTTTATCTTATCCGGTATTCCTCAGCGGCCGGTCCCATGGTGTTCGCATGGCAAATCGCGGCACCAAGCGCGTCCGCCGCGTCGTCCGGTTTAGGCAGGCTACTTAGCTGGAGCAGCGCCCTCACCATATGTTGTATCTGCCCTTTGTCTGCGTGCCCGTTTCCTGTGACGGCCTGCTTGATCTGCATGGGCGTGTATTCGTAAAGGGGCAGCCCGGATTGCTGCGCGGCAAGCAGCGCTACGCCGCGGCCCGCGCCAACCTGAAGCGCGGTTGTTACGTTTCGGCAGAAAAAAAGCTCCTCAAATGCGATATGCTCGGGATGATAAGCTTCTATCAGCTGCCGCATGCCTAGGTACAGCTTCTCCAACCTCTCGGGAAACGGAAGCTTGGCCGTTGTCTCAATAACCCCATAGTCTATGGCCCTGTTACGCGTTCCGTCAACCTCTATAATTCCATATCCCAATATTGCATAACCGGGATCAATACCTAATACAATCAAAGCGCACCTTCAAATTATTTATATATTTGGTAGTTATTCTATCATATTATCCAGCGCATCTCAATGGCGAAGGGACAAAGATTTCATGCTGCGCATAATACTTGTGCGCAAGCAGGCGGATAACGCGTCAGAGCAGTGTGTATGAACAGGGCGCTGTATAAGCCATGAAGAATGGTAAAAACATCCTCTATTTACATACATAACGCAAATAGGAACATTGCTTTAATCATAACTATGGCTTGCTCCCTAACCGTTTTTTAAATTTGCTGTTTGAAGCTCTAGCTTTTTCGCTGAGCGATTAACGAAAAGAATAAAAACCCCCGAGCATTGGCTTTTATTCCTGTGCCGGGATGTTTTATACCTCAAACGCTCAGCCTCGTGTTTTGAGGTTTAGTTATTTTTTTGGCAGCAGTTTTTATATTTTTTTCCGCTCCCGCACGGGCACGGGTCGTTCCTGCCAACCTTTGCGCCGTCGCGCACAAAAACTTTTGACGCCCTGAAAGCCTGCGTCAGCTCGCGCCGTTTTTGTTCGCTCAGTATGTTTTCCCACTCAGGCAATGTATACAGCCATTGCGCCTTGGCGTCCAGCATATTGGTATACAGTTTTTCAAAATCCACGCTCAGTTCCAATTGGCTGCCGGATTCAAGCTCATTCAGCTCAAGCGCTTCCGTCAGGCTCGTATTGATCCCGTCGAGAAAGCCCAAAAAAGTAACATTATCCATTCCGAACTCAACGGCCAGCTCACTTAGTGTTCCTGCGTACGGCTTTTCATGTCGGCTGAGGATCTTTTTATAGTTCTCCGTTTCCAACTCGAAATAAGCGTTCCAAAACTGATCGTGCTCGGCTTTATTACGCTCCTGCCCGGCAAGCTCCCGCCACTGTTCATTCAATGTCATCAATCACCCGCTCCTATCCAATATTATTTAATTCAAAAACCACGCAACAACGCGGAGGTTAAGCTTTATGTAGCGGCCGGGAGGCCGGTCAACGCCGCCCCCCGGTTCAACGATAATATGTTCACTACATCGCAGCGTCAAGCGTTTCCTTTACCTTGAGTATGAAATCCTCCGTACTCAGAACCGTTTTGTCGGGCAGGTCGCAAAGAGGAGCCAAATCCTTAGTCATATAGCCGCTTTCGATTGTGCTAAGCGCGGCTTTCTCCAGCTTCTCACCAAAGCGCTCAAGCTCCAATATGCCATCCATCTCACCGCGCTTCTTTAACGCGCCCGTCCAAGCGAAAAGGGTAGCCATGGAGTTGGTGGATGTGCTTTCGCCCTCCAGATGCTTGTAATAGTGGCGGGTTACAGTGCCGTGCGCCGCTTCATACTCAAAATAACCGTTGGGTGAAACCAATACGCTGGTCATCATAGCAAGCGATCCGAAAGCCGTCGCAACCATATCGCTCATCACGTCGCCGTCATAATTCTTGCACGCCCAGATAAAGCCGCCCTCGGAGCGGATAACGCGCGCCACGGCGTCGTCTATGAGCGTGTAGAAATAGGTGATGCCTTCCTTTTCAAAACTATCCTTATACTCCGCGTCAAAGATACCCTGGAATATATCTTTAAACGTATGATCGTATTTTTTAGAGATGGTATCCTTGGTGGAGAACCAAAGATCCTGTTTGGTCGAAAGGGCGTACTCGAAGCACGCGCGGGCAAAGCTCTCGATAGAATCGTCCTTATTGTACATACCCATCAATACGCCGGGGCATTTGAAATCGAACACCGTCTCATGGAACAGCTCGTTGCCGGTTTCATCGGTGAACTTGATTTCAGCCTTGCCCGGGGCGGGTACGCGGAATTCAGAGCACTTATAGATATCGCCGTACGCGTGACGCGCAATGGTTATGGGTTTGCGCCATGAGCTAACGGAGGGCTTGAGGCAGTTGAGCGTTATCGGCGTGCGGAAAACGGTTCCATCCAAAATCGCGCGGATTGTCCCGTTCGGGCTCTTGTACATGCGCTTGAGGTCATATTCCTTTACACGCTGGGCATTAGGCGTGATGGTTGCGCACTTTACGCCAACGCCGTATTTTTTGACGGCTTCAGCCGCGTCTACGGTTATTTGATCGTCCGTAGCGTCGCGGTTCTTCAATCCGAGATCATAATATTCCGTTTGAAGCTCCACATAGGGCTCAATCAGATGATCTTTCACCATTTTCCAAATGATGCGGGTCATTTCGTCGCCATCCATCTCGACCAGCGGGGTCTTCATTGGGATCTTGGACATGGTAGGTGTCTCCTTTACTTCTTATAAATTTTAGTACTTCTCTCCGCCCTTTCAAGGATAGCGGAGTTATGTGCAAAAGTGGACGCGCGCTTTTGTTCGGCCGCTTCATATGCGGCTTCAACAAGCCGGCCCACCAATTGCCGGAAAGTAATGCCCAAGGGCTCAAACAGGTAGAAAGCCATCGAGCCTGGTATGCTGTTGATTTCATTTACATACAGGCGGCCGTCCGCGCTGTCTATCATATAATCCACGCGGACAACGCCCCTGCATTCGAGCGCGCGGAAAATACGCGACGTGTAGTTCTTAATCGTTTCTGTTAATTCATCTCCGACAGGCGCGGGTATTTTGCGGGAAAGCCCTTTCATCCCACCCATGCCGCCTTTACCGGAGCCTCGCATGTATTTATCCTCAAACGAGAGATAATCCGCCCAGCTTTGCGGCTGTTCGCAGAGGGATACGGTTACGTCGTCCTCAAAGCCAAGGCAAGCGCAATTGACCTCAACGGGTTTATCCAATCCCTTTTCAATAAGAACTTTTTTGTCAAAGGCCAAGGCGGTTTCGACCGCGCTTATGAGCGTATCCCTGTCAACCGCCTTTGCGATGCCGATGGATGATCCAAGGTTGGCAGGTTTGATGAACAGCGGATACGAAAGCTTTTCCGCTTCTTCAACAATAACGTCCTGCTCTCGTTGCCATCTTGCGCGGTAAAACCAAACGCCTTCAAGCACGGGGAGCCCCATGCTTTGAAAAACGGCTTTCATAAGCACCTTATCCATGCTCACCGCGGAACCGATAACCCCGCTGCCCGTGTAAGGTATATCCGCCAGCTCCATCAGGCCTTGAATGGTGCCGTCCTCCCCGTGCATGCCATGCAGGGCTAAAAAAGCGCAGTCAATATTTTGAACCTTCACATACTTGGCCCCGAATAGGCCGCCGCCGCACGCATAAAGCCCGCCTGAACCGGGAACGGGCGGTAAAATTACTTTTTGTATCCCCTTCACGTTCGGGTTAAAGTCGCGGTAGGTTTTTATTTCTTTTAGCGGCTCTCCGATAAACCACTCCCCGGATTGCGAAATATATACCGGAAACGCGTTAAATCTGCTTTTGTCGGCGTTTTCAAGCGCCTGCAAGCCCGTGATAATCGATACGTCGTGTTCGGCGGCCCGGCTTCCGAAAATTACCGCTAAATCTATCATTTAATCGACCTCCTAAATACCTATTCATTATAATTGTCCGGCAGATCGTTTATGAACAATACCACGCTCCCGGGCGGCGCGTACAGCGGGAGCTTGGCTGTAGCCTGATCCAAATTATCCGTACGAACGATGCATTCCCCCGGAAAACCTTCCGCCTTAAGCCCCTTTTCCATCGGGTCCGCATGGCGCTTGCCAACGAGAATCACAATATCTGCGCCGGAAGCCATTTTCCTGCCGAACTCTTCGTTTAGCGCGTCCTCTTCCTCGCCGAGCTCAACCATGCCGGGGGTCACGATAATCCGGCGGCCGTGGAACTCTTTGAGCACATCCACCGCGGCCTTTACTCCTGCCGGATTCGCGTTAAACGTATCGTCGATGACCGTCACGGGACCCGGTATGAGCTCAAGCCTGTGTTCAACGGGTTTGAGCTTTTTTATCCCCGCCGATATTTGTTCAATCGGCATGCCCATATAGTACGCGCACGCGGCGGCGCCGGTGATATTTAGAATGTTGTGTTCGCCAAGAAGCTGTGTTTTACACTTTGCCGTTTCGCCGTTTTGCGCTAAAAGCGTAAAGCTGCTCCCCCACTCGCCCACCGCGATATCCTGCGCGCGCATATACAGGTTGTTCCCGTGTATACCGAATAAAAACCGGTTTTTTACGTGCTTGGCAGCATTGAGCATGTCTACGCAATCCGGGTTATCGCCGTTGGCAAAGGCTGCGCCCGAGGCGGGAAGCGCGTCTAAAAGCTCGCCTTTCGTCCGTATGATGTTCGAGTACGAACCAAATGTCTCAAGGTGCTGTTTGCCGACAGAGGTTATAATGCCGATTTGGGGAGATGTAAGGCGGCAAAGCTCCTCGATATCCCCTACATAGCGCGCGCCCATTTCCGCCACGAAAACATCATGGCTTTCATTTAAAGAGCCCCTTATTACCTTTGTAATACCCATAGGCGTATTATAGCTCGCGGGCGTTACCAAAACGTTGTATATTTCGCTTAATATCGTACCGAGAAAAAATTTCGTGCTTGTTTTCCCAAAGCTGCCCGTAAGCCCGACGACGGAGAGCTTTTGCAGGCGGTTAATCTTTTTTCTGGCGTCGTTAAAATACCACTTCTTCACGCCCTCTTCAATCGGATAGGTCAGCGCGTATGCAATAAATACGGTTACCGGAAGGAGCGCGCCGGGTATCAGCCTTATCCATGCACAGCCCGTTAATAAGCTCAAAGAGAACACGCCCGCTACAAGAACCGCAAGCGCGCTAATCAGGCGCTTGATACGCCCCGTATAAGCCAGCGGCTTTTTGGACGGCGTTTTTCTGCTCAGGTAAAAAAAAGCGAAAAGGCCGCAAAACGCAGTCATATCTGGAAGCCAAGCAATCGCCGGACCGAACGCGGCCATGAGAGCGCCGCCGGCTAACGCGCCGATAAAATAGAAAGGAAAGGGCTTGTATATATGTCTGTAAACCCATTTCGCGTACATTCTTCCCTGATAGCTTTCCAACTGAAGCATATGTATATAAAACAATGAGGCCAAAATGACCGCGATTGCGTTAACAAGCGCTGGAACAATTACCATCCAATCCATGAAACCACCTCTCAATCTCCCAGCAGAACGCTGAGCATTGCGCAAAAGCGCGGAAAATCGTCCAAATAGCTGTAATGGCCCGCCCCGTTTATCACAGCAAGGCCCGCGTTTGGAATCCGGTCTTTCATGATTCGGCCCATATACAGCGGGGTATCCTTATCCTCGTCGCCCCAAACCAGCAGGGTTTCGTTTTGTATCTTGGCAAGCCTGTCGGTCAAATCAAGGTTAACCACCTTTACAAAGCTTGACCTCATAACGCCGGATAGCTCGCGGTAATCCGCGGAGCCCGCATTTTTTATGCGCTCCTCAATATGGAGAAAGCTGTTGAGAAAACCGCATGACGCTATCCGTTTAGCCAGCTTATAGCAGCGGGTTCGTATGTGGTATTTGAGCGTTCGTTTCGGGCGGATGCCCGCCGCGTCCGTCAAAACCAGCTTGCCGAACAGCCCGGGATCCTCAGAGGCGAGTAAAATAGTAACGCGTCCGCCGAACGAATGGCAGATTAAATCGCACCCCCGTAAAACTTCCGCCTCAATAACCCTGCGCGTGAGGGCCGCGTACTCCGGCACTCCCCAAGGTTCACTCGGGGCGGGGCTCAGCCCGAAGCCAGGGAAATCAATTAAAACCGCCTCGCGCCCTATCCGCTTAATATAGTCGGCAACCGGGCGCATGGCCTCCATGGAAGCTCCCCAGCCGTGCAGCAGCAGTACGGGTTTCCCGGAACCAACGCGTTCTATATTGATTTGTACGCCGTCGATATCCTTTAACAACGTTAAACCTCATTCCGTTCATGGTTCAGGCGGTTCCTGTCCGCCCACCCCTCTTTATTCACCTGCTTGGATCGCGCAATGGCGAGCGCGCCGGCAGGTACGTCGTCCGTAATCGCGGATCCGGCGGCGGTATACGCTCCATCTCCGATTTTTACCGGGGATATCAGCTTGGTCTGGCAGCCGAGGAAAACATCATCGCCAACCGTAGCGCGGTGTTTTTTGAAACCGTCGTAGTTAACCACAACCGTGCCGCACCCAAAATTCACGCGTTCTCCGATATCCGCGTCGCCCACATAGCTTAAATGCGATATCTTTGTACCTTGACCGATAACGGAGTTTTTTACCTCCACAAAATCGCCGATTCGGCAGTCGCGCCCGATTCGCGTGCCGGGGCGAAGGTTGACGAAGGGGCCGATAACCGCGCCGCTTTCAACTGTTGCGCCGTTGGCGGATACCGAGTGCAGGCGGCAGCGCATGCCGATTTGAGAATCTATTATATGGCAGTCGCCGACGAGCGTGCATCCTTCTTCGATAATCGTGTTGCCACCTATAACCGAACCGGGATATATGACGGTATCGCAGCCAATGGATACTTCGGCGCCGATATAAACCGCGTTGGGATCTATAAAAGTGACGCCGTTAAGCATATGGCGTACGTTAATCCTTTCGCGCATAGCCGTCTCCGCTCTAAAAAGCGCAACCCTGTCGGTCACGACCATGCAGGAAACTCTGTCGCCCGCGAGCTCACGAACGGTTTTTCCGCCGCCGCTTAGCCACGAAGCATATACATCCAAAGTCCCGGAAAGCGGCGCGCCGGGTAAGCTTAGCGCCTGACGCGCAAAATAGAATGCGCACCTCTCCCCTCCCCCGTTTGATAGAACCGCGCAGTCGCACCCCGCGGCAGCGTCGATAAACTTTAACAAATCGTTTTTCGTAATAAGAGGCGCGTTTGCGCGCACAGCAAGAACAGGCAAAACATCCTGTTCATCAGCACCGCTCAACGCGAATCTCAAGCATGATATTTCGTCTTCCTTCCCGCAGGCCGAAACCCTATCCTCCGCGCGCAGGAATGTATTACTAGCCTCATGTTTCCCGTCGCTTACAACCACTCGTACCGAACCGCCGACGCCCGCTGCTGCAAGAAACGCCCAAACGTACATTTCCCGCCCTCCGACAGTGTGATAGGGGGCGGGGATCTGCGAACGCATAGCCGGCGATTCTACAGCGGTTATTATAATAGGCTCAACTGCCTGCATACTTATCTCCTTCCAGCCGCAAGCGGCCAAAATCCGCATTTATTCTAATGGGACACGCTATATCCTGTCAAGCGGGCAAGGTTATGAATACAAGTATTCTTTATTAACCCATCTATATTATATTGGCGTATGCCCGTCCTTTTTCCCTGAAAAGACAATGCCGCCAGTATTTTGTACTCAATGCTCGTCATCCGGCATACCAGCGTCGGTATAAGACATATTATCCAGTTCAGCGGTACAGCGCGGGCAGCGCGTGGCTTCATCATGAATTTCGCTTTTGCAGTACGGGCAAAGCCGCGCTTCTTTCGCGGCCGGCTCCTGAGCAGGCGCTCGTTTAAGCTTATTAATCAGTTTAACAAATATAAACACACAGACCGCAATGAGAATAAAGTCGATTATGGTTGATATAAAAGAGCCGTAAGCGAATACGGCCGCGTTCGCTTCTTTTGCCGCTTCAATGGACGCGTAGGAATTACCGTCGAGCGGAATAAACAGCGCGGTAAAATCAAGGCCGTTGGTAAGAAGCCCAATGAGCGGCATAAACAAATCCGCAACGAGCGACGATACGATTTTCCCAAAAGCGCCGCCAATCATAACGCCCACAGCCATATCCATCACGTTACCTTTAAACGCGAACTTTTTAAACTCACCCCACATCAGTATAACCCCCCATGTAATCTTTAGTATCCGCTATTGTCAGCATCCAAGAAAATCCCTGTCGATTGTGATAACGCAAAGATACCGGTGATCCCGGCTTTCAGCGGCTTGGCATATGCGCGCCTGAATCGCGTTTATATCTTCCCGGGACATCTCCGGCGGCACCACGAGATCAAAAAACAGGTTCAGCCGAATGCTGCGCACAACGCGGAAATCATGAAACCGCAGGCGGCCGTCCGTTTCGGCGATTATATCGGCGATATGCTCCCTGGCGGTATTTGCAAGCTCATCGTCGGTCTGGATAGGATCCAGGTGGATGGTAATGAGCATGTTCATCCGCTCCCCCACCTCTTTTTCGATATGGTCGATGATTTCATGCGTTTCAAGTATATCCGCACGCGCGTCAACCTCCGCGTGAAGCGTAGCGATTCGGCGGCCCGGCCCGTAATTATGTATGACCATGTCGTGGATGCCGTTTATCCCTTCATAGGCTAATATCTGTTGAGTCAGCTCTTGCACGGTTTCCACGCTGGGCGCTTCGCCCATCAGCGGGCTGATTGCGTCCTTAACGATTTTTACGCCCGCGTATAGGACGAAGCAGGCTACCAGCACGCCGATATACCCATCCAGATTTAACCGCGTAAAATAGCCGATAACTGTGGAAACCAGTATGGCTCCGGTAGAAATCATATCGCACAGGCTGTCCATAAACGCGGCTTCCATCGCGCCGGAATCGATGCGCTTGGCCACGCTTCGGTTAAAAAGACCCAGCCATAGCTTGGCGAAGATTGAAACGGCCAGAACTACCATTGCGGATACGCTGAAATTTACGGGCGTTGGGTTCAATATCTTTTCTATCGCGCCGCGGCCTAGCTCAACACCGACAAGCAGAATTAAAAAGGCGATGATAAGCGCGCTGATATACTCCATTCTGGCATGGCCGAACGGGTGCTCCCTGTCCGCGGGCTTTCCGGCCGCTTTAAAGCCGATAAGCGTAACGGTTGACGAGCCGACGTCCGAAAGGTTGTTGACCGCGTCCGCCTGAATGGCGATACTGCCGGTGAACAAGCCCATCATGAACTTCGCCGCGCACAGCACGAGGTTTACCACGATGCCGACGCATCCGGCTAAAATGCCGTAAGCCTCCCGCACCTGTGGATCCTTTGTGCTTTCAGGTCTTTTAATAAAGAGCTTGAAAAGAAGTTTTGTCATAGTACTATACCTCAAGAACCGCTTTATAGAGCGTTCGGCCAATGGGTTCACGGATAACTATATCCGCATTCAAGTCGCGCGCCGTTTCACCCATATTGATGAGCGCAAGGCGGCTTCCCCGATAATAATCCACAAGGCCGGCCGCTGGATACACCGTAAGGGAAGTCCCTCCCACAATCAGCATATCCGCGCGCGTGATATGGGTTATCGCCACGTTCAACACATCCGTGTCCAATCCTTCCTCATAGAGAACAACGTCCGGCTTAATTATGGCGCCGCACCCGCACTTAGGTACCCCCTCCGATTTTATCATATGCTCTTTGCCGTATAATCTGCCGCAGGATACGCAGAAATTCCGTTCTACCGAACCATGCAGCTCAAGCACCCGCCCGCTTCCGGCCGATTGATGAAGCCCGTCTACATTTTGCGTTATTACTGCGGTAAGCTTTCCTCTTTTCTCAAGCGAGGCCAGCGCCCTATGCGCGTCGTTAGGCTCAGCGTTTACCGAGAGAAAAGCCTCTTTATAATAACGAAAAAACAGATCCGTATGGCTTAGAAAAAAGCTGCGGCTCAATAAAATCTCCGGCGGATAGCCGTACTTGGTCAAAGCGGCGAAAACGCCGTTCTCGCTTCTGAAATCGGGTACTCCGCTCTCAGTGGATACGCCCGCGCCGCCTAAAAAAACGATGCGCCCGCTTTCATCGATCATCTGCCGGAGCCGTTGTATTAAATCCATTTGTCAGCACCTCCGCAATAACCCATTATATCATAAAACGCTTGTGCTTCACGCAATATATCTTTACTTTACGTATTGACTTACCGCTAAATAGCAAGCACAATATGCTTGAGGTAAACTATGTAAACAAACTCGCGAAATATAAGCTCTGAAGGGAGAAACCCATGAACATTCCGCCCGAAATGACGAGAGAAGAACAAACGCTTTTTTACGAAAACGCTAAAGCCTGGTACCTCGCATGTAAGGATAAGAACATGAAGCTCGATATGTCTCGAGGCAAGCCGAGCGTCAGTCAGCTGAATTTATCCAACGGCTTGTTAAATCTTCCGGTTAATCCTGAGGATTGCCTCAGCGACGGCATTGAGGCGCGCAATTATGGTACGCTCGCCGGGCTGCCCGCATGCCGCCGCCTTTTCGCCGAGCTTTTGGGTGTTGACGCGGATAACGTTTTTGTCGGCGGTAACGCAAGCCTTACACTCATGTACGACATAATCGCAAAAGCGCATACCCATGGCCTGCTCAACAGCAGCGCCCCGTGGTCAAAGCTCAATAAAGTTAAATTTATATGCCCCGCGCCTGGATACGACAGGCATTTTGCCATATGCGCCTCGTTCGGCATGGAAATGATCTCAGTGCCAATGCTTAATTCCGGCCCGGACATGGATATGGTAGAGGAGCTTGTCAGGGATCCAGATGTAAAGGGCATTTGGTGCGTGCCGAAATTTTCAAACCCGGACGGGATTGTTTATTCCGATGAAACCATCGGCCGCATCGCGGCGCTTAAACCGGCCGCACCCGATTTTATTATCATGTGGGATAATGCCTACTGCGTGCATGAATTCTCCGGCGAATATTATAGCATACCCGATATCCTCTCGCTATGCAAAATGGCCGGCAGGCCTCACATGGCGTTTGAGTTCGCGTCCACATCCAAAATAACCTTCCCGGGCGCGGGCGTATCGTGCTTTGCGTGCAGCGCGGAAAATATGGAGTATATGAAACACCTCATGTCCGTGCAGTCCATCAGCTATGATAAGATCAATCAGCTCAGGCACGTGCTGTTTTTCGGCTCAAAAGAGGGCGTTATCAAACACATGCAAAAACATGCCGCCATATTGAGGCCCAAATTCGACCTGGTTTGCGATATGCTGGATAAATACATACTCCCCTATGGAATCGGCTCCTATCACCGTCCGGCAGGCGGGTATTTTGTGAGCCTCTATACCCTTCCCGGATGCGCGCGGCGAACGCATCGGCTCTGCGCGGAAGCTGGCGTTACGCTTACCAATGCCGGGGCAACGTACCCTTACGGGCGGGATCCGGAGGATTCCAACCTGCGCATCGCCCCCAGCTTCCCTCCGCTAGACGAACTTAGCGCGGCGATGGAGGCGCTTTGTTCGGCGTTATGCCTCGCGGCCGCGGAGAAGCTTATGGGAGAACCCAAACAATAACAATACCTTTTCTTGTAAGGTTTTAAAAAAAGCGGCGCAGCCGCTTTTTTATTTGCCTTAAAAGCCTACGACTGAACTTTCACGTACATCAAGATTGCATTATTGAATAAAGAAATCCACAAGAAGCGTAATGAACGACTATTAAAAGCTATAAATTAAAAAAAACGGCGGCAAAATTATACAATCTAGGTTGTGCCTACTACAAATTTATGGTAATATAGTTATGTTCTTTGTGATACGGTGATGAGGAATTATGCAGTATAATAAAAGGTAATGGTCTATCATTTCAGGGGGTGATGCGGGTTGCTTGTTTCTTAACAATATGCAGCATGCATAGTTTTGTTTCAGAATTTAGTATTAGTAAAAATCAGTTTGGTTTGCAGCGTATTTAGTTAAGCATTGTAGGAATACTTGGCATTCCTATGTAAATATGAATTAAGTTTAATAAATTAACTTTCCTTACCTTGAACGCTTAACCGAACGCGATAAAAGACAACCGCCTTTTGAAAACGCCGCGCAGCAAAATATGTGATAAGGGATGTGAAAATATGGATAAGCCAATAATTGAACTTTTTCGGACGCCAAACAGTTATTATCTGTTTGATGTTAACAAAAATGAAATTATACCGATAGATTATGACTCGTATCATTATTTGAGGGAGTTGTTCGACTTAAACAACCAACAGCACTCCGAACCGGCACAAGTTAGACAGCTTAAAGAGCAAGGTTATCTTTCAACCGTCAGCGCCGTTAAAGATGTCAGGCATATTTACACCGATCATCTTCAAGTTTTTCTTGAACGCAAGCTCTCCAAGATAACTTTGCAGTTAACCCAGAACTGTAATTTCCGCTGCAAGTACTGCATCTACTCCGAGGAACACAGCTCGCGGCAGCGGACGCATACAGCGGTTCGCATGACTTGGAAAACAGCCAAAAAAGCGGTTGATTTCCTCAGAGAACACTCTGTGGACAGCCCAAGCGTCAACATCGGTTTTTATGGGGGCGAGCCGCTTATGGAATTTGAATTGCTGAAAAAAATAGTACGCTATAGTTTGGATCACTTTGAAGGAAAAAAGATAACATATAGCATAACATCAAACGGCACCCTGCTCGACGATGAGATGATACTCTTTTTTCAGGAACATGAAATATCCCTGATGATAAGCCTCGACGGCCCAAAGGAGATAAATGACAGAAACCGCGTTTTTGCCGACGGGTCGGGGACCTTTGATAAGGTGGCGGAGCGGATCAACCGCATAAGAGAAATTGCCCCTGATTATGCCTCGAAGCTGCAGATCAGCATGGTGATGGACCCGGATAACGATTTTGATTGCATTAATGAAATCAGCCTGGATGATTCACAATTCAGCAAACTAAGCTTGCAGCCTTCCCTTGTGGAGCGCGAATACGGCGATGAAAACGTGAAGTTTTCCGAGGAATATTCGTGGAAATATGAGTATCAGCGGTTTTTATCCATCCTCGCGTATTTTAAACGTTTCCCTCAAGAGGAAGTATCTCCGATTACGGAGCGCTCTTTAGCCTCCGCAATAACCGATTATCCCCAAATTGAAAATGGTACGCCGCTGCAAATGATAGAAGCGCCGTCAGGCCCTTGCATACCCGGTCAGCTCAGATTGTTCGTAAACGTTTATGAACAATTGTTTCCCTGCGAGCGGGTAAGTGAAAAATCCCCGCCTATGTGTATCGGCACCCTGGATGACGGTTTCAATTTGGAAAACGCTAAAAAAATACTAAATGTCGGCCAATTGACCGGAAAGGCTTGCCAAAGCTGTTGGTGCTTCCGGCATTGTATGCTGTGCGCAAAAAAAGCGGACGACGGCTCTGAGCAACTTTCAGCGAAAAAGAAACTGAACTATTGTGAGGAAGCAAGGACAAGCGCGTACTTCAAGCTTTACCAACATCTATTGCTTAAAGAAATCCCGCTCTACTATTGTGAACAAATGCGAAGCCATTCTGGGGAAGGAGGCATGTACATATGAGAACGCCTGCGGCTATTTATCCGTTTACCTGTGAACTTTTGCCCCTGGTAAAATACTTTGATAAGTTACAGTCTTCATTTACAATAACCAGGGTCATCTCAATGCCCGGGCTTGGGCTTGCCGGCAAAGACGCGGGATATTCCTGCAATCATCCCGATACGGGCTATATCGTGACGGATAAACCCGATATGGAAGACCCCACATGGAAAACCTTAATCGTTGCGCGGCCCCTTAACCCCGATGTTATCACCGAGCAGAAACTCGCCGAAACCATTGCCAATGCGTTAAGCGCGGGCAAAATGGCGCGTTATTTTGATACGGGTATAAAGAACGTACCCAACGCCATTTGGGATCTGGCCCAAGCGTGGCCCGAAAAACTCGAGATTATTACCGAGGATATGAATCCGGAAGAAAAAAGCAGGATTGACGATCGTTACTGCGTCCTCAATTCCCCCATAATTCTTATTGGCGGGCTTATCACTAAAGCCGATACGTTAGAGGTATTATCCGGCATGGCCGTTAGCTTAAGTGAGCAGGGGCTGCACCCTCTTGTCATAACCAGGCAGCCCTGCGGCAAGCTATTCGGGTTTCATAGCCTAAGCCATGTGTTTCAAAGCAAAGATAAATCCGAAGCGGAAAAGATCGTGCAGATAAACTATACGCTGAGGGATTTGGAGCACAAATACCTGCCGGATGTGATTCTAATGGAGGCGCCCGATACGGTTATGCGCTATAACGATATTGCGCCAAACGGCTTTGGCATACAGACTTACATGCTTTGTCAGGCTGCGGCGCCCGACTATTTCATATGCTGTATCCCCTGTGATTTGGCAGTTGGCGTATTCTTAAAAATGCTGAGCGAGGATTTTTCGTACCGTCTTGGGGCTTCAATCAATGCCGCTCACGTCACAAACATTATCGTTGACGCCGCCGAAATTCAGCAAACGCACGAGGTATCTTATGTTCATACAAACTTGGATTTAGTGCGTGAAAATATTGAAAAAGAGCGGCTGCAATCGGAGATACCGTTGTTTGACGTCATAACTCAAGGCGCGCAAAAGCTGACGACGCATTTGTTCGGCCCAACAATTCAACCGGATTAAATCAGGCGTTACCCATGCTGTAAGGAGGTTAAGATGAATACTAATAACGAAGCGATATGCCGGGAAGTTATTCGGATAATGGTCGATAAAATCCATTACCCCGAAGAAGTGCTTGTAAAGGAGAACTGGGATAAACCGCTGACCGGGAAGGTTTTAAGATTATCATCGGTCGATCTTACTTACCTGTTTTTGGAGGTTGAAAAGGCATTTTGCATACGAATACCGGAAAGCTGCCTGCGCGGCTACGGCTTCAGTACAATTAACGGGGTTATAGATACTGTATGCAAGTGTAAAATGATCGGCTGATTCTTTAGATGACAGCTTTACTATTCACCTGAAAATCGGGGGATGGCATTTAAGCATTCATCTGCTGTTATTGGAGGTTTAAAGAGGCAATAGCGATGAGTTTTGCGCCGCTAAGAAGCTGGCGCAAAAACGGTATTAGAGAGATACCGCAACATAACCGGATATTCAGTTTCACTGGCGCCGATACATGCCGCGCGTAACGGATCACAATGATTTTATGAAAGGGGGTGAAATAATGCTTAGATTAGCCAAAAACAAGAAGCGTCTGAACTCGGTCGAGGCCTACGCATGCATGTGCGCGTTCGCAACATGCACCTGCACGTGCAACTGCAGCTGCTCATGCAGCAACGGCAATCCCTCGGCAGCCCGGTATGGGGATACAAGCGGCACATATTCCGGTACCAGCGTTAACAGGTTGTATTCAACGAATCCCGCGGAAGTTATATCCGGGTCGTAATAAGCGTAAAAGCGGCCGGTAATCAACACGCGGCATGAATATTCGCGCCAGTGACTTTTGAATGGAGGTGATGATAGAATGTTTCGCTTGATGAAGAAAAAACAACGCTTGGATTCCGTCGAGGCATACGCTTGCACATGCAAATACGCATTATGCACATGCTTATGCTCGCCTTGTTTATGTGTGTGCCAAATTGGCAACCCGAGGGATAACGATGCGGCATTAGGATATAGCGATTTTTCCCATAATTTTAATGTTAGCACGTTATACAGCGATAACCCTGCGGAAAATATCGCCAGATGGTAAAATTATCAATCAATTGGCACAATATATGCCGGCGAACCCTTTAATGAAAGTAGGTGTAATCATATGAAACGGCTGATGAAATCAAGGCCGTGCGCGGCTTCGGTCGAGGCGTACGCTTGCGTGTGCATGTCCGCCACCTGCTCCTGTGCGTGTAACAGATGCGGCTGCGGCTGTATAACAGACTATGTTCTATTTGAATCAGACCGCGCAAAGGCGCATATAAACGTTATTTCAAGCTTTACTATAAGCAGCGACCATCGTCATGGTTTAACAGACAACATGCGGTTATAGCCTGATAGCCTTGAACCTTTTTGGGCGGCGAAGGCGCCGCCCAACTCTGGCCGCCCTTGGCTATCATGCTATGGCCTCACTACAAACGGAAGGAGATTGATAAACCGCAATGAAAAACCGTGTCTATTTCAAGTCGGCGCTGCGCCAGCCGGCCCGAACATTGCTATTAGTGCTGCTCATCGGGCTAATAAGCTTCGCCTTTACCGCGCGCGCGGCTCAATACGCGCTTATCCAGCGGGAGACCGGCAGGCTGGGCGGGTACTACCGCTCCATCGGGACGATAGCGAATGCGGACCCGGAGGATTACGACGTAACGGCGGGCGCCAACCTCATCGCGAAAAGCCCGTACGTGGAATTTGAGGACAGGCGCGGGAGCTGCCCCGCTGTGCTGCAAGGGCTGTATAACGGGGATATTGGCGGCTACACTAGCGACGGCTATCGTGATACGTCACTTGGTCTGCATGTCAGCGACGTATTCGTATATGGAGAGCTGATGAGCAAGCCGATTAAAATAGAAACGAGCCTCAGATACGATAGTGAAGGAATAGACGCCGTTTACTTTTTCACGCTGCGGGTGGATCAGGTCGAGGCCGGTTACCCGGAGTACGCCGCCGCGGGTAAAACCCTCAAGCTCTACTTCATAGCGGACGAAACGCTCGACAGCGGCGTATTGGAGGAGCTGGAGGCCGGCCGCCGCTACTTCCTGAAGGCGTTTTACGACCCAATGGCGTTTAGTACGTTAACCCCCGGCGAAAATCTTATCGTCAAGCCCCTGAACGACAGCGGCCTCTGCTTCCTCCCCGTGGAGCCCGGTGAACATGCGGATTTTGAATCCCCGGAGCTTGCGGGGCTGAGCGAGGAGCTGGCCATACTTCAGGAGAACCTGCGCGCCATGTTCGTAACGGGGACGAAGGATATGAGCGCCCTGCCAAGGGCACAGCAGTCCGCCATGCTTTCATATTATCTGGCCGATGGGCGCTGGCTGAACCGGGACGACGACCTCAACGCGCGTAACGTATGCGTTGTACACAGCGAGTTCGCTGATTTCAGGGGCCTGTCGGTCGGGGATGAAATCACGCTGACATTCCGGGATTTTAAACCGTTTTTCAGCGGCTATATGCTCGGGGGCGAGGGCTGGGAAAACTGGCGTGAATTCCCCACGCATACGGAGAGCTTTGAGATCGTGGGGCTGTATGGGATCACCTCTATGAACGTTCAGCCTTCCCACCGCAACACCTTTATGTTTATCCCGGATTCGCGCATGCCGGCGGGGTTCGGGAGCGATTCTGAGTCCGAGGTTTTGGATTACAGCTTCGTTCTCAAATCATCCCGGGATCAGGAGGCCTTTATACAGGAAAACCGACAGGCTCTGGCGGAAATGGGATACACCCTTTCATTTGTAGAAAATAACGCGGAAAACTTTTGGGCCTCCGCCGCGCCGATTCTCCAGTCCGCGTCCATGAGCGCGGCCGTGTTCGCGGCCGTGCTCGTTATGGGCCTGATCCTGACGGCGTTCCTCTACCTGCGGCTCCGGCGCAGGGATTTCGCGGCGCTGCGGGCTATGGGCGTACCCGCGCGCAAAGCCGCGCGGGATCTTCTCGGTCCCATGGCGGTCGTAGGGCTGGCTGGCGTCGCGGCGGGGTGCGTCCCTTCCTGGCGCTACGCCATGGAAAAGGCTGGCCAAACCCTCTCCGCCATACCCGGGCCGGAGGGCGTTGAGGCCGCGGCGGAGCTTTCCCCCGCCTTTCCGGCGGCAATCGGCGCGGTTATTTTCGCGCTGCTGCTGATTTTTATCCGCGCCGGGGCCGCGTACCTTTCCCGCCGCCCCGTGCTTGAATTGCTCCAGGGCGCGTCGGTCGCGCGCGTAAAAAAAGCCCGTGCTGTCTCAAAAAAGCCCCAGCTTTCCGACGCTCAAAGGCCGGAAACCGCAAAAAAAACGTATGAGCCAGAAAAAGCGTCCGGCCTCCGTCCGCCGCAGCCCTACGCCGCGCCGAGCGCCGCGAAAGGACCGGGCCTGAGCGTATCGGCGCGGTTTGTTCTGCGCCAGATCCTTAGGGGCCCGTTGAAGGTGATTCTGGTCATGGCGCTTGCGCTCGGTTTCGTGCTCGCCCTCGGCTGGATGGATCTGGCCATCGAGCGCAGCCGGCGGGAGGCGGAGCGCCTGTACGCCACCACCGTCGTAGAGGCTCAAATCGTCAAGAGCAACCCCTCGGTGTTTATTTCCGGCACTGCGGGCAGCGTTATCAACAAAAGCACGGTGGACGCCATGCTCGAGAGCGGGTTCGTGCGGGAAGCGTATCTGGAGGCTTGTGCTCAATACGCGTTCATCGCGCCCCGCATTGAGTTTGAAGGGGACGACATGACGGACGATCGCCCCTTGGACGAACTCTATGACAGCGCCCGCATGCTCGATAATGTGACCTTCTGCGCCTTTGACCGGCCGGAGGCGTTTAGCGAACGGCACGATATTGAAATCGATTACGCCCCAGGCTGGGACGCCGGACTTTTCACAAAGGCCTGGACTCTGGATATGGTTAAGGGCGCGAGCGTACCGGTGATTGCGCCCGACAATACGCTCGAGCTGCTTGGCCTGGAGCCGGGAGATGGAATCATGGGCGCTTATATAGTTGCTCAAGGCGGTTCGGAATACATCATGTATGTGCAATATGTTATAGCCGGCCGGTATACGGGCAGCGTGATTACGCAGGGGACGGGCGAGCCCATGCTGATGGGGCTGCCCGCGTATAGCGCCGCGTTTGAAGGCTTTAAGGAAAGAGGGTTAAAGGAGGATATCCGCTACTCCACGGCGGAGTTCACACTTGACCCGAATAAAAACCGGGAGCTGGCTGGGTTTCGCGAGGAGATGAAAGCGCTAGTCGGCAATACCGGCGCGGGCCTGCAGGATTTGAACCTCGTTTTCTGGGATGAGGAGCTGACACGGGTGGTCGGGCCTTTGGATCAGAATATACGGCTGCTATCGGTGCTCTACCCCGTTACGGCGGCGCTTTCAGTGCTTATCGCCGCGGGCGTATCGGTGCTGCTTCTGCTCCAAAACGCGAAGGAGGCCGCGGCGCTCAGGGCCATGGGCTGTACGAAGGCGCGCGTGGGGGCGATGCTGAGTTTTCAGCAGGCGCTGCCGTGCCTTTTCGGCGTGCTTATCGGCTTTGCGGGCATGGCGGTTTTGCGCGGCGGGATCGAAGGCGTATTAAGCGGTAATACCCTGCTGTGCGCAGGGCTGTACCTGGCGGGCGCGGCTCTTGGCGCGGCGTTTACATCCGCCGCGCTCGTTCGGCGCAAGCCGATGGAGCTGTTACAGGTTAAAGAATAGGGAGATGACGATGCTTAAGCTTGAACATGTATATTACAGGTATCCCAACAGCGGGCGAGACGCGCTCAGCGACGTATCCTGCGTATTGGAAAACGGGCTGTTAAGCGCTGTCGTAGGGCCTTCGGGAAGCGGCAAAACTACGCTCCTGTCCATTCTGGCGGGCTTGGACAGCCCGTCTTCGGGGTGCGTATCCATTGACGGCGAGGATTTTGCCAAGCTTGATTTAGATCGGTGCCGCCGCGAGCGTATCGCCATGATCTTTCAGGCGTTTCACCTGTTTCCATTGCTGACGGCGCTCGAAAACGTGTGTTTCCCCATGGAGCTTAACGGGGCTTCAAAAGCGGAATCGTTGAAGCGCGCAAAGGAACTGCTTGGCATAGTGGATATTGGCGAGGAGCAGCACAGGCGCTATCCGTCGCGCCTGTCCGGCGGCGAGCAGCAGCGGGTGGCCATCGCCCGCGCGCTTGCCGGCGGAGCGCGGGTGATCCTGGCGGACGAGCCTACCGGAAACCTGGATTCGATAAACGGCGAGCGCGTGATGGGGATCCTCAGGCGGCTTGCCCGCGAACACGGCTACTGTGTGGCAATAGTGACCCACGATACGGCTGTGTCCGGCTCATGCGACCGGGTCTTTCGCATGACGGACGGCGCGCTGGCTTTGTCGGATGAATGACCTTCGCTCCCCCGCTCCTGTTTTCAACCTAGTCCGGGTACTCAATCGATGGATTGGATATGCGTCGCATGTCTTGCCATAAAACTTTTGAAAGGAGGTGAACAGAATGAAGCGGTTAGTTAAAACAAAGCCGTGCGCGGCTTCCGTCGAGGCATACGCGTGTGCGTGCGTTTTGGCCATATGCTCCTGCAGCTGCAGTGCGTGTTACTGTATATGTGATCCAGGTTATAACCAAGAATCAATTCGGTCAACGGTTTCTGCCAACAATACAGCGATAACCAGGAGAGGAGTATACTACATTCCTAATTCGGTTGAAAACATGCAGCTGTAACTAAATGGAAAGGCGCATTAACGAATGCCGTCCCCAATAAGGCTAAGCTGTACGGAATTTCAGCAAATCGCTGATATTGTTATCCCACTCGCGTCAAACGGAGGTTATGTGAATGGGACTGTTAGCAATGGGGACGAAGCGTATCCCCCCCTCACATTATGTATAAACCTTAAGAAGATTTAAGCAGGGGGTTAATTCAAAGGCGTTATATGCGTTGCGCATATTTTGCCCGTAAGTTTTTTGAGAGGAGGTGAAAAGAATGAACCGTTTAGTAAAAACCAAGTCGCGCTGCGATTCGGTGGAAGCATACGCGTGTATGTGCTTATACGCTCCATGCTCGTGCAGCTGCAGCAAAAGCCTGTGTATGTGTAAACCGAATAATCCTTCGGAATACGAGCGGGTGATGGTATCGGACGCCACTCTCGCCGGCGTCAGATCAGCGCTAATATCCGGCTCCGGGGCAATTGAAGACATGCAGCTATAACAGAACCTGAACGGGCGGCGGCGTATGGGTTACGCCGCCCAAGCGGCACAGGGAAGGATGCATGGCTGCTTCAATGGTTTGTCTTCATGGCGTATGAAAGACGCTCGTCCTCCCCTTTTATAAATTGAGAAATATGATGAATAGATAATATGAAAAACAAAACTCGTTTCGGCAGCTTTAATGGTTTCTTGTCGGCATTAATATACTGTATACGCCTTTCGTGGGATACATCGCCGCTGTATACGCTGATGCGGACATTTGCGTATTTAGCAAACGCCTTGATCCCTTTTATTACACTGTACGCCTCAAAGTTCCTTCTGGACATGCTTGCCCAAGCGGCATATATTGAGCGGGCGTTTTCGGACGTTGTATTCCTGCTAATCATAATTTCCGTTGCGAGCGCACTCAAATTGATGATTAACCGAGTGATTCAGTACGCGCAGAACATCCATAACGAGATGATGTCAAACACAATACAAATGGGGTTAATGACTAAAAGCATGTCGATAGACATGGAATTTTTCGATTCTCCGGATTACATGGACGCTATGCAGGCGACTATGGTTGACTCGTATGCGCTTACAAACATTGTATGGAACATTTTTTCTGGCGTCAGCAGTATCGTATCGCTTGTGAGCGCGTTTATCATGATAGGCGCAGAAAATTGGCTTTACTCGATCATCCTGACTTTGGCGTCCATACCTTCGGCGTTCATGAGCCGGAAATATACCAATGCATTATACAACTGGCGGCTCTCGCATACAAAAGAGGACCGCAAAATGGGGTATATCCAGTCCCTTGCGGGGCATAGGGTATTTGCCGGCGATGTCAGGCTCTTTGATCTAAAGAATTATCTGGTAAATCGTTATCAGGGTATATGGTCCCTATTGATTATGGGACGAAAAAAAATGATGAAGCGCCAACTGACTGCCGCGCTTCTTACGGCAATGCTGCCTGAAATCTGCGTTTTTATTGTTTTAATCTATATTACAAAAGGAATATACGACGGTAATAATACGGTAGGCGATTACTCGCTGTATTCCGGGCTTCTGGGAACCTTAACCGGCAGCCTGACCTATGCGATTGACGCGATAGCGGGGATTTATGAGGACAAGCTTAAGGTAGATACCGTTAAGCGTTTTGAATCGAGAAAAAATCATGTGCTCGACAAAGGCGATAAGATACTGGAAGGCGACATGGATATTGAGTTTAGAAACGTCGGTTTTCATTATCCCAATACCGAGCGTTATGTGCTTAAAAATCTCTCGTTCCGCATACTCCCAAAAGAAAAAATCTGCCTTGTTGGTGTTAACGGCGCGGGTAAAAGCACGATAATTAAATTGCTGCTCCGGTTTTACGACGTTTCTGAAGGTCAGATACTTATCAATGGCTCCGATATACGCGATTATACGCTTAAAAGCCTGCGCAGAAGCTTCAGCACCTTCTTTCAGCAATATGATAAGTATGCTTTTACACTAAGAGACAACATTCGGATTTCAGACCTGGAGGCGGAAGATGAAAGCGATGAAAGAATTTTTGAGACAATCGCGAGCGTGGGGGCGCAGGAGGTTCTCAATAAAGCATCCAAAGGGTTGGATACTTGGTTATCGCGCATGTTTGACCCCAATGGTTTTGAGCCTTCCGGCGGCGAGGCGCAAAAAATCGCTCTCGCCCGGGCTGTTTACCGAACCTGCTCCACAATTATTTTCGACGAACCATCCGCGTCTCTTGATCCCGTTTCGGAGATGAATCTGTTTGAAAACATGCAACAGATTTTCATGGATAAAACCGCGCTGTTTACATCGCATCGCTTGAGTATCGTTCATCTTTCCGACAGGATCTTCCTGCTGGAAAATGGTAATATACTAGAACAGGGCAGCCATGAGGAGCTGATGGCGCTTCGCGGTCAATACGCCAGGCTCTATTCGCTCCAGGCGGAAAAGTATAAGGTGTAAAAATGAAGCTTTGTATCGCTGTAATTGACGACGGGGTATCAAAACTAACGGCGCCTGATTTATGTTTTGATCTAAGGCTCTCCGATTCAGCCGTTCATACAAACCTTGATGCGGTTAACCCGTACAGCCACGGAAGCATCTGCGCGGCAATCATAAAAAAATATGCGCCTCAGGCTAAGATCGGCAGCATTGAGATCCTCAAAAATACAGGATGCGGCACGCTAGCCTCGCTTCTTAGCGCACTAAAATGGTGCGCCCAAAATGGAATTAAACTCATCCAACTCAGCGCCGGGAGCATCCAACCCTGCGATATTCTGCCATTGCGCGATATGATAAATCAAGTTTGCGAAAAGGGGTGCGTTGTCGTCGCCGCTTGTAAGAATGGTAGGAATGTGAGTTTCCCGGCATCGTTTCATAATGTAATCGGCGTAAAGGCGGACGAGCGGATAACGGATAGCCGGTTTAGGGCGAATTCTTATCCAAACGGAGGAATTGAGCTTTCTTGCGGGGCGACACATGAAGTAACGCTCATCCCTCAATCCTCTCCTTATCGGACGCCGTTTTATAACAGCTTTGCGGCGCCGGTTATCACCGCGCATGTATATCATATGCTGCAAAATACTCGATGCGCGTTAACGGCAGAAAAAATCCGTCGGGAATTATGTTCAGGCGCCAATGCTTCCCGTTTCGCAAACGTTAACCCATATAATGCTTCGTGGTTCGCGAACCATCAATATACTGATAAGCGTCCTGTCGTGGTATTTGTTGGGGAAAGGCTACGTGAATCATCACGTGTTATTGCGCGCATGTTTTTACAGGATAACATCTTCCCGCTTTTGTTTACTAGATTTCAAAACGGCTATTCATACGATTGCTATCTAATGGACGGCGTATCTTCCCTGCAAAACGCCTGTCAGGGAATGGCGGAATTTTGCGGCGCGGAGCTTATCTTAGCGAACGCCCGCGAGGATGAGCTTGAGGCCTTGGAGGCGGACGCCATAATATCTTATGGCGTTACATTTGGGGGGGCTACGAATGAAGAAGCGTTAAGGCTAGACGCAAACAAGCTCAGCCTTCATTGCATATATGAGAATTTATTGGGTTTTTTGGTGGAAGAATAAGTGTAAGCGCCTTATCATAAAACAAATTTGTATTTGACTCTATATATACTAACAGTTCGTCGGAAAGGTGGAATTCAGGTAAAAAGTCCCAACACAAGCTTTCTTAAGCGCGAGCGGCGCTAGGATTTACTCGTCATATGGATAAGCATTAGCGAGAGAATTAAAGATAACAGAAGAAAAAAATCACAGCCGCCATGTTTGAAGGCTCAAAAAACCCGGGGTTGGGTCGGAGCCGCAACCTCATAGGCTTTCAACCGAACCTTACGACATGTGCATAAGATTCGGAATTCCTTGCGCAGCATGGGTTTCTTTGCGCGGGGCGCTGACCGCGCCAATGTAAAAGCGCTCCGTGTTAACTCGAAAAACTTGGCGCAGCCACTTTTTCGACACATGATCAGAGTGTAATTATAGATTTGGCGAAACCCAGTCAAATCAATGGTTTTCAGGTAATCGGCAAGCTGTATTTCCTCACGTATATTATCTTTTTTTCATACGATATTTAAGGGGACAGTCATGAACTGTTTCAAAAATTATGAGGGAGATAAGTTTTTATGGACTATATGGCATCAGAGCGCCGTGGACTTCGACAGACCTGCCCCAAAGAACAAACTCATGTCCATGAGGTTCTTGGTAGTGTCCAGATTGCTGAAGCTACAACGGATCCTCACAATCATAGATTTGCTGTTGTATCCTGTGAAGTCATTCCGGTTGGAATGCGTGACCATGTTCATGAGGTGAAATTTAGGACAGATTTTTACGAGGACCATTTTCATGAGTTTACGGGAAGAACACAGGGTGCTATCCCCGTTGGCGATGGTCGGCATGTCCATTTTCTAGACTCGGTCACTGAGCAAAGCGAAGGGCACAGGCATAAATTCAGGGTTGCCACCTTGATTAATGATCCAATTGGAGAATAATCCGACAACGTCGCAACCTGAAATGTATAATTATAACCACCAGTTCACTGGTGGTATGCACAAATACTAAAGGGTATAAAAGGCCAACGCCTCAAAGCGCATTGCATGTACCGCCAATCGTATTACTTTTACAGGCCGCCGCTAAAGCGGCCTTTTTATGCCTTTTGTATTTTTGTCGCCGTAAACGGGTCATGTATTTCATAAGCGATAGTTGGTCGGCCGCTATGTCTTACTTGTAATTGATTTTTTAATATTCCTCAATTACATTTTAGTTGCATCCAACTTTCACATAATACCCGCGGCGCCCAAAATGGTGGTTTCCGTATTTTGAGATTGCATGTCGAACAAATATCATCAGTGAACTTTAATCCTTTCAGATACCCCGCAAGCTGTGCAACGACAGAGTTTAGCGGTATGCTCACCAATCTTTGGCCGGGACACGCCTAAGCTTCAATTCAAAATCAGTGCCGTTTCATCATAAATAATAGCTGCCAGCGCGACGAGCGCCATTGCTATGGCAAAGGCCTTACCCCTTTGGTACGCTAAGCCAAACACAGCCGTCAGACCTATACTTAGAATACAGGCTACCGCGCCCATATATCAGTCGCATATCTCCCGTTTAAAACATCATGGCAACGTCGCTGCGCTTGTTCTCCTTTGTCACGAAAAATTCGCGCTCCGCGGCGTTTTGCGATTTCGCCACAATACTTGACGGAAATATCCTTGTCGCTGTGTTAAAAGCCGTCACATTGGAGTTGTACAACCGTCTCGCCGCCTGTAAATGTTCTTCCGCATCCCGTATGCCCGCCTGGAGTTCCTTGAACACGTCGGAGGAGCGGAGTTCAGGATAAGCCTCCGCAACCAGATTCAGGTTTGAAGCCAGATGATCCATCTTGGCGGCTTCATTGTTCAGCTCCGATACGTTCATGCCCTTGCGCAGCTTTATGACCTCGGAAAACAGCTCCGTCTCGTGCTGCTTGTAGCCCTTTGCCACGTCCAGCAGCTTGGTCAGCATATCGTAGCGCTTGGTGAGCGCAACCTCAATGCCGGACAGGGATTCACAAATCCTTATTTCCATCCGCTTAAAGCCGTTGCTTGTTCTGATCCACCAAAATACCGGAACAAGGATTACGACTGCAATCAAGATAATAATTACCCAAATCATACCTGTACCCTCCTGTTTTTAACAGCTGTTATCAGCTTCATAATCAGCGGGAAAAAGCCCGCAAACGTAAGCGGAATACCTCCTATGATAAAGACCACGAACATCCATATGCCTTCCGACGCGCTTTTGAAATCATTCGGGTCATCGGGGTTGTAAAAGATTTTGACTGTCTGCCCTTTTTTCATTCCCGAAACATGAAACTCCAAATCACCTTCAACCTTCACATCGTCGGCATAAAATTCCACCAAAACATTGTATTGTGTTTCGTCATCAGAATCTTCATATGTTTCAATTTTCGTTATGGTCGCTTCGGTCTGCACAGCGTTTTTCTTGAAATTTTCTGATTGAACAAGCCATACAGTGCCCACGACGATGAGGGCGATGCCGACAACAGCGAATATAAAATACAAGCTTATTTTCCTGCTCTTTTTTTCATTACTCATCACGCACCTCCTCTCCGGTATGCCCGAACAGATACTCATTTTTGAGCAGCTCGTCTGCAATGCTTGTGATGTACCTAAGCTCCATCTTCATACGCGCCCGAAGCTGGTCAAGGTTGACGCCGTCATTTTTTCTAAGCTCAAAGGAGTCTTTTCCTGTATAGCAGGCGATGTGGACCCGATTCTCGAAAAAACATAAATATGTCCGTGTGTTTGCGGCATCGTCCGCAGATAGGATAAACTCCATAAAATGCGGCGTCAGGATGTAGAATGCGCTGTGGGGATCCTCCGTTAGAATCTGAAAACGCTTGTTAAACTCCGCATTTTCTGTCTGAACATCGCTTTTATCCTTATAGCGTTCACCAAAGAGCTTCTTAGATAGTTTGCCGCTGCGCTCAAGATTTTCCCGCAAGCGTAATTTGGCGGGAACCTCACGTTCCAGTTCGAGTATCATCCATTGGCCTTTGAACTTGGTTTCGTAAGAGGTGGAAGTGTTCCCGTCGGAGTCTTCGCGCTCGATTTCTTCCGACAGCTCTATGTCGCTGAAATTGATGGTATGCCCCTTGTACTTGGCGGAAATCAGGTCGGAGCCGGTCGCCATGTCCCACTTCGGAATCAATGCGGCCTCACGCAATAGTTCGTCCGGCAGGCAGTGTTCGGCGCTGTAAATGCACTTCTCAAAAACCTGGGATAAAATATCCCGCGTGATGTTGTTCGCCAAAAGGTTCTTGGTCTTGCTGCCCGCTTTTGCGGACAAAACGGCGAACACGGCGGCGGGAATAAAGGCGGAGGCGCCAAGCAGGGGATGGACGATCCACAGCACAAAAACGCCAATGACGCAGACAAGGGCGAGGATTTTCAATGTGTTCGCCTTTTTGTGCAGAGCCGTAAGCTGGCTTGACAGCTCCGCATCGCTTATGCGAGCCTTTGCCGCCTCCTCCGGTGGGAGAGTTAAATCCGCTTGGCAGTTGCTGCAGTGCCAGTCTTTCACCTTCGGATCTGCAGGATTAAAATACACGCCGCAGTTGGGGCAGGGTTTATAGCCCTTCAATAACAGGTTCTGTACTTCGTCAGCCATCGTTTTCGCCACGCTTACACACCTCCCGTATAAGTTTTCGTCAGATTCTGCAAGCTGCCCTCTAGATCCACATAGCAAAACTCATTGTCCCTATTGAGGCAGCACCTGTCACGGGCTGTAAAGGTCTGTCCGTCCCAAACGTATTTGCTCTCCGCTTCGTCAAACTCCACGACAGCAATCGTAATGATTCCAAGCTCTTCCCGCGACAGAACGTAGAGAATTTCGGCGTCAAATACGTTTACGGCGCAGATGTCAATCTGTTCGGTCAGGAACGCGCCGTTATCGTCGATTGCGCCAATGCCCTTGAAAATCGGCAGGAAATCCGTCTCTCCGAATTTCGCGTTTGCAAATACCCCGTTCTGACCGTTGATGGAATACGGCACCTTTACATTCGTAAATATGTCGTCGGTTTTAACCGCCGTGACGGAACCGGACGTGTAAAAGGATTCTTCCTGCGTCGTCCATTCATAGGTCACCTGTTCAATATTGTGGTCGCCGCCCACGCACAGGAGATAGGAGCCGCTGTTATATTCCACCCGCAGATTATCCGCTACAGCCAGTATCTCGTCGGGAAGCGGCATATATTTTCCATCATACACTCCCTTTTGATAGGAATAGACGCTCTGAAGATACGTCATCTCTGCTGTGTTATTGTATCCCAGAGACATAAGCGCGCATAAAAACAGGTTAGATGTGTCGATGTTCCAATCCATACTCGCCAGCCATTCGGACTCGCTTTTGCTGACCTTTAATCCTATTTCTTCCGCTATGGCACTAAATTTTTCGTACATCGCAGTGCGCTCGTCGGCGCTTATTGCCTGCCATGCTTCTTCGCTCAGCTCCACATAATCTTCATAGGAATTGACGGCAAACGCGGTGAAAATCGCCTCGGCGCGCTCCGGAGTCATCGGTTCGTCCAGTAGCGAAGCGTCACCGCCGCTGTTTCCGTCGTCCCATCTGTCGTCGGGGTCGCTGTCCGCGTCATATTCCGGGTGGCTTTGGCTGTCGCCGCTGGGATAATCATAATCCAAATCATCAGAGCCGCACGCCGTTAGGGTAAAAACAAGCAATACCGACATCAGCGCCAGCGCGATATACAGGAGATTGCCTTTTAACATGGTATTGATTGGTCGCATTGTAGTTTTCTCCTCGCGTTAATTGAATTTTATCCACCCATGGGACAGAACATCGTATTCCCAAACCGGCCTGGAAGCGGTTACGGCAAAACGCTTCTCCGCCGTAAATTTATCCACAGTATTCTTGCCCCAAGCAAAATCATTTTGACAAGTCCTTGCCATGCATAACCGCGCCCTTGTCTCCGTCCTCCGTTATAACCGCAGTTCCCTCCAAATCATACCCCGCCGCTTGAATTTCATTTAACAGGTAATCCGAGTCTTTGTCCTCGCTTCGTAGGAACATGGTACCGTCGATTTTCTTAAATACGCCCTCGAAGCCTTCCAAGTCGTCATATCCCCGCATATGCAATTCGGTCTGCCCGTCAAAAAACGAAGCGAATATACCGATTTCGCTGATCTCATCGTTAATCACGAAAGATATGACCATTAAGGGATTGCCGTTTAACGCTCTCTGCTCGGAGTAGTCAATACAGCTTTCGGCGACAAGGCTTTCTCCATCATACATATACATGTATCCGCTGTCATCTTCGGGGATTTCAGCTAAAGTGAAAGGAGTATCGCCCTTATGCCCGGTAAGCTGATAAAGTCCGATGTAGTCGGCAGTATCGGTATCTCCTCCTGTTGCTGCGGCTGGGGAAGATGATGGCGATGCAGTCGCGCTTTCGCATCTTCCTACTGGTTTTTGGCAGGCAGACGTCATAAAACACCAGGTAAGGCTTAAAAACAGCGCCATAATATGCAAAGTGTGCTTAGAACGCATCATTTTCCTCCATTCAAGTTTCCGCGGACACTGTCCGACGTCGTTTCAATGGCCTGTTTACGTGTGGATACGGTGCTTATTCAAAGCGACGTTTCCTTTTGCCTATGACAACAGATCCGACAAATGCACCACCGGACACATATACAAGCGCAACCCAGAGGGGCACATTGTTACTGTCCCCGGTCTGTGGCGGGCTGACTGAGACGAAATTTCTACCGCCGCCTTTTTGTAGCCGCAGACAGTGCATTTGTCGTGCTTGAAGCCACTTTCCGCTTTGGTCGCTTCTTGTCTGTTACCCATTTGAAGCTGTGGATCGCGCGACCGAGAACTTCACCGCAGGAGCATTCTTCCCGGTGATTAATACCGTCCTGATTACATTGGCCGCAACAATGGGTATTCGGGTCGGGATCAGTAGTTTTTACCTTGCCAACCACACCTTAGTAGCTGAAATGTATCCGCAACTCTTGTGGTCCGCTGCTACAACCGCTCAGGAGAGGCGGAAGTATGAGCAAGCATCCCAAGCCTTTAACCAATCTTCTTATATTTGTCGATTATATCTCTCCCTTCTTCACTCACTTCCTCAGCCATAGCCAAAATCTCATCATGTGCTAATTCGATATTCCCGAATCTTACAAAAACCACATTCGTTATTGCCAAGTTCCAAACGTCCAATTTTTATAATGGACGAAAATGCAATGAATTGATTCTTTCAGACATATCAAAAAGCAGCCGACTGCTAAAAACAAAATCTACCTGCAGAACGTAATTTTCTAGCGGTATTACAGCAGCAATATACATTCGTTTCATTGATTTCCTCCTTTGTACGCTGCATTGACATATGAAAATCCCACCGTACAAATAAAGTATACGATGGGAAAAATCGAAAGAATATTAACCTGAAGTTAGTTCTCTCCAAACAAAAGTACGGTTACCCGCTTTCTTTTGTCACGAGCATCGCCGTCTATTCCAAGCTTGGAATAGACTTGATTCATGTACTGTTTCACCGTTCCTTCAGTGAAAAACAGTTCCTTCGCAACTTCCCGATTGGATTTATGCGCTGCGATCAGCTCGCAAATTCGATATTCCGTTTCGGTAAGGCTTTTTGCCGCAGGAACCTTCACCTCGCGTTTCAGAATGTCATCTTTTTCTATTACATAATCGCCCGCAAGTGTTTCAAGCCGTTCCATAAAACCGGAGTAATCGCCTTGTATATGAGGTATCAGTTCTTTCATATAGGTGTAATTCTCAACAAACGGCATCACACATCCGTCGGATACTGCAATTGCAAAGGCATTTTTCAATTCCGAAATGGCGTCGCTGCGCTTTCCCAGCGCTTCATAGGCGGCAGCCTGCTGTATGTGCAGATGCAAGCTGCACAGCGTGTACGGATAAACGCCACACAACTTCAAAAGCTCTTCACCCCGGCCGAGCAAACGGGCAAACTCTCCCGTTGCCAATAGAACCTGATTATAAATAATCTCATATATCGGTCTTGCCGGATGCAAAAGATTCGCGCTGCTTAGATCTCCGCATGCAATCCACTCCGGAATATTTTCCGTCCTTTGAAGCAATGCACAAAAATAGGCATAACAGCCGTCAAGCACCGTGAGCAGCGTTGAATCCAAGTACTGTTTTAGTTCGTTCCGCTTTTCATCATACCATTTCTCATTGTATCGAAACATCCCGCAGAGCGTCATACGCAGTGAGAGAAAGTCACAGCAGAGAAGAATGTATTGCTGCCCTTTGGGTTTCGCGGCTATCCGTGCTTTTTCCAAAGCGATGTGAGCGTCCACAAACTCGCCGCGGCAATATCGCACCTCTGCTTCCATCATATGTTCCGCACCGATTCCCTGATCGTCAGTAACCCTGTAATAGTAGGGCATGGACTCCTGCATAGCATGCAATTCATCGTTCATTTTTCCTGTTTCTCGATGAAACATCATTAAAACGGAAGGAGAACCGAATGTCCATGAACCATGCTTTTGAATTGATATTGCATTTCTGGTCATTCTCTGACAAGCACTGCGATGGAGCCGACTCATAGCGGCAATGTCATTGTATCCAAGAAAGCTCATAATCAGGTCGCACTCACCGAGCAAATTATTTCTTTCTGTTTCAGTCATTGTAATATCGTCTGCTGCTTTGAGCAACAGTTCTTTAATGCGCATCATCTGCGTTACCTTTCGCCATGAGAACAACCGTCGCATTAAGACCAAAAGTCCGCAAGGATCGGCAATCAATTCGTTTTCTGTGCATTGCTCCAGCCAAATTAAGATCTTTTCCGGTTGAATGGATGCAAGCTGAACACCCGCGTCCATACCGATAATGTGCAAAACAGCCGTGTTATTGCCGGCACTCATATAAAACATCAGTGATCGGATATATTCTTTTTGGGACTCGTACCAAGCACCGTAACGACTATGCAGCTCACTTTGCATTTGTATCGGCATTAGCGCAAATTGTCTGTCCATACACTCCTTGAGCATGTGATGCAAACGATAGGTTTTTCCGTCCGGTAAAAGCCGCACAAAGGCGTTGTTCTGTGAAAGCTTCCTGGCAATTCCCTCCGTTTCCGGAAGTCTGGTGATAAACTCCGCCTGTTCGAGAGTGAATTCATCTGCAAGACCGATTCTTAACAAAAAATCCCGCTCATTCTTCTGAAGCGGCACGAGCAGCGAGTCATTCAGCATTTCATAAATATCGTGGCTGCCCGTAAGGAAAGTGCCGTGTTGCGAAAAAGATTTCAAATTCAGGTAGACGGCAGAGAACCACCCCTCGCTGAGCTTATCCAATTCGGCAATCTGTTGATCGTTGATAAAAACACCGCAGCGGCGGCTGTATACGGAAAGCTCTTTCGGATTCATCCGCAGATCGTTTATACCGATTTTGTGTAATCGATGTCCAAGCTGGAGCTCCTCACTGCGTGATAAGAAAGCTTCTCGGGAGGCAACCACGATATGAAGACTGGTAAGGGAGCGTGAAAGCGCCAACAGCAATTTTTCAATCCACAAGTCATTCATCAGATGATAATCGTCGATGAACAGGTAATATTGCCGTGATTTATTTGAAAAGTTACCCTGCAGAAGTTCTGACAACAACCCTAATGCTGTATTTGTAGTAGGAAACTCCATTTCTTGCATCTGATTTCCGGCTACGGTGCTTCGAAAAGCTCTCTGGAAGCTCTTCCAGAAGAGTTCTCTGTTATCAGAATAGACGCTGATGCGCAAAACTGTGTCGCCTTCATCGCTGCGTTTGTTCAGATACCAGTTAACCGCTGTAGTTTTTCCATAGCCCATCGGTGCGACAATAGTTGTGATAGCGCTCTTAGATATATGACGAAGGCACTCCTGAATACGTTCAGAAATATAGATGGCGTTCATATTTGATTTTGACCTTGGCATGTAACTCACCTCTACTCTCTTATACTTCCATAATATCGTCAAAATCACAATCCAATGCTTCGCATATACGAAGCAGCATTTCTACTGATACTTACTGATTATTGTGCAATTTTGTAACAGTGGATTGACTGAGAACAGCAATTTTCCAGAGTTCTGATTGTTTTATAATTAATCAGCAATCTCCATAGTTTTTTATAGCATACCTGCATAGTGATACTCCGATTAAGATTAATTTATTATAACACAAACAAGCATAAATCACAACGTAATTATAATACACACGGAAAGATTCGCAATACGCGTTGAAGTCACTTTAAAAAGTACGCAGATACATCTGCTTAAGCAGCATTATTATTTCTGAACCGTTCCCGTGGCCGTCCATCACCGTGTAAGCCAAAAGCCCGCATTGCAATCATCTGGCGGTCTTCGTTTTGTCCTTAGAGCTCACCCACAAATAGACATACTCGCTCATGCAGATCCTCCATTATGTATGTTAGGGTGGCACACGTACGTGCCACCCCATAGCAGTTATCAGCGGCATAGGGAATGCGATAATCGCTGTATTCCTTCTGGAAATTACGCTTCAGGTTATAATCGGGATTTCATAGCGCATGAAGCGTGACAGCGGAGAGGATAGAGAGCTTATAAAGGGTCTGAAATTAGGGTAAGGGGGCTTGTAAGGGTAAAATAAAGGGTAAAACGCCGAAAATGTGCAAGAAAAAAGCACGAAAACGTTGTGTTCCCGGGCTTTTTTCTGGCGGAGAAGGAGGGATTTGAACCCTCGCGCCAGTCACCCCAGCCTACTCCCTTAGCAGGGGAGCCCCTTACAGCCACTTGGGTACTTCTCCAAAATATAAAGATTTATGGCGGAGAGAGAGGGATTCGAACCCCCGGTGCCTTGCGGCATCACCGGTTTTCAAGACCGGCTCCATAAACCACTCGGACATCTCTCCTCGGACGGCCAGATAATTATAACAGAGGAGGATAGCTCTGTCAACACCAATGACGCCGCTGGGTATGATGCTTTTTTGTTTAAATAAAATCCATATACCCTATCGGACTCACATTGGGCTAAAAGCGGCGGCACAACTTCTTTATATAATGTGAGTATATATATCAAGCGCTAAATTAGTGCTTGCTTAAACCATTACCTCTATGATAAAATACTACATGCTATCCGGGGATGTAGCCCAGCTGGTTAGAGCGCTTCGCTCACATCGAAGAGGTCGGGGGTTCGAGCCCCTCCATCCCCACCAAAACGCCGCGGACAATTTGTTATCCGCGGCGTTTTTTCATATTTTTCTCACTCCCTTGCTCCTTTTCCATAAATGCCATACGCGCATGCGTTTACTACCAGCATTACCAGAATATCGCTTAAATTCATCCCCTGTGTTGAAATTCTTGCACCAATTTAAGCTTACCTATACAAACCGAATAAATAATAGGATATTATTAGATTAAATACTTTAAGCAATAGGGTTCTGCCTAAAATACTCGCGGTTATGCAGATAACTTGAATCATTTGGCTTAAGCGCCCCTGCTTTATCGTTATAAGCAATAGCCTTTTTACGGTCGCCCAACCTATCGTAGCATACGCACAACTGCATATACGGGATATAACCATAACAATCCATCAGGCAAAACCCGCCGTTCTTCTCATTCGGCGTTCTTTCGGCCGCGGCTTCGTACCAGTATGCCGCTGTCTGATACTGCGCTAAATTAAAGAAGTGTTCTCCAATATCGCAGCACAACTCAGCTCTTGGCGCATCATACGTGAAACTTCTCAAGAGGCTATTCAAAGAGGCGACGTTATCGCCTAATGCCGCCTGGCAAAAAGCCAAATCCTTACACGCGCTGATGTTGTTTTCAATCCATCCCTGTCCTTCGTCTAAAAACTCGTTGAACTTACGGGCGGCGTCATGTAGTTTGCCATTATACATAAGCTCGCGCGAATAATAAAACTTATGCCGTGGAGACAGTGTTTTGCCCTCTTGAATCATTCTTTCAAAAATGCGAAGGTTTCTTCCCTGCTCGGTAGGGTGAAGCTTTCTATGCTGTATGCTAATCTCGCGATACTCCGCCAGACCGCGCTGTGGTATCACCTCATGAATTTCACCTATCCATCTGTAATTTAACTCTCTCTTAAAAATTCGCTCACGGTAATAGGAGAGCGTAGGATTGTTTTCTTCGTCAAAAGCGACGTCGTATCGCAGATAGACCATATCTGCCAATGGCGACAACGTACTTTTGAGTTCAAGCAGTAGTTCGCGGTTCTTTTCATCAATGATGTCGTCCGCATCCAGCCACATGGCGTATTCCATAGTGGCTTTTGAGAAGGAATAATTTCGGGCTGCGGAAAAATCGTCGCACCACTCAAAATCGTATACCTTGGGGGTGAAATTCAGCGCTATTTCCTTAGTATCGTCTGTGGAGCCCGTGTCCACAATTATTATTTCATCGGCTATGCCTTTCATGCATGCCAGGCACCTTTCAAGCACATCCGCTTCGTTTTTAACTATCATACATAGGCTGAGGGTAATCATCATGACCTCCGTAAAATATTTATAAATTCAACAACCCCTGTGCCGGGGGCCGCCGGAAATACCGGCGGCCGTTTGGCGGGGAATTTCTTCATTAGGAAAGCCGAATTACTGTCAGTGTCGCGCCGTTTCCGCCCTGTAATACGGCTGCGCCGGCCAGTCCAAAGAGTTGAAGCTGCAGTGTATCGCCCGCTGTAAGCGTGGCAAATGTAGTTGCAGCAAAGGAGCTTGCAGAAACCGTGGGCGCAAAGGAGCTTCCCGCCAGCGCGGCGCCGTTAAGCATTACCCTGGAAGACATCAGCAGCGACGCCGTAGTGGCTACCCGGTATGATATCGAGTAAGTTCCTGTTACGGGTACGGTGAAGGTATCATTTGAACCGTTAACCGTAAAGCCGCCCAGAACTTGATCGTTGGGCAAAGGTACTGCCGTGCCGCCAAGGATAACGGTTATTGTAGTTCCAGTGGTATTTGCCGCGTTCATGCTGTTAGCGGTTGTAGATGTACCCGTTGCTCCGGTAGCGCCCGTTGGGCCGATAGCTCCGGCTGCTCCAGCAGCGCCAGTTGCACCGGTAGGCCCGGTGGGACCCGTCGGGCCGGTAGCTCCAGTAGGACCCGTCGGGCCGACCAGGCCGTCCGCGCCCGTTGCTCCCGTAGCGCCGGTCGGTCCCGTCGCTCCGTCGGCGCCGGTCGGACCCGTCGGGCCGATAGCTCCGGCTGCTCCAGCAGCGCCCGTCGGCCCGGTATTGCCCGTGGCCCCTGTTGGGCCGGCTAGGCCGTCCGCACCCGTTGCTCCCGTAGCACCGGTCGGGCCGGTAATACCATCGGCTCCCGTAGCTCCCGTCGCCCCTGTGGGTCCTGTCGCTCCGTCAGCGCCGGTGGGACCCGTCGGGCCGATAGCTCCGGTGGCTCCCGTAGCGCCCGTCGGCCCGGTATTGCCCGTGGCTCCCGTCGGGCCGGTAATACCATCGGCTCCCGTGGCTCCCGTCGCTCCTGTGGGTCCTGTCGCACCGTCAGCTCCCGTCGGGCCGGTATTGCCCGTGGCTCCAGTTGGTCCAGTGGGTCCTGTCGCTCCACCCGCCGGACCCGTCGCTCCTGTAGGACCCGGCGTTCCCGTAGCGCCGGTGGGGCCTGTGGGCCCGGTGGGCCCTGTTATGCCCGTCCCTCTTGTTCCGGTGGCTCCCGTTGGGCCCGTGGGACCTGTCGGCCCAGTTGGACCCGCGGGACCTGTCGGCCCTGTTATGCCCGTCCCTCTTGTTCCGGTGGCTCCCGCCGGGCCGGTGGGACCTGTCGGCCCAGTTGCGCCCGTGGAACCTGTCGGGCCAGTTGCACCCGTGGGACCTGTCGGCCCTGTGGGGCCCGTGGGACCTGTCGGCTCTAACGGACGGCAGCAGCAGTTACAGCATAGGTTTCCGCATCTTGAGCAGATGCCTCTCTTATCGTAAGTATTATTTGCCATTTATGTTCAACTCCAGTTTTATAATAATCGAAGAATATATATGTGAAATATATATCTTCATAATCAGTATATTTAGTGGCTGACCTATCAGTGCAAATGAAATAAAAAGGATTTCAACCTATAAATGAGCTATTTTTTATGTTGGCCGCAAAGCTGTTTAACTTGAATGGTAAGGCAGTACCTCTTGCCTCATAGATGTTCTGTGATTCCCGCCGCCCCGGAGAGCCGGAGGCGGCGGTTAGGCGTCAAGCCTTGTCTTCCATCACTAACAGAATAAGGTTAAGTCGTTATAATCTCCGCTTTGCATGTAGAAACAAATGTGGGATCATTATCACTAGGACCAACTAAAACCAATACTCCAAATTCGTTAATCCGTACGGTACCCTGTGCAACAGTCTGACCGCCAGCGTTTATATCAGCATCTGTTCCAACCGGTAAAAATGACCGGATGGCACTCTCGCAGTCAGCTCCACATCCCTCGGGGGCCGGGACCGGTGCGGGGAGATATGTGATAGCGTCATTGTAAGTGGCGCTGGTAACCCTCACAGACGCAATCCGGCAGATGGATATTGTTTCCTGTATAACTCCCTGACTATTCACCAATTGGAAAGCTCCTGAATTAGGATTAGTGTTAGGTGGGGGAAGAAGCGAGCCTGGACGCCCAATGGCATTGTTACCGCTTTCCATGGCCACCACAATGGTGTCATTCGGGTATAAATCAATGATTTGCTGTAAGATGTTCCTCATTTGCTGTACGCAGAAACACTCAACAGCATCACCGCTAGTGCCCGTCGCACCTGTGGGCCCCGTCGCTCCAGTCGGCCCCGTAGGTCCAGTCGGCCCTGTCGGACCCGTCGCTCCAGTCGGCCCCGTAGGTCCAGTCGGCCCTGTCGGACCCGTCGCCCCAGTGCCGGGACCCGTGGGCCCCGTCGGGCCTGTCGGACCCGTAGGTCCAGTCGCGCCAGTGCCCGTAACTCCTGTTGCGCCGGTTGCACCCGTGGGCCCTGTCGGGCCTGTCGGACCCGTAGGTCCCGGTAGGCATATCGGCCTGCAGCAGCAGTTACATAACAGGTTTCCGCATCTGGAACAGACGCCTCTCATGTCGCATTTATTGTTTGCCATGTATGTTCACTCCATTTTGCATATTATTATTGAAGACAATATTAATTATTGGTATATGTCTTCATAATCAATATATTTTAGAGTGTACTCAACTGTGAGTAGAAGCAATTCCGCTGAAAATCATATTATGTTATTCAATAAATACATCCTTATTATTTGAAGATTAAATGCTTTCATGATAACAAAGGATAAAAAAGCTGACAAATCCAGGCTTAACAGATGATAAATCATGAGTAAAATAGGTCTATTATTTACAAGCGGCTCCTGATAAATTCCCCATGTACTACTTTTTTAGAAACGCTAATGTTGTCAGCCGGGTCAGCTGCGCCGGTCTTATCCTCGGCCGCCCCTTATTTATTACGGTTATTGAGCGCTTGCTTCCTCGCGTAGTGAACCAGTGCAATAAAGGCGCAGATAGTTGCAAGGGCGAGTATTATAAGGTTCCAGTAACCAATCTGAGGCCAGAAGTTTTTCAACAGCGTTGCGGCAACGCTGATATTGAATAAGCCGGCGGCAATTTTTCCAAACCAATCCGCATATACCACGATTTTTTTCCTGAACAAAAGCATACCGCCAATAATCATGACCAATTCCTTGAAAAAAACGATCGCTACCATGTAAAACGGTAGCCATCCGACGCTATAAAAGCATGCCAGCGCGGTTAAAAGCATCAATTTATCAGCCAGCGGATCAAGCACTTTGCCGACATCGGTCGTCCAACCGAAACGCCTTGCGAGGTAACCGTCCAGCAAATCGGTCAAAAAAGCCGTAGCATAAATTATGAGGCAGATGAGATATTGCTCATTTACGAAAAAATAGATAAATGCCCCAACCATCAGGATTCGAAGCCCTGAGAGTATATTTGGTATATGCCGCATAAACGTAAACCCCTGTTAACTGATATTTAATCATTATTAATGACGCCATACATTATAACGTTATTTATCAAGAAAAGCCACAATATTAACTTAAGTTTTCATAAAGATACCGCTCCCCTCTCTTTAACGACTAAACTTTATGATATGTTTTATATGTATCATACGGTTTAGTTGTTACGTTATTGCTATCATTTGTTGATTCCTTATTTTTATGCGCCGTTCACGTTAATTAAGGTGTCACGAATTTAAGGATATAACTTAACTGTCTTTGCCTTGATAAGCAAAGGTCCCGCGAAGCTACAAAATTCATCGCCCAAAAATTTGCGGCAGTCTTGAACTATATACAAAACACGCGCGATTAAGGGACGATAACCCTGTGAATCGTTTGAAGTTTTGGTTTATCGCAATGATTGTAGTGCCGGGTGGAAGTTTTAACGTTTCGTATGGTATAATTGATATAAAAATCCAAAGGCATACTTCGCGACAGGAGACAAATATAATGAAACGCTTTAACCGCATACTGTTTATTATTGCGACGGCTCTGCTGGCAAGCATAGCAGCTTCGCCGGTAGTCTATGCCAATTCAGCGGAACCCCCAAGTTTCACTGTAATCGTTACTAACCCGCCTAGCGACCTGTCGTTAACACTCCAGCTTGCGGACGAAACTCAATCCGAAGCGATTGCGCTTAATAAGGAGCAAAAAGCGTGGGAAGCGTATTACAGGTTTTTTTATCATATGTCGCCTAATGTACACGCTAATATGGAAGGCGCCGTGCTTATTGTTCAGGCTGGTGAAAAAAGCTTTCAATGCCCTCTACCAGCCGGTACGTTTAACACATACAATAACCTGTTGACGCTGGATATGGGCGCTCAAAGCCTGTCAATCGGCCAACCGCCTCTGCGCGTACCCTCGCTAATAGCAATGCGTATAGTTCTAACCCTGGTCATAGAAGGGCTTGTTTTCTTTCTGTTTGGTTTTCGGCAAAAGAAAAGCTGGCTTATTTTCTTTTATGTCAATATTATTACGCAGGGCGCGCTCAACTTAATACTTACCGGACCCAACCTGGGCGCCTATTGGATGTTTGGCTTCATACTGGGTGAAATCGTGGTATTGGCTGTGGAGTTGTTAGCGTTTATCCCGCTTGTAAAAGAGTTTGGAAAACTCCGTACCGCAATATATACAGTCGTGGCGAACGTGGCCAGTTTAATAATTGGCGGACTGCTGCTTTCTTATTTACCGGTGTAAGCTAATCACTAAATGAGTGTTCATGAACCCTGCTATTTGAAAAACTGATGCGAATAAACATATACACAAAGAAAAAGCTGAGTAAACCCGCGCCAAGCTCGGAGCAGACGGCAATTTTTTAGAAAAGATACGGACGCCGCGGCCTGGCGCTGATTAATGTGAAAGATTATTTTTTCGCAAATTCTATTCATACCCCGTCTGGCGAATATGCTAAACAACGAAAAAGCCGGCCTGAGCCGGCTGAATTCTTAAAGCGTATGTTGCCTACAATAAGATGCAGATTAACCCGTTGCAGCCGTCGTTTACCATGCGCTGCAAAGTGGATTGCAGCTTCTGCCGCACATCCTCAGGCATTCTGTTCACCTTGCTCGCCATCCCCTCCTGAATCAAATCGAATAGCGGCTTTCCGAAAATGTTTGTCTGCCAAATCTGATCCGGATCCTTTTTAAACGTATCGAGCAAATAGGCCATAAACTCTTCTGCCTGCTCCTCCGTACCCACCAGCGGCGACACCTCGGATTCAACGTCGATCCGGATAAGGTGCAAGCCGGAAGATTTCGCCTTTAACTTTACGCCAAAACGGCTGCCCTGCTGTACGATTTCAGGCTCTTCAAGCGCCATATCCTCCATTTTGGGATCCACCATCCCGTAGCCTGTGCGGTGCGCCATTTTCAGGGCGTCTGAAATCATATCAAACTCTTTCTTAGCGGCCACAAATTCGCGCATAGCGCTTATCAAATGCAAATCGTCTTTTATTTCGTAACCGCATTGCTCGCCAAGCACCCTGTAAAACAGTGAATCGACCGGCTGCATTTCCATAAACACTTCGCCGCTGCCCAATTCAATTTTCTTGAGAGCAGCCGGTAAGAAATCCTCTATATTCTCAAGCGCTTCAAGAATATGATGATAATCTTTCATCCTATTCATTTTGGATACGCAGCCGTCAACCGCCTGCATTATCCTTTGCGACAACCAATGATCCGCGCCGAGCGCGTTGATCCATGAGGGCAGGCATACGCTGATCATGCGGAGCGGAAACTCCATAAGCATCTGTTCAATAATATTGAAGGCTGTATCCGCCGTCATATTCAACGCGTCCAGCGCGAGTACGGAAACGCCGTACTTCTCGCTCATGGCGTCCCTGAGCTTAATAGTATCCTCCGCGTCGGGGCTCGTTGTGTTTAGAATGATTACAAAAGGTTTGCCCTGCTCCTTAAGCTCCCTGACCACCCTCTCCTCAGCCTCAACGTAGGATGAGCGCGGTATCTGCGTAATACTGCCATCCGTAGCCATGACGATGCCGATGGTAGAGTGTTCGGTTATAACCTTTTTAGTGCCGAGCTCGGCCGCTTCCTCAAACGGTATCTCGTAGTCAAACCAAGGAGTTCTTACCATACGGGGCATATCGTTTTCAATATGCCCAATAGCATCCGGTATCAGATAGCCGACACAGTCCACCATCCTGACCCGGAAACCGGCGTTGCCGTTAAGCTCAAGCTCCACCGCCTCGTTTGGAACAAATTTCGGCTGTGTGGTCATGATGCTCTTGCCGGATCCGCTTTGCGGCAGCTCGTCAATCAATCGCGCTTTGACATGCTCGTTATCAATGCCCGGCAGCACCAGCAAGTCAATGAATCTCTTAATAAAAGTTGACTTTCCCGTTCTAACGGGCCCTACAACACCGATATATATATCGCCCTGTGTTCTCTGTGCAATATCGCGGTACAGATCCATTCTGTCCATTCAGGCGCCCCCTTTCAGTCGCATTACAACCAATAAATGTATATGTGCCGTGCGGTTGATTCATGCAGGCGCATAAGAAAATATCAATAGCGCCGTCAGAGGAAAAATTCTTAAAATCGAACCTATTCTTCATATTCATTACCGGATGTTCCGTTATAATAGAGCAATTAAAAACTAAACAATCCGTGTTTGATAACAACAGCCAAACGTAAGCTTTAGCAAAGCGAACTTTCGGTTCACTCCATACTCATTGCATACCAGCCAAGAGGCAATGCATTCTTATACGTAATTAACCGGCGTAGCAAAAATGCTACGATACTATTTAAGGACTTTACTGTGGCGTCCATATTACAGCTTATTATAAAAATACTCTACTAATTAAGATTGAAAGAATCTCTTATTCAGGCGGCACTCAAGATCAGGCGGCACTCAAGATGCGGCGTCTGCAAAGCAGGCTAGGCGCACATTCATTATAACCTTTTTTTCATCTTCAGCTTAACTGAACTTATGCGCTCCACATCCCTGCCGATGCGGATCAGCCGAAACAGGCGGTCAGCCGCTTTATCAAAGCGGGCAATATATCCCTTGCCCGTATCGTTCACGGCATCTTCGGATCGTTCCAGCGCGATAACAGCCGTCTGGCCGAATGATTCAGCGTCCCTAAAATCCTCTTTAGCATCACCCATCAGAACCGCAACGGGTATTCTCCTGGCCTTGCCATACGCGATAAGCGTCGGTATTATACCAGGCGATACGCCTAAAGAGCCGATGGAATCCCCGCCGGTAACAATCAGTGCGGAACCCTCTATCAGCTTTTCAATATTAACGGCTTCCAGCGACGCGGTAAGGGCGAACTTCGGCGTTGCGTTCAAAACCGCTATAAGCGCCGCGCCCATTCCACAGCACACACCCGCGCCTGCGGAAGATAAAATATCCTCGCGACCGGACGCAGACGCCATAATTTCAGCCAAACGCGCCTCGCTGCCGGATAAGCGCCTATCCTCCCCACTATAAACAAATATAAATTCGGATTCCTTTACGCCCGGATGCAGACGTTCCATATCGGCCCTGCTTATCTTTGCAAGCGTACCGCCGGTTTCGATAATCTCATCCCCATCCGCTGAATAAAACCGTACGCCCAACGCGCGCGCGCAGCCAACCCCCCCATCCTGAGCGATGTCATTGCTTAACCCAATTAATATCCTTCTAATTCCCTCGTCAAGCGCGCGCCGTATCAGCTCGCCCACACCATAAGTAGACGGGCCCGCACACTGCTTCCCATCCTTAAGCCCTGCGGCCTCTCCAGCTTCAATAACCGCCAGGGTTCCGTACAGCACGCCGTAGCGCGCGCGCGCTTTCTCAAAATATGCGTTTTTTACCGAAGCATAACGGTATACGCCTTTACCGGCGGTTACTATCGCTTCAAGCATACCGTCTCCGCCGTTCGTTACGGAAACCGGTATCACCTTAACGCCTGGGAAATGGCGGCGCGCGGCGATGGTAAGCCGCTTAATCGCCTCATAGGACGTTAAAAAACCACCATACGAATTGGGCGCAAGCAAAATCTTTATACGTTTTCCTACGGCACGCTTTTTGCCGTGTAACTTTGGCGCCGTAAGATTCAGCGCTTCGTCCCCCCCCGTTATTGTTCCATTGCCGTTTACGGTGCCAAAATACTTGAGCCCTTCGACATGAGTGAGCGCATTATTTTCAATAAAAGGCCGATTATGCGTTAAATACATGCTCACGCCCGCATCGTCACGAAGCTTCTCATAAATCCTGCGCATTTCCTTTAGGCTGCCGCCCATGAGAACAACCATATATACTCCGGGATTTGTTCCGAACCTGTCGTAATAATTACCGCCGTAAACTCGGAGGCCCTTAAGCTGAGTGACAGTTAAAACAGAAAAAATTTCGTTGAAAATACTGCGCTCCATAGCGTCGTCTACCGGTAAGCCTACCGTGTCAAAACGTATGCCAAGAGCAAATCTGGTGATATTCATGACAATCCCTCTACCTAAAAATTCCCGTTCAGATATGCCAGTTGAAGCGGCGTTAGCGTATCCAGGCCCAGCCCCATCGCGGAGAGCTTAATCATGGCTACTTCATGATCGATTTGCTCTGGAACGGGATATAAACCCGGCTTCATCAAACGCCCGTTTTGCGCCATATAACGCGCGCTAAGGGCTTGGATAGCGAATGATAGATCCATTATTTCCGCCGGGTGGCCATTCCCGGCAACGATATTAACCAGCCTGCCGTCCGCAAGCACATTGATGATCCTCCCGTCAGCAAGGAAATAACCGTCGATAAACGGTTTTCTATTTTCAACCTTAACGGATAAAGCACGCAAATGATCCTTATTAAATTCTACGTCAAAATGCCCGGCATTAGCAAGTATGGCGTTATGCTTCATGGCTTTAAAATGACGTTCTACGATAACGTCCTTGCAGCCGGTCGCTGTAATGAAGATATCGCCTATCGCAGCCGCATCGTCCATTTTCATTACGCGATACCCGTCCATAGCGGCTTCGAGCGCCCTATACGGGTTAACCTCCGTAACAATTACATTGGCCCCAAGTCCCTTCGCTCGCATGGCCACGCCGCTTGAGCAAAAGCCGAAACCGGCGACAACGACTGTTTTACCCGTTACCATGTTGTTCGTAGCGTACATAATACCATCCCAAACGGACTGGCCCGTGCCATGGCGGTTATCGAACAGGCGCTTGCAGTTTGCGTCGTTAACAGCCAGCATGGGAAACGGAAGCGTACCCGCGAGGCTGCGGGCCTTTAATCGGCATATACCCGTAGTCGTTTCCTCACAACCCCCGATAACCTCCCCGCCAAGTTCTGGATGCGCGCCAGTGAGCATATCCACAAACTCCCCGCCGTCGTCAATTAAGATATGAGGACAAAACGAAAGCGTCCGCCTGATATGTTCACGGTATTCTTCCTCTGTCGCGCCAAACCACGCGTGAACGTCAACGCCCAGCCTGTTAAGAGCCGCGCACACATCATCCTTAGTGGATAATGGGTTTGAACCCGTAACGCTAACCTGAGCGCCTCCCTTCTGCAGCAGCAGGCCAAGGTAAGCGGTTTTCGCCTCAAGATGTACGCATATTGAGATTCTTAAGCCGCGAAAAGGCTGTTCCAGCTTAAATCTTTCTTCCAAACTCCGCATAACGGGCATAAAATCCTTAACCCATTCAATGCGTTCAAGGCCCTGGCCGGCTAAGGAGGAATCGCGAATGGTGCTCATATGCTTTATTGTTTCCTTTCTTATCCCGTCATTAAGCTATCTATTCATTTCATTATGCCATGAAAAAATACGTCGCGCAAGCTTGCTGTATGCACCTACATTAGGCGGCAAACAAATTGTTAACCTGAAACCTCATTATATGCCTAGCTAATGCCAAGAACCCTTCTTTGCGAAAATTTACGGTTTTAAAAAAACACCGCACGGCAAGAAACTCATTTCTTATTGAGAGGCCAAGCCGGATGACATGGTTCATACTCTATTGTGGAGCCGCCGATTTCAGCCTTGCCAGCATCCATTGCGCTTCTCTGCGCTTTTTTAAAACGTATACCTTTTTACCGGAGGCTTTAGCCGACGACATCAGCCAATAATACTCTTTTTTAAATTTAGCATTGAACCGCCATACCCACTTGAGAAACTCAAAGTCAAACCTTTCCGGGCATTCTCCGCCCATATCCGGGCGCGTTCTCCCATAGTATGCGAGCACACGCTTAATTACGCCGGCCATGCAGACGATTCGGGCGTAATCCAGATAAATAACCGTATCGCAGCGGTTCAGCCGCATCGCAATGGTACGGTTAAAGTTACCGTCGATAATCCATCGGCCTTGGCTGAGCGCTTCGGACAAAAGCGCGTCAAACTCCTCATCGTCGACGCTGCGCCATCCATCCCGCCAATAAAGGCGGTCTAGATGAACCACCGGCAGATTCAGAAGTTCGCCCAGGCTGCGGGAAAGCGTTGATTTTCCGCTGCCACCGCAGCCGATTACCATGATTCGTTCGCCGAAATCTATTTCCGAATTTACACGATGCCGCGCTAGATTTTTATTTTCGTCCATTCGGCCCCCTTATACCGCCACAGGTTTAACACTGTACGCATGAACTGATCCAAGAACATGCCCAGCCATGCGCCCGTCAGACCGAGGCCGATAGGATAACAGAGTAAATAGGAAAGCCCGGGGCGTATAACGCCTATGCTGATGAACGAGGATATCGCCACAAACCGGGAGTCGCCGGCTCCGCGAAGGCACCCGGAGATAACGACCTGCGTGGTCTGCACAAGGCTTATCGCGGCAATAATGCACACGATTTGAGCCCCCATGTTTACGATTGTAGGATCGGTATTGAATATCATGATGAGCTGCTTTCGCAGCAGCAAAAACAAAACCGACAGCGCAATGCCTATACACATGGAATACCTTTGCCCTACACGCCCGTATATCATCGCGTGATCCGGCCGTTTTGCGCCGAGGCTCTGGCCCACAAGGCTCGTGGACGCTACGCCAAACCCGTCCGCGAACGCGAATGAGATTTGAATGATGTTCATGCAGATTTGATGTGTGGCAAATGGTATCGTGCCAAGGCGCGCAACCATGGATGCGTATGTAAAAAACCCGAACCGGATAAACAGCTGCTCGACAAACGCTGAGGAGGAAACGTTGAATATCCCTTTCATGGTTTGTTTATCAAATTTCCACGCCCGATCGTTTATCAAGCTTAGCCTGTCGGCGTGATGGGTCAGCACCGACGAGAGCGCCATTCCGAAGGCCACCATGCTCCCCACCGCCGTCGCTATGGCGGCCCCACGCACTTCAAGCCGCGGGAATAACCATATACCATTTATCAGTAGGTAGTTCAGCAGCACGTTGATTAAGTTTGCGACAAGGTTAGAGCGCATGGATATTTTCGTGTTGCCAAACCCGCGCTGCGCCGCGTTAATCGTCAGGCCCACGCATCCAAAGAACTGACCGGTTATGATGATGCGGAAGTAATCAACGGAATCGTTGATATAATCCGCCTGCGCGCCCGCAAGCCTTAATAAATCCGGGGCGAGAATGTTTCCGAATACGGTAACCAGAAGCGATAAGGACACGCTGACCATAACCGCCTGTTTAAGCGCGCGGTTCGCGCTGAATATATCTCCCTCTCCCTTGCGCCTCGCGACGACCGCTGTAACGCCTACGTTCAACGATAATATCATCGCCATAAGCAAAAATTTCGGCTGATTGGTAACGCCGACAGTTGATATCGCCGCGGGCCCGAGGCCGCCCACCATTACCGTATCCACAAAGGAAACCAGCGCTACCAGTACGGATTCAAGCGCGGACGGCCAGGCAAGCCGCCAGCATCTGGTATACGCTTCCTTGGCGCTTGGAAGCCCCCCTTGAATCAAGGAGGGCTTAACCAGGTTTTCGGGATGAAAAATTTTTCGTATCAGTTTTCGCATAATACTCCTATAATGCCGCTAAGGCATAGGTAAAAGCAATATGAACCGCTGTACATTGTACACACGCATGCAGGTATTAAAGCGTTTCCGCTTGCATGGGCAAGCAATACGGAGCGCCTTTAGCGGATTATCGGCTCCAAACGAAGGGATGCGCCTTTTCCTCACCGCTAATCACGCGCAGCCCGCCCTCCGCCAGCGCTTCCATCTCATATTCGCCGGCCATAATCTCCACGGGAGCTATCCAGGATACCCTGTCGCAAATCCATTTGGTGAGCATTGCGGAATGGGCTACCCCGCCGGTAAGGATTATCCTGTCCACCCTGCCGTTTACAACCGTGGCAAGGTCGCCTATACCCTTTGCAATCCCATATGCGAACGCCTGGTAGACTAACTCCGCGTGCTTATCGCCGCCCAATATCATCCGCTCCACCTCGCGCGCGTCGCTCGTGCCGAGATGAGCGCGAAGGCCCGCGTTGCCGCGCACTTTTCCGGCCATTTCCTTAAAAGTGTATTTACCGCTGTAACACAGCTTGATAAGATCCATCGCCTGTAACTTTCCGCAGCGCTCAGGGGCGAAACCTGCGTCGTCGTCGCTGTACATATCGATGGAAAGGCCTTTGTCAATAAGCCATACGCTGCATCCGCCGCCGATATGCTGGACGATAAACGTACATTCGGAGATAGGCCTTCCCATGATTTCCTTTGCGCAACGGTGCGCCATTGCGTGCGTGTTAAGCGCGTGCCCGCGGCTGGCCTTCGGCAGCTCCGGTAGGCCCGTAATACGCGCAATAGGCGCGAGCTCGTCCACCGTAACCGGATCGTAGATATAGGCCGGTATTCCTAGGCTCTCGGCAATATCGTAGGCTATTGCGCAGCCAACGTTTGAAATATGCGTATCAATACGCTGCGCGTACATATAATCCACCATATCCCGGTTTATCCTATACGCGCCGGATTTGCAGGGCGGCACCATGCCTCCCCGCGACATTACCAAGGTCAAAGCCTTTTCGTCTACCCCGTTATCCTTTAGCGCGCCGAGTATTTTCAGCTTTCTGTAATCTAGCTGATCCATTACCCAGGAGAAATCCCGAAGCTCTGAGTCCGGATGCTGGATAGAGGCCGTGAACGACGCTTTATTACCATCGAATACAGCGACTTTCGTTGAGGTCGAGCCCGGATTGATTACCAATATCTTCTCCATGCGCTACCTCAGCAAACGCCGGCGCCAAGGGCGAGGGAGTAGTATTTTTCCTGAGCGGAAGATCCCCTTGACGTGAGCACGATGGGTACCTTGCACCCGAGTACAAGCCCTGCCATGCTGCCGCCACAGGTATAGACAAGGCATTTGCCAAGTACGTTGCCTACCACAATTTCAGGTACGAGCAGGATATCAAAATCACCAAGGCTTTCTGATTCATACCCCTTTACCTGAGCAAGCTCCGGCACCAAAGCCAGATCATACGAGATCGGCCCTTCAACAAAACAGGCCGGAAGCTCTCCTTCGAGGCTCATCCGCTTGAGCTCAGCGGCATGCATCGTTTCCGGCATCTTGGGGTTAACCGCTTCAATGGCGCACAACGCCGCTACGTTGGGCCGCTCATAACCGAGCCTATGGAAGAAGTTCACCGCGTTTTCCGTGATGCTCACTTTCTGTTCAAGCGTTGGGTACATGCACATTCCGCCGTCCGTAATGCACAAAAGCTTATGATAGCCCGGAACCTGCGCGAGTATGATATGGCTCATCAGCTTGCCGCTTTTCAGGCCCGCATCATCACAAAGCACGCCCTTTAAAAGATCGCCCGTCATAATCTTCCCTTTCATCAGAAAATCCGCCTTGCCCTCATGAATAAGCTTGGCGGCGGCGACGCTGGGATGCATTCCGTCGGGAACCTCGCATATTCGGTACTCCTCCGGATTCTCATTGAGCGAAACCAAGAGGCTGGATATCCTTTGCGGGCAGCCGACAAGAACCGAATCCACAATATCCTTCGCCGCTATAACTGCTTGCAGCGCATGCTCGTCGTCCGCCTGAACAAGCGCGACAGTTTTGCGCGAGCTGCCGCGGACGCTCGCTATTAATTCATCAAAGTTTTTTATGGGCATACACCATAAACCATCCTTTCATCATGTTCAGATAGCTCTCCCCGAACCATTCAAACGGCTCGGATATAAACTATAGTAAACAAAATAAACCTTATATTCAAGAGTTGTTAAGGCGGCGTAACAAATATATGCAATATATTCTAAACAAGCGGCAAATAGCATCCATATCAATCCAGAAACTCCATAGACATTTGTACGTCCATCTGCCCATCGCTAAAAAGGAATAACGTCATTGTCGATATAAACTCGCTGTTGGTGGGCGGCCAGTTATCCCGTTTCGTATTAAAAATCTTATTTAACAGAGGTTTGTTGCCGTTTTCCCATGCCTTTCGTATTGCAAAGCGAATGTTCTTTTCAACGCAGTATTTTCCCGTTTGATACTTCTCGATAACCATGGGATAGATTTTTGTGGTTATCTGATAAATATATTCGGGGTGTTGTTTCGTTATATGAAGTATATAGGTAAGGTAAGCAAAACCACGGTATTTCGGAGGCATCCCAATTGCGTGCAGCAGTTGAACGGGTTCTGAATAAGTAAACACACAAATCACTCCAATATGTTATTAATAAGTAATGCTTATAATAAACGAAAATTCAAGCCGTTTAAACACTTAAACAAAATTAGAGATCATGCGACATAATACACATATTGTTTTACTTAAAAGCATTGGAAGATATATTTACTGTATGCTTTTGACACAGCAACGCTTTGCTCGATCTCTTCTTTACCAAACCAATTAACCCCCGTTACTTCGCCGGTTATTGTTGCGGCGTCAACAAGGTATCCGTGCATATGCCATTCCACGTGTGAAAATATGTGCTTCTTAACCCCTAAATCCTTTATCCCCAAAACCTGCATAACGCCCCAGTTCCGGCACGCCTCTGCTATCTGGCTTAAAGTTAATGAACCGATCATGTTCATCGGCTCCCAAAGGCCGCCGAGCAGCTGATTGACGCCGCGCTTTTTCAGCGCAATTCGTGCGCCGCTGCGGATAACAGCTATAGTCCTTTCCTCAACATTCCTTTTGGGGCCGCATCCTTTTACGGGTATACTGGCGGTAAGCTTTCGCTCATTCGCTGCGCATATGCCGCAAATCGGGCAGGACGCGCATAGCGGCAATGCCCTGGGCAGGCAAATTAATGCGCCCAGCTCCATCAGAGCCTGGTTAAAGTCGCCGGGGCGATCCCGCGATATGACCCGTTCAAGGCTCTCTCTGACGACCTTTTTTGTTTTTGTTGAACGGATATCGTCCTCAATGCACATAACGCGCGAAGCCACCCTTAAAACATTGCCGTCCACCGCGGGAACGGCCATTTTAAACGCGATGGAAAGTATTGCGCCAGCGGCATAGTCGCCTATGCCCGGCAGATTTGTAAGCCCACGATAATCATCCGGTATCCGGCCCGCAAGCCTTTCGCAAATCTCCTTTGCGGCCGCGTGCATATTAAGCGCGCGGCGATAGTAACCAAGACCCTCCCAGAGCTTTAGAACCTCGGATTCCGTAGCGGAGGCCAGCACCTTTACGCTTGGGAACGCGTTAAGGAATCGAACGTAATAGGGTATTACTGCTTCAACCCGCGTCTGCTGCAGCATAACTTCACTGACCCAAACCCGGTATGGGGTAATGTTTACGCGCCATGGAAGCGCGCGCGCATGTTCGTCAAACCATGCAAGCAGGGGTTCCCCGATGCGCTCAAGCCTCTGCGCATCCATCTTTAAATCGTTCATAATAACCTTTTAATAGTTATGGATTGCTTTATTATAGCATAACGCCTATAATGAATTCCATAAGAAGATATTTCCGAAAGCCTGTAACCGCATTACGCCAGCAGTGAACGCTCGGCCCGGGTCTTCTTTGTATAAAAATCAGTCAGTTGATGAACAACTTTTCGGAGGTTTTAAATGCATATAACACCCATTAGTCCTTTAAGAGAAGCTTTATCCTACTATAACTGCAGGGTAAACGGCGGCCTCCCATCCGATCTAAGCCGCAAATTCTCATTGATATCAAGCGCGAAACGGGAACAGCTTGACAGCCTGCTTGCCCCAATAATTACGCTGCAAAGGATTCTGGATCGTGAGCTAGACTATGACGCGTCGTTATTAGGCCGTTTTTTTAAAGCGTTTGAGGGTATTCCTGAGGTTGGCGTTGGCCGCAATCCCGCTTCTCTTCTTTACGCCCAGGCATGCCTTCGGCCATATGAGGGTATTGATCAAATTGCTTCAGGCTTAAAAAGCCGTTCGCTTGAGAAGGTGCATCTTGATTTTATGTATGAGCTTGCTTTAAGCGGAACGAAGGTTTTTCAAGACAAATCGGACCTCGCGGATTTGCTCGATCTTCTTTCCAGCCTACCGATTTCAAACAATGCGCGCTGGCGCGTAATTGACGTTTATCAGCATATTAATGAGTATATCGACGATTGCGCGGAATTGCTCAAGCCAGCCATAAGTATTATTACTGCAAATGCCGATCTTTGCTCCGGTATCTTGAAAGATTTTGAACGGCATTTTTCCAACTTTGAGCATGTTATTGCGTATACGAGGAAGAGAAGTGAGATCAATAATATCGCGTGGGCGAACCCCTCGGAAATCACAATAACCCCGGGCCTTTTCCTTTTTTATAAATCGCAGACGATTGTTAATGTTGACGAGAAAAACACCGCTTACGCTCATATGTTTATCGGCGCGTTAATTAACGAGTTTTCTTCGCTTACAAATTTAAAAATGACGCCCGCGCAGGCCCCGGATGTGTTGAAGGCGATGGGTGATGAAACAAGATATAATATCTTGCGGTATATCAAAAACAACGATCCATACGGGCAGGAGATTGCCAAGCAGTTTAATATGACGCCTAACCTTCTGTCGCATCATATGAGCAAGCTTCAAGCTCAGGGTTTAGTCAATACTCGAATGGAAGGAAACCGCGTATATTACAGCATTAATCAGGACAATATCCTATTATTGCTGGATCAGGTGCGCGAGGAGTTGCTTGGCGAAAGCGGCAGTTAGTTAAGCAATCTCAAAAATCACATGATTACTTACATGCTATGTATTTTGGTCAGCCGCCTTTTTATTTTGATGGCGATAGGGGCCGCCGTAGCTATCTTTACAATATCCAATGGTATATATGGAACAACCCCCGCTAATAGTGCCTGTCCAATGGACAGCTTCATAGCGTACGCTAGCCACATAGTACCCAACGCGTAGCAAAAAAGCGTACCTAAAATCATGAATGCTGAACTCATTAGTGTATTAAATCCGAATTTATCCGAGGAAAAACCCGTAAAGCCCGCAATAAATATATAGCCGGCCAAATATCCTCCCGTAGGCCCTATAAACTTTTGAAAGCCAGCCTCCCATCCGGAGAAAACCGGCACCCCCACCACGCCAATCAGTAAATATAATAATACGCATATAACTCCACGCTTTAATCCTAAGATGGCGGATATAATGTAAACTACCCATGTAGCCAGCGACAGCGGAACGGCAGAGAAGGTTAGCGGTATAATTAAAGGCGCCGCAATACATAATAACGCTGTACAGAGCGCAGTCTCCAGCATCCGCCTTAGCCGTATATCCTTCATCATATACACCCCCAGCAACAAATTGTTACCAGTATATTGAATAAAGTCAATATTGTCAACCTTGATATGCCAATTGGTTTACAATAAAATCAATAAAGTAATATTCTTAATTATTATCTTTATCTAGTAAACATCGCTTTTATAATAATTAATATGATATTTTATAATCAAACTATATTCAAACTCTTCTTTTAAATAAAAAAGCGCCGCTTTGTGCGAAAATCACAGGCGGCGCTCATCTTACAAGCCCTGATCATTAAGGTTTTTACAATATGCCGATAGGTCGTTCTTGTTTTTCAGGGTTACGCCGCATTGAAAGATATTCTCCTTCATATACTGCGGCAAAGCGTCAAAGTAACGTTTAGCGTCTTCCGGGAGTTTATCATATTGAAACATATCATCACCTCAATGTTAGTATGGCGATTTTCGCTTGGAATATGCCGGTTGGCAAGACGATAAGAGTTCATTCTTCGTAAGACTCCTGCACAAAAGAAAAATGCTTTATTCAATATCCCGCGCCACTACCTCCGGCGGGTTATCCAAGCAATGCGGTGTTTTTAGAAATCCTTTAACCAGCTTTAAAGCCGACGCAAAGTAAAACCCGTCGCAAATACGTTCATCCGTAACAAACGTCCATTTTATAAACCGCCGTTGGCGAACAGAGCCGTCTTTTTGAAGCTCATACCGCCGCTCTTTACTGCCAAACGCGCAGAAAACAGGGATGTTTCCAAAATTATATAAATGATGAAAAACAGGCGGAATACCAAGGCTTCCCATGGAAGTTATAAAAAGAGTGCCGTGAAACGGGCTTACTCGGGTCAGCTTTCTTGGAAGCAGGCCGAAATAATCGAACATATTAATCATATACATGGTAAACTTCATTAAAACGCCCGGTATATAATTTAAAAGTTTTGCTGTGTTATCAAAGTTGGATTCCTCCCCCCTGCTTTCGCGTATGGCGGCCTCAAAACGCTCATATACGTCTTGGGCCGTCATATCGGGCTCAAGTTCAATTTTTATCACCGTATCAGGCGCATCAAGCGTAAATTCCTTCTTGATCGTGAGGTTAACCTCAATATTATTGCGCGCGTAGATTTTCTGCCCTGCGATAAAACGGTTGATAGCCGGGCGCTGTGAGATACCGCGTACATATGCCGCTACAATAACATGCATTATCCCAAAACGGTCAAGTCCTTCCGCGCGTTTATCGTGAATATATTTTTCGATGGGATCGATATCCAGCTCGTCCAGTATCAGATTGCAGGCATCGTTGCGCTTGACCATAATATAGGGGGACACCTTTGCCATTGGTTCAATCCCCCTTATCTTCCAACCGTCTTTTCTATCGCCGAATCTCCTGCGCCTTTTCTCCGTCATGATTATATTCCTTCCCCTTATAGCTGCGGCGCGGTTATCAGCGCCCGTCATACGTATAAAGAAATAAAGCGTGATGTATATACTCAATACGTCATTTTGGCCATTATCTTGGGTTAATTGCACGTCTTTTGCGCGCTTTATAATTTTCATCATGGCCTTAAACCGCTTTATTCTATTATTATTCTATTATTATCATCGCATTCTGTCAAAGGCAAGAATTTATTTTACCGTATCACATATGTATGCGTGTGAATAAACCGTAAAAAAACACGCTGCAAGCTTATCGTTCATACCTGATAACGAGACGCCTCATATCATAATTATAGCATATCCATAACTAACATTTATAATACACTAGAATAACTATATTTAAATATATAGTAGACCTCTTAGCGCCTTTAATTATGCTCGGTATGAGTCGTTCATTTTATACAAGAAAACGCGAATATTCTGGTAGTGCCCGATGGGAGTTTTGGTCAAAGCCACTCCCAAGCCCCATGAACGGCAGCTTACGCGCAAATAGAACAAAAAGCCTTGCTGAGCAAAGCTTCATGTGCAAAGCCGGATTCGCTGACTCTTCATATGCCTCCTCAACTATGACACGATCATACCAGGCCGATCAGCAGTTTTCTACTTATATATCAATGCTAAGCTGCTTTGCAAAGCTCATTTCAAGCAATCGTTCTGGAACATGATCAAACATGTAACTCATTGACTCACGGTCGTGTATATACTTAACCGCCTGTGCGAAAAGCGGCGCGGCGGAAATAATGCGTATCTTGCTGGACAGCTCGATAGCCGGGCATTCGACCGTATCTGTAGATACCAACAACTTAATAGGGCTGTTCTCTATTTTCTTAACGCCCTTCTCGCCAAGTACCACATGGGATAAAAACGCATAAATATCTTTAGCGCCCTTATCCTTAAGTCCGTGCGCCACGTCCACAAGTGTGCCGCCGGAAATAGTAAAATCATCAAGCACGAGGCAGTTCTTGCCCTTGACGTCTCCAATTATCTCCAAAACCTTCGCGTTTTCATCATGCCCAATTCGCATTTTATCGCCAATGGCCACAGGGCGGCCCAATTCGTCCGCAAACTGACGCGCGCGTTTCGCGCTGCCCGCGTCCGGCGAAACAACAACCAGATCATCGTCAACAATGCCCATGCGCCTTGCGTATTCGCAAAGGAGGGATTGTGCGTATAAATGATCGACCGGTTTTTTAAAAAACCCTTGAACCTGAGGGCTGTGAAGATCCATCGTTAAAACCCGATCCGCGCCGGCAAGTTCTATGCAGTCCGCGCATACTCGGGCGCGGATCGAGACGCGGGGCTCGTCCTTTTTATCGCCCTTAGCATAGCTGAAATACGGGATTATTGCCGTAACCGAATTGGCGCTGGCACGTTTAAAAGCGTCTATCCAGAAGAGCAGTTCCATAAATTCATCGTTTGGCTGCCGGCCAATGGTTTGAACAATATAAACGTCCTTATCGCGGATGCATTCATTAATGCGTACAAACGTATTGCCTTCAGAGAATTTTATTGATTCAGAATCGCCCAGTGGAGCGCCTAAATATTCGCACATCTTCAGGGCAAACGCCCTGCTGGTATTGTTGCCCGCAAATATCTTGATGGTTCCGCCGCCTTCAAACATATGCCCGTTACCTCGCCTGTCGTATTTTGCGGTCTTATTATAACAGAAGGAGACAAGTCAGGCAATGTCCATTATTGACATTACAATACGGTCAGTTCATAAGCTATGTTTATATTGCAAAATGAAATAATCTGAAGACCCAATATGAGTTAAAGCCCGATAAAGCCTTATAACAGCCGTTTGATAGGACGAGGTGCTGTGAGGTTTTATTAATTTCATTTATATCTGTATTAAGTAAATGGTAAAAGATAATCGGTATAAAAATTCAACTTTCTAATACGGAGAGCTTTTATTCGATTCATGCCACTTTTCAAGAAAGGCATTATAGGCTTTATAAAGCTTTTGAGTATAACGCCATGCGCAGCCTAATTTCACCGCCTTCCTGTTTTGCCCGTGATAATCGCTTCCGCAGGTAATCAACAGCTCATATCGCTCTGCAAGCATAGAGTAGTATTCCGTCTGCTTTGTCGTTGAGGAAGGATAGTATGCCTCAATAGCTCCCAGCCCGCAGCTTTTAAGGCGTCGGATAAGCGGTTCAGGAGCGAAATCAAAATGACATGGATGCGCAATTGCGGCCAAACCCCCGCACTGTACGATAAGCCGCACGGCATCCTCGGGCGAAATGCCGTTTGCCGGGACATAAGCCGGCCGCCCTTTCTTTAGGTAGCGTTCAAACGCATCGCCCTTGCTGGAGGCATAACCTCCCGCTACAAGCGCGTTCGCGATATGAAGCCGCGTTAAGTTGCCCTTAATCGGCTCAAGATAAGGTGCCGCATCGCATTGCAGGGTTCGAAGCTTAGCAAGCATACTGGCGTTTCGACGTTCGCGTTCGCCGCAAAGCCAGTCCAACGTTTGCTTTAACATATCATTATGCATATCAAAGCCCCAACCCAATATATGAAGCTCCGATGGATGCACCGTATTAAACTCAATTCCTGATAGGACCTTAATATCTTCCCTTTCGCCGGCTTTTGCCGCCTCCGCTACGCCCAAAATGGAATCATGATCCGTTAAAGATATCATTTTAAGCCCGCGAACTTTCGCGGCGCGCACAATAGCGGTAGGGCTGTCCGTACCATCGGAATAATAGGAATGGATATGCATATCAAACGGTTCCATAAAGCGCTCCTGTAAAATTTAATGTCTTTGCTCGTTATGGCATGAAACGTACATTCCTTTGCGCTCACGATAGAGCGCTTTAAGAAGCTGTTTCCGCTCAACCCTCAATACGTTAAAAGCTCGTCGCATATGAGCCGTTAAAGCTTATCAAAAAACCAATGAAGATCTCGGGAAAAACAGTGCCGGCAGTTTCTAAGCGGCGCAATTAGCCTAACGGTCGATGTCCGCAACATAAGCACCCAGTGTTTTCACAGTCGAGGCGCCGTCTTTGATAGCCTGAAAGAAGCGGCATGCCGCTTCTTTCATTGCTTTGCTTATATAACGTCTAGCATATCGCGCTATAAAGCTTGTGTTAAGCATTCGCTAAATAGCATCGTTAACTAACCCGTCCATACCGCCGTCAAGCTTTATTAATCCGAGGTTCTGCTCCCATCCGGATTAAGGCGGCCTTTTTCCGTATCATCAGGCAAATTGCTATCGCTCTGAGCAGCTTGTTCAACTTGCTCGGCGCGCTTATCCGCCCGCTTATCTAAATCAACCGGTTCGCCGCTAAACACTTTCTCAAACTCCTCGCCCGAAAGCCGTTCATACTCGATTAATGCTTTGGCGACCGCGTCAACGCCCGCTCTGTTTTCCTCAAGCGTATGCCGTGCGCGTTCATACTGTTCGTCAAGTATATGGCGTACCTCAGCGTCAACCCTGGCGGCTATTTCCTCCGAATAGTTGTTTCTATGACCCCATTCGCGGCCTATGAAGATCTCCTCCCTGCTTGCCAGGCAAACCGGGCCGATTCTATCGCTCATACCCCATTCCGTAACCATTCGGCGGGCAAGCTCGCTCGCGCGCTGTAAATCGTTTGAAGCGCCCGTGCTGATATCGTCCAGCGCAACCTCTTCCGCTACGCGTCCTCCAAGGAGCATTGCGATAAAATCAAGCAGTTTTCCCTTGGATACATGCATTTCATCATTTTCAGGCAAAGATACCGTGTATCCCGCCGCTTCACCGCGGGGGATTATACTGATTTCCTGAATCTTTTCCTTCTTGGCAAGCTTATGCTGCACCACCGCATGACCCGCCTCATGATAAGCTGTGATGCGTTTATCCGCTTCCGTTATTACGCGGCTTCTTTTTTCCGGCCCCATTGTTACGCGGCTAACCGCTTCCTCAAGCTCATCGGGCGTAATTTCACGCTTATTCTTTCTGGCCGAGAGAATCGCGGCCTCGTTAAGAATATTCTCCAAATCCGCGCCGGTAAAACCGGGCGTGCGCTTCGCCATCTGATCAAGATCCACCTCCGCGGAGAGCGGTTTATTGCGCGAATGTACTTTAAGTATTTCAAAACGGCCTTTTCTATCAGGCGGATAAACGGTTATTTGCCTGTCGAACCTTCCGGGACGCAGAAGCGCGGGGTCCAAAACATCCGCCCGGTTTGTCGCCGCCATGACGATTATTCCCTCGTTCGGCGCAAATCCGTCCATCTCAACAAGAAGCTGGTTCAATGTCTGCTCTCGCTCGTCGTGGCCGCCGCCGAGCCCCGTGCCGCGCTGCCTGCCAACAGCATCAATTTCATCGATAAAAACGATGGCCGGAGCACAGCGCTTTGCCGTATTGAAAAGATCTCGAACGCGGCTCGCGCCTACGCCAACAAACATCTCCATGAAATCCGAGCCGGAAATGGAGAAGAACGGCACGTCGGCCTCACCCGCCGACGCCCTGGCCAACAGCGTTTTTCCCGTACCCGGCGGGCCCATGAGAAGGACGCCCTTGGGAATGCGCGCGCCCATTTCCGAAAAGCGCTGAGGCGAACGCAAAAACTCGACGACCTCGCGTAATTCTTCTTTTTCCTCATCCGCGCCCGCAACATCGTCGAACGTTACCTTGTTTTTTCCGTCTACATTCACGCGGGCCCGACTTTTGCCGAAGCTCATCGCGCTCTTGCTCCCCTGATTCTGCATATAAAAGAACAGGGCTAGCATTCCGCCGAGAATCAGGAGATATGGCAGCAGGGTCAGGAACAGGCTGGGTTGAGGCGTCGGGTTATACTGGAATGTAAACCCGTAATCGTCTACCGTTATCTCATCAACGGTTTTATCCGGCGTTTTTGACGCGACTATCTTATTTAAGTCGTCAATAAGGGTAGTCGGCGAAACAACAACGGAAAAATCATATTTACCGTCTTCAAAAAAGTCTTTATCGTTATACTGGGAATCAACGCGCAGGCCATAAAGCGTTTTTTCAGTAAGCTGCACAGCCTTAACCTGATCGTTTCGCACCATATCCAAAAACTCGGAGTAGCGCGGCGTATCCGGTTTATTACCGTCAAAATTTACGCCCGTAACCATGAAGATAATCATGGCTAGAAGAAGAAGATATATTAACGGCGTACGCAATTTTTTTAATTTCAAAACCAAAATCCTCCTGCAGCGGAATCATCCATCGTTTAAAAGGCCTAAAAAGGCCGTCTTTACCATACTACCATAAAAATATTTTCAATTCAAACCATACGTTTGAGCAAAACGTAAATTATTGGTGTCGATTTTGTATCCACAAACGTACGCCGGCATTTTTACGTCCGCAGCGTTTATAATCTGCGTAACATTAAATCTAAGCGTTAAGCTTATTGTTCCAACCATTAGTTTCACACCCAATCGCCCATTTTATTAGGAATAAATTACGAACGGCCCCTTCTACCGCTCTGTAAAGAGTGAAATTGTCGGGGAGATGAACAGTAACCTAGATATTATCATGTTAAAAATGTATTGAGGCGACCTATCATCAATTATTTAGCTGCGCTAGGAAAAATAATTTATCGCTAAACAAAATTTAATCTGTACAAAAATGGATTTAAATCGTATAATAAATTAAATAAAGCGTTGATTGGGACGCGCGGAAGAAAAATTAGGCTTTAAGCGAGCCGCGGCATGGTGCAAGCGCGGCAGGCCGTATTCTAACCGTATCACCCATGAGCGCGGCGCGTAACGGCATTATGCCTATTAAGCGCCGACGTGTCCTCACGTTACAGGGGTGCGCGATGAAGTCGCGCGTTTTAAGAGGGCGCTCTAAGCGCCAACTCGGGTGGTACCGCGAGGCAATTAGCTTACGTCCCGTTTGGGCGGGGCTTTTTTTTTACCCGCTTTGGCGGCGCGTTTATGTTAAAATCTAGCCGTTAAAGATTATCCGAAGTAAAGCAAAGGAGTAAACTATGTACAAGAAGGTTTCAACATCTTTGGATTTCGCATCCCGCGAAAATGAGACGCTCGCTTTTTGGAATGAACGCGGCATCTTTGAAAAAAGCGTCGAGCTGCGCCGCGGGGGTAAGCCCTATACGTTTTACGACGGCCCGCCTACCGCTAACGGCAAGCCGCATATCGGCCACATACTCACGCGTTCAATAAAGGATATTATTCCCCGATACCGCGCGATGAAGGGTTACGACGTGCTGCGCAAGGCCGGCTGGGATACGCACGGGCTGCCCGTGGAGCTAGAGGTCGAAAAGCTGCTCGGGCTCGACGGCAAAGAGCAGATAGAGCGCTACGGCGTGACGCCGTTTATCGATCAGTGCAAAAAATCCGTTTGGAAATATCAGTCCGAATGGGAGGATATAAGCGAGCGAGTAGGTTACTGGGCGGATATGAAAAACCCTTATGTAACGTATGACAACGATTATATTGAGTCGGAATGGTGGGCGCTTAAAACCATATTTGAAAAGGGCCTGCTTTACAAAGGCCACAAGATCGTTCCGTACTGCCCTCGCTGCGGTACGTCCCTTTCCTCGCATGAGGTGGCGCAGGGCTATAAGGATGTGAAGGAAGTATCCGCTTTCGCAAAATTCAGGGTAAAGAACGAGGACGCCTGGTTTCTCGCATGGACCACCACCCCCTGGACCCTGCCCTCTAACGTCGCGCTGTGCGTAAACGCTCTAGAGGACTATTCGCTCGTTGATTATCAGGGCGATAGGCTGTACTTGGCTTCCGCACTGGTTGAGAAGGTTCTTGGCGAAAGCGCCGCGGTTTTATCGGTTGTGAAAGGTTCCGAGCTCGTGGGCAAGGAATACGAGCCGCTCTTCGATTTACCGGTAAACCATCAGGGGAAAAAGGGGTGGCGAATTGTTTCGGATGGCTATGTAACGCTTACGGACGGCTCAGGCATTGTACATATCGCGCCCGCTTTCGGCGAGGACGACGCGCGTATTGGCCGGGACTGGGATCTCCCCTTTGTGCAGCTTGTGGACGCTTCAGGGCATATGCGCGGCGGAACGCCCTGGGACGGGATGTTCGTTAAGGATGCGGATAAGCATATACTTGCCGCCCTAGAAGATAACGGCAAACTGTTCAAAGCCGTCGATTTTGAACACAACTATCCCTTCTGCTGGCGCTGTGATACGCCCCTGGTTTATTACGCGCGGGAAAGCTGGTTTATCCGTATGACGGCTGTAAAGGATAAGCTAACGGAATTAAACCGGCGAATCAACTGGATACCCGAAACCATCCGTGACGGGCGCATGGGCAAGTTCCTTGAAAACGTCATTGACTGGGGCATATCGCGCGAGCGGTACTGGGGTACGCCCCTCCCGGTTTGGATGTGCGCCGAATGCGGCCATGTACACGTGGTAGGCAGCAGAAAGGAGCTGCGTGAGCTTAACCAAAATGTTCCTGAGGATATTGAGCTGCATAAGCCCTATCTGGACGCAATCGAGTTCCCATGCGTTAAATGCGGCGGCGCCATGAAACGCGAACCCGTGGTTATCGACTGCTGGTTCGATTCCGGCTCGATGCCCTTTGCGCAGTGGCATTATCCTTTTGAGAATAAAGAGGAGTTTGAAAAGCGCTATCCCGCCGATTTTATCAGCGAGGCGGTGGATCAGACGCGCGGATGGTTCTATACACTTTCGGCTATCTCTACCTGCTTATTTGACGACCCGGCGTTTTTGAACTGTATCGTACTAGGCCACGTGCAGGATAAAGACGGCGTTAAAATGAGCAAGCATAAAGGAAACGTGGTCGATCCGTGGACCGTATTGGATAAACAGGGAGCGGACGCCGTACGCTGGTATTTCTATACCGCATCCATGCCATGGCTCCCTAACCGTTTTTCCGCAGACGCGGTGAGCGAAAGCCAGCGCAAATTCATGGGTACGCTTTGGAACACCTACGCGTTCTATATCCTCTACGCTGAAATTGACGGTTTTGATCCGACCAAGCATACGTTGAGAAAAGAAAACCTTTCGGTTATGGATTCATGGGCGCTTTCAAGGCTGAACAGCCTGATAGAAATCGTGGATAAAAATTTGGGCGCTATGCGTATCACCGAGGCCGGGCGGGAGCTCCAGCGCTTTACGGACGATCTTTCAAACTGGTACGTGCGGCGCTGCCGCGAGCGTTTCTGGGGGAATGAAATGACTGAGGATAAAGAGGCCGCGTATATGACGCTGTTTACCATACTCAACGCGCTATGCCATGTGTGCGCGCCGTTCATACCCTTTATGGCTGAGCAGATGTATCAGAACCTCGTGCGTTCGGTAGATGATAACGCGCCTGAAAGCATTCACCTGTGCGATTTCCCGGCTGCGGATGATTCCCTTATAGACGGCGAGCTGGAGTCAAATATGGACCGCGTGCTGTCCATTGTCGTTTTGGGCAGGAGCGCGCGCAACGCTGCCGCGATAAAGAACCGCCAGCCTCTAAGCGAAATGCTTGTACAGGGCGCTGGGCTGCCGGAAGCGTTTATCTCTATCATCGCCGAAGAAATGAACGTAAAGAGCGTTAATTTTGTTGACGACGCTACCGGCTTTGTTTCGTACCGCGTAAAACCGCAGCTCAGGACGCTCGGACCCCGTTACGGAAAAATACTGCCGAAAATCAACCGGTATCTGCAAGGCGAGGGCATAGGCGACGCTGTCGTGGCAGCACATAAGGCCGATATGCCTTATGAATTTGTGTTAGACGGCGTTACGGTTTCCCTCAGCCCGGCCGACGTATTGGTGGAGACCGCGCAAAAGGAAGGGTTCGCGTCGGAGAATGGTAAAGATACCAGCGTAGCGCTCAATACGACGTTAACGCGGGAATTGAAAGACGAAGGCAATGTCCGCGAACTGGTATCTAAAATACAGACTATGCGCAAGGAGGCCGGGTTCCAGGTTACGGATCATATACGCCTCTATCATACCGGGAACAGCGCTTTAGCGGCGCTCATGGAAAGCTACGGCGCTGTTATCGCGGCCGAAACCCTATCCGACGATATCAAAGGCGGTTCCGTATCCGGTTATGTTAAAGAATGGAACATCAACGGGGAATTGGTAACGCTTGGCGTTGAGAGAATCAGCGGATAGATTCGCTCTACCCTATCTCCAGCGTGCTTACAACCGCGCCCGCCATATCATATATGGTGAAGGCGCGGTTTTCATATACCGCGTATGTCGCGGGGAATCCGCCCTTTGGCAGGGATACGGAGCCCGGATTGAGACGGATTACGGTACCACTGCGGCTTAATAGCGGAATATGCGTATGCCCCTCTAAAATTACGTCAATCCCACCCATGGGCGGCGGGTTGCCAATGCCCGAAGTATGCGTAAGGAACCATGCCATTGAGTCCGCATAGATCAATGCTTGAGGCGCGGTTATTGGAAAACGCAGCATCGCCTGATCCACATCCGCGTCGCAATTACCCCGTATGCAGAATATCTTATCCGCCTTGCTGTTGAGTATGTCCGCCGCATCCTTGGGCGAATACGATTCAGGCAGCGGATTGCGCGGCCCATGATAAAGGATATCACCCAAAAGGATCAGCGTTTGAGCGCGTTCCTGGTTAAAGCGTTCCATCAACCGGCGGCATGCTCCGGCGGAACCATGCAAGTCAGAAGCTATCAAGAACTTCACACGTATCACCTCATTCACATAATATAATTTGCGGCGAAACGCGTCAATGGAATTAAAAAATAATTGACATTAAACGTCGATATGACGTATATTAGTTCGCAATACATTTAATTGGATGGACACGTAAATGTTTGATACTTTCCGCAGCGACATACGCTGCATTTTGGATCGGGACCCCGCCGCGCGCAACGCATTCGAGGTGTTTTTATGCTATCAGGGGTTTCATGCCATACGCGCGCACAGGCTTGCCCATTTTCTTTATAAGCGCCGCCTCCGGCTGTTCGCGCGGATCATCGCAGGCGTATCGCGCTTTTTTACCGGAATTGAGATTCATCCCGCGGCGCAGATTGGCAACAGGGTATTTATCGATCACGGCGCGGGCGTTGTGATAGGTGAAACCACCTTGATCGGCGACGACGTTACAATTTACCAGGGTACGACGCTGGGCGGCACGGGCAAGGAAACGGGCAAGCGCCACCCAACCATAGGCAATCATGTCACAATCGCCGCGGGCGCAAGCGTGCTTGGCCCGTTTAAGGTGGGCGACTATGCGAAAATAGGCGCTGGCGCCGTGGTACTCAAGGAGGTGCCTCCATGCGCCACGGTTGTGGGCGTACCGGGCCGGATTGTAAAATACTCCTGTGATCTAGACCAACTGGAACTCGGGATTCATACGCCTGTTCAAAGGCCTGCGTTAAAGGATGCGCAGCCCGGCTTAAAGGGTGAGGACGGCGTGGATTTGGATCAGGTAAGGCTGCCCGACCCTGTTGAGCAAGAATTAAAGCTTATCGCAATGCGGTTGGAGCGGATCGAGAGCGCCCTGAATAACGAAAAGCCCGATTAATGATTTGTATGAAATTGGAGTTTCGCGCGATATTCCTGCTGCGGGGTATGCAGGTGCGAGGAATATAAGCCGTTGATAGCTTTGTTTGTGATCCCAAACGACACGCGGCTGAGAGATTAATCTATAAGAATGTCGGATTTTCCATAGTAAGTATCACAGATGATGCGCAGCCGCTCTTGACGCAATTGTCCCCCGAATCATATATTTGGGGGACCTTTTTCATTCACCTAACCTCAGCGTTCAAATATTTTTAAGCGGCCGTACTATTCTTAAGCCTTCACGGATTTAAATATTCAAACGCTGAATCAGCCGAACAGCCCTTTTTTCTCTTCTATGGAAACTGCTTGGTAGCCCGCTTCATTTACGGCGTCCTTCAACGCTTGATCCGTAACGTTTGCGTCGACAGTAACAACGGCCCGGTTTTTTTTGAGCTGCATATCCACTTCTTCAACGCCCTGTACGCCAGAGAGCGCTTTGTTTGCCCTTGACGCGCAGTTCATGCAATGCATGCCTTCAATCATAATAACTTTCTTCATCCTATTTTTCCTCCGTGTTTTTGTATTTGTATGGGTTTAAATCTTTTAAGCCTGAGTGCGTTTAGCACCACGCAAATTGACGATAGGCTCATTGCCGCGGCAGCGAACATTGGGTTCAGCTTCCATTGCAGCACCGAATAGAATACGCCGGCCGCTAAAGGTATACCGATGATATTATAGAAGAACGCCCAAAACAGATTCTCCTTAATATTTCGTATTACCCTGCGAGAAAGCTCGATGGCCGTAGCAACGTCCATCAAGTCGTTCCGCATCAGTACGATATCGGCGGATTCAACCGCGATATCGGAACCTGCTCCGATAGCCACGCCCACGTCGGCACGCGTCAGCGCGGGCGCATCGTTTATCCCGTCCCCAACCATGATAACGCGCTTCCCTTCCTCCTGCATGGCGCGCACCTGCCGCTCCTTATCCTGCGGCATAACCTCAGCGATTACACGCGCGACTCCCACCTGGGCCCGTATCGCCTCCGCCGTTATCGCATTGTCCCCCGTTATCATAACAACGTCCATACCCATACGCCTGAGCCTTTCAACCGCCTCCTTGCTGGTCGGTTTTACGACGTCCGCTACCGCTATAACACCGAGCAGCCGCCGTTCATTGGCAAAATACAGAGGGGTTTTTCCCTGGGAAGACAACTTATCACCCTCCTGCTCCATCCTCTCCAGAGAAACGCCCGCTTCCTTCATCATGGCGATGTTGCCGCCCATAGCCTCCCGGCCATCGATAACTCCGCGAACGCCGCGCCCTACGGCGGCCTCGAATTCCTGCGCCGGTTCAGCGCTAAGCCCTTTTTCACGGGCATAATCCACAATTGCCTGCGCAAGCGGGTGCTCAGAAAGCGCCTCAAGTGAAAGCGCAAGCGACAAAAGATCAAGCTTCTTAACGCCCTGAGCCGCGATAATATCCGTCACACGCGGTTTTCCTTCGGTAACGGTTCCCGTTTTATCAAGCGCAACGGTCGTAGCATGGTGGGCGGTTTCCAGCGCTTCGGCGGATTTTACCAGTATCCCATTTTCCGCCCCCTTTCCTGTACCCACCATGATAGCGACTGGGGTGGCGAGCCCGAGCGCGCACGGGCAGGATATGACCAGAACGGCAATGCCGATGGAAAGCGCGAAGGAAAACGGCTTGCCCGTAATGAGCCACACGGCGGCGGCAATTACTGCAATTACAATTACGACCGGTACAAATATACCGCTGATCTTATCCGCCAGCTTTGCGATAGGCGCCTTGCTCGCGCCCGCCTCCTCAACCAGCCGGATAATCTGGGCGAGCGTCGTATCCTCCCCTACCCTGCGCGCTTCAAAAGTAAAGTATCCGCCCTTGTTAATAGAAGCCCCTGTTACGGCGTCGCCCGGAAGCTTTTCAACCGGTATGCTTTCTCCCGTTAAGGCGGATTCGTCTACATACGACCCACCGGACGTCACAACGCCGTCTACAGGTATGCGCTGGCCCGGACGCACAGCTACCGTATCTCCCGCCCTGACCTGTTCGACCGGTATCTCAAGCTCCGAGCCGTCGCGTATTACAGTCGCGGTTGGAGGGGTCAGATCCATCAGTTTTTCGATCGCCTCAGACGTTCTACCCTTTGATCGCGCTTCCAGATATTTGCCCAGCGTTATCAACGCAAGTATCATCGCGGCGGATTCAAAATATAGCTCCATCGTATAATGCTCCGCGTGCGCCACATCCCCGCGCCCAAGGGAAGCTGAGATAGCGTAGAGCACCGCTATGCCGTAAACAAGCGCGGCGGATGACCCCATCGCAATCAGGGAATCCATGTTGGGGGATCCGCGAAGCAGGTTTTTAAAGCCGGACTGGTAATACTTACGGTTAATATATACCACGGGTAAAGTCAGCAACAGCTGCGTAAGGGCGAACACCGCCGCGTTTTCCCCGCCGTAAAACGTATCGGTTAACCATGCGGGTATTGGCAACGAAAACCATTTAGCAAACATATGATACATGGTCAAGAACATCAGCGGCAGCATGAAGGCAAACGATACGACAACCCTTGTTTTCATCTCGCGCAGATTTTCCTTTATCCCGCTATCGCGCGTTTTGGGCTTGGCCGCTCCTCCTTTGAGGGATGCGCCGTAGCCCCCAGATTCAACTGCGTTCACGATATCCGTCTGTCCTAAGGCTAATGCGTTATATTCAACGGTCATCGAATTGTTTAACAAGTTCACGGAAACATGCTTAACCCCATCTACCGCGCCCACGCTTTTCTCAATATGCGCGGAACACGCCGAGCAGCTCATGCCGGTAATATCATATTGCTCCTTTATTAACTGTTCTTCCTGCAAGCGTTTCACCTCCAAAACCGTATAAACTAGTTTATCCCTTTTAACATTCTTTAAATGTATTACCCATTTCCAATTTTGTCAATATCCGCTTAAGTCCATGTTTTACATACTTTTTACAAACCGATGGATCATATTTTACAGAACGGTGATACTGTATAATTGTCGTAATATGTTTATTCATAAGGGGTAAAGAGGATGGATGTTCAAAGTTTAGCGCAGATGATCTTCGGAGTGCTCGGCGGGCTCGCACTGTTTATTTACGGAATGAACCTCATGAGCGAGGGCCTGCAAAAAGCCGTTGGCGAGAAGATGCGCAGCATCCTTGGAATGCTTACCAAAAACCCCGTCATCGGCGTGCTTTTAGGCGCGATAATTACCGCCCTGCTACAAAGCTCCAGCGCTACGACCGTGATGGTTGTAGGCTTTGTCAGCGCTAAGCTTTTGACTTTGCGCCAGGCTCTTAGCGTGATATTGGGCGCGACTATCGGCACGACCATTACCGGCCAGCTCGTCGCTTTGGATATTGGCGAATATGCCATGGCGATTACCGCCGTGGGCTTTATCCTATATTTTTTCGTGAAACACGGTAAGATCAAGCATATTGGGCAAACAATTTTCGCGTTCGGCATTTTGTTCGTCGGCATCGACGCGATGAGCTCCGTGCTTAAGCCCCTTGCGGCTTTGCCCGAGTTTGCCCGCCTTATTCTTTCCATAAAGGACGTGCCTATATTGGGCGTGCTTGTTGGTACGGTATCCACTATGGTCGTGCAGAGCAGCTCCGCCGTTATAGCGGTCGTGCAGAACATTGCGGCTCAGGCTGGGCCGGACGGCGTTACGTCCATATTAGGGCTTGAGGCCGCTATACCGATATTGCTGGGGAGCAACATCGGCACGACCATAACCGCGTTTATCGCTGTTATCGGCGGCAGTAAGGACGCCAAGCGCGCCGCAATCGCGCATACGTTTTTCAAAACCTTCGGTACCATATTCTTTTTCTTCTTTATTCCGGCATACGCGGATTTTATCCGCCTCATTACACCCGGATTGGGGCTGGATCTGCTCAAGCAGCAAATCGCCAACGCGCATACCATATTTAATATTGTCAACACGGTTATTTGGCTGCCGTTCTTATGGCTGATGGAGCGGATGGTACGTATGCTTGTAAAGGGTGATGATATTCACCTGTCAACAGAACCGCAGTTTTTGGATTATAAGGTGCTGCACACGCCCGCAATCGCCATGGAGCTTGCGACGCGTGAGCTTACCCACATCGCCTCTGTGACGCGTAGTATGATGGAATCCGCAAAGGCGGCGTTCATAAAAGGGGACGACGCTGAGATTCAAAAGGTACTTGAAAATGAAAATGTTGTGGACAGCCTTCAGCGCGCCACGGTAAAGTACCTCTCAACCATGCTCTCAAGCAGCGATTTGAACCGCAGGCAATCGCTTAGGCTCGCCGGGCTTTTACATACGGCCGCCGACGTGGAGCGCATAGGCGACCACTGTGAAAACATCGCCGGCTACGCTCGGCTTAAAAAAGAGGAACGCTTGAAGTTCTCCGAGGAGGCAATAGGCGAAATAGAGGATACCTTCAGCATGCTCAACTCGATGGTTAACGACACGATAGAAGCGTTGCAGAACGGGAATCAGGAGATGGCGCAGCGCGTGCTTAATCTCGAGCCCGAGGTGGATAATCTTGAGGACAGGCTCCGGGCAAAGCATATTGTGCGGCTCAACGAAAGGCGGTGTTCGCCGCAGTCCGCCGTTACGTACATTGAACTCATCCATAACCTGGAGAAGATCGCCGACCATTGCACCAATATCGCGGAATCCGTAATGAAGGAGGTGAACTACCTGAATTACTGCGAATAATCATGGGTTGAATATATCGTCAAATCAGCATACCGCGTGGGCGTTTTGTATGCTAAAGCGGTGCAATCGGCTCAATATAGCCGCGGATAAGCGGTGCGGATATTTATAACAACCCTAAACGGCGTCACAAAAGAAGACTATTATCAGTACCGTTCTAAACACGTTTGCAGCGCCGGTAATCTTTGTTTGCCAGAACGCCCTCAGGCTCCGCCCGATTTATCATTTGTAACGTCCTTTTTGCGCTGGAGCAGTTTGTTTTCCTCACCCTTTATCAGCCGCCGTATATTATCGGTATGGCGCAGGATAATTAATACCCACAGAATGGCCACCGTGCCTAATAACAGCCAATTCCCCATATTCATTATCACCGCCGCCGCAAGAAAAACCGTAATACCGATAAGCGAGCCTAAAGATACCATCTTGCTCGTGAAAATTACAGTAAAGGCTGCCGCCGTAGCAATCGCCGCGCACAGCGGATCGAGCATCCACGCAATGCCAAGCGCGGAGGCGACGCCCTTTCCGCCTTTGAGCTTAAAAAACACCGGGAAATCATGCCCGAGTACCGCGCCAAGCCCGGAAAGGCAGCCGCCAACCTCGCCTCCAATCAGCCACCCGGCTGCTACCGCCGCCAGCCCCTTTAAAAAATCGCCGGCAAACGTCAGCGCGCCCGGGCCAATGCCAAACACGCGCAGCATATTCGTCGTACCCGAGTTGCCGCTGCCGTGGTTGCGCACATCATCGTGATACCTTAACCGGCTTATGAGTATAGCCGTTTGAAAGTTCCCGATAACGTACCCGCATAACAGGCTTAAGAACCATAAAAGGTATTCCATGTTCAGCCTCCTAATCGTTATTGGACCGCTGCCGGATTATTAACCGTATTGGCGTGGCGGTCATCATAAAGGATTTACGAAGATAGTTTTCCAGATACCTCTTATATGAAAAATGCATCAGATCCGGATCATTTACGAATATAACAAACGTCGGGGGCTTTACCGCCGCCTGCGTTGCATAAAAGATTTTGAGCCTCCTGCCCTTGGACGAAGGCGGTTCCGCGGCGGTAACTGCTTCGGAAAGCACATCGTTTACCGCTCCCGTGGAAACGCGCGCGCAGTACTGTGCATAGACCATCTGAACCTCTTGCAGTATCCTGTTTACCCGCTGGCCGGTAAGCGCGGAAATAAACAGCGTCGGAACATAGCTCATAAAAGCCAAATCCGAAGCAAGCCTTTTTTTAAACGCATCCATGGTATGCGTATCCTTTTCAATCAAATCCCATTTATTCACGATAAGGATACACGCCTTGCCCTCCTCATGGACATAGCCCGCTATTTTAACGTCCTGCTCGCTCATGCCCTGCTCCGCATCAATTACAATAAGCGCCACGTCCGATCGCCGTACCGCCGCGAAGGAGCGTATAACGCTGTACCGTTCCACGCTCTCATCCTCAATAGAACGCTTGCGGCGGATCCCCGCGGTATCGATAAGCACATAATCATTCCCGTCAAGCGTAAAGGGCGTATCCACAGCGTCTCTGGTCGTTCCGGGTATATCGCTTACAATATTGCGTTCCTGCCCAAGCAGCTTGTTCACAAGGCTCGATTTGCCGACGTTTGGCTTTCCCACAACAGCAATTTTGAGCACTTCCGAATCTTCCTCGTCCGCTTTCGCGTCAAAAAACGAAACGATCTCGTCCAAAAGATCGCCGATCCCGAGCCCCTGCTCGGCCGAGACGGTTACAGGGTTTCCGATCCCCAAGTGATAAAAATCGAACTTGGCGTCGTCATACTTGATATGATCCACCTTATTCACGGCAAGTACTATGGGCTTTTTGCTCCTGCGCAGCATTTGAGCCACTTCCTCATCCGCCGCCGTGACGCCCTCGCGCCCGTCAACCAGAAAAAGGATCACGTCGGCGGTATCGATGGCAAGCTGTGCCTGGCGGCGCATCTGCGAGCTTATCACATCGTCCCTGTCCGGTTCAATACCTCCGGTATCAATCAGGGTAAACACGTGCTCGAGCCATTTTGCATCCGCGTAGATCCTGTCACGGGTTACGCCTGGCGTATCCTCAACAATCGCAATGCGTTTGCCGGCCAGCTTATTAAACAGCGTGGATTTACCCACGTTCGGGCGTCCTACGATTGCGACCAGTGGTTTGGACATATGATTTACCTCCTGCGGCTGATTGAATACAGCTCGTTAATGAATTCTTCTCCGTCATGCGCGCAAAGCGCGTTTATGTTCACCCCAAGCTCGTCGCTCAGGCGTTCAAGCGTATATCCGTCTAAAAAAACGCTGTCCCGCTCCCGAAGCATACAGCGTGGCAAAAGTAATCCGCGCCCGTCCAGCGAACCTTTGATCTGCTCCGCGATATCCTGCCCGCATACCAACCCGCTTACCGTAACGGTTTCGCCGAAATAACGGTTTTTTATCGGCTTGAGCTCCAGCTCAATTCCATACGGCACCAGCTTATTAAACAGCTTCTGCATAAAAGAGTGCGCGGCTACCCCCGTAGCCCCGATAAACCGGCGTTTGGCCTTAAGCGGCCTTTTCCCCTTAAGGGCGTATAAAAACCCCTCCTCGAATCTGCGCAGCAGGCCCACCCCGTTTTCAAGCTGTGAAAAACCTTCATAATGCTCGTAATCCGGCAAACTCAATCCGGCTTTTAAATACATTTCATCGGCCGCAAATACAAACGACGTTCCAAGCCGCGTTCTTAGCGCCGCCTGCCTGCGTTCAATTAAGTTTATGAGTGAGCGCGCTTCCTCGCTGGTAAAGCACCTGAGCGGATACAACCCCTCGCGAAAACGGGTAAGCCCTACGGGAACCACAGCGACGGATTGCACCGCGGGATAGAGACGCGCGAGATCCCCGATTGATTTTTCCAAAACGGCTCCGTCGTTTATGCCCGGGCACACCACAATCTGGCAGTGCGCCTTAAGCCCGGATTTTTTGAGACGCTCCAGCCTCTCCATCAGCCTGCCGGCGGTCGGGTTTCCCATCATCTTAACGCGAACCTCCGGATCCGTGGCGTGTACGGATACGTACAGCGGCGAAACGCGGCGGCTGATGATGCGCTCAAACTCCTCGTCGCCCACATTCGTGAGCGTTACGTAGTTCCCCATAATGAGCGACAGCCGCCAATCATCATCCTTAAAATGGAGCGTCTCCCTGCCGCCTTTGGGCATTTGATCGATAAAACAAAACAGGCAATGGTTCTTGCACCTGAAAACCGGGCTCATGAGGCTGGATTCAAACTCAAGGCCAAGCGGCTCGCATTCATCTTTGCATATTGTAAAAGCCTGGCGTACGCCGTCCGCTTCGCATATAAGGTAAAGTTCTTTGTCAGCGGTCAGGTATTGATAATCCAATACATCCTTTATGGATTCGCCGTTTATGCTGATCAAATCGCATCCCTGTTTTACGCCGTATCGCGCGGCGGCGGAGCCCGGCGTAACCGCCGTTATCCTATGTCCCATTTTTCTCCCGCTTTCCCTTTTATACCGTAAACGCTCAAGTAACCCCGCTGCTGTAATCCGCGCTACCTCATCCTTTGATATAGAGCGAGGTTTGGCATGCGGATATTATATCATGCGAGTAAAGCTTTACCAACAACTTGCCCCTTTTTTTAACGTTTGACACGCAGCCGTCACTTTCTTCGCCTGCGTCCTTTTACCGTCCGCGCTTCCACGTTCGGAACCAGCGCGCTGGGGTGACGCCCGATTAAATCCTCGCGGCCGGCCATGATCAGCGCCTTCCGCGCAAGCGCTTGGTATTGCGGCATGAAAAACTGAATCAAAGCGCGCTGCAATGCTTTGTCCTGAGCGCTCTTTGGCACATATACGGGCCGCATTGTTTTTGGATCGAGCCCGGTGTGGTACATGCAGGTAGAAAGCGTTCCGGGAGTGGGATAAAAATCCTGCACCTGCTCCGGCCGCTGCCCGGTTTTCTTGAGATAAACGGCCAGTTCAACAGCGCTGTTCAAATCCGAACCGGGGTGTGAGGACATGAAGTAGGGTACGATATACTGCTCCTTGCCAGCGCCGCGAGAAAGCCGCCCGTACTTTTCACAGAATTTATCGTACAGCGCGCAGCTCGGCTTGCCCATAAGCTTCAAAACGTTCTCGTCCACATGCTCGGGCGCAACCTTCAGCCTCCCGCTCACATGATGTTTGACGAGCTCCTTCATAAAGCTGTCGTCCTTATCGTACATCACGTAATCGTATCGAATCCCGGATCGCACGAAAACCTTTTTTACTCCTTCAACCTCCCTGAGCTTTTTGAGCAGCGCGGTATAATCGCTGTGGTCGACCTCAACGCTCGGGCATTTATGGTAGCCGAGGCAATTACGGCCTGCGCACGCTCCTTTTTGCGGCTGCTTCTTACAAGCGGGTTTTCGGAAGTTCGCGGTCGGGCCGCCAACGTCGTGTATATAACCCTTAAACCCATCAAGGCGCGAAAGCATCCGCGCCTCCCGCACGAGGGATTCATGGCTTCTCGCCTGAATAAACCTGCCTTGATGGAACGAAAGCGCGCAAAATGCGCAGGAACCGAAGCAGCCCCTGCACGATACGAGCGAGAACTCGACTTCTTGAAGCGCCGGAATGTTTTCTTTATACGATGGGTGCGGCTTTCTTGTATAAGGCAACTCGTATACCGCGTCCATCTCCTCTCCGCTCAAAGGCTCGGCTGGCGGGTTGACGACTAAATAACCCTTGTCATGCGGTTGTACGAGAACCTTGCCGCGTATCGGGTCATGCTCGGTTTGCTGCTTCATGAACGCACGTGCATACGTTTTTTTATCCGAAGCTACATCGTTGAATGATGCTATTTCCTCATACCCATACACGGAATTGATTGACGAAGTATAATAGCATGTTCCCGGTATATAGGTGATATGCTTGATATCCAACCCGCTGGACAATGCGTCGGCTGCCTGTATTATCGGCTTTTCGCCCATGCCATAAATCAATAAATCGGCTCCGGATTCAATGAGAATACTTCGTCGGACCCTGTCATCCCAATAATCATAATGCGCAAATCGCCTGAGGCTTGCCTCAACCCCGCCAATAATCACGGGAACGCTCCGATATGCTTGCTTTATCCGGTTAACATAGACTATTGTGGCGCGATTCGGCCGCTTACCTATCGCGCCTCCGGGCGTAAACGCGTCGCTTGCGCGCCTTTTTTTCGCCGCAGTATAATGGTTTACCATAGAATCCATGTTCCCGGCTGACACGAGAAAGGCCAAATTTGGCCGGCCAAACCGTGTAAAATCCTCGATTGAGCGCCACTCCGGCTGCGCGACAATACCAACCGAGTAACCGCGGCTTTCTAGCACGCGGGATATCACCGCCGGACCAAAGCTGGGGTGATCAACATAAGCATCTCCAATAATATATACGAAATCCACCGATTTGCGGCCGCTTAGCAGCAGTTCCTCATACGACAAAGGCAACGCAACCGCATCCCGGTTCTGTGGGCGAGGCGCCTTATCCATTGCTTTGATCAAACCGCTCCCGACTGCATTGGAGGCGCTCTACTTCATCAAGCAGCGTTTTTATACGTACAGCCGCAATTTCTCTTTCATAATCAATCCGCTCAAATTCCTTTATAAGCATATCCAGAAACATATCCACTTCTTTAATATCATAGCCTCGAAAAGAACGGCTAAACCGCTTGTTTATAATATCGTCTTTGTTTATCATACTTACTCCCTCTTGCGTGCAACCCTCTTAACAATCGCTGTTGGGCCGCCGCCCCCGCCCCGGCGTTTAACGGGCCGGCGCTTAATGTTGCGCCGGCCCGTTAATGCCTGAGCTGAAAATCCGCCTAAAGCTGCCGTTACCGTTAAAGCGCCCGACGCCGGCAGCGCTGCAACGTTATTAAATTACGCCGTCTCCCAATCCATTTTCACCATTCCCGATGATGTCATAGTTGGTGGGGGCTACGACAAATATTCCACGGGATATCTTGTAAATGGTTCCGCTCAGCGCATACACCGCACCCGCCATGAAATCCAAGATGCGCTGCGCGCACTCGATCTCAAGTTCCTCCATATTAACAATAACGGGCTTGCGGCTCTTGAGGTTATCGATAATATTCTGCGTATCCTCATAGCTTATCGGATGATAGACAATCATCTTCATCTGCGCCGCGGTGGGGAGGCTAACCACATTGCTGCTGGCCGTTGTTTTTTTCTTCCCCCTGTTGCTTAGGCTGAGTACCTTCTCCGTTTCTTCGGTATCCTCTTCATAAGCGTCAACGTCAAGGAGTTCGTCGTCTTCAAGCTCAGTTTCCTCAATACCGATGTAGTCAAGGAATTTGTTCAATAATTTTGCCATTGTAATCCTCCAAATCGATAAATTATCGTTGGCGTTTGGAGAATTCTGAATAAAGCCGGGCGCTCTATCTCTTTACGGCCCAGCGTGCCGCTACCCTCGGGCGCCAAAAATACCCGTCCCCACGCGGATCATTGTAGCGCCTTCCTGTATTGCAGCCTCGTAATCGCCGCTCATACCCATGGAGAGATGCTCCATCTCAACGCCCTGCATTCCCTCTTCACGGATACGCTCATATATCCCGCGCATCCTCGAAAAGTAACGCCGTGCGCCATCCCCGGCAAGCGGCGGCGGAATGCACATAAGCCCCTTTACACGAACATGGGGCATTGCGCAGGCCGCGTCCAATAGGCTCGGTAAACCTTCTGCTGCGGCTCCCCCTTTTTGGAGTTCCCCGCCGATATTTACCTCAATCAAGATATCCTGAACCAATCCTGACGCCTCCGCTCGGCTGTTAATTTCCTTTAACAGTGCAAGTCGGTCGACAGATTGAATCAGGCGTACTTTGCCTATGATATATTTTACCTTATTTGTTTGTAATTGTCCAATGAAATCTACACGGGCGTTTCCGTATACGGAATCATCCATTTTCGCCGTCAGCTCCTGAACGCGGTTCTCCCCTACCGTTGATATTCCGCACTCAAGCGCCTTGAGAATCCGGTCTTTGTCAACGTATTTAGTTACCGCTATTAATTCGATTTCCTTAACATCCCTGCCTGATTTTTCAGCGGCGTCAAGCATATTCGTACGGATCCGCCTTATATTCTCCTCTATTCCCATAACATCCCCCAGTTACGGTTTCTGATATTTTTGCCCGGCCTGTATGGAATCCCCCGCGTTTTTCGCGCGGATAATCGCATAACCGCCTCCGCTCGCAAGTACGTCAACCTCAATTAGCGTCGGCTCGTTTCCGGTTATGACGGCCAAATGCGGTACGCCGTCGACCATGGTAATTGAATCGAGAGGGACCTCAACGCCTTGCGCGTCTTTTTTTATCACCACATTTGCCGTTCTTACGCTGATTACGCCGCCAATACTCTCATTAAACTCCAATATATTGAGCACCTTGCCGTTTTCAACAGCCGGTTCCAGAGCTACGCCTGTATAAGGTTTGTCCATATGGCCGTCAAAAACAACGGTATACTGCTCGCCTGCAATTGTGCGCTGCGGGTCAGAGGCATCGGACACAAAAGCGATATACCAGTGCGAAACGTTCGTGATCCGATATAAATAGTTTTCATCCGGTGAAGAAGCGTCCTTCAGCGTCGACCCGCGCAGAACGTTGGAGACTAAATCCGCATTGATAAGCGCAAGCTTGGAAGCGCTTAACGCCTGCTCGTAACCGTCAAAATAAAAGCTTATTACGCCTGAGCCGGAGGAGTATACATCACTCTTCCATTCCTTTAACTGGGCGTCGCGTTCGGCCTCCTGGTTATAAAGCGCGGTAAGCGCTTCATTAGCCTGAATCTTGCCTCGAAGCAGCTCGCCGCGCTGTTTAAGCAGACCCTTCAACTCCTGTTCCAGTTCAAGAAGATCGCGGCCGCCCGCGCCCATAACGGTTTCGCGTATCTGCGTTTCATACGAGAGAATGCTCTCATTCAGCGCGCTCAGTTCCGCGTCCTCCGCTCCGCCTTGCAGCTCCATCTGTAAACTGAGTATATTCTGTTGCACATTGAGGTAAGCCTGCAGAATGTCGTCCTTATAACCCCATTTAAATACGCTGGCGATAAAATCACCCTCGGCGACGCTGTCCCCCTCATTCGCGCTGAAAATAATACGGTCGAATTTCTCGCTCGATACGCACACCTCGTCGCGGATAAGGACTGCCTTCGTGTTGAGCTCCAGACGTATTTCGCCCATGTCGGTGACGCCCTCGCCGCGGTTTCCAAGCAGAACGATAAGCAATACTACCACTGCCACGGAAATAACTGTAATGAGGATATAAAACCTGCTTTTAAGCTTAACCTTCGCCATTAAGCACCCCCTCCTCATCGCACGCCTTTATATCATAACCGGTTTTCTTAGAGCGCCCATACTGCCTGTCGAAGTTCTCCCGATTCTTACTTATATAAATACGGTAAAGCTCCTCGGCGTCCATGCCCGCGCGGATACACATGCTGATGAAAAAGTGGAGTATATCCACCATCTCTTCTTTGACGGCGCTATCGTCCACAGGCTTTGGATTCTTCCACCATTTATAGTTTACCTCGTCAAGAAGTTCTCCGGCTTCCGCGATAATCGCGAGTACATCCTTCTCAATCCACTCCAGAGATGTAAAATGGAGTCCCCTCCTTCTTGCGATATCGTCGTCCAGCGCCTTTTGCATGGTGAAAATTGTTTCAAGCTTGTCCAACCATACCCCTCCCCATCGTTTATTCTTTCGGTATCATTTGTTCGAGCGAGCCGGCCCGATCGCCAATACGCCCCACGAAGGCCGCCGCGATGCCGCTAAAGTCAATAACCTTTGGCAGAATATCCGTAACGTCGCTCAAAGTTATGCGCTCAATCCTTTCCAAAATTTCATCCTCTGAATAGATAGCGCCCCTGAGCAGCTCGGATTTGCCTATGGCGTTCGATCTGCCCGACGTGCCCTCCTGCCCGAGCAAAAAGCTGCCTTTCATCTGTTCCTTGCTGCGCTCAAACTCAGCTTTAGTGATTCCCTGCTCGCGTATATTGCTTAGCTCCTTGAGCATCATTTCCGTAACTTGCTCCGCCTGCTTTTCCCCTGTCCCGGCGTAAAGCGTAAAATAGCCGGTGGATCGATAGAACGATGGGTAAGAGTATACGGAATAGGCAAGCCCGCGCTCCTCCCTTATACTCTGAAACAGCCTTGAACTCATACTGCCGCCCAACGCGTTATTGAGTACAATAAGCGGGTATTGCTCGGGCGCGTCGATTGCAAACCCCGGCATGCCGAGGCAGATATGCACCTGTTCGACATCCTTGTCAATACACGCTACCCTACGCCCGCCAGCGAGGCGGTGGTTGTACGGTAGAATCCTTTCACCAGCCTCGCATTCGCCAAAATACCGGCTGACAAGCTCAACAAGACGCTCTCGCTCAAAATTCCCCGCGCAGGAAATTACCATGTTATTAGGATTATAATGCCCGCGCATATAAGAAAGCAAGCCCTCTCGCGAAAAAGCCCGAACGCTGTCCTGGGTTCCGAGTATAGGCCTGGAAAGCGGATCGTTTTCATATATGATGGAGCAAAGCTTTTCATGCGCCAGATCCTCCGGGTTATCCGCAACCATCAGTATTTCTTCGCATACAACGCCTTTTTCCTTTTCAATATCTTTGTCGTCGAAGCTGGAATTGAGCATGATGTCGCTGAGCATATCCACGGCGAGCGGCAGGTGCTCGTCCAATACCTTGGCATAATAACAGGTGCATTCCTTGGCCGTAAACGCGTTGATATTACCCCCGATTCCATCCATTTGCGCCGCTATATCGGAAGCGGTTCTATTGTGCGTGCCTTTAAACAGCATATGTTCGATGAAGTGAGAAGCGCCGCCCTCCCCGCCGCCCTCAAACACCGAACCGGTGCCGACCCATATTCCAATGGATACGGAACGGTACTGCTTCATCGGTTCGCCTATTATTCTTAAGCCGTTTTCCAGTGTTTCTTTAAAGATCATATTGTTCCCTGGATCATCCCGCACTGATAACCTGGCTTGTGCAGGTGATTTCAAATCCTTTCTTCGATAGTTCATCCAGCACGAGCGGCAGGGCCTGTGCGGCCGCCTTCGTTGGCTGCATTAACATTATACTTCCATGCAACGGCCTATCCAATGCACGCGATACAATATCTTGATAGCTTCCGCGGGCGCATAACAGATCAACCGTGCAAAGAACATGGGTAACGCCCGATTTGCGCGCCGCCCGCGAGGAAACGTCTGTATCCCGCGTGCCCGAATAATAAAGCTTGGGCTCAACGCCCCCCATCCGCTTAATGCAAGAGATGGATTCCTCAATATCCTCACAAACCCAGCCCACAGGTCCGTCCGCGCCCGGCTTCATGCCCATCGTTCCTATCTCATGTCCTTCTTCAATCATGCGCCGCAGGCTTTCGCCGTTCTTTTGAGCCCATTCGCCGCTGATGAAAAAAGTGATAGAAACCCCCTTGCTTTTCAGCGTATCAAGCATGTCGGTAAGAGCGTCCGCATCCCAGCTTACGGCGCATTGAAGCGCTACTTTGTCCTTAGCGCCGCCGCGGTAGACCGGCGCCATAACGCCGTATACACTCGGCTCTGACGTTGCGATATATAGTACGCATATCAAAAGAATAAGTAGAATATTGGTAGCTGTCCGGCTGTATATGCATCGCTTTTGTATACTCATAGAGTCCTCCTGTATGGTGTGTTTACTCTATGAATATTCCAAGTAAACAGGAGGTAGACCCTAAATATTATGACGAAATCAACCTTCTGAAAATCAACGATTGCGAGCAAGATAAGCGCCCGGATATTTCTATATGGCTTCCGCTCGTAATCGACCGCGAAACCCAAAAAGCCAATAGTTCGCCTTATATCGCATAATGTACTTTATACAGAATAAACGATGCCGGGCATCTCAGCGCGAGTTTATACCAATAAGGCAGGTACCCGGCAAGGCGCCTGCCTTTTCAGCTATTATAATTGTGAGAACAGCTTTCCAGTTAATCCAGCTAAAATTAGCCGTTTAACAGGCTTGCCGAGCGATTATTTATCCTCGGGAAGCAGCCCCTTGCGCGTAAGATTAATCTTGCCCTGCGGCGTAATCTCAGTTACCCGTACAAGTATTTCATCGCCAATGGTAACCTCGTCTTCCACGCGCTCAACGCGGTGGTTGGCGAGTTTTGAAATATGAACCAAGCCGTCCTTTCCGGGCTTGAGTTCAACAAACGCGCCGATTGGCAGGATGCGCACAACCTTACCAAGATAAACGTCCCCAACTTCAATATCGCGAACAATCGTTTCAATAATTTTACGCGCCGCTTCGGAAGCAGCCAGATCCGGTGATGCGATAAACACGCGTCCGTCGTCCTCGATATCGATTTTTACGCCGGTTTCAGCGATTATCTTATTGATAGTTTTCCCTCCAGAACCGATAACTTCCCTGATCTTATCGGGATGGATGTTAAATTTAATGATGCGCGGAGCATACGGCGACAGCTCGGTCCTTGGCTCGCTGATGGTTTCAAGCATTTTATCCAGTATATAAAGACGGCCCCTGCGCGCCTGTTCAAGGGCGCGGGTTAAAATTTCCCTGTCGATACCCTTGATTTTTATGTCCATCTGAATAGCCGTAATGCCTTCCTTAGTGCCCGCAACCTTAAAATCCATATCCCCAAGGAAATCCTCTAGTCCCTGTATATCCGTCAAGATTGCTATTTCCCCGTTCGACTCGTCTTTAATTAACCCCATGGCCACGCCCGCGACAGGCTTTTTAAGCGGAACGCCCGCATCCATTAGCGCCATTGTGCTCGCGCATATGGAAGCCTGCGAGGTCGAGCCGTTGGAGCTGATGACCTCGGAAACCAGCCTTATCGCGTAAGGGAAATCCTCCTCATTGGGTATCATCGGCAACAGCGCGCGTTCCGCAAGCGCGCCATGACCGATTTCACGCCTTCCCGGCCCGCGGAGCATCCTCGTCTCCCCAACGCTGTAAGGAGGCATATTATATTGATGCATATAACGTTTAAATTCTTCCTCGCCAATACCGTCAAGCGTTTGCCCGTCTCCCATCGCGCCAAGGGTCGCTACGGTAAGCACCTGCGTCTGCCCGCGCGTGAAAACGGCGCTGCCGTGGGTACGAGCCAGCAGGCCCACTTCAGACCATATTGGTCGTATCTCATCCATTGCCCTGCCGTCCGGCCGCACGCCGCGGTTGATAATCTTATCCCGTACAACTTCCTTGGTCATGGAATAAAGTATTCCGTCGATGTCCTTTGCGGAGTCAGGATACTCCTCGGCGAAATGGTTTAATGTTTCATCCTTTACCTGATCGGAACGAACCTCGCGCTCTTTGCGATCAAATGTATCGAGGGACCATTTTACCTTTTCCCCCGCGAACTCCCGTACTGCTTTTTCCAGCTCAGAATCCGGTTTATGGATGTTGGGTTCCATCTTGGGCTTGCCGACCTCGCGGGAAATCTCCTCAATAAACGAGACTATACCCTTTATAGCGTCGTGGCCCAGCATAATGGCCTCTAGCATTTCCGCCTCGGTTATCTCGCTTGCCCCGGCCTCGACCATCATCACCGCGTCCCGCGTTCCGGCTACGGTAAGATGCAGGCGGCTGTATTCCCTTTGGACGCTATCTGGATTAACAACGTAGTCACCGTCGACATAACCTATCGAAACCGCCCCTATTGGTCCCATAAAAGGCGCTTCGCTTATTGAAAGCGCCGCCGACGCGCCAATCATGGCCAAAATATCCGGCTGTATGTCCTGATCGACGGATAATACGGTCGCGATGACCTGCACGTCGTTATAAAACCCCTTGGGGAAAAGCGGCCTCAACGGCCTGTCTATGAGTCTAGAGGTTAGCGTCGCCTTCTCCGAAGGTCGGCCCTCCCTTTTGATATACCCTCCGGGAATCTTACCGACCGAATACATTTTTTCCTCAAATTCGCAGCTCAGCGGAAGGAAATCTACGCCATCGCGCGCATTTTTCGCTACCGTGGCGCACACAAGCACAACGGTATCCCCGCACCGCACCAAACAGGAGCCGCCGGCCTGTTCTGCATATTTTCCCGTTTCGATTGACAGGGTTTTACCCGCCAGTTCCATTTCAAACTTTCTCTGCATGTCTTCATGCTCCTTTTTTATATCATTTTATTTTTAACCAAATTCAGCCCGCCTATTAGCGATAACAATTTGTTTTTGCATTTCATGAGCAATGCGATGCGAAACAAATAAACGGACCCCTAAATATTGGATATAAACGGACAGTAAAAGAGCGGGATACCCTCCCGCTCTTGCTGATTTATTTTCTGAGGTTCAGGCTTGCAATAACCGTTCTGTATCGCTCAATGTCCTTCTCCTTTAGATAATTGAGCAAGCCCCTGCGCTGACCTACCATTTTTAATAGCCCTCGCCTCGAATGGTGATCCTTTTTATGAAGTTTCAGATGCTCGTTCAGGTGGTTAATGCGCTCGGTAAGCAAAGCTATCTGAACCTCCGGCGAACCCGTATCCCCTTCATGTAATTTGTACTGCTCAATTATCTCCTGCTTCCTCGTCTTATCCATTATTTCATCCTCCTGCAATATTATCCCCGTCATCCATGTAAAGCGTCGGAGCTTCGCTAAACATAGCATGCGGTTCTTCAGTTACGCTGGTAATTATAGCATATTGTAACCGACGTTGTAAATAACTATTTCGATTCCTCGCCAATCGTATTTCTTAAAACTTTTCTGGCATAAGCCGCGTCTTTCGCTATTTGATCCTTAAGCGCGTCAATCGACGGGAACCGAATATCGTCCCTAATCTTTTTTATAAACTCCACGCACAGATTCCGCCCGTACAGATCGAGCGATAAATCCAAAATATGCGTTTCTACGCTGAGCTTATCACCGTTTACGGTCGGGTTGAAGCCGATGTTCGTCACCGCCGGCATTCTCTTTCCATTCATTACGGCATAGGTCGCATATACGCCGCCGCCAGGCGTCGCCTTGCCGCCCCATTGAGCCAGATTTGCGGTCGGAAACCCTATCCGGCGCCCAATCCGGCGGTTTGGCTCAACTTCGCCGCTGAGCGCATAGGGCTTACCAAGCATATAGTTTGCCCGTTCGACATTACCGGCTGTAATGCACGCCCGGATCCTTGAGCTTGAAACAGGTTGGCCCTTATATAAAACAGGATGAATGAGCTTTACCTTAAATCCAAACCGCCGGCCCATTTCCGGCAGACAATGCGCCTTACCCAATCCTCCCTTCCCGAAGGAATAATTAAAGCCGGCTACAATACAGCTGGGATTGAACCTGTTGACGAGCCCTTCAACGAAATCTACGGGTAAAACGTTCGCGTAGTCGGAGTCAAAAGCATCCATTTTCACCTCGTCTACGCCAAGGGCGCGCATCGCGTCATATCGTTCCCTCGCCGTCATCAAAAGTTCGGGCGCGGAGCCGAAAACCTCCATAGGGTGATTCGCAAACGTGCATACGATTGCTTTTAGTCCATGTTTACGAGCTATTCTTACAGCCGTCCCAATCAGCTTCACGTGACCCTTGTGCATACCGTCAAACATTCCCAGCGCAACAACGCTGGGCGATATAAGCCCTGCCGCCATTATACGTCCTCTCCCGCATATAAAAGCGTTGATACTTTTACCAACTCGCCGTCTGCGCCTCCGATCCCGATAAAATCGCCGGCGTATATGCGGAGCCTCCCCTCGTTGGTTAGGCCGCAGAAACGCTTGGGAAGGGGAATCGGCGCACCGTTCGTTAACAGCCGCTTATCTCTTTTAGTGATGTCGTCAAGATAAAGCGCGGGCAAATGCGCTACCGCCATGTCAACCGGCGTAACGGCGCCGTCAAGCTCGCCGAGCGTTTTCAATTCCTGAAGGGTTGCGATAGAATATGAATCCTCTATAGTAAAACGCCCGGATTTAATCCTGAGCAAAAAGGACATATATGCGCATGTATTTAAAGCCTTGCCAATATCATGGCAAAGCGTACGCACATAAGTACCCTTTGAGCACTCGATCTTGAGTAAAAACCTCTTTAAATCTATTCTCTTAATTAAGTTTAATGATGAAACGGTAATCTCTCGGGTTTTAGGCTCTACCGGCTTACCCTGCCGGGCAAGCTTATACATCTTTTGCCCTTTATAGTTTAATGCCGAGTAAACTGGCGCCGTCTGCATAATCCGCCCTGTGAAACTTGGTAAAACCGCCTCAAGCCGTTCACTTGATACGTCCGCGGTACAATCAGACTTGATTATGGTACCGTACGCATCCTGCGTGTCCGTTTCCGCTCCGAAAGCTATTTCGGCAATATAAATCTTATCCTTATCGACCAAATAGTCAAATAAACGCGTTGCCCTTCCTACGCATACCGGCAGCACGCCGGCCGCTCCTGGATCGAGCGTACCCGCATGGCCAACTTTTTTGGTTTCAAAGATCCTCCGAACATCCGATACCACATCGCTTGACGTCATGCCCGGAGGCTTAAGAATATTAACAACTCCCTCAAGCATTCCCCTATGCCTCCAGCGCGCCCTTTGCCGCCATAAGAATTCTCCCTTTTGCGTCCTCGTAAGAGCCGCTATCCGTATACCCTGCGGCATTCACATGGCCGCCGCCGCCAAATGCCCGAGCAATTAAGCTCACATCGATATCCCCCTTAGATCGGAGGCTGAGCTTATAACGCCCATAATCGCTTTCACGCATAAAAACCGCAATTTGCACGGTATCAATATCGCGTGCGTAATCAATTATCCCTTCCGTATCCTCATCCAAAGCGCCATAACGCGCGATATCCTCGCGCGTGATTGAAACAAAGCTTACCCTGCTTTCGTACAAAAGCGCAATGTTTTTAATCGCAAAACCATGTAATCGCAATCTTTGTACGGGTACGCTGTGAAATACCCGCATGTTGAGCTGAGCCGTATCTATCCCAAGTCTCATAAGCTCAGCCGCACAATAAAGCGTATCCGGGGTGGTATTGCTGTAACTGAAACTGCCCGTATCCGTTATCAGGCCAACATAAAGGCATACGGCCGTGTCTTTGTCCGGCGCGCCGGGGAACAAACCAACTAGTTGATGAATGATTTGCGCGGTGGCCGCGGCACGCTCATCAATGTAATTTAGCTGAGCGTGACCCATGTTCGTAGCGTGATGATCGATATTGATTGTAAGCTCCGCCCGTTCAAAAATGCGCGCGGCTTCGCCCATACGCAATTCGTCGGAGCAGTCCACGCATACCGCGTTTTGATACGCCGCCGCCTGCACAGGCCGCAAGACTGTCTCCGCGCCGGGCATAAACTGATACACGCGCGGTACGGGGTTATCACACACGACCTGCGCGCGTTTTCCCATCTTATGAAGCATACGGTAAAGCGCAAGCGCGGAACCGACTGCGTCTCCGTCTGGCGATACGTGCGTGATTATCGTAAAACCATCGCGCTTTATTAACGTCTCCGCAATTTCCTGCAGCGAATTAGTCTTCCGCTTCATCCTTATTCTCCGAATAATTAAGCTGATTAAGCACCTGGGAAATATGTACGCTGTAAGCGATGGAGTCGTCCAAAACAAACTTGAGCTGAGGAACCCTTCGTATTTCCATCCGCTTGCCCAGTTCGCGCGAGATAAATCCGGCCGCATGGTTTAACGCCTCCACAGACCCCGCGCGTACCTTCTCGTCTTCATCATACACGCTTACTCGAACCTTGGCCTGTTTCAGGTCGTTGGTAACCTCGGCAAGCATGATGGTGGTCATTGTCGAGATGCGCGGATCCTTCATCTCCCGCACGATTTCGCTCAAAACCTTTTTTACTTCCTCGTTAAGTCTGTCATATCTAACTGACGGCATTTTTTCTCACCTTACTCTTATCTTTTCACTTCTTCCATGACAAACGCCTCTATGACGTCGCCCTCATGGACATCGTTGAAGCCCTCAATTCCAATACCGCATTCATACCCGGTAGCAACCTCTTTGGCGTCGTCCTTAAATCGTTTAAGCGACGAAATTTTGCCCTCATGCACTACGATTCCATCGCGAACAACGCGAACCTGAGCATTGCGCGAAACTTTGCCTTCCTGCACATATGCACCCGCTATCGTTCCTACGCCGCTCACCTTGAACGTATTGCGTACGGAAATCCTTCCAAGTTCAACCTCGTTAAATACCGGGGCGAACATTCCCTTCATGGCGTTCTGCACGTCCTCAATCGCGTTGTAGATAATGCGGTATAAGCGCATATCCACCTTTTCCTTCTCGGCGAGCGTTCGGGCGCTTGCGTCCGGGCGGACGTTAAAGCCGATAACAATCGCGTTAGAAGCCGAAGCGAACATGATATCGGAACCTGTTATCGCGCCTACGCCTCCATGTATGCACCGTACGCGCACCTCTTCGTTGGACAGCTTTTCAAGCGCCTGCTTAACCGCCTCGACAGAACCCTGAACATCCGCCTTAACGATAATGTTCAAATCCTTTACCTGACCCTCGGCGATTTGGCTGAACAGATCGTCAAGCGATACCTTGGAAAGGTTTTTTAGCTGTTCAACCTTCTGCTTGTCTCGGCGCTCCTCAGCCACTTGGCGGGAAAGCTTGTCGATCTCCGATACGTTAAGGGTATCGCCGGCGGACGGAACCTCCGAAAAGCCAAGCACTTCCACTGGGCAGCTCGGCCCCGCTTGATTAACCCTGCGCCCTTTATCGTCCATCATGGCGCGAACGCGCCCGTACGCCGTACCCGCTACAATAGGATCTCCAACTTTCAGCGTTCCATTCTGAACAAGCACCGTCGCTATCGGACCCTTGCCCTTATGAAGTTGCGCCTCTATTATAGCGCCCTTCGCTATCCTGTGCGGATTCGCCTTTAATTCCAGCACGTCCGCCTGAAGCAAGATCATCTCCAGCAGTGAATCGATTCCAACGCGCGTTTTCGCGGACACGGGAACGCATAGAGTATCTCCTCCCCATTCCTCTGTCACAAGCTCATGCTCGGTCAGCTGCTGTTTGATGCGCTCGGGATCGGCCGTATCACGGTCCATTTTATTAATAGCAACAATAATGGGGACCTCGGCGGCTTTGGCATGGTTAATGGCCTCTATTGTCTGAGGCATTATGCCGTCGTCCGCCGCCACAACCAAAATGACAATATCCGTTACCTGAGCGCCACGCGCGCGCATCGAAGTAAACGCTTCATGGCCCGGCGTATCGATGAACGTAATGGTTCTGCCGTTACAGGTTACGGTATACGCCCCGATATGCTGGGTGATTCCCCCCGCCTCCCCTTCAGTAACGCTGCTGTTGCGGATAGCGTCCAGCAGGGATGTTTTGCCATGATCAACGTGGCCCATAATGGTAACCACTGGCGGGCGTTCTTCCATCTCTCCGGCATCGTCCATTGCGTCGTCGCTGCTTTCCTGAAGCACATCCTCAAAGGTTTTTGTTAACTGCAGCTCAAGCTCTATACCGTAATCCGAGGCAATCAGCGAACATGTATCGTAATCCACCTCCTGATTGATGGTAGCAAGCGTACCTAATACGAAAAGCTTTTTAATAATTTCCGCAGCCGGTTTGCCTATTTTTTCAGATAATTCCTTAACCGTAATGGTTTCTGAGGTCATAATAGCCTTCTCAATTCTAACAGGCTCGGGTCGATGTACGATGGCCTGCTGCTTCGTTTTTCTGGGCCTGCGGATCCCCGACGCATCTTCATCCCACGAGCGCGGGTTTGCGGACGTTTCTTTGAGGATCGCCTTTTTTGATTTCGACTTCTTCTCCGTATCAAATCTTCGCGCGTATACGCCCTTGTTCGGGTCATAATTGCTTACGCGCTCCTTATTTGCAGGCGTTGTGGTCGACGCGGAAGTCGCGGTCCGCCCTCCGCCCTGCCCCTGCGGCCTTTGCTGGTATCCGCCCTGACCCTGCGGCCTTTGCTGATATCCACCCTGACCCTGCGGCCTTTGCTGATATCCACCCTGACCCTGCGGCCTTTGCTGGTATCCACCCTGACCCTGCGGCCTCTGCTGGTATCCGCCCTGACCCTGCGGCCTCTGCTGGTACCCGCCCGGACCCTGCGGCCTCTGCGGGTACCCGCCTTGCCCCTGCGGCCTCTGCTGGTACCCGCCCAGTTCCTCTTGCCTCGGCTTATTCTGATTCACTTCCTGCTCATTGTGTTGAGGCGCTTTACTTTGTTCTTTAGCCTCCGCGCGTATATCACTCGGTTGAGGGAACGGAATCACCGAATTGGGCTTAGGCTCCTCCACAATTGGCCTCTCCACAGCCCGCTCCGTCTCCTCCCGTGCTTCAAGGGGTTGAACGTTGTCCTCCGCTTGGCCGGGTTCCGCTTTTTTCTCCGGTTCCGCTTCCCGCGGCGCACTCGGCCGAGGCGTATCGGAAAGCTCTATAACCGGATCGGACTCCAAAGCCGCGGTTTCAACAAAATCACCGCTCTTTTCATCATGCCCAAAGTGCGCGGCTAAGCTGCCTTCCGAAGCTAAAACTTCCATCAGCCTCTCCTGTTTTTCCTTCTCCAGCCGTTCTCTTTCTTCGGCCTGTTCCTTTTCAATCAACACGCTTTCAGCGCGCCGTACGTTCTGCAACGCCGTCGTCACATCCGTTTGCACTTTTTTAATCCGCTCAAACAGTTCTTTGGCCTGAGCGTCCAGCTGCTTGGCTGAATCCATAATTTTAGCTTTTGCCATTAATCAACACCCCCGACATTCAATACGTCCGTTTCAATAGCGTCGTACGCTTTCTTTATCATATCGGCGAATTCGTTGTCGGTAATTACCGCCGTCATCCTGCCGTCCTTGCCAATCGCCCGGCCCATGCCTTCTATTATGAGCATACCTATTCCTTCGCGCCCGCATGTTCCCTGCCATTGCTCCCTGGTTCTTTGAGAAGCGTCCTTGTCCAGCAATACCAGCTTTGCTTTTTTCGCCTTAACGGCTCTTTCGCAAGCAAAGCTTCCGGCCTCGCATTTGCCCGCCTTCATTGCAAAGCCGATTGCGCCATAGAGCTTTTGTTTATTCAACATGCGTTATCTCCTCCTTAAGCCGCGCGACGATATCATCTCCCAGGCGCTTATCAAGCGCCTTATCCAACGCCCTGGTCTTGAGCGCGCGTTCCAAGCACGCGGCTTGCGGGCAAATATAAGCGCCTCGTCCGGGCATTTTGCCAATCCTGTCTAAATTAACTGCACCGTCCTTATCGCGTACTACCCGTATCAACTCCCTTTTAGGGCGCATTTGGCGGCATCCAACGCACATACGCATCGGTATTTTTCTAGGCGTCATGAGCTTAACCTCCATTCGCGCAAGCCGTTATAACTCCTCAACTCCGCCGATAAAATCATCAGGCGCAGCGTCGAATTGTTCCGGTTCCATATCGGGTTCTTCGTCAAAGCCCGCCTGGCTTAGCTGCTGCTCTATCTCCTGCTCCGCCTGCGATTGGCTCTTTATATCGATTTTCCAGCCCGTTAATTTGGCCGCGAGCCGCGCGTTCTGCCCTTCCTTACCGATGGCAAGTGACAGCTGGTTGTCCGGAACGACCACCTTAGCGGCCTTTTCCGTTTCATTGATATAAACCATCAATACTTTCGCCGGGCTGAGCGCTTTTGCGATATACACGGCCGAATCCGCGTCCCACTCTATTATATCAATTTTCTCATTATGCAGTTCGTTTACAATCCGCTCCACTCGAATGCCTCTTTGCCCCACGCAGGAGCCAACGGCGTCGACCTGAGAATCTACCGAATGTACCGCGACCTTAGTGCGGAAGCCCGCCTCCCGGGCAATGGATTTAATTATAACCACGCCCGCCTGTATTTCCGGCACCTCAAGCTCAAACAAGCGCTTAACCAGGCCAGGATGCGTGCGTGATACAAGCACCTGCGGACCTTTGTTGGTTTTTCTCACTTCAAGAACATAAACCTTGATACGGTCGCTGTTCGCATAATTCTCCCCGGGTATCATCTCACTCACAGACAACAGCCCATCGGTCTTGCCCAGCTCCACGTAAACGCCGTTTTTCTCGCAGCGCTGGACGATAGCCGTGAGTACCTCGTTCTCCTTCTCCACATACTCGTCGAATATAACGCCCCGTTCAGCCTCGCGAATACGCTGAACGATAACTTGTTTTGCCGTTTGAGCCGCGATTCTCCCAAAATTTTTCGGTTTAACCTCTTCTTCCAGCACATCTCCGATCTCGTAAAGCTGGTTGATTTTGCGCGCGCTCTCAAGCGTTATTTCAGCATGGACGTTCTCTATATTTTCAACAACCGTTTTAGATGCGAATATCTGCACCTCTCCCGTATCGTGATCAACCGTTGCCCGAACGTTGCTGGAAGCGCCGTAGTTCCGCTTATAAGCCGAGATTAACGCAGCCTCCAGCGCGTCGATTAAAACTTCCTTGCTGATGCCACGCTCCTTCTCAATAGCGTTTAAAGCCTCCATAAAATCGGCGTTCATATTACTTAACACACTCCTTGTCTATGTAATCAAAATTCAATATAAGGCTTGATAAGGGCCGCGTCCTTGCGCAGGAAAGTTATCCCTTCGCCGCCGTCGTTGGCCTCCGGCTTTATCGTAAAGCGTTCAGAATCAAATTCCTTTAATTCGCCCGTCCATTCCTTTTGTTTATTGTAGGGCGCGTATAGCCTTACGATAATCCTTTTATTCAAATTGCGCTCAAAATCCCTATCCGTTTTAATCGGGTGATCCAACCCAAGAGACGACACGCTCAGATAATAAGCCTGTTCAATTGGATCCGCCTCATCCAGTATCGGATCGACCGCGCGGCTAACGCGTTCGCAATCCTCAAGCGTAATACCGTCGCCGGATTCAATATAAAGGGTTAGTACCCAGTTCCCGTGCTCCTTTTGGTAACCGATCTCAGCCAGCTCATAGCCCAATCCCTCAACGGTATTCCTCAAAAGAGTATCTACAACCTGCGTTATTTTCACCCGAAAAACTTACCTCTCAATCCTGCCTATCATAATGAAAGAGTGGGAATCACACCCACTCTTTACACAACAAACGCTCATCGATCAACCATTGTGGCTATTATAACACAAGCGCTGACGAATAGCAAGCGGTTAAATAACCTAAAACAAGCTGATTTGATTGGTTTCCGGAAGCCCGTTCAGACAGCCCATTTTACGAAGCAGACCCATCACGGCGGTGTTTGCTTTTGAACGCGTTTGAAAGTCCTCAATCGAGGCAAACCGCCCGCCTGCGCGCGCGCGGGCCAGCGCCTCCGCCGCGTTCGCCCCAACGCCCGGTATTGAGGAGAAAGGCGGCCGGATGAACCCGTTTTCAATCTTAAACCGGGTGGCCTCAGAAGAATAGATATCCACCGGCAGCAATTCAAAGCCTCTCAGGTTCATCTCATAAACAATCTCAAGTATTGTAAGGACGCTCTGCTCCTTGGCGTCGATATTCTCCTTGCCCTTGCCGCGGATCTCCATGATGTTTTTTAGCACGTTTTGCGCCCCGCCCATGCTTTTTTCAATATCAAAATCATCAGCGCGTACGGTATAATACACCGTATAGAATTCAAGCGGAAAATGGACCTTATAGTAAGCTACGCGGAACGCCATCATAACGTAAGCGGCAGCATGGGCGCGCGGGAACATATATTTGATTTTCTTGCACGAATCAATATACCATTCGGGTATCTTTTTTTCCCGCATGGCGGCCTCCATCTCAGGCGTAAGCCCTTTGCCTTTGCGTACGCTCTCCATTGTTTTAAACGAGATAGAGGGCTCGCACCCGTTCGCTATCAGATAATTCATAATGTCGTCGCGCGTGCATATCGCCTCAGACAGCGTAGCCGTGCCGTTAAGGACAAGCGTCTGCGCGTTTGAAAGCCAAACGTCCGTACCATGGGACAGGCCGGATATTCTGACCAGTTCCTCCATTGTGGTTGGGCGCGTATCCATCAGCATCTGGCGCACAAACCCTGTTCCAAATTCCGGTATACCCAAGCTGCCTACGTCGCATTGAAGCTTGTCAAGATTGATATTGAGCGTGCTTAAGTTAGAAAACAACGCCATGGTATCCACATCATTTAAAGCGATTTCGCGCGGGTTTAACCCGGTTAGATCCCCGAGCATCTTGAGCGCGGTGGGGTCGTCGTGCCCCAGAATATCCAGCTTAACCAATCTGTCATCCAAGGCGTGAAAGTCAAAATGCGTGGTAATCGTGTCGCTCTCGCTTTTATCGGCTGGATGCTGAATCGGAGTAAACTCCATAATATCATTTTCAGCCGGTACGATAACAATGCCGCCCGGGTGCTGGCCGGTCGTCTTTTTCACGCCCGAGCAGCCGCTGACGAGCCGGTTCATTTCCATTTTGGATAAGCGCTTGTTTTTCTCCTCACAATAGGCGCGAACGTATCCATATACGGTTTTATCTTGAATTGCGGATATTGTACCGGCCCTAAACGCATGCCCCTCGCCAAACATCGTTTCTGTAAAGCGGTGCGCGCTGGATTGGTATTCCCCAGAAAAATTAAGGTCGATATCCGGCGTTTTATCACCCTTGAATCCAAGAAAAGTTTCAAAAGGAATTTCGTAACCGTCCTTAAGATATTGGCTGCCGCAAACGGGGCAGACGGCGTCCGGCAGATCGATGCCGCAGGATGAACCGGTATGCGGCACGTTAAATTCGCTGTGCTTGCACCCCGGGCAGATATAATGGGGCGGCAGCGGATTTACCTCGGTAATCCCCGCCATCGTCGCCACGAAAGAGGAGCCAACGGAGCCTCGCGATCCGACCAGATACCCGTCGCTGAGGGATTTTTGCACAAGCCGCCGCGCCATTAAATAGAGCGAGGAGTAGCCGTTAGAAATAATCGAATGCAGCTCCTTATCGAGCCTTTTTCGCACGATTTGAGGCAGCGGCGCGCCGTATATCTCCTCCGCCCGTTGTAAAGAGCAGCTACTAAGCTCAGCATCCGCGCCCTCGAATTTTGGCGCGTAGGTTCGCTTTTCGCTTAAAAAAGGTTTGAGTTTCTCACATCTGTCCGCAATGGCGTTCGGATTGCGCACAACCACCTCCAACGCCTTATCTTCCCCCAGATAGCTGAATTCCTCAAGCATCTCTTCCGTGGTTTTAAAGTAGAGCGGCGGCTGCGCCTCCGCATCCTGAAACCCCCGGGAATGCATCAGGATCTTGCGGTACTGCGCATCCTCCGGGTTTAAAAAATGTACGTCGCCCGTAGCGACCACGGGTTTACCCAGCGTTTCGCCAAGCGCTACGATCCTGCGGTTAAAATTGCGCAGGGCCTCTTCATCCTTAGCAGTCCCGTTTCTTAACATGAACGCATTGTTCATGATAGGCTGTATCTCTAAATAATCGTACCACTGTGCTATGCCGGTTAGCTCCTTCTCGTCCGCCCCCCGAGTAATCGCCTTGAACAGCTCGCCGCTTTCGCACGCGGAACCCAGGATCAAGCCCGTCCTGTGCATCATAAGCAGGCTGCGCGGGATTCTCGGAACGCCCTTAAAATGATCCAGGTGCGCATATGAAACGAGCCGGTAAAGGTTTTTTAGCCCCTCATGGTTCTGAGCAAGCAGGATGATATGATGTGCATGATGCCCATGTCCCCTTTGCTTCTCCTGCGTACAGCGAAGCATAAGCGGTATTTCCCCTGTCCCCGTTTCCCTAAAAGCCCCAACGATGGTTTTTAGCGCTGCGGCCATGGATTCAGCCTTTAACGCCGCCCCTCCTAACTCGGCGCAATCCACGATCCGGGACAGCGCTTGTTTATCGTTACGGTAGAGGTATCCGGCCAGTATACCAATATTGATATGTTCTTCAGCCAACATGCAATTAAACCTGTTGGCTATAGAAACGAGCGTTTTTAAAACCGGCGCGTCAGGCACAACGGGAATATCGTCGCCTAAAAACCGGTAAAAGCTCGAAAACGCCTCCTTTAGGCTTGGAGCGTCCGCGATTTGCTTAGCGGTTATCCCTGCTTTTTCGCTTATCGCGGCAGGCAGGGGCGCCCCTGGATTCACCAGCGTATAAAAGCGCTCCCCGGCAAGATCTCCCGTTATTCGCTTCGCGGCGATTTCAAAAACAAAGTCTTCCTTCAAACCCGACGCCGCCGTTATGGTAACGGCCGTAAAACGTTGGTTTAAATCCAACGGCCGGCTGTCCGGCACTAAATACCCCTCCACGCCGAATATGACTTTTATCCCCGCTTTTGCGGCGGCGTCGGCAGCATATGGGAAAGCGTGAGCCACGCCATGATCCGTTATGGCGAGAGCGGGGTGGCCCCACCTCGCGGCCGTCATTACGGCTTGCGCGGGCTTTGTGAGCGCGTCCATGGCGGAAAGCTGCGTATGCAGATGGAGCTCTACCCTCTTATGCTCGCATCTGTCCTCCCGCCTCGCGGATGCTACGATATTGATATCAAGCGGATTGATGCACATTTCATGCAGATATTGATCCTGATAGCAAGTCCCCCGTACCATCAGCCAATCCCCATCCTTTTTTGCCTTCTCAAGCTTAGCGGCTATCCTTGAATTGCTTTGCGGCTGATCCAGATAGAGTTTAACCGGTACGGTATTGGTGTTATCGGTCAGAAAAACTGTAAGTATAATTGCGCTGCCATCCTTAATATCGCGCCTGTCCATTGAAAAGATATAGCCGGATACGGTAACGCGCAGGGTATCCTCGCCGAAATCGCACATCCTCGTTACCGGGCTACGCTGGATGGGTTTGCCGATAATCACGTCCTTAACCGTTTTTTGCTCCCCGTTTATACCCTTAACCTCTTTATCCCTTTGTGCCGGTATTACGCGGGCGCGCCGAGGTCCCTCCTTAATCGGCTCAGGCTTCTCCAGCTCAATCGACGCGTCTGCGCGGATGCGCAGCGGCACGCTTAGCCCGTAACGTTCTTTGAGGCAAGCCTCCATATCGCTCGCCGTACCGTTGGCGAACAGCGCCTCGGCGGCCCCCGGTATCAGCAGCGTCATTACGCCGCCCTCTTTTACCGTCTTTGCCCTCTCTAACGCGAACCGGTGGCTGGGGAACGAAAGCTTAAGCGTCTCCAGCGCTGCGACGGCAGCATTTTGAAAGTCCTTTTCCCATTCCTCCAGCGCACGCGGATAAGAAAACCGCGCCTCCGTCTCGCATTCAGGCAGAAGCTTTTTCAGCTCCATGCCAATTCGTTCGACTTGAGCTGGACGCAGAAGCTTATCCGACTGCAGCGACACAAGCAGCTTCTTCGAACGCGCCTGCAGCTTAACGGATTCTATTTTTAAGCCGCTCCCCCCGTTATCCGCGAGGATACGCTGTAATTCCGGGATCAATATTTTTCCCCCTGTCTCTGTGATATTAATTTCTCAACATCCTGTATAAACCGGGGAGTCAGTTCCTCCGCCTCCGCCGAATACGCCGGTTCGCCCTTAATAAATACAACGCCCATTCCATCGCCAAAAGCTATGCCCATATCCGCTTCCCGAGCCTCCCCGGGGCCGTTTACGGCACATCCCATCACCGCTATTTTCAGCGGCACGTCTGTGTTCGGAAGGGCGGCCTCAATCTCCATCACCATTTTCTCCAGGTCAACCCGCGTCCGCCCGCATGTGGGGCAGCTGATAATCTCTATCCCCGTTCGCCGAGCGCCGGCGGCCTGTAAAATTGATTTGGCCGCCCATACTTCCTTTACCGGATCTCCGGTAATAGATACCCTTATAGTATCCCCGATTCCGTCAAGCAGCAACGCCCCTAAGCCGACGGCGGATTTTATTACAGCGGTTTCGCCTGGCCCGGCTTCTGTAACGCCGATATGAAGCGGATACTGAGCGCACCGCGATATCAACCTGTACGCAGCCACGGTATCCGGCGCGTTTGAGGCTTTAATGGACAGCACAATATCCTCAAACCCTTCCTTCTCTAGAATCCGCACGTGCTTCATGGCGCTTTCAACCATCGCCTCCGGGGTCGGCCCGCCGAATTTTTCCAGAACGTCCTTCTCAACCGATCCGGAATTAACCCCAATGCGGATGGGTACTCCGTGCGCCTTTGCGCAGCTTACCAGCCTGCGTATATTTTCCCGGCCGCCGATATTGCCCGGATTAAACCGTATTTTATCAACGCCGTTCTCCATCGAGCCGATGGCAAGTCGGTAATCAAAATGGATATCGGCTACCAACGGTATGTTTACCGCGCTTCGTATTGCCGGTATTGCCCGGACGCATTCGCCATCGAATACCGAAATGCGTATAATTTCGCAGCCCGCCTGTTCAAGCCTTAGAATCTGCGCAATCGTAGCCTGAACGTCCCGCGTATCGGTATTGGTCATGGATTGTATGGATATGGGGGCGCGGCCGCCCATGGCGACCGCGCCCACTCTTATAAGTTTAGCCGTCATCATCAGCCTCCTACAATGGCTATAATATCGACTACTGAAAGATATATGATGAACCCTAACAGCAGAACCATGCCTATAAGATGCACCATGCCTTCCTTTTCCGGTGCGATTGGCTTGCCGCGAATCCACTCTATGATGAGGAATACGAGCCTTCCCCCATCAAGAGCCGGTATTGGCAGTATGTTCATAAGCCCAAGGCTGATGCTTAAAAGAACGGCCAAGCGGAGCACGGTTTCAAAGCTGGAACGTACCGCCGTCGCGATGGTGTTGATGATTTGGAACGGCCCCATCCACTGATCCGATTTGAATCCATTCACAAACGTGTTCTTAAGCGCTCCAAGCGTCTCCTCAATTACCGAAGTTACGTAGGTGAACGAATGGCCAACAGCGGGGAAAAATGCATACTGCTTCCGCGCGGCCTGTATGGATATGCCAAGATAATTGTATCCCTTTTCCGCGTCGTACATGTCATGTACCGTTATTTCTATAATCTCTTCGCCGCGTTCCAGCGTAATTACGGCCGATTCTCCGTCCGCCGCGCGTATCTTGCCTACCGTTTCGTTAAAGTAATCGATCCTGTCGCCGTCAATGGCGTAAATAATATCGCCCTCGCGTATGCCCGCCTCTCTGGCGGGCGAATCCTCCTCAAACGACGCTATCTGCGGGACGTAATCGCCGTAAGTCATCAGCGTGACGGAAGCAAAGATCAGCGCGAAAAGGATATTCATAATCGGCCCGGCGATAACGACCAGTATCCGCTTCCAGGGCTTTTGCGCGTTAAAGCATTCACTGTCGCTAACGCCCTCATCCTCGCCGTAAAACCGGCACATTCCGCCTATTGGCAGCGCCCGGATGGAATACTGGATACCATTTTTCACCTTCTTTAACAGTACCGGCCCCATGCCGATGGCAAACTCCATGATACGGAACTTAAGCAGCCGGCCCATACCGTAATGGCCCAGCTCATGGAAAAACACCAGTACGCTTAATACGATAAGCGCACCCAAAATTGAGATAACCGTAGCCAAATATCACACCGTCACTTTCTGCTTTGATAGTATTCCCCGGCATATCGCCTCGCCTGCGCGTCCGCCGCCATAATGTCTTGTACGGACGATATGGCGCCGGCGCTGAGCGCCATTTTCCCCATTGCGTATTCTACGCAGCGGGGTATATCGAGAAAACCCGATTCCCCTTCAAAAAATTTCTGCACCGCTACCTCGTTCGCGCCGTTATACGCTATCGGCATAGCTTCGCCTTCGTGCATCGCTTCGTATGCCAGCTTTATAGCGGGAAACGCCTCCGTATCGGGAGCGTAAAAACATAATTCCCGCATATCGTAGAGGCTTAGCCGCTTAACGCTTCCCCGTTTTCTTTCCGGGTATGTCAGCGCATATTGTATGGCCAACCGCATATCGGGTACGCTCATTTGCGCCATAACGGCTCCATCACGGAATTCCACCATAGAGTGTACTATGGATTGCGGGTGGATGACAACACGAATCTTATCGCCTGGAACATGGAACAGATACCCCGCTTCCATGATTTCTAGGCCCTTATTGAACATTGTAGCCGAATCGACGGATATTTTTCTTCCCATGCTCCAGACAGGGTGGTTCATAGCCTGCTCAGGGGTGATATGCCGCATCTGATCCAAGGTATAACCCTTAAACGGCCCCCCGGAAGCGGTTAAAATAAGGCTTTGAATTTCAGTGCGTGTTGAGCTGTTCAAGCATTGAAATATCGCGGACTGCTCGCTGTCCACCGGCAAAATTGCCCCTCCATAGCGGCTTATCAGCCCGTCAATAATGCCGCGCCCGCATACGATGCTCTCCTTATTGGCCAACGCCACCTTTTTCCCTAGCTTTAAAGCAGCGATAAGCGGTCGCAATCCGGCAAAACCGCTCACTGCGATAACGATAATATCCGCATCCGTTTGCGCCGCCGAGCAAGCCGCGCCCTCGCCCGCTTCGAGTTTTGTTCCCGGCGGCAAGCGCCCCATAAGTCCTTTAGCGCGCTCCTCAAGGCAAATGCCCGCGAACTGGGGCCTGAACTCGCATATTTGGTCCAAAAGCAATTCGCTGTTGTGATGCGCGCATAATGCCGTAATTGTAAACAACTCCGGGTTAGCGCGCGCTACCTCGAGCGTTTGTCTGCCTATTGAGCCTGTCGAGCCTAAAACCGCAATTTTTTTCATGGAAGGATCTCCGCAATCGCGTCATATAACGCATAAAAGTACAGGAATACGACCGGGGCGCACATAAGCACGCTGTCAAGGCGATCCATCATACCGCCGTGGCCGGGAAAGATTGTGCCGAAATCCTTTACGCCCGCCCAGCGCTTTAAGCTGGACGCGAACAGATCGCCAATCTGGCCGATAACACCGCACGCGAGGCCGAGCACGATAAGCGAGATAAGATCGACCTTAGCATCCCAAATCCGCTGAGCAAAAAATACGATAACGCCGCCTAACGCGCCGCCAAGCACGCCGCCAACGCTGCCCTCCCAGGTTTTTTTCGGGCTGATATGGGGGCAGAGCTTTCGCTTGCCCCATAATACGCCTATGAAGTAAGCGACCGTATCGCCCATCAGCGGGCCGGCGCATGTCATCAGCAAAGCGACCCTGCCCAGACTGAAGCTTGGAAGGTCGCTAGCCAGCATAAACAGTATATAGAATGATAACGGATAGATGTACAGCGACAATCCCGCCAGAACATCTTCCGTATTTCTTTTCTTGCTTATAACGCGTTCCGTAATGGTAGCGCCCACGCAAAATACTAAAAGTAAAAGCATGGAATACGTACCAAGATAATGATTAAAAGCGTAATAACCCGCGGCGAATATATATGATGGTATTGCAAACGGTTTCCAGCCCTTAGCGCGGAAAATACACCGCATCTCGTATACGCTTATTAACGTCGCCAATGAAAAAACAACGCATTGCAGCAACCCGCCCGCAAATAACACCAGCGCCAGAACCCCGGCAAGCAGCAAACCTACGATAATCCTTGTCAGCATGGCTACCTCCAGTTACTACGCCAGCGCCCCATATCGCCGGATTCTGCGCTGAAACTCCCTTAACGCCTGTATATACTCTTCGTTTGAAAAATCGGGAAAATACGTATCCGAAAACAGCAGCTCGGCGTAAGCCGCCTGATAGAGCATAAAGTTTGATAATCGTTTCTCCCCGCCCGTGCGTATAACCAGATCCAGATCCGGCAGCCCCCCGGTATACAGGGCGCGGCTTAGTTCATCCTCGGTAACGGCGGATGGTTTCAAGCCCCCGGCCGCAACCTGTTCCGCTAAGTTTCGCGCCGCATACGCCAGCTCGGACCTGCTCCCATAATTTAGCGCGATATTGAGCTTCAAGCCGGGGTTGCTCATTGTCCTGTTCATCGCCTCCGCCAGCGCGCCGCGAATATTACGCGGCATAGGCGACGTATCGCCGAGTATTCTTATGCATACCTTATTCGCGTGCAACTCGTCGAGCTCGCGCGTAAAGTATTCAAGCAGTAATTCAAACAAAGCGCCCACCTCCGCCTTGGGCCTGCGCCAGTTTTCCGTAGAGAAAGCGTACAGCGAAAGGGCCTCTATCCCGAGGTCGGAAGTAAGGCGTATCAGCCCGCGCAGGCGTTCCATGCCCGCCCTGTGCCCCAGCATGCGCATCATCGAGCGGTTTGCGGCCCATCGGCCGTTTCCATCCATAATAATGCCTACATGTTTTGGCAGTTTCCCGGTCTCAAGCCCTAAATCCCTTATCTGCTTATCGGATAATTTTTTCATATTCCTCCATTTCCGCCCTTTTAGCCCAACGTTACCATATGAAAAGCCACTAAAACTAATTGAGCGGAACTAACGCGGCTTTATTGAAGTAAAAGCGCAGCTTAACCAGCAAAACGCAAGCACGCAGTTATACCGCTACGAATCACCGGCATGCGTGCGTGCGTAAGTTGGACCGGTTAAATCAGCTTTTTTCCTATACGGGATACACGGACGGAACATTCTGAGTATAGTTTCGCCGAATTACCCGGAGCGCTGATGAAGGCGTGCTCCCCAAATTCATGCGCTCTTATTGAGCTTTATGCCCGTCGGACTCGCACCCGGGGAAAGTTATAAACCGTGAAAACGTCAGCTCAACATCCTTCCCCTCAAGCATCCGCTGCCGAATCACGCGCGCTTCCCCGCCCTGTACGCCCTTTCGGCTTGAAACCTCTAAGCAACGTACAATCAGGCCCTCCTGCTCAAGCAGAGCGGCCGCGCCTTCAAGAGGCATGCCCAATACTTCGATCAAACCTCCATGATCTCCTTTTCCTTATCAATCAGTATGGCATCTATATCCTTTATGGTCTGATCCGTTAATTTTTGAATCTGTTCTTCTATGCGCTTCTGATCGTCCTCCGTAATTTCGCTGTCCTTACGCTGTTTCTTTATCTGCTCATTCGCGTCGCGGCGGATAGAACGAATTGCGACCTTCGCCTCCTCGCCTTTTTTCTTAACCGTCTTAACCAAATCCTTGCGGCGTTCAGACGTAAGCTCAGGGAAAATCAGGCGTATAATCTTTCCGTCGTTGGATGGGTTAATACCCAAATCCGATTTTTGTATCGCCTTTTCCGCTTCTTTAAGCATGCTCGGATCAAAAAGCGATATGAGCAGCATGCGCGGCTCCGGCGATGAAATGTTGGCCATCTGGTTTAAAGGCGTCTGCGTTCCATAATAATCAACAGTAATACGGTCTAGCAGTTGGGCGTTCGCACGTCCGGCACGCAAGCCGCTCAGATCTCTTTTTAAAACGGAAATGGTTTTCCCCATCTTATCTTTTGCGGAATCAATAATATCCATATCAATGCCTCCTTCTCGCTATAATTAAGGAATACTAGGAATATTTTAATTGATATTACCAGGATTAACAAGGCTTTTGTTTGCGACTTACCTCCGTTAATCAATAATCGTGCCGACATTTGCCCCCATCGCCGCGCTGATAATGCTTTTTTCGTCATGCATGGAGAACAATATAATGGGTATCGCCTGCTCTCGGCAGAATGTTATCGCCGTCAGATCCGTCGCTTTTAGGTTGTTTTGAACAACGTCGTCGTAGGATAAACGGCTGTACCGAACGGCGTTTGCGTCAACCCTTGGATCCGCTGAATACACGGCGTCTACATTCTTAGCAAGAAACAGCGCGTCGGCATGCACTTCCGCCGCGCGAAGGGCTGCCGCCGTATCCGTAGTTACAAAGGGGCTGCCCGACCCTCCCGCGAAAATAGCGATTTTCCCTTCGTCAAGCGCGGCCTGCGCCGCGCGAGCGCTGAACGTATCGCAAACGCGCTGCATTTGAACGGATGAAAGCAACCGGCATGGAGCACCCAGCCTCTCAAGGGCATCCTGCATGGCAAGCGAATTGATTACCGTGGCCAGCATGCCCATATGGTCGGCCCGGTTTCGTTCCATATCCCCTGATGAGCGTCCCCTCCAGATATTTCCTCCGCCCAGCACAATCCCAACTTCAACGCCGGATTTTTGCAGCTGTGCGATTTGGCTAGCCGCTCTTTCCACCAGTTCAAAATCGATAGGATTGGCAGACGCGCCTAAAGCCTCGCCGCTGATCTTTAAAACAATGCGTTTAAATTTTAACTTCATCACTTCCTCCTTCCATATTCGGGCAAGAATCCCTTACAAAAGGAACACCGCGTATGAGGATGTTCCTTTATATCGTCATGTTATAATCAAAAAAGACTGCTTTTATACGCACAAATAACCGTCTTATTCATAGCGACTCCTCCGTTTTGCGTATTTAGTCAGTACATTCTTTCCCATGAATATTATCCCTATCCAACACATTTACGTGCTTGCGCTTGCTTTTGCGATAAGGAATAGCACAGGAAGCTGATGTCCTGCGCTTTATGTCTTATGCTGAATTGCAGCTCTAGTGTAAATTGGGTGCAAAGCTAACGCATACAGGACTTGAGATATTATAGCAAATGGGCTCAACCTTTTCAAGACCGCTGCCGTAAAAGGCCGGTATAGATAGAAAATAAGAAAACGTAGGCAATGAGGTATAGAACAGCTATGCTGGATAAGAGAAATTCCGTCATGCGATTCCTTGAGCCTAATCCCAAAGAATCAGTATCATTGGATCAGTTTAAAGTAATTCTAATATTCGCAAGGGTAATATGTCATTCCTTAACGCAAGCTTTAAACGCTAGAAATCGTTATGCACACAATGATCTATCCACTGAATTTTGTATCGATTGACTGGTCAAAAATAAGCAACGCTATTAATTAAGGCGCTGCTTATTTGTTAAAATACCATCCGCATGCATTGGTGTATTTTTACTGAGCGCTTTCGCCTGCATATTCTTCAAGAAAAGAAATGAAAAGAGCGAGTAAGTACCTATCAGTTGAAACAAAACCATACTTTGATGTACGATTCACCAACAAAAAAAGAACCGAAACATTTACCTTATGTCCGCGGTCCTTTCTATTTAATATCCTAGTAGGTCGGCTTTCAATTTTGTTAAGCCGACAAGCAGCAAGAATTCATTTATCGATAATCACTCCGCCCCGCTCAAGCGCATAAGACTGGTGGTTCGGGAAATGCGGCGCGCATACACAAAGAGTACCGCTCCGTACAAAAGCAGTTGCATTGCCGCCATGAAAACACAGTACCATGGCACGAAAACCAAACTTTGCTCTACCAACTGCGTATTGAACACAGCAGAACCGGCGCTGAACGCGTCGGCCAACGCATCGCCGGCAGCGCTAAACAACCGCTGCAATACGGATCTCAGCCAAAGGCTGCCGCAAACTCCGCCCAATATCGACGCAAAGGCCGCGGGTATAATCGATATACTGAAAACAAACCCGAGCGCGTTAGACCTATTAGCGCCAAGCGACAACATCAGCCGCGCGATTCTTTGCTGCCGCCGTACAAACAGCGCAAGATAACCTGCCAAAACAACCAGCCATGTCAGAATAGAAGCGATTAAGGTACGAACAGCGCTCTCTTGAAAGCTCTTAAGCGTACCTTGGAACTCTGTATAGCCGTTATCAAAATACAGGAGCAGATCCTCTGGATAGCCACGCTCAGCTAGCAGGGCGCGGACTTCGTCAACGCTGCCATTTTTCAGCACAAGTGTATAAAATACGCCGGTGTTTCCCGTTATGGTCGGCGCAGTAATGGATTTGTTCGGTACAAAAACAGTATTAGGCGTAAAAGCAAAGGCAAAATCCTCCCATAGGTTGGATTGCCGGTAGACGCCGATAACCTCAAAGCTCCTGGCGTCTTCCGAAAACCCCATCGCCTGCGAATAGACCTGCGCCGTCAAATTACTGCTTTGAACGGCTAAATTCATTTCAGTCGCGCCATCGTACCAGGAAAGCTCTATGCGATCCCCTACCGTGAGCCCGCTGGACAGGGCCAATGCTTCCGGAAGAACGCATACCTGGGCGCCGCTTTCATATTCTTCCAATGTAAAGGCGCGCCCGTCAATGACAAAGGCGTCCCGCTGCTGGAACAGATACATGCTCTCCAGGTAATCCGTACCAAGCACGGGGACACACTGCCAGCGCGTCCGCGCCTGTTCGAACGACTCCAGCCATTTCTCACCCTCCTGTGATGATAAGAAAGCCTGCGCATCCTTCTCCGCCAGCGGCGCTATTGACGGTACGGAGATTGCCTCTGCCGGAAATTCCGATGTTGGGTTTAATGCGGTCAAAAAGCGCGAATCCTCAGACGCAACACGAAGTCCCGCTCTTCCGATCATGTCCAGGCTGTTCTGCGTCATGCTCACGCTGCCATCCTCGCCATCCCCCTCCATATAAACGGCGACAATAGGCTCGTTGTCGCCTTCAAGCCCCTCGGGTAGTTCGATTAAATCCTCCGGATCATAGCTCACGTTATCCCAACTGATATCTTTTAGGCTGATGCCGGCAATTTCAGCAATGCTTGTGCGCAGCTCTAAGTCATCATCGGAGTAATTCCCCCCGTACACAAGATATCGCCCTCCGACCTCCAATTTTGCCGCGTCCATTTCCTCCTGCGAATTGAACGTGCAGCGAAGCCACAAACTATCCCGCGGTTCATATCCTGGATGAAGCAGAATCGTTTGATCGATTGAAGCGGTAACGTTTACCAATATCGCGGATCCGTCTGGGAAAGAGCCTGTCTCCCCGATATCCGTGATCGTTACGGCAAACGCCGCATCCGTATAGGGGGCGTCTAGCTGTATGCGGTATCTTCCCGGCTCCTTTGCGCTGAGCGCCGTAGAAAAAGCGGGGCTGTAAGCGCTGGAGTAGCTTTGCCTGTACGCGCCTTTAACAGCTAAACTGGATTCCGGCAGGCCTTCAATAAATTCCCACTGTTCGCCTGTGATGACGCTCCTTTCAAAAAACATGGTAAGGCCGTTGCCCGTATCCACTTCAACCCGTTCGGTTTCACTGGTAGGGAGCGCAAGGGTTACAAAGTTCTCCTCGATTCTGTCAGCCGTCGCCCTTGCGGACTGGAACACGCCGAAGCTGAGGCAGAGGAACACGCTGGCCGCGCTTAAGGCTAGGCAAGCCGCAATGGTTCTTAGCGGCTGCCGAAGGAGCTGTTTAACAACATTCATACCGTACCTCCGCAATGCGCCCGCTGTTCATGCTCAACACTTGGTCCGCCTTCGCCCGCTGTATCCGGGTTATGTGTCGCCGTCAAAATACACAAGCCTTGGCTATAGGCAAGCGTAAACAGCCGTTCCACAATGCTTCTCATGTTTTCCGCGGCAAGGTTCCCTGTAGGTTCGTCCGCTAATTTTAGCTTTGCTGCGGCGGCCGGCGCTCGGGTAATTACCGCCCGCTGCTGTTCGCCGCGTGAAAGCATGTCGGGCAAACGCTTCGAGTATGCTTCGCTCTGCCCAAAGCGTCCCAGCGTCTTTTTCGCGCATGCGAGAGCCCGCGTTTTGCTTCTCCTATTTAACGGCAGCTTATCCTTCACGCTCAACAGCGGGAACAGATTAAAGTGCCTGTAAATGACTGCGCAATGGCTTTTGCCATACCGGTCAATGTTCATTTCGCAAAGGCTTTCACCATCAAGAAGAACGCTGCCTGTTTCAGACAGCTCAAGTCCGGCGAGCAGAGAAAGCAGCGTGGTCTTCCCTCTTCCGCTTTCACCGGTGACGGCGCTAAGCTTTCCGGGTTTCAGTTCACGGCTCATATTGCGAACGGCCTGTACGCGCTGGTATTTAGCATGATAAGAGCGCTTAACGTTTTGAGCGGAAAGTAGCATGACAAGATCAATCCTCCTCTTTCATCCGCCTGATTCTATTGCGGTCACTGTAAATAACGCTTGAAAGCGCCGCGCCCAAAAGCGACGCCGTCAATATTACTAAAATAATGCTGTATGGCAATGCGTATAGGGACATGAGGCGCGCCGCAAGTATACAGAAAAAGCCGCCAAGCAATATCCATAGCCCCTGTTCCAGGCTTACCATTGCCAATATTTCCGCTTTACTAGTACCCAATGCGCGCGCGACAGCCAATTCTTGCTTTCGGTTATGAATATAGAGCGCCGACACGATAAAACTGATTGCCGCCTGTAGAAGCGTCAATAACGGCAGCAGGCGCTCAAGCATCCTCAGGTTTTTTTGAAGCTCCGAGAGTACGCCGCGTAATGTCTCGTCGTGAATCGTCGCCGCGAACGGGTGATGCGTCAAAACTGGCGAGCCAGTAATCTCTTGAATACGGCCAGAGGGATCCACCTGCGCAAAGTGCCGGGAAAGCAGTTCTCGAAAGGCCCCGAGTTCCCGATTGTCCCGTATCGTCGCGCTCATACTGTCCGCCGATATGGGCCCGGGATAATAACCATTGTTAACGTAGTACCCGCCCAAAACCTGCTGCGTCTGCGCCGCAACCGCCCATGGGCACAGGATGTCCGGCGCCTCTCCGGCATAACAGCCTACTACCGTTAACTCCAGGCCGGTATCCTTTGTGCTGGCGGGCGAAACCTGTACCGTAAGAGCTATTAGGTACTGTCCGTCCTCGCCCGGCGATATTTTGCGCAGCGTTTCAGAGGAAACGAGGCAAACCCTCTCTTGCGTGCGCAGTACGGAAGCGTCGTAGCCATCGAACCAGTCGATTGAAAACCCGATAGATGGATCCACCCTCACCGCTTCAAGCGCTGTTACCCCCACCAGCTTTCGTTTCGTTATATGGTCTGAAGAAACAGGGTCATCCATTGGCGTCTGGGGGGTGTAATAAAGCGTACTCTTTAAAATCACATCGGATAGATAGGAAGAAAAAGCAACGTCCTGACGCTCGCCGCCAAATGTATATTGTTCCGAAATAAAATAATTCACTAGATAGTCCGGTATATCAAGCCCGTCCGTTTGCGTGCCTTCTATATTGGAGACCACAACGGTTACGGGTATACTATCGTACGCGTTCTCTATTTCCTGGAGTTTATCCTTCATAGAGCTATCGTATATACTCGCAAACCAGCATAGCACGCCAAGGAGCAATGCTAAAACCAAACCTTTGAAAAAGGATCTCCTTATTCGCTTTTTTAGATAAAACAGGATTGCCATTGGCTGTCACCCCATACAATTCATTCCAGCACAAGCGCCCCGAAGTGCGCCTGTGCTGGATAACAAAAATATTATATCATTTCATGCCTTAAAGACTCGGGCAAAATACAGCTTCCAGGCCCCGGGCATCGATATGATTCCCATATACGCTCAGTGTACCTGCAGTATAGGCACGATCTTTCATGCTGAATATAGTGATAAGCTCCAGAGTGATAGTTGTTGCGATTGTACTTCCAGGAACTCATTGTGTGCTCCTGATCCGTCCAAGTTATCTGTCCATACTTCATTTCACCGCATACGCATCGATAGAAAGGCTGTACGCCCCTCAAGTGGTATTTAGAATCGCCCTCAATATAGGTGTAGCTGTTGGCGTAGAACACAAAGTTATGCGTGTGGGACGCATCATGCGTGTCTTCTCCGCCTTGTGACGCCAGCGCCTGCGCAGGCCCCACGAGAATAAAGGCTGATAGCAGAACAGCAAGTAACCTTTTCGGTATATCGTGTTTCACAGATTTTACCTCCATAATAATTTTGTAAGTCCATAGTTGCACCTGGAATGATTAAAGTTAATATCAATATGCCTTCGCACATCTAACCAAAGAAAACTCTTCCTGACAAATGTATGGATAGAACATTCTTAATTACGATTATAGGCGCCGCTCCTTTCCCTTCATACTATTTCCTAAATCTCTACACAATCAAGATGCAACACCAAAATTCGAGTATGTGCATGGTCATAGCGTTTATCATAGATACGGAGCATGACGCTAACCTCCTTTCTTCCATTTTATGTATATAATACAATATGTAAGTAAGATGTGCAATAGCTATATGGCGTTTTATCGCACCATTAATGAGCAGCGAAATAGACGGGCAAACGCTGAGTGAATAAATTTTTTAGCGTTCATCTTTGCTGTTATGCCGAAATCCCAAAACGACCGTTTTTCATAATTTCGGATACTCCTCCAAATTCAACAAATCCACCCAGCCCTTATTTAGCATATTTTATGCACATTATAGAGCCTTTCGCGCCCTCCCTTAAGCAAAGATAAAGCGCGGGAACCTGTCGTCCCGCGCTCCGTGTTTTATGCTGTTTTTTGATTACAGCTCGAGTTGTTTTTCGGTGTAGAGCTATAACAACAATTATGCTACAATCCAAAAACGACCGATGCTGCACCCAAAAACAGCTTTTTTTTCATTGCCTCTTCCGGGATTTTATCAAATAAGGCTGTTGAACAGTGTGGGCGACAGCTTAAGTGTGGACGGCAATTTCTGGTCTAAGACCTATGCTGCGGTTATGGATTTTCAAAAGAGCAAGGGCTTGAAGGTAGACGGCGTCGCGGGTAAGTATACCGTTACCGCGCTGGGCGGCAAGTGGGCTAAGTAGCTGGGTAAAAAAATGGGGGCGTGCATACGCCCCTCCAGCCCTGTCAAAATACCCCGGGGTCGGGTCGAAGCCGCAACCCACATAGGCTTTCAACCGAATCTGACGGCATGTGCGTCAGATTCAGAATGCCTTGCGCGGCAAGCGTTTCTTTGCACGGGGCGCTGACCGCGCCAATGTGCAAGCGCTGGGTGTTAACTCGAAAAACGTGGCGCAGCCACTTTTTCGACGCACTGTGAGGGCGTTTGCACGCCCTTCTACCCTAATTCAACATTGGTATAGTTAGCCTTTCAGAATTCTCCAGTAATCACTGAACTCCTCATATGAAATGGAAAACACGCATCTATTGCTACTTTCAGGGAAAATAGCATACTTGAACACAATCTGCTGCGCCTCGTCATAATAATAGGTTTGAGTGGGCGCGTGATCATAGTCTACAGCTTTCTTAAAATCCTTGACATAATCGTCATAAAATGCAAGAATCTCATCGGCGCTCAGGTCGGAAACAAAATATGTTATATAATACGCGTCTTTATCGTGCCTCGTTCTTTCCGGCAGCGGGATAATTTTTCTCTCCCCCGATACCGTCTCAAAAACAAACTCCTCAATCACGGGATTGTGGATGAAAGCGAAATACGCGCCCACCGCCGCAGCCATGATCAACACCAGCGTGATTACGATAATCAAACCCTTTTTCGATACCTTCATTCTCTAAACCTCCTCAGTTTACTCGCGTCCGTCCGGGATATAAGCATAATTACAATAATCAGCAGGCGAGCAACAATCTCCCATATTTAATCTCAGCACTGGATTTAATTAGTTGAACTTGGCATTGGAATATCATATTTACTAAGCAAGGACGCGAGCATATCTTTGTTAACATCACCCATGCAAAAAAACTTCCCATTATCATTTAATGCCGTGTCACAGTTGTCCCCGGCTGGATAAGATATCTCCTTTTTAGCGTTTCCCTCAAAGGTGATTCGATATATGTAATAACCACAATCACTACCGATATCGCTCTTCATGCCCGAGAATATCTCTACCAGCGAAGCAACATCCTCTGGATCGTCAATTCTAACAGTTTGCCATCTTCAATAGTGCCTATATCGCTCCAGTTGCCATAGTCAACTGTAACCGTTTCCGTAAACGGCAGACTCTTTGAGGTGCAACCAACCGTAATTATACTCAGCAATAATACGAGTTCGATAACTAACCATCTTTTCATACATGCGCTCCCCTTCATGATCCCCGATTATATTAAGATTAAGCAACTATTGTTTGGCAGTATCCCAGCCTACCTAACTGTAAAAGCTTAGCCCAATATTGTCAAGTTGGTTTGCCTTTCCAAGCAGCTACCGCTGTATATCTTTCTGCTGATTTAAGGGGAGCTTTGCTCCCCCTAAATCAACATTGGTATCGTTAGCCTTTCATAATCCTCCAGTTTTCACTGAAATCATCATATGCAATGGAGAACTCACACGTACCGTCATCGTCTTCCCTAAAAATATCATACTTGATTACAATTTGCTGCGCCTCGTCATAAAAATAGATTTGATCCGAATGTTGCTTATCGTTCATCACCTTCTTAAAGTCGCTTACATAATCGTCGTAAAACTCTATGATTTCCTCTGCGCTCAAGTCGGAAACAAAAAATGTTATATAAAACCCGTCAACTTCATGCCTAGTTCTTTCCGGCAGCGGGATAACTTTTCTCTCTCCCGGCACGGTTTCAAAAACGAACTCCTCAATCACAGGGTTGTGGAAGAAAGCGAAATACGCGCCCACCGCCGCCGCAATGATTAACGCCAACGAGATTACGATAATCAAACCTTTTTTCGATAAATTCATTCTCTAAACCTCCTCAGTTTACTCGCGTCCGTCCGGGATATAGACATAATCATAATAATCGACCAGCGGGACAAATACAACATCCATTTCATCTTCAAACTCAGGATCGTTTTCTCTGATTCTGTCTATACGCCTGAGAAAGTACCGAAACATGGTATCAAACTCATCATAGGTTAGAATTCGGTCGTCAAGCAAATCCAGCATGCTTCTCATCAGTTCGAGTTCATCAGCCCTATTTAGCGGCAACTCCATTACGGCATTTCCCGTGTATCTCTTATAGATGTTCAGTGCGTCACGATCACTTTGCTTGTCCTGTTCTTGTAATGCCTCTAACCGAGCAAACAATGCCTCAAGTTCCGCCTCATCCTCTGGCGACATTGTTGTTTCCGGCTGAGGGTTTTGTTCCAGCCAGTCGGCATACTCCTGCTTCTCCCTCATGATGTCGTCGATGTTTGTGTATTCGCCGTTCGCGTTTAAAACGCCGTTCAAAGTTTGTTTAGGCTTATCCTCCACATTCAGTATATCAGCCGAGGAGGTATTTCCCAAGCCAAAATACACGCCAATTAAAACCGCAATACCCGCCAGCGCGCAGGAAAGTATTATCTTTAGTTGCTTTTTCATGATTTCCTCCTTATTTTATCTCATTTTAAAGAAACGAAGATATATGCTACTTGATCCCTTCCTCACAAACTCACCCAAAGGCTTATCTTTCGTATCATTTGAATGATATGAAAGGTTATAATCCGGTTTGCCATTGTATGATCCAATGCAGCAAATAAAAACCGTGTGTATCGGCTCTCCATCCTTTGTCAGCGTTTGAATCACATCGCCGCGCTGGAATGGTCTTTCATATATCTCCTGCTGATTATCCCTTACATATGCTGCGCTGTATGTTTCGGTATGTACCCTGTTCTTCCAGAAGTTATTAAATTGCCTCGCGCTGAACCAAGGGCTGCTTCCTCCAAAGCCAAGATACGATCCTATTTTTCCAAACTCCCATGATAAATGCACCTCAGCGTCCGAGGGGTCTGGCCGGTTGTTGTTTTTCTTGTAGATATACCATTGATCCTGAAAATGGACGCCCCCCGCCAGCATACATTGCGAAACAAAGTTCGCGCAATCGGAGTCAAACCTTGGGTATGTCGTTATTTGAGATTTCGCTAACGAATGCGCATATTGCCTTGCAAGCAGCGCAGAGAAATTTGACCTCGGCTCAAAAATCCACTCGTCATTGGCCGATTTATTATACTGCCATTGTATCACATTTGCATTTTCAGAACAGCTCGCGCCCTCTACAGCTACGGCGCTTGAAAAGCTGCTGCTTTTACTGGCGATTCTGTGTGTAACATTGTCGCTGTTGAACATTATCTTAAATTTGCTCCCCGTTACATTAGAGTTCTGTAAAATCCTTATATTTTTGCCGTTCGAAGAGCTATTATCAAGGACGTTTAAAACATAGCCAGTGTTTGACATGCTATAAATTTTGCACTCACCGCCCCCTATGCTTTGTAGTCGCCATCTCTGGGATGTTGAACCGCTGAATTTTTTCTGAACGACATTCGTTCCGCTTACTGTTAAATACTGTCCGCTAAATTTATTTTTTATATAATACACCTCATTATTAACAAGGTTGTATCCCGGAGCGGTGGAACCAGATGGCGTAGGCGTAGGGTTCGTTCCTCCGCCGGAGGCGGTATAATTAATTTTTAGCTGAGGCCGTTTTGACGTCGTGGCGAAATCCGCTGAATACACCGTATTGAAATCATTGATGGATTCATTGGCGTACCTTATCATGATTCCATAATTCTTGTTCTTTCCGGTTGTGCTTCCGCTGTACCAGGACTGAACGGCGGATTTCATATTAATCGAGTATTTCGTCAGGCTGTTATGCCCTACGCCCGTTTGTATGGCGGTGCTTGCGGAGGGCTTATTCGCCCAGGTGATACTGGTCGAATTCCAATCCTTGTCAACCTTATATACGTTGATGCTGTTTCCCGTGGACGTTCCGCTGGTAACATAGAGCGTCTGCGTTGCGGAGTTAATCGTGGCGGAAGAGGGTATCGTCGGCATGTTCTTGAACTTCTGATATGCCCTTCTTATTTTACCGCTTCTCTTTCCCGCGTACAGCCTGTCCAGCGTATGGGTTATGACCCCGCTCCCTTCTTCAACCGAGTTATCGATTCCGTTCGCCTGATCCTGGCTTGTACTGACGTCCGGGTCGATGACGATTGGATACACCCTGTCGGAAGCGTTAAGCCATTCCTCGTTCGGCTGTAACGTTACCGTATACTTGCCGTTTTCCCCATCGAGTGAAATCATGATATCCTCAGACAATTCCCCGGCGGCGTCATACATATATGGCGCCCAGATGACAAACGCCACCTTGTCGCCGTCATAAAACTCTATCTGGCGGTTATCCAGTAATCTCGCACTCAGGTTTTCAGCCGTAATATCCATTACAAACCGGCTAACCGTCGGCCGTGTGTTTAAAATAATCGCTTCTTTAACTCGGGTGGGCAGCACGGTGTATTCCACATTGATAGCCTGTGTTATCGCATTTTGGTACAGCAATTGCGATACGCTCTTATCCGCGTTAACCATTGCTTCGTCAGAATCATCCGCCGCGTTTAAATCGGCAACCTCGACATGAGCTTGTTTGTTAAACTCGACTTTCTGCGAAGCCGACGCCGAAAAGTTGTTCGCCTGTCCGTTTAATCCGTATAAATTCCATGAAATTTCCTGTCCGTCGCTATTCTCAAGGCTTACTAGTTCCCCGCCCATGTCTTGTGAAAAGCTGACGTTCATCAAGCCATCTGTATTCTGAATCCGCTTTGATCCATTGTACATCTGTACGCTGTTCAAAGTATTATCGATTTCGTGCCATTGGCCGTCTTTAATATGATGGACGGGTTCCTCATATGCAAAGGCCATATAGCTCCCGTCGCTCATTTTGTAATGCTTTTCATACTCACCGCGTAAACTGATTACTTCTTCTATAATTGATGGTTCAACCGGCGTCTGTAAGGTTCTTGCGTAGATGCTCTCCGCTGATGCTGTTACCGCGATAACACACATTAGCAGTAAAAGAACTGCTGCAACTGTTCTTCTCTTTAATCTCCCCCCATACCCTTCCTTTTGTAAATGCTTAGTATAAATTTGGGCTTTTAACCCATGCCACGCTTTAATATAACACCCCCTTTAATTACAATGCGTTTTTTTCATAGGCAGGCTGTTAACCTCATTACCCATACCTATTACGGATTTCACCTTTACAATATTTACCATTATAACAGTGTATATTTATTATATTACAATTTTATATTCTTTTCAACACCTATCGTCTTGAGGTTTGAAAGAATTTTGAAACTAAGAGCTTCGCGATCGACAGATATGTTACTAGTCTTAGTCATTTTCCACTTTCTTGGATAAGTTATTTTACTGGAATTCTCTACTCTGATATCGAATACTTCCGCAAATCCGCCAAGCCCTTATTTAGCATAAAATACGTTCCCTATACTGGTTAGAATAATTCATTTTTTAGACTTGCTATTGTTCGGCGCCCCGTATATAATGATATTGAAAACGGGAAAAGAAAGGGCGGGTGCGCAATGGAATATATGTCTTGTGCTGAGGCAGCGGACAAGTGGGGTATTTCAGAAAGACGTGTGCAAAAGCTGTGCGAGGAAAAACGCATACCGAGTGTTTCAAAGTTTAGCTTCGTGTGGCTGATACCAAAGGACGCGGAAAAGCCCAGCGATAGGCGGAAAAAAAGCGATAAATCTGACCATTTGTAGACTTTTCTCTGATAACTTGAACAATACAACCTTTGTCCCGCACAATGGAAAGGAACCTAAAATGATACCTAAACTCTTATTAGTTGACGATGAAGCCGCAATCTGCAACCTTATCAAGCTGCACTTTCAGACTGAGGGCTATCTCGTTTATACCGCGTCTGACGCAGAGGAAGCCGCTCAAATGCTGTCCCATGCACCTGACCTAATCCTGCTGGACATCAATATGCCAGAGGTTGACGGGTTGGAGTTTTGCAAAAAGGTACGGGGTCACATTGACTGTCCCATTATCTTCCTAACCTCCCGCATTACCGAACAGGATAAAATTGTTGGGCTGCGGGCTGGCGGGGACGATTACATCACAAAACCGTTCAGTTTGGACGAATTGACAGCGCGCGTGAAAGCCCATCTTCGGAGAGAAAACCGCACACGACACGGCGGAAATAAAAGAATGTTTGGCGACCTGTTCATTGATTATGTGGGGCGCTGTGTGTACTACAACGAGGAATTGATTTCTTTTTCTAAAAAGGAGTTTGACATTATCGAATTTCTGTCGCTCAACGCCGGACAGGTTTTTGACCGGGAGCGGATTTATGAGCGGCTTTGGGGCTATGATGCCGAGGGGAGCAGCGACATACTCAAAGAGTATATCCGCAGAATACGCGCAAAGCTGGCGAAAGTAACCAGTAAAAACTATATCGAAACCGTTTGGGGGTGCGGATATAGATGGACAAACTAAAAAATCTCTCTATCAAAAAAACATTCTTTTTGATCGTTGCGATTACTGCGGTTATCGTAATTATTTTATCCGCTGTTTCTGTACAGGTTTGTTCTACAATACGAGATCAGATTTTGCTATCCCACGCATTTATTATGCAACCTGCCGTGATCAATCCAGCGGAAGATGGCAGTTACACTTTGGAAGGGAAGGGCGGGATTACCGACAATGAAGCAGATGAGTTTACAGAGAGCGAAGTGACGGCATTTAAGGCCGCTCAAATTCTAATCGTTCTCCTGCCTGTTGTTTTCTCCTTTGCAGGCATTGCTTGTGCCAGTTCTGTGTTCTATCGCATCAAGCTGAAAAAGCCGCTGGACGCGCTGAAACAGGGTATTGTCCATATTGTGGACAACGATTTATCTTTTTCTGTGCGTTATCAAAAGCAGGATGAATTGGGCCAGCTTTGCGAGGCATTTGATAAGATGCGGCGAGAGCTGCTGGACAATAACCGTCGAATGTGGGCCTTAGTGGACGAACGGAAGAAGATCAACGCCAGCATTTCCCACGATCTACGGACACCGATCACTGTCATAAAAGGGTACAGTGAATACCTGGATAGAAATATCGGCAAGGACGTACTTACGGAGGATGGGACACGGGAGATTGCCGGATATATTCATCAAGCGGCCAGCAGATTAGAGGATTACACCAATTCAGTCCATGAGGTACAATCCTTGGAGGATATGAGCTTGGAGTACAAGAAAATTGCGCTTCCAGACCTGATGAAAGAAATGCAGACCCAGCTTTCTATCCTATCCGAGCAACACCAAGCAAAAATCAATATCTCTGAACAGTTGCCGGAGCAGACGGTATCTATCGCGCCCGCCGCTGTGTTTCGTATCGTAGAAAATATCGTTTCCAATGCCCTGCGGTACTGCCAATCGCAAATTGATCTGGATTTCTCTTATTCACAACCCTTTTTTATAATTACTGTAACGGACGATGGGAAAGGGTTTTCAGCACAAGACCGAGCCGAAGCGGTCAATCATTTCTACAAAAGGAAGAAAGAAAAGGAGCATTTCGGCATTGGCCTGACAATTTGCAAGATTTTAACAGAAAAACATGGTGGCACGATTTCCCTTGACAATGCGCCGGAGGGCGGAGCAAAAGTTACCGTAAAACTCAAAATTGAAGAAGTTTCTCCATTGTGACGGAATGTAGACTTTTCTTGATTAAACTCTCCTTATCAACTCGAAAGGAGAGTTTTTCTTATGGAAATACAAATCCAAGCCCTTAAAAAAAGCTATGGGCAAAAAGCAGCCCTGGACAACATTTCCCTCACCATTGAAAACGGTATGTTCGGCCTGCTGGGACGCAACGGAGCAGGGAAAACAACGCTGATGCAGATATTGTCCACCCTGCGGGAACCGACCTCCGGCACAGTTACATTCAACGAAATTCCGCTGGAAGATACCCGGAAAATCCGGCCCCTCATTGGCTATCTGCCGCAGGAATTTTCGCTGTACCCGGATATGTCGGTGTTGGAGATCATGCGCTATCTGGCCGCGCTGTCTAATCTTCCGGCAGAGGTACAGCGCCAGCGCATCCCCGTCCTGTTGCAGCGGGTAAATCTGTGGGAGGACAGAGGGAAAAAGGTACGAAAGCTGTCCGGGGGTATGAAGCGGCGGTTGGGTATTGCTCAAGCTCTGCTCCATGACCCGCAAGTGTTGATTGCCGACGAGCCGACGGTTGGCCTTGACCCGCAGGAGCGGCTTCGCTTCTATGCTCTGCTGAACGAGTTTTCCAGCAACCGTATTGTGATCGTGTCCTCGCATATTGTCAGCGATATTGAAACAGTCTGTGAAAAGGTGGCTGTTCTGGACGCCGGGAAACTGCTATTCACTGGAACAGTGGAGGATTTGGCGCAGACGGCGGCGGGAAAGGTCTATGAGTTGACTGTTCCCAAGAGCAGGCAGGCATCTATTCATAATCAATACTGCGTCCTGTCCAGTCAAGGCCATCTGGCAGATGTGAAAATCCGTGTACTCCATGAAGGTGTGCCTGCTGTCGGCAACCCCGTCCCCTGTGAGGCCACGGTGGAGGACGGCTACATGGAAATGCTGCGTCATTTGGAGCAGGGGGTGAAAAAATGATGCGTCTGTTTGGAATGGAGTGTAAAAAGATAGCCAAGAGCATCTTGTATTGGGTGTTTGTTCTGGCGTTGCTGGCTGTCAGCGTCTTTCAATATGAGCCTGCTGTGGAGAGTGAACTTCGGCGTACCGACGACCCCGCTTCGGTTTTCTATATCGCTTCAAACGGCAGCTATGCAGAGGATCGCAGCAGCGATGAAGCGATGGAACACGCCATGATGATGGGGGCTACAAACCGTCTGATAAGAAATTATCGCAGTAACCGCTATGAGTATTACCCATTTGGCTATGTCAAAGAGAAAACCATGTCCCCGCAGGAACAGACAGTGATTTTGGAATACCTGATGGAACTGACCGGGCTTAGTGAACAAGCATTGACTGGCGCAACAGACGAGGCAGGCGATACGAGTATCGGTGACGTTCCAATCTCCGGCGGCGATGCTTATATTCTGGAGCCGGGCAAAGGGAGTACCAATGAGAATGGGCAGTTTGTCGCGGAGCCGGACGACTGGCAATATGTTCCCAGTGATGGGGCATCTCACGAAGCACCGTCACAGTCAAATGACGGTTTTGAAATACAGGTGTCATTTGAACGATTCAAAGAGATCATGGAAGAAGTCAACAAGCTAATTGGGCGCAACTCCTATTTTAGCTGGACGATGCTGACCCTGTACTATTTCGGGAACGACATGGAGGATAAACCCATCACAGAACAGCAGCACCGGGAGTTCTACGAGGGCGACCGGGTAACCGGTGCCTTTGCCCGGTACTACTGCGACAGCATTTCCCTTGTGGCGCTGATCCTCCCTGCATTTGTGATCGTAGACCTGATGCTGCGGGATAAGCGCCGCAGAATGCAGGGCTTGACTTACCCAAGGACGATTTCAAGCGCAAAGCTGATCTGCACCCGATACGCCGCCGCAGTCTGTATGACCATGCTCCCCATCCTCATTCTGCCGGTCAAATCCCTGGTTGTGCTGATGCAGTACTGCGGCAGTATCGGTGTACAGGCGGATGCGTTGGCCTTCGTCAAGTACACCCTGGCGTGGGTATTGCCCACGGTTCTGCTTGTTATGGCGATCAGCCTGTTGGTTACGGCGCTGCTGGAAAACTATACGGCCATTTTGCTGAGCGGCTTGATTTGGCTGATCAGCAGGCCAACCGTCGATAAGCTGGCCGGTGGGAACTACGGTCTGTTTGACCTCATTATCCGCCACAATACCTTGAAGGGTTATGGACGGATGATGGAGGATATTCAAATGCTGGCGGCAAACAGGATTGCCATTTCCCTTGCTGCCCTTGCGCTTGTGGGCTTGGCCGTCCTCGTGTACAGCAGAAAGCGGAAAGGAGGGCTGACCTTTGGACGCCAGAAATCTGCTCACCATCACACGTTCAAACTTACGTCTGAACTTTAAGCAGACACTTTTTCCGTCAATTCTACTTCTGTTGGTGATTCCGCTGATCTACGGAACTTCCAGCCTGGACAGCGTAAAATCCGCAGACCTTCTGGAACGAATGGTGGCGCTGATCGGTCTTCCCATGTTTGTGCCGCTGCTAAAGCCGGAGCAGGAGGCCGGTATGGATGCGATTATCGCCTTACGGCCCTTTCCATACCGGATTATCGCTGTGCTGAGAATCGGGCTTTCCCTGATCTGCACGGCTGCGCTCATTCTCGCTTTTGAGGGATATATGCGTATGGAGGGATGCTCCTTCCCCATGGGTATCTACATGCTCCGGACACTGGCGGCAGCTATGACGCTGGGATTTATCGGGCTTTTTACAAGCGCGGCGTCAAGGAATACAATCGTCGGATTTTTGGTATCGTTTTGCTGGTATTGCGCTTTGCAGATAGAGAATATTGGTACAATCTTCAAATCTGCTTCAAATGGCATCAGCGTTTATCAAGTCCTGCTGTTGCTGGGAAGCGGTGCGGCGATCATCTTCTTTAGCGGGCTTTCCTTTGAGAAAAAAGTACAATCAGCATAATACATTGAAATGTCTGCCCAGCGGCAGTAAAGAAAAAAACCGCTGCTGGGCAGACCAATTTTCCATGCACAAAATAATTCCTTATGCGGCGGTTTTGAAGATTCAAAGCCGCCGCATGTTCTTTTCTGCGCAAGCATCATAAACTTTCGATAGTAACGGTGACGACGGAATAGAAACAATCTGAAAGAAAATGACCGTCTGCGAGCTTTACACAAAGCAGACCCGCTACCATGGAAATGCTCGGTACAACACCACACAGGGGCGGCTGATGAAGCTGTTAGAAGCGGATAAACTAGTTCCTGCCCCATTGACAGCGTGAAACTGTCCGACGCGAGGGAATGGGCGTTGCGCATGAAAGAAAAGGGAACCTCCTACAAGACCATAAGCAACGACAAGCGTTCTCTAAAAGCTGCATTTTACACAGCGATACAGGACGACTGTACAAGGAAGAACCCCTTTGACTTCCAGCTAAACACCGTGATCGAGGACGACACGGAGCCAAAAGTACCCCTCACAGCGGAACAGGAAGAAAGCCTTTTATCCTTTATGCAAAGTGATAGCGTCTACCAGAAATACCGTGACAAGGTTATCATACTGCTGGGACGGAGCTTAGGATTTGTGAACTCTGCGGGCTGACTAAAACCGACCTTGACTTTGAAAACCGGGTAATCAATGTAGACCACCAGCTTTTACGGAGTGCAGAAACAGGCTACTACATAGAGAAGCCCAAAACGCAGAGCGGTATCAGACAAATTCCAATGAGTGAAAAAGTGTATGAAGCGTTAAGGCGCGTGTTGAAGAACCGCAAGGGAACGAAGCAGATTACCATTGACAGGTACAGCAATTTTTTTCCTTAACCGGGACGGCTGCCCGAAAACGGCGACCAATTATGATAATATGTTCCGTGGGCTTGCGAAGAAGTTTAATAAATGCCATGAGGAAGCCTTACCCAAAGTAATGACGCCGCACACCTTACGCCATACGTTCTGCACCAACTTAGCCAATGCGGGCATGAGCCTGAAAGCGTTACAGTATATCATGAAACATTCCAACATCACCATGACGCTAAACTATTACGCACACGCAACATTCACTTCCGCAAAGGCTGAAATGGAACGGCTGATTGCATAGCCGCATACCAATTTACTACTTTTTTACTACGTTTTGAGAGGGAAAACCTAAAAGGTTATGAGGGTATATAAGAACTTCTCCCTATATCTAAAATGCCGGGAAAGCCCGAGAATATGGGCTATACCGACATATAAGAACTTCTAAAGAGATAATCTAAATTCACCATAATTTTATGCTACAATCCAAAAACGACCGTTGCTGCACCCAAAAACAACCGTTTTTTTTCCTTGCCTCTTCCGGGATATTTATCGAATACTACCGCAAATCCGCCCAGCCCTTGTTTAGCATAAAATGCTGATTTTATGCGCATTATAGAGCCTTTCGCGCCCTCCCTTAAGCAAAGAAAAAGCGCGGGAACCTGTCGTCCCGCGCTTCGTGTTTTATGCTGTTTTTTGATTGCAGCTCGTGTTGTTTTTCGGTATAGAGCTACAACAACAATTACGCCTTCATCTGGCTCATAACTTCTTCCGCAAAGTTATCCTGGCGTTTTTGAAGCCCTTCGCCCATTTCATAGCGGACAAAACGGCGAATGGTAATTTTTTCTCCGATTTTGGCAACGGCTTCGTTGATCATTTGTGCGATTGTCTGATCCGGATTCTTAACAAAAGGCTGCTCCATAAGGCAAACCTCTTTATAGTACTTCTCAATGCGCCCCTCGACCATCTTCTCAATAATCTGAGCGGGCTTGGGTTTAGGCTCATTCTGCGCCTGCGCGCGGAGTATTTCTTTTTCTTTTTCTATTTCCGTTTGATCGACTTCTTCCTTACTTACGTAAGTCGGTTTTGCGGCGGCGATATGCATTGCTACGTCATGCACGAGCGCCTTAAACGCATCGGTCTTGGCGACAAAATCGGTTTCGCAGTTTACCTCTACAATAACGCCGATTTTTCCGCCCATATGGATGTAGGAATCTACGATCCCCTCGGCGGCGATGCGGGCCGCTTTCTTCGCACTGGCCGCAAGGCTTTTCTCTCGAAGATAGTTCATCGCTTTCTCCATATCGCCGTCGCATTCTGTCAATGCCTTTTTGCAATCCATCATACCTGCGCCGCTCATTTCACGCAACGTCATCACATCTTTGGCAGTAAACATATTTATCCCTCCTGTGTCATTATCCTTCTGCTGCTTTATCATGTTTCGGGACGCTGAGCCGCGCGTGTATGGCGGGCGGCGTTTGCGTCCCGATAAAATACGTTATCATAGACGGCGCTATTAAACGCCGCCTCGCCGATTAAAAATCGTCTTCCTCCGTAATAGGCGCCGCTTCAGATTCATCCTCGACCATCTGCTCACCCTGTCTGCCTTCAAGCACAGCGTCCGCCAATTTAGCCGCAATCAGTTTCACCGCGCGAATTGCGTCGTCGTTACCGGGAATAACGTAATCAGCTTCGTCCGGGTCGCAGTTGGTATCGACGATAGCTACCACGGGGATGCCCAGCGAACGCGCTTCCATTACCGCAATGTGCTCCTTGCGAGGGTCGACGATGAACAGCGCGCCGGGAAGGCGTTTCATATCCTTTATCCCGCCAAGGTTCTTTTCAAGCTTATCCTGCTCAGCCTTAAGCTTAATTACTTCTTTTTTAGGCAGCAGCTCAAAATCGCCGTCGGCTTCCATCTTTTCAATCTTGCGTAAACGGCCTATGCGGCTTTGGATGGTCTTAAAGTTCGTAAGCATTCCGCCAAGCCAACGCTGATTCACAAAATACATTTCGCAGCGCTTTGCTTCCTGCTCAATCGATTCCTGCGCCTGCTTTTTCGTGCCCACAAACAGTACGGTTTGCCCATCCATCGCCAGATCGCGAATAAAATAATACGCTTCTTCAACCTTCTTTACCGTCTTTTGCAAATCAATGATATAAATACCATTGCGCTCGGTAAAGATATACTCTTTCATCTTGGGGTTCCAACGGCGGGTCTGGTGCCCAAAATGCACGCCCGCTTCCAACAATTGTTTCATAGAGATGACTGACATAATTCTACCTCCTTCGTTTTTCCTCCCCGCGCATCAATCCCGCCGGAAACCTCAAGGGCACGATCCGGCAAGTCCACGCGGGTGCGTTATGTCTAGGGGATTATATCACAGCATAAGCAGCTTAGCAATACAAATCCCCAGATTAATCGGGATTTTCATCTTCCTGCTCTAACTCGTCCATCATTTCAATAAAGGTATCAAAAGCGGCCTCAAGCCGCCCCTCATCGTCAACAGAGACATAAACGTCCTCCCCTTCACGCTCCTCGATTTTTAGAATGATTACCTCGGCCTCTTCCACGCTGTTCTCTTCCGTCAGCGCAACATACCGCTCCCCTTCATGCATAAAGGTCAGAATATGTTCAAAACGAACCTCTTTATTTTCCTCATCCAGCAGAGTAACCACTTTGCCAAAATAACCCTCGTCGTTCAATCGTTCATCCGCCTTTCTAAAATTTATTAACCGTTTGGATGGCTGTCCATATAACCCTGAAGTATGATAACAGCCGCTAGCTTATCCACAATCTTTCGCTGCTCTTTCCAATTAAGCTCCGCCTTGCATAAAACGCGCTTAGCGGATACGGTGGTAAGGCGTTCATCATAAAAATCGTATTCGGCGTCCAGCTTTTTCAAAACAGCCTCCGCAAACGCACGCACCTTCTCAGATTGAAACCCATAGCTTCCGTCCATATTTCTGGGCATGCCAAAAATCAGCTTTACAGGTTTATACCTGTTCGCCAGTTCGACCACGTGCGAGACGTCCTTCCTTTGGCTGCCTGTGCGCGTAAACGTTTCAACGCCCTGCGCTGTTATACCAAGCTCGTCGCTAACGGCGAAACCTATCCGTTTATCCCCTACATCCAACGCCAACAACCTTTTCATTCGTCTCCTCATTCCTGTATTAGAATAAACGGGCGGCCGGCCAATACTCCGTCATTCGCCGGACGGATCGTCGCGCCAAAAACAAAAGCGCGGCGCAATGAGCTTCAAATTAAGAAGCACTTTTATCAAAGTTTAAAATTGCTCGTTTTGGCTATCCGGCATATTCGCGTTCACATAAAAGCGGACAAGCTCTTCAAGCAGTTCATCCCTTTCCAACAGCTTTATCAGATACCGGGCGTTGTTATAGCTGGTGATATAGGTTGGATCGCCGGAAATAAGATACCCGACAATTTGGTCGACCGGGTCGTAGCCCTTTTCCCGCATCGCGTCATATACCCTAAGCAATACTTCCCTCGCCGTATGCTTGTCCCTAGGGATTTGAAATTGCACCGTATTGTTCGTATTGTCAGCCATACCCGCTCACCTCCATTTTTTAGGATAACTTCATTATACGTCATCTGGCGGTTGATTACAAATAAACAATTGGCCCGTTCATATACGGGCCAAGGCGAAACTTTGAACTTTTTCAGGAAAACATACCGCCGATGCGGTTTACCATGCGCCTTCCATTCTTTATCGCGCGCCTGCTGTCGCGCATCATGCGCCTGGATACGTCGGGATACATGGAGGTTACCGCCACAGTAGCGATAGCCATTCCCGCTGCAAGCCCCGTTATACCGGTAATAATGGTTGATGCTCTCATCCTTTCACTCCTTTCAGACTTCCTTGCTTATATCTTGTCCTTTCGGCGTTTAGTTAATGAAAAGCATTTATATGCAAAGGAGTATAAAAATGTTAATTAACGCAACCTGATGCGTCAGAAAACGAGGCTTAATATGAGCGTGCTATTAAGTAAAAAAATCACTTGTTTTCCTTAAAACAGTACTGATTGTGGGAAAATACAGCGAAATGGCGGCTGGCTATGCTGTCGCATAGAAGTCGGGATGCATGCCCTGCGGGGTTGCATACTGCCTAATCTTGCATGGTGGGAGCAAAAAGGGCAGCGCCCGTTTCATACGTAATTCCCGGAAAAGTTCGTGTGTAAACCAGCTAACGCGGCTGATGAGAAAACGGGCATAGTTGTTGAGCCGAATTAATTTATTACACGTTCTCAAAGATCACCAGCTCATAAATGGTTTTTTGTCCAGAGTATCTGTCAGCGAAAGCGAGCGGGGCTGTCATCGCCATTCATTTGTCCTTGACTGACCCGCCGGGTTCTGTTCACAGCGGTCGCTTAATACTCCGTTCTGTACCCGGCAGCGGTTTATCAGGATTATAGGGTTCTATTTTTACCGCGCATATTTGAAAGAATCCTCGTTCTATTGGTTTCTGGTGCGCATTAGCACGCGATAACCGATATGTTAAATGGCTTGGCATTGCTTCAAATACAAACTTCTCGTTCGGTTCCGTTTCCCCCGATATACCAAACATGAACTGCCTTAAATATTCGCTCAGCTCCACGTACGCTTCGGGTTCCCTCACATACCCGATATAATGAGATAACTTCTCCTCCGGTTCAGGCGTTGCGGCCGGCGTCGGCTCAGCCGTTTGGGTTGGCGGGGCGGGCCGCGTCTGCTTCATAGTTTCCGTCGCTGCCGGCGCGCCGCACCCGGCGCAAAGCAAAATTACGAGAATCAGACTGAATATAAGCGTGTGTTTCATGTTTCGTTTGCTCCTGTTATATCCTACTCTTTACCCATTTTACAATTCAGTAAACTCAGAATGTTATTAAAGCTGATAACGCGGTTTTTACTCAAAGCCTCCTATAAACCCCTCGTCCATATCCTGACACTCTTGAAGGCATACCGCTTCGTAATCCGCATAGTAGATTTCGTATATCCTCTTAGGCTGTCCCTTTTCCTTTTTACCCTCTATCTCCCTGTCCAAATCCACCTGTATATAATCTTCAAAGCTATCAACTTCGGTGAATGTTGGATAAGAATAGCTTGTTATACCGTAACCGTTGAGGTAGTAAATTATGCTTTCACTGCACGCTAAGCGCTCCACCTTATCGCTTGCTATGTAATAAAGCTCGCCGTTATCCTCAGTGTATTCTGGATTTTTCATCAAGCGCCTGACTTTGATAGTAAAGCCCGATTCCCGCTCCATACCCGGCAGCGGTGTATTGTGATAATAGGATCCGGGGTTTACCTCGCATATTTGAAAAATATCGCGCTCCAAGGGCTTTTGATGTGCTTGCGCCCGCCATAAGGGTGTTGTTAATTGCCCTGGTGATGGTTCAAACACATATCTCTCGTTCGGTTCCGTTTCCCAAGTGGATCCAAACCTGAACTGCCTTAAAAATTCGCTCAGCTCCACGTACGCTTCGGGTTCCCTCACATACCCGATATAATGAGA